>Ga0207117_1033_pt1 | contig 31401 bp, 23 predicted proteins | sample Alteio_BWMinHeat_45_FD_153502 | JGI IMG/M metagenome (GOLD analysis project Ga0207117, IMG submission 153502) | Enriched cells from forest soil in Barre Woods Harvard Forest LTER site, Petersham, Massachusetts, United States -... | ecosystem: Environmental > Terrestrial > Soil > Temperate forest >...
GCCTCTTCCAAACCAACCACAAACAGAAGGCATTAAGCGGATCGGATACCACCTGGCCGGAAGATTTAGCGATCACACAACCTATGACATCGCGCTATACCCCGGACAGACCAATTACACGGCAACGACGACAAAACTGGCTGGGTCTGAAACCAGAGTGAGGGCAGTTGAAGGTATTGCTCCCGCATGGACGCTAGAGAGTCTTGCTGCAGAATTTTTTTCACGAAATATGATCATCACCAAAGAGGGGTATGGTACTTTAAGCAATCGCCGTGTCGTGATCCATATGGGGATGCATGAGGATGCTCTTCCTGTGGGTGTTGACATTCGCATTGAAGGGATCGCCAACGGACGCCTCTATCGTTTGGATTTGAATACAATCGATATTCGCGCCAGCAAAGCATTTGTTCAAGTTCAAGACTCTACCAATTTTCAAGAGGTGGAAGAATTAAATCTTGGCAATTTATGCCACCTCAACGCCTCAGAATTTCAAAAGCATGTTCCGTATTTGTTGAATAAGCTTGCGGTTCAGATCATTTTATCTCCACTAGGCTTGAACATCACCTTGGATCAGGTCATTCCTGATCCCAATCCCAATCCGCCTCCTCCGTTAGATCCACGGCCTGCGCTAGACGATCGGATTTCTCTTCTCAATGTGCACAACGTTACCGACCTCATCCGTTTATTAGGAAGCAGAGGGGCGGATGCGAATAAAATTATTCGCGGGATGGTAAGACTTTTCACAGGACAAAATTTTCCCTTTGAAAATGAGCTGGATGAAATGGGAGAGTTGATGCAGATATTAGATTCTCGCGAGACATTTCTCGTTTTCAATAGTTTGGTGAGCCGCTTGAATGATCAGGCTCTACAAGACACAGCGATTTTGAGCCTCGTGGCAAAGATTTTAAGCCGTCATCAAAAAATCCACTCTCAAAAGGGAAGAGAAAGCACGTGGCAAGACATCGACATCATGCAAAAAGAAGAGGATTTGAATGGTTTGTCTGCTTCTGATCTTGTAAGGATTTTGGGAATTTTGACGACGCATCTCAAACCCACAAATAAAGATTTAAGCTGCGTTACCAAGCAATTAACGGCTATCGTTGCTCTTCTCGATATGATGGTTCTGCGAAAAGTGGATCAGGTTGAAGAAGGTTTGCATAAAAGCGCCTACAACGCCATTGGTGCATTGAAAGGCAGTCCTGATCTTCGGGTTGACTATTTGGCTAACTACGGGACCCAGAGTTTCAAGCTGATTCGTGATAATCAAACACTAACTGAAGCTGTGCTGCATCGGGCGTTTCTTCTGCTTAGAGGGCTAGCAAAAGCGGACATCAGCCTACTAGAGCCTTGGCATGTCATCAGCATCATTGAGGGGCTTCCCGACATTAAGGAAGCGCTTAGCTTCCAAGATCGACAAAAGAAATGGTTTGTTCACTTGTTGAGTCTTCGGGAAATGATTTTTGGCAGAACTCCAGCGGTATTTATCAAATACGAAAATTATTTAAGAAACCCGAAGACTCCAGAAGTTTCATCTATCGATTTTCACGATGTTCACTTGGTAGTAGGCTATTTAGATGTATTATGGGATGCGCTTGAAGTTCCGCAAATTGGTACGCCGGAGCAAAACTTACAGGTCAAAACCATGGCAGTCGCCCTTTATGGAGAGATCTACAACGACAATGCACCGAATGCAGCCAAGCAGAAAGGGCGCTTTTTGATATCCGAAGCACAATACCAAGAACAGTTGTGTGAGTTGGTGATCGAACGGTTGCGACGATGCACAACACATCCATTAGAAGCTATCCGGAAAGAAGCTTCGAAAATGTTAGTCGATTGCAACGACAAAAGGGCGGCTTCCGCTCCGCCTTTTATACAGACCCGTCCGCCTTCTGATCTTTTTAAAAGAGCAATTCTCCAGAATTTCCCTCTTTTGGTGACACTTCAAAGTATCCAAAGAGCCTTGCTTGAATTAGATGAACAATTTGTAACAGCTCGCCCTTATTTTATTTCCTTGGATGCTCGAGAGTCTTCGGGAATAGCAACTAAGTCGTTAGATACATGGCTCGATGAGTTTTTAAGCGGGCCGAATCGCGTTTTAGCGATTGGAGGAGCTGGAGGAGCCGGAAAGTCTCTTGGGATTAAAGACTATGCTGCTCATTTATTGGAAAAATATCGAGAAAAAGATTGCTTCCCAGTTTTCTTATCATTACCTAGATTGCAAGATCCAATCCGAGGTTCGGTCTCAGAAGTATTTGGAGCGCATGGGGTCGGAGCCTCTCCTGCAGATCTATTGAATAGACAAGAGTTTTTGGAGCGTAATACTGTTTGGATTTTTGATGCTTATGATGAGGTGAACTTAGAAAGGCTCAAGGGGAATGGTTTAAATATCTATAACACAAATAACCTACACCAGTTGGGTGCCAAGGCAAAGATCATTTTCCTGTACAGAACAGGAGCAGGTGTAGAGCCTCAGAAAATTTTTAAACCGAATCAGGGAGGCCTTCAAGAGCTAACCATCGAGCCTTTTTCCGAGCGGAAGATTTTTGAATACTTGGATCGTTTTTGCGATGTCCGTACTCAAAATCCACCAAAAGAAGCTTCGATGCGTCTTGTTTGGACAAAGGAGCAATACCGGACCAACTTCGAGCAGTTACAACGGACCCATTTTTGGAACCTCTTTGCGAATCCTTTGCGTCTTAGAATTAATGCGGACATTTTCCCGATTATTGTCGCAGCTCGTCAAAAGGTCAATTCACAGTTTCGTCCAACGGATCTTTTCAAAGGGCAAGAGGAAAGTGTCATTGAAAACCAGATGTTTACTTATTTTGCCGTAATCCAAGCATTACGAGCGGTTCGAAAAAACAATACAGAGTATCCTGCTAGAGCAGTCGATTTCTTAAGATACCTCGCACGTGTCGCGGCCAGAATGACAGAGTATGGTGTGAAGGCCATACCTTGTGACCTCGAAGGGGATTATCGCAGCCATTTTGCGGATCTTTTTGATCTCAGGGGATTGGATCTGTTCACCAATTTTCCTAACAGAGTATTTTTCAAAGAAATGGACGTGTGTTCTGTTGGAAAGTCATCAAATGAGACCACTGCTGACGAACAACCAAAACAAAAGGAGAGGTTAGCTTGGACGTTTATGCACGAAGACTATGGAGTATTTCTGAATAATGTTCATGGAAAAGATGACTCAGCAAAAGAGGAAATGATTCAAAAAACCATCACACAAGAAGATTTTGATGCTCTGTTTGGTGTCGATTGAGATGATGTTGGAGAAGGCGTGCATTCTGAAGAGAGAGATTTTTGCAGCCCTCTAATTCGATGTTTGCGATTTCAATAACTTGGGGTTTTTGCCACAGGAGGCGAAGATGACTGTTCTCGATTTCCCAAACGTAGGTTTTACCATCCCCCCAACCGGCGATAAAGCGGCCGTTTGGGGAAAACCGTACTTTTGTCAACGATATCGGGTCTTTCGAAACATCTATCCGTCTGTTTTGTTGGATATCCCAAAGAATGATACAGGCATTATCGATGCCGACGAGATATTTTTTGTCTTCTGAAATATCGAATTCTCCAAATAGGCCAAAACCTCCTCGAACAGGGATTGGTTTGGTTGTGCGCTGTTTTAAATTGTATTGCACGATTTCACCACCCTCAATCTTATAGAACAAATCATCTCCAGAAAATTTTACGGTGCCTTGGAAAGAATGAAAGCGATTGATTGAAAACTGGGCTTTTAAGTCACATGGAAGGTCGGGCTCTTGCCAAACCACTTGCCACAGATAAACGCGGCCATTTTGTTCAATCAGGACATGGCCTGATGGAAATATAACTTCCGAAATAGCAAGCTGTGGCAGTGGAGTCGGTGCTAGGAATGGGGGAAGTAAAACCGTTTTAACGTTTTTCTTTTCTTTGATATCCCACAATTCTAACTCTCCTTTGCGGAAAAAGACACTATACCGCCCGTCTTTTGAGACTGCAAACGCAAGATAATTTTTTTGGATTTGATGCACTATAATTCCCGTCTCTACTTCCGAGATGCTCAAATGGCCAATTCCATTTTCTCGGTACTCTCCGATAAGAAAGTCAGCATTTGCAGAGGTAGTACACGCATATCGTCTAGCACTTATATCCTCAGACTCATTCCAAATAGGCCATTCCGCTTCAAAAAATTGCTGATGGTCTCGCGCGTGTTCAGTTAAGGCGCGGGATTTACTTGAAGACTTTCCTGAAAGAACCCGGAATTGCTGTGTCGCTGCTTCCTTATCGAGAAGGATCAGTTGTTCGTTATCTGAGGTAAATCGGACATCGGTAACATGGGTGACCTGCTGTTCCCTAGTTTGTGATGCGATTGTGATCAAAGGAATGTTAATGATGAGTGAATTTTCAAAGCAAATAAGCTGATCGTCGAGCAAAAACATATTGAATCTTCTAGGTGATTTCACAACCGAATCGATCTGGTACAGCATTTCGTTTGGTTTAGAAATATCTCTAATGCAGAATTTCGCTTTACCTATGCCCCACTCAACATAGTAGCCGAGTAACGAGGTTGCACGAAATAGCTTAAAACATGTGATAGTCAATGGTGTAAGTGACTTATCGGCAAGTGTAGGTTCCTGTTCTACAAAGAGGAGTTCTTGCTGACCCTTTTTGATGTTCCAACGATGAATCTCATTTTTGCCTCCAAAGATTAAGTCTTCCCCATCTGCTGTGAATTCTAGTCCTGCATGATATGGAACAAAACTCCTCCAAGGGATCTGATGTATGGGCTCAATAAGCGATAATTCGGGCACGGAATAAATTGCAACCCCAGCACGGGTGCAAAGAGCCAAGCGGTTACTCTCGCAATGGTAGGAAAAGCCCTCATGCTCATGATCAATGATCTTGGGATTTTTTTTGTTAAATTGTGGATTCCCCCCATCTGAATCTGTAATAAGTTCCCAAATCCCTACGTTGTCACCGTAAATGAGCAGATAGTCCCCATCTCTTGTTTGTGTAAAAAGGTAAATATAAAATGCACTTTGCTCAAAAGTCAGTTTCTGCGTGGTGTTTTTCGAAGTGTGGTTATCGATGATATTTAAACAGACAACAAAATCGGTTTTTTCCTCTCCCCCTTTCTCCAAACGCACGTCGAGAAGTAAGATGTATCTTTCATCCCGAGAAACAACCAAAAAACTGTTCTCCGGAGAAGCAACGCCCTCGCCAGTTATTTCTTTTTTGATCCAATGTTTGCTAATAAGATCCCAAATGTATAAGGTGCGGCCCATGTCTAAAGAAACAAGACGTTTTTTATCCTTTAGAATAGCCATTTGAACGACGTTCAATTGATGTGCAAGCGGCGGCTGGACGCCTAAATTGATCTGGTTGAGATCTGCTCGAGTGAAAAAGACTTGATTCAAGGAGCTCCAGGAAAAATTGACGCCAGTCAAAATTGCTCCTGTAAAATCGACTCGATTCAAAATAGCATATGAAAGGTCTGCATAAGGGATCGAAATGTTTTGCAAGCAGAGGTCTTCGAAAGCAAACCCGGATTTTTTTAGTATCGAAATGGCGTTAGATGCCGCTGTGGAATGCCTTTTGGAAATGCGCGAATACAACACATACTGAAGCAGGCTATTTTGCTCTTTGCGAAGAGTCGCTTCGTTGGAAAGCAGCTCTCCAGCTTTCTCTCGTATCGCATCAATTGTTAACTGATTCTTGTTTAGCCAAGCCAAGTAGCGTTCTTCCTCAACCGAGAAATTAAACGCGTTTTCCGGATTGAGTCGGGAAGGTGCTGTTGCCGGGAAACAACAAGACAATAATCTAAGCATGTTTCAGTACTCCAATCAAAAACTTGAATGCGATAAGAAAAATGTAGTTTTTCACTCTATTTTAAGCAAGCCAAGACGCGTCTCCGTCTACATGAACATCGGCCTTTGAACAGTTGAGTGACAAAAACACCTGTTTAGTGACAAAAATCGACCGGGGTGTAAGAAGCAATCTTTCGCGCTTCCGCAGCTCCTTCACTCGGTCCCAGGAATAACGTGATCGAGGGATGTGTTGATATTTTTTGTAAAAAAAGATGACTCAGCAAAAGAGGAAATGATTCAAAAAACCATCACACAAGAAGATTTTGATGCTCTGTTTGGTGTCGATTGAGTTGATGTGGTTTTAGAATTTGTGCATTCTGAGGAGAGAGATCTTTGCAGTCCTTTAATTCAATGTTTTTGATTTCTATGGTTTGCGGTTTTTGCCACAAAAGTCGGAGGCGATGGTTCTCGATTTCCCAAACGTAGGTTTGCAAAGACCCCCAACTGGCGATAAAGCGGCCGTTTGGGGAAAACCGCACATTCCCTAAAAAGCTAAGGTCTTTCATAACATCTAACTGTCTATTTTGTTGAATATCCCAAAGAATGATGCGGTTAATTTCGACGCCGATGAGATAATTTTTGTCTTCCGAAATGTCGAATCCTCCGGAAACGCACAGAGGTTCTTGAACCGCGACTGGTTTGGTTATATCATTTATTAAATTGTATTGCATCAGCGCGCTGCTCTCATTCGTATAGAACAAAGTATCACCAGAAAATTTGACTTTACCTTCAAACGAGTGGTGGGGGTAGATTGGAAACTGGGCCTTTAAATGATAGGGAAAATGGGGTTCTTGCCAAACCACATGCCATAGATGAACGCGGTGATTTTGTTCAACCACGACATGGCCCTCTGGAAATATAGCTTCCGAAATGGCGAGATGTGGCCGCGGAGTCGGTTCTAGGAAGGGAGGAAGAAAAACCGATTTAACGGATTTTTCTCCTTTGATATCCCACAATTCTAGCTCTCCTTCGCGAAAAAAGACGATATACCGCCCATCTTTTGAGACTGCAAACGCAAGATAGTTTTTTTGAACCCGATGCAGCACAATTCCTGTATCGACTTCTGATAGGCACAAATGACCAATTCCATTTTCTCGGTACTCTCCGATAAGAAAGGCAGCATTTGCAGAGGTAGTACATACATATCGTCGAGCGCTTAAATCCTCAGGTTCCTTCCACTCAGGCCATTCCGATCGAAAGAATAACTGCTTTTCTCGATGGTGTTCAGTTAAGACGCGGCGTTCACTTGAAGGATTACCGGAAAGAACGCGGAATTTTTGTGCCGTTGCTTCCTCATTGAGAAGGAGTAGTTGTTCGCTATCTGAGGTAAATCGGACATCGGTGACATCGCCGACCTGCTGCTTCCTAGTTTGTGATGCAATTGTGCTCAGAGGAATGTTGCTGATGAGAGAATCTTCAAAGCGAATGAGCCGATCGTCAAACAAAAGTACGTTGAGTCTTCTATGTGAAGCAATCCGATCGATCTTGTACAGAATTTCGTCGGGTTTAGAAATATCTCTAATGCAGAATTTTCCTTGCCCCGAGTCCGACTCAACATAGTAGCCGATTAGCGAAGTTTTAGGAAATAACTTGATACGTGTGATTGTCACGGGAGTAAATGAAAATTCTTGCTCAGAGAAGAGGAGTGTATGCTGACGCTTTTTGATGTGCCAAAGATGGATCTCATTTTTACCTGCAAAGGTTAAACATTCCCCATCTGTTGTGAACCCTATCCCGTTACAGTCAGGAACAAAATCCATCCAAGGGATCTGATGTTCACCAATAAACGATAATTCGGGCACGGAGTAGATGTCAACGCCTGAATCGGTGCAAAAAGCCAAGCGGTTACTTTCACAATGATAGGAAAAACGACCATCTTTATGAGATATCATCTTAGGATTCTTCTTGTTGAATTGTGGATTCCCATCTAAATCTGTGATGAGTTCCCAAATCCCTACGTTGTTATCGTAAAACAGTAAATAGTCCCCATCTTTTGTTTGTGTAAAAAGTTGTATTTTAGGCGCGTGTTTATCAAAAATCCGTTTCTGTACGGTGTTTTTCGAGGTGTGGTTATCGAAGATATGCAAACAAACAAACAAATGGTTTTTCTCCTCTTCGCCTTGCTCGAAACACTCCCCAAGAAGTAAGATGTATCTTTCGTCGCGAGAAACAACAAAAAAACTGTTCCATGCAGAACCAGGTAATACACCAGCGTTTCTGTTCACGTATTTTGTCTCGATCAATCGGTAGCTATTAAGATCCCAAATAGCTAAGTGGTGCGCTATGTCTAAAGAAACAAGCTGTTTTTTATCCTTTAGAATAGCCATTTGTACGATGTTTAATCCCTGATGAAGCGATGGCAGAACACCTAAGTTGATCTGGCTGAGAATTGCTTGTGTGAAATTAACTTGACTTAAGGAACTCCGGGAAAAATTGACACCTGTCAAATTTGCTCCTGTAAAATCGATCCGCGTCAAAATCGCATAAGTAAGATCTGCATGAGGGATCGAAACATTTTGCAAGGAGAGACCTTCGAAAGGAAATCCGGATTTTATCAGTATCGAAATGGCGTTAGACGCCGCTGTCGAATGCCTTTTGGAAACGCGCGAATACAACACATACTGAAGCAATTTATTTTGCTCTTTGCGAAGAGTCGCTTCGTTAGAAAGCAGCTCTCCAGCTTTCTCACGTATCGCATCAATTGTTAACTGATTCTTGTTTAGCCAAACTAAGTAGTGTTGTTCCTCGACCGAGAAATTAAACGCATTTTCCGGATTGAGCCGGGAAGGTGTTGTTGCCTGGAAACAACAAGATAATAATCTAAGCATGTTTCAGTACTCCAATCAAAAATCGGCCTTTAAGCAGTTGAGTGACAAAAACACCCCATTTCGTGACAAAATATGACGGAAAGAAAACGATAGGTCCTAAGATTTCGGATAAATATTTTTAATCAGGAAAGCCCAATGGTTGACTGCGCTTAGTTCTCTGAATGCGAGAAAAGTAAATGTTCCAATAGCGAAAGTTACACCCCCACAACCCCCACATACACTACCACCAGCTACTCCCCAACTAAAAGATCGAATACTGTCGAGGGCTGTTTGTGTGGTACGATTTTCTGTGTTGTGGTTTGCTTGATCCGGTGTAGAGTCTGGTTTTTTTTCAATCCATACTTTGTAAGTCACAAATAGGGTAATAGCCAAAGCGACAATTGTCAATGCTGAGCCTCGGTAGAATTTTATCCTCTCCGTGCTAATGTAAACTGGGTTAAGGATTACGTCAAACATTGATGCCACTTGTGGGCTAAGTGTTTTTTTGTAGGTTTCAAATAGACCTTTAAATTTTTCGTCCGTAACCATTGCTTCTAACTTTCCTGGAATCAAGGGAAATAAAATGCTTTCGTAAAAGGACTGCTGTGGAACAACGTTTACATTCATAATCTTTCCCATTTTTGCTTTATTTAAAACTGTAATATAACAAAAAACTCCTTTTACATCAATCTAAACCTGCAACCTTTACCCCACGCTCATGGTGCCTTCGGCGCCATTCACGCGGGGCTAATTCTTTGCCGCCGCTCCCTGCCATTGAGATAAATCGCTGCGCTCTGTTACACTTGAGGGAAATAACAGAGGAGGAAAAGATGAGCACAACTATGATTGTAATAGGGATCGTTGCCCTCTTGGCGATCTGGCTGATTGCCCTGTACAACCGCCTGGTCGGCATGCGCAATATGGTGAAAAATGCGTGGAGCCAGATCGACATCCAATTGCAGCGCCGTTACGATCTGATTCCAAATCTCATCGAAACTGTGAAAGGGTACATGACGTATGAAAAAGGCACTTTGGAAGCTGTCATCAATGCCCGCAATCAAGCCTCTGCGGCTCGAAAAGCGATTGAGCAGTCGGGCGGACCAACAGAAGGCTCGTTGAAAGAACTGATCGCCGCCGAGTCGACACTTAAAGGTTCTCTTGGCAACCTCTTCGCGCTCGCAGAGAATTATCCCCAACTGAAGGCAAGCGAACCGATGCAACGGCTGCAAGAAGAGCTCAGCTCAACAGAAAACAAGATTGCGTTCTCGCGCCAAGGGTATAACGACCAAGCGATGCTCTACAACACGGCACAACAAACATTTCCTGCCGTTTTGGTTGCAGGAGTATTTGGCCACCACCCAGCAGACTTGTATCAGGTCACCGACGCAGAAGCGCGCAAAGCCGTCAAAGTGGCATTCTAATTATGGCCTTTAATTTTTGGGAAGCGCAACGCAAGGCGCGCTCCCGCACTTCTTTTTATGTGCTTGTATTTATCCTGCTCACTCTGGCGGTCGCTGCTGGGGCGGAGTGGGCCATGCGCGCCATCGACACAGAAGACTACAATCCCCCTTTCCCTCTTATCGGCTTGATTTTCGTCTGCCTCACATTCATCGTCGCGCTCTTCCAATATTTAATGTTTCGCTCGCAAGGGGGTAGCTACGTCGCGGAATCGGTAGGCGCGCGCCGCGTCGATCCTGCCTATGCTACGCTCGAAGAGCAGCAACTGCTCAATATCGTCGAAGAGATTGCCTTAGCGGCCCATTTGCCAACACCTGCTGTCTACATCCTCGAAGCACAAGAGATCAATGCGTTTGCCGCAGGACTCACAACTGAAAATGCTGCTGTCACTGTCACGCGCGGCTGCATGCAACAGCTCTCCCGCGATGAGCTGCAAGGGGTGATCGCACACGAGTTTGGCCACATCTACAACGGCGACATGGCCATTAGCTTGCGTTTGGCCGCTATGTTGATGGGCTTCTACTTTGTTCTCTACCTCGCCATGCGGATGATGCAACTTTCAAATATGCAGCGATCAAGCGGTGGCAGGAAAAACTCGGGCGGAGTGATCGTTATAGGGGCTTTAATTTTAGCAGCTGCAGGCAGCATCATGTGGTTTGCAGGGTCGATTCTCAAGGCAACAATCAGTCGGCAACGGGAATATTTAGCCGATGCGTGTGCGGTTCAGTTTACCCGAAACCCAAATGGGATTGCTGGTGCCTTGAAAAAAATCGGCGGAGAAACCGTCCACGACATGCCCAAAAGCGGCATGGCAATCTCCCACATGTACCTCGCTGACACGTCGTTCTTCAGCGACCTGTTCGCCACTCACCCTCCGTTGCCGCTCCGCATCGCCGCCATCGAAGGGAAAACCTACATGCCCGATGAGTGGAAACAACAACCTTAAATAATCAACATCGAATCGCCATAGGAGAAGAAGCGAAATTTCTGCTCGATCGCTTTGGCATACGCTTCACGGATCAGCTCGTAGCCCGCGAATGCGGAGACCAGCATTAAAAGAGTCGATCCTGGCAGGTGAAAATTGGTGAGAAGGGCATCGACGTATTTAAAGCGATAGCCTGGGTAGATGAAAATATTCGTTTTAGCACGGCCAGGAACCACTAACCCAGCATCATTCGTGGCTGATTCAAGGGCGCGGCAACAGGTCGTGCCCACACAAATCCGCCGGTTCCCCTTGCCCAGTGGCTGGTTGAGCAGTTCAGCCGTCCGCTCTGTAATGAGGCTCAGTTCTTCGTGCATGAGATGCTCTCGCACATCTTCGGTCATCACGGGTTTAAACGTGCCAAGCCCAACATGCAACGTCACAGCCACGCGAGACACGCCTTTATCCTTCAACTCCCCTAAAAGCTGTTCAGTAAAATGCAACCCTGCTGTCGGTGCTGCGACAGCGCCCGGATTTTGCGCATAGATCGTTTGGTAGGTGGTGCTATCTTTTTGGTTAGCCTCCCGCCGGATGTAGTGGGGAAGAGGGATCTGTCCATGCTGTTCGAGAAGTTCTTCAAAAGGGCCATCACACTGAAAGCGAACGTGTCTTTCTCCATCGGCCAAAATGCCAATCACTTCGCAAGAAAGGGTCTTACTAAATTCGATCTGAGATCCGATGCCGCACTTCCGGGCAGGGCGAACGAGAGCATCCCAAGTTCCATCGGAGTGGCGGTGGGTCAAAAACACCTCTGTTGCTCCCCCGCTTTTCCGTTTGCCTAAGAGACGCGCAGGGATCACGCGCGTGTCATTGACGACAAGTTGATCCCCTCTTTTACAAAGGGAGGAAAGTGCGCGGAAAGAGGTCGTTTCGATCTGGCCTGTTTTTCGATTGACGATCATCAGACGGGAGCTGTCGCGCGGTTCTACGGGGAATTGCGCGATCAGCTCCTCAGGTAAGTCGTACTGATACGACGAAAGGGCATAGAGATCCTTGGACATACGAGTGTCTAATCGAGATATTGCATGAGCTCGATTCGGATGCCAGGATACGCCTTGCCTAAGATCTGCGCCGCATTCTCCCCGCGATTGGCCAGATCGATCGCTTGAGGGAGGGTGATTTGCGACATGATCATATCGCCTTTTGAAGGATCCCCTTTCCAGATCGCTGGGAAGGCACGAATGCGCTCGTCGCTTATCGGCGATGTGCTCATCACCATAAAGCGAGTCCCTTCGATTTGCTTAGCCAATCCTCCGGTCGCTTGCAATGGAATCCCTTGGTAGCCCAACTGCTGCGCTTCGATAGACCAATATTCCGACTTTGGATGCTCGGCGTAGTAGTAAGCTGTCGTGCGGGCTGCAATGACAACTGCTGCCAATGCTTCTTGCGGGATCTGTTGCTTTTGGTACTGCGAAAGGGAGTAGCTCAAGAATTGTTCCACAGGAATTTGGTTGACGACGCTGATCATCCCATCGACATCGTAGACAAAGATCAGTCCAGGGTATTCGATTCCATCGACAATGGTCGTTGTCGTCTTGTCATCGGGCACGATCAAAATCTGATGCAAGCCAGGAAACTCCTCTCCCCACTTCAGCCCCTCTTTCGTGGCTTGGATAAATTTGCGCTTCCCTGCAAAGCGGGTGCTGATGTGCTTGCCTGTATGCGGGTCGATGATTTTGTATTTTCCCTTCACTTCGAGAATCACACCGATCCGGTCATGCACGAGCAGCGGCTTAATCGTCGGCTGCTGCGTTTTTGTCGATTTTGAAACATATGTCGTCATGCTATCCCACACGCCAGAATGGAGAGGCGCTACATAGGGGATAAAAGCAGCTAACATCAGACCGAGTCGCATTAACATAAATTGGCTCCTTTCATTTAAATTTCAGTTTTTTTCATATGGCCGTAGGCTTGAGGAGTGACTTCGCGGCCTCGCGGCGTTCTCTTTAAAAATCCTTGCATGATCAAAAATGGCTCATACACTTCTTCGATCGTCGATCCCTCTTCTCCGATCGCTGCAGCTAGGGCATTCAGGCCCACAGGGCCTCCTTGGTACAGTTCGATCATTGTATTTAAGATCTTCTTGTCCATTTCATCAAGCCCCATCTCATCGATTGCGAGCATCTTCAACGCTTGGTCGGCAACACCGCGATCGATCACGCTGTCTGTGCGCATTTGGGCGTAATCGCGCACCCAACGCAGCAGGTTATTGCCGATGCGCGGCGTGCCGCGCGAGCGTCTTGCAATTTCATAAGTAGCATCCTCGTCGATTGTCAGGTTGAGAATGCGCCCCGTCCTCTCTAAAATGCGTGCAATCAGCGAAGCATCATAATAATCTAAGCGCGAGTTAAAACCAAATCGAGATCTTAAGGGGCTCGACAAAAGCCCCGTCCGCGTGGTGGCACCAACCAAAGTGAATTTATTGAGTTTCACCTGCACGCTTCTCGCGCTTGGCCCACTATCCAACATCAAATCGAGAACGAAATCCTCCATGGCAGGATAGAGGTACTCTTCGATCGCACGATTGAGTCGGTGCAACTCGTCGATGAACAAAATATCGCCCGTTTGCAAATGTGTCAAAATCCCCGCAAGATCGCCCGGTTTTTCAATGACGACGCCCGACGTCACGACGATATTCGTCCCCATGCTCTTTGCCAAAATGTGAGCCAAGGTCGTTTTCCCCAAACCAGGAGGCCCGCTAAACAGGCAATGGGGAAGTGTTTCTCCCCTCATTTTGGCAGCGCCAAGCAACACTTCCAAACGCTCGCGCACCGCATCCTGACCGGTGAAATCGTGCAGCGTTTGCGGACGGATCGGAATCTCAAAAACAGCATCTGCCTTTGCAAGTGAAGATTCGACAAAATGGGTGCTCATATGAAGCCGAGTATATTAATCAGGATGAAAATGATCAATAAGGGAGCTGTATATTTAATGCAAACCCAAAAATAGTCGGAAATCCACGGTTTTGTCTTAAAATTCACCCCCGCTCCCTCGCCCATTTCTTTCAACGCATTTTCGATTCCCCAGCGATGCCCAACGAGAAGAACAGCCACTAAACCTCCAAGTGGGATTAAGATCGCCGTTGCCGCATAATCCATCCAATCGAGCCAGGTCATTCCATGGAATGTCCAGTTTTTCAATAAGCTGGTCGAAAGCGCTGCTGGAATTCCCAACAAAAATGCACCAACGCCGCAAAGTGCCACTGCCGATGAGCGCTTCCACCGTTTTTCATCGATCAAATAGGCAATTGTGGGCTCCATCGCAGAGATCTCCGATGTCAAAGCCGCCATCACCACGAGGAGGAAAAATAAAACCGCAACGCCATGCCCAAGCGGAATTTGGCTAAACACCCATGGCAGCGTATGGAAAATCAAACCAGGTCCCGAATTGGGCTCTAGACCAGCTGAAAACACGATCGTAAAGACAGCTACGGCCGATAATAGGGACACTACCGTATCCATGATGACGACAGGAATGCAACTGCGGAGCAGGTTTTCACTGCGGCTTAAATAGCTCCCGTAGGTCACCATCGTCCCTTGGCCTAAGCTCAAAGTAAAGAAAGCTTGCCCTAGTGCCACCAAAATGGCTTCCATCGAAAATGCTTTCCAATCCGGCGTCAATAGAAACGTCATCGCTTCGGATGCCTTTCTTTGCATCAGCCCATGAATCGCCAAAAGAATCAAGACGACAAACAGAAGGGGCATCATGATCTTGTTGCACCGCTCAATTCCATTCCGGACGCCTAACATTAAAACTCCCACACAAGAGAGCAAAAACAGGAAATGGAACGTGACGCCCCAGTATGGGTTATCCATTAAAGACAGGTGGTGCTGTTGCACCGATTCGGTCGAGGCAAAACTCGATAAATTCCCTTGAGCAGCCTCCACGAGGTACCCCAAAATCCACCCTGCCACAGCACTGTAGAAAGCGCTGACAAAAAAACCGGTCAAAATTGTCATTTTGCCAGCTCCCCCCCATCCCTTCCCGCCTAGCTTGGCAAACGCCGCACTTGGATTCGTTTGGGTCTTTCTTCCAATGACCACTTCAGAGATAAAAACGGGAAAGCCGATCAACAAAAGAGCCATCAAATACATCAGGATAAAGGCACCTCCGCCGTACTGCCCTACGATATAGGGAAAACGCCAGATATTTGCTAACCCGACTGCAGAGCCGGCTACGGATAAAATGAACCCGAGCTTCGACCCCCAAGATGCTCTATTTGCCATGATAAAACCCACTTCTAGTGAAAGTAAAATGGCGTTAGGATAGCGGATCTCAGAAAAAATGAGAAGTACAACTTGCAAAGAATCAATGTCTATGTTAACTTAATTCCTTAAAGTCGTTATCTTTTGGAGGTTACAATGTCTCAAGAAGATCTCACCATCGACCACAACGCTGTGGCCGACGGCGTCAAATTGTCTGCCATTCAAGAAGGCAAAACAGTCGAGCACAACGTCGAGACGCTTGCTTTGCTCGTCGGAGCAGAACGGCTGAAATTTCTCGAACAAAAAATCACGAAAGAATTTCAAGAACTTAAAGCGCGTCAAGAACAAGTCTCCTCCCACAACAAGCTCATCAAATCGATCAATGCCGCCCAGCACGAAGGGGAGCTCGACCTCACAAACAACGATGAGCTAAGAGCAAAGCTTGTTAAAGCAAATGAATTAGGCGTTGAAATCAATCTCGATAAAATGAGATACACGAAAGAAGACCTCGAACGGCTGAACGAGAATATCCGCCTCACGGTGGACGATCTCAATGTGATGAACGAGATGCAGCTCCAGACGGTGAACCGTCTGTTGACAGAGAGATACGAAACATACCAGATCATGCGTAACATCGTAAAGCCGTTGCACGAAGACAAAATTTCGAAGGCACGCGCCGCAGGCGGAAGATAAGATCATGGAAGCAGCGAGTACAATCTCAGAAGATTCGGTCGAAATGCTGTACCAGTTGGGATACGAGCTTTATCGCAACGGCAAATACAGCGATGCAGAAGATTGCTTTAAGCTGCTTTCTGGGCACAGGCTCGAAGACAGACGCGCTTGGATGGGGCTCGGAGCCACCTACCAGATGCAAAAAAAACACGCAGAAGCGATCGAGTGTTACAGCATTGCCGCCCTCCAAGAACCAAACGACCCTTATGTCCATTGGCATGCTGCGCAATGTTTGCACGCTGTGAAGAACCCTATAAAAGCGCTTGAAGCGTTGCGTTCCGCTCTACACGTTGCCAAGGCTGATCCGCAACACGCAAAAGCTGTCCCCGCCTTAGAAGTTCTAGAACAAGTCTGGAAACAAGGAGCCACCACATGACAGATGCTATCACACGCCGCACCACTCCGCTCGTCTGGGATATGCCATCCACACCGGTTGACGCGCCAAGAAGACCAATAGACAACACCTACTACGCGAGTAGCCTTGCCTCTTTGGGAGGCTCCAGAAAGAAGGCCTCTGAAAAACCAACAGACTGGTTCAGTGCGGTTGGAAACTGGGTGAGAGAGTTGTTTTTTGGAAGCGAAGCAGTGGATGGGAAGTCACACATTGGAACCACTCAAGGCGAGCTTCCAAACATCCCACAACTGACCCCTCCTTCCGTCCGTTCCAGGCCCAGCGCCTTTCATGAAAAGGCGCTCCAATTGCGACGCGAATTAAACCAGAATTTGCAGAACCTACAAGAAGAAGATGACACGCTGAAGTCGAAGCAAGACACTCCCGGCGGCGATTATCTCCGCCAATTGTTTGCCTGCTACATGGAACATAAAGAGAATCGGGAAGAGGCTTCAAAAGCACGCTTTGATATCATCCAGAAACATAACGGCGCCAAAAAAGCCCTCAATGAAGAGATGAGCACCTTGATCGGTGAAATGCATTCCCACGCTAAATCGAGCAACCTCTTAAGCTGGGTGGAGAGGGGCACTGCATTGATCGTCTTCGGGGCGATGGCCTATAATTTCTTCGCAAAAGGAGAAATCCAAGCCTTAAAACCAGATTCAGCGATCAACACCTACCTCCTCCTCGCCGGCGCTGCTACCCGCGTGATGAAATTCAATCTCGACTATAAAAGTGAAACATTAGAAGGAAAAAAGGTCGTTTCAACCGAGCATACGAACGCGCTGGAAAAGAAAATCAACTTTGGGTTAGACTACCTCGTTCAGATGCAAGAGGAATTAGCCCGTATCATCAAAAACATACGCAACCACCTGAATAATCACCACCAAGCCGTGATGGAAAGCATCCGCGCTAAATAAGAAAGAGGTCAACTATGGCAGTAGAAAACAAACTCCCACACCGTCAACTTGAACTAGAAAGAGAACGCCTATCAATAGAGTTTGACAATGGGTTAAAAACCAGAATGGATATCGACAAGCTCCAAGAGCTCTTTATCCATCTCTTGATTGCCACAGCCCGCACCTCCAGCAGAAGCGGACAGCTCAAACGGCTAGACCAACACGAAGCGGTCATTTTAAAAGCGAAGGAAATCCAAGGAACGCACAATACCTATCCTACTTTTGGTTTAAAAGGCTTTGGAACAGTCGCAAGCGTAGCGGCTGCCTTTTGCGGAGCTATGCTAGCCGTTCAAGAAGCGAATATCAGACCTCTTACCGCAGAGATGATCACCCTCCTTAAATCTGGAGTTAAAGACCTCGACATCCTTGGTAAAGCCCTGGCAGGAGGCTCCGACATTTTCACTAGCAGGGAAAGCGGACAAAGAGAGCTTCTCAATGCTGAAATGAGGGCGATCTACAACCGCCAAGATCAATTGGGCACGACTGTCCAGCAATATTCCCAAAGAATTGAGTCCCTGTTAGCCAAGGCAGACCAACTGCTCCGCCAACAAAGCGAAGCCAAACGCGGCTAGCAAAAAACTCTCTCGTACCCAACAACTGCGAAGCAGTGGCAGCGGATGGCCACGGCGCGTAAGCCCGTGGTGAGAAATGTTAGATATTTCCCAGCTGCGAAGCTGCGACAGAATGCCCCTTACAACCCTACCAAGGCAATTGCAGAAGTCCGTTTTGGCGTCTTTCGGCGCTTTTTGCTATTTTCTGTATTTTGCACAACTCCCCTACTCTTAAGAGTATGTGGAGTTGCGACAAAACCCAGAACCTAGCCAAAATCGCTCAAAATCCGCCTAAAACCTACTTCTGCAATTGCCTCTACCGGGGTTGGATGTTTTATCCGATGTGTACCCACGTTCCTTCGCTTCGCTCAGTCACGCGGGGCTAATTCATAACACCGCTACCGCGGTTTAGGGCGGTAGCGGCATAAGGAATTAGCCCCGCGCGAAATGGCGCCGGAGGTGTCATGAGCGTGGGGTAAAAATTTGCGAGACGGCAAGGCAAAAAAAAACTTGCACACCCGAGGGTGTGCAAGTCATTCTCATAGACAGTTATTTATCTACTAAAACCAGTTCCATGGGTAAATGAACCACTTTGAAGAAAATGGATTGAAATAACTAACTTTTGAAGAAGCCACTGGTTGAGATCCAGAGCTTGTGCTGCTGGTACTTGTTGCTGCACTCTTTTCTGCCCAAACAACTGCTGCTGCAGTGTCCATATCTTTCAAGAGTTGTGCTGTTACGCTACCCCCAAACTCTTTTGCGAGAAGATCGTACATTTTCGTTTCGAAAGCACTTCTTACTTCTTCATCTTTTTTGCCTTCTGCCATGCATTTATCCAGCAGTTTCACGCGTTCAAGCGTAAAAAACTGGCTTGCAGCAGCCAAGAACGAAAGCTTATGTTCGGAAAAATCATTGGTAAAAATTGCTGCTTGTCTAGCTTGCACTAGTTCGATAGCGGCTTTCTTTTTCTGCTCATCAGTTGCATCTGCTACACCAAATATGGCATCCAAAGAGAGCTTCCACATCACCATCCCTTCGTGAGTATAGCGATAAGCATATGTACCCATTCTAGTACGATCCGACTCGATCATATTTGAAATGAGTTGTTCTTCTTTACCTTCAGTGACGATTACACCTACGCGCTGAGCAGCTTCGTTCCAATTCAGCGACGCAATCTCTTTGATCTCCCTGCCTGAGTTTGGAGCTACTGATTTTCTTCCGGCTTTGTTAATCAAATTAGCCTGTGTTTCAAACAACGTTTGGTCACAGTTAATTGTAAACATGGCAGGTAAAACATATTCTCCCGGCCTGTCTGGATCAGTAATATAAGCCTTTCTCAAGAGGAATGCTGGATCTTCTATGTGATGGCCAAGAGCAACAGTAGCTGGTGAACCACTTGTCCTCATTGTTAGCAATGGTTTTGCTGCATCCACATCTTTTCCTTCCTCTCTCACTTCTCGATAAGCCCCATTCAGAGCAACTGCAATTCGATTATCCTCGCGTTGTTTTGCGTTAAGATTTTTAAGGAGTTTATTATCCAAAATGGCTAGATCTCCCTTATCATCAAACTTAAGGAAATCGCACGCTTTCCTTAAGTCCTTGTGCAGTGCTTTTGCTGGATCGGATGCCTTATCAGTTTGCTCCATGATTTGAATCAACAAGCTGATAATCCCCTTATCACGAGTATTTACCTCTTTTTCATCCTTTGCAAACTCAGCTTTTAATGCAGCCAATAAGTGAGTATCTTTTGCATTAAATTTCTCTGAGGTAAAGAGCTTCAGTGTTTTTAAGACTGCCGGGATTTGTTCGGTAAGACCACCGAATACTCCAAATCCATCATTGAATCCAGTCTTAGAATCGGTACGCTGAGCGCCCAGCATGCGGGCACTGTTAAACGCTTGAAAGATACTTCCTTCACCTTTAACTGCTTTGCTCAACTCTTCTGCATTTGGAGCCTGAGTGAACGTAATGTTTGATCCCATTCCTTCAACGACTTCTTTGTTTCTGCCGTGAGCGACAATACGGAGACGCAGTTGCTCGTTGAGGTCTTGGATATCTTTCATCGCAGCTGCAATTAACTTCTGATCGTCTGCTGTCAGTGCTTTTGAAAGTTGCCCTTTCTGGATATTTGCGCTTTCAATATCACTTAATTGCGCACCATATCTTATTTCAGTACATGCAGTTACCATAGCATTGTAAATCGCCATGTGTCGATCGCTAATCGCTTTGCAAGCTGTCCAAAAGTCAGTGGCGTTCGCATAATCTTTAACCGCTGCAAAATGTCCTGCTCTAGGGTGATTAACGTGCGCTGTTAAAATATCCCTGTCGTTTAGTAATCGAACGTTAAGACTATTTCTATAGGAATTGATAGTCATCGCGACTTGGTCGTCCTTCGATGAAATCTCCTTTACTCCCACTTTTAGAGAATCGAACAGCTTTGTCTCAAGTTCTTTCAAAACAGCTTCCAACAAACCTGCTTGTCGTTCTGTCAATGTCTTAGCGCCTGTCAAAGCAAGCATAGAGCTCTGAAATAACACATAGACGCTACGATAAGCTGTTTCAACTCTTTGGTACTTATCTTGCGCCGTAGTTGCACCCTCAAACACATTCTCTGGCAACTTGTACTCTGCAGCAGCTTTTTTAAAGTCAGCGGCTATAGCATCTTCTTTTTTTGCAAGGTTTAGCGCTGTGATGTATTGGTACCCTTTGTAGAGCGCATAGCTGACAACGATGACAGCGGCGGCGATAGCGGCGTTTTGCTTGGTGAAGTAGGGAGAAACTTGTGCAAAAATGCGCTGTGCCAAGGTACCGGCTTTTTGATCAACTGCGGCATTAGCAATTGTGGGAACAACTGCAACAGGAGCAGTCACTACTGCTCTGGCTGGAACTGCAGCGGGAACACTGGGTGTTGCTTTGGGTACTGCTTTCGCAATGTCAGCCATGACTGGTGGCTTTGGCAACAACACAGCTGGGGCGTTGTTGTTATTTAGTCTTTGTGGGCTAGGCATAATCCTCCTAAAGTGGATATTTTTAAGCTTGTTAACTCTTTATATTTAGGCAAACATTTTACTGATCAAAGTCAAAAATTTACGCGATCTTTACATTATGGTCAAGCGGTTTAAAAAAAAGTTTCTAAAATACTTATATATAGGGATATTTGTTCATTTGCTGAGAAAACTTGGGACGGAGCTAGCAGTTATTATTTGACGACGTGGATGTAAACGTCCGCTTCTCCCCAAAGAAAGGGAACGGAAAAGGTGTGCATGATCTCAAGATGTTCACTATTAGGATAGTCTGTTAAAGGAAAACTCACTGTAATGACCCGAGTTCCTTTTGAAAGTCTCGAAAATTTGGCGATCATCTTGCGGATGGTGGCCTCATCCATACAAGTACCGCACAGATAACATACCGACGCACCTGTCAAATCGGCCTCACGCATATCTTGTGCGATAAAAGTGAGCCGCGGGATGTTCAAACGGTTGACAAGGCGTTGTGCGCGGGAAATAAATTCGGGATTGTGCTCGATCCCAACGACTTTACATCCGATAAGCGCTTGAAGCCAAAAACAGAGCTGCCCCCTTCCACACCCTAGCTCAAAAACGCAATCGTGCTCTGTAATCGCGGCTGCGTTGACAATTCGCTCAAAAGAGGTTAAAGGCGTCTCTCCATAGGTGTCGAGTTCTTTTACTTGCCGCTTTTCTAAAAACCGTTTGCTCATCCTGTAAGGATTATGGAAAAGGTACATCAGGTGCAACGAGAGATCTGCTTTTGCAAAATTCCAATTCCCATAGTAGCGGCAAACATCTTTCAAAAATTCGAGGGTATTGCGGGCTTTCACTTTTAGATTGAGCCAAAACAGGGAGCAAAACTCCTGGGGCGTGAGTTGACCCATTTCACTTTTTTTGACCATGTCTACCACCCGTGATTTATATGACGCAAAATCGACCATAAACTTAAAATATCAATGGATAAATGAGATAGGCAATTAAAAAGAACATCAGCGTCGATAACACGTCGTTAAACGCTGTGACGATAGGCCCTGAGGCCACTGCAGGATCGATTCCAAAGCGAGCAAAGAAAAATGGGGAGAGCGATCCTAAAAGGGTAGCCATCATGCACGCGCCAAACACCCCGAATGAAACCATCGCCCCCACTGCAACGGCTTCGTTGAACGGGTTGCTAATTCCAACGCTATTGAGGAGATAAACAATGCTTCCACACAGGACTCCGAACAAGGTGCCAATGAGAAGTCCGATGCTAAACTCTTTTTGCACAGCCTGAAGGCGGGAACCCATCGAAAGGGAGCCTGTCGACATCCCGCGCACTAAAATCGTACTGCACTGAATGCCGACGTTTCCCGACATCGCGGCAATTAAGGGAACGAAAAACGGAACGTGGTAAAACCAGGAGCGGTCCTTGAAATGCGCCATGGCAGTGGCAGTGATCAATCCCCCGCACAGCGTGACAAAGAGCCAAGGAGCGCGCAGGAAAAAGCGTTTGAGAATGGGCTCTTGTTCACTGACATCTTCAGCTGTACCAGCGATGTTCGCGATCGTTTCGTCAGCAATATCTTCCATCGCTTCGACGACGTCTTCATATGTGATCACCCCTACCAAATGGTCACGCTCGTCGACAACAGGAAGAGCGGGGATTTCATAGCGCTCGACCAAATCGACCACTTCATCGCGCGAATCGTTTGGGGTGACTTTATGCAAGACGGGGCGCATCACCTGCCGCAATGGCAAATGGTGTTGGTTGACGATCAAATTTCTTCCTGGGACATAACCTGCTAAACTGCCGTCGTCATTCAACACAAAAATGCGGCGGGTGAGGTCAATGCCAGGGTTATCGCGGATGTAGGCAGCAACTTCCCCAATCGTCGTGTTCATGGGAAAGGCGAAAAATTCGTTTGTCATCAAGCGCCCAGCGCTGTGACGGTCGTGCTTTTGTAGCTCTTTGATACGCGAGGCTTTTTTGGGATCGAGCTGCTCTTGGATCCGTTTGAGGCGGCGATTTGACATGTCGTCGAGGATCCAGACAGCCTCGTCGGGGGGCATTCTTTCAATCAAGCGCTTGATCTCTTCATCCCCAATGCGGCGCAAAATGGCAACGCGGGTGTTACTGCCCGTGTTGATCATGAAGATGATTTTGGCATTGAGGTCGGGCAAGTTGTCGTAGACGACGACGCGCGAACTGGGCGGTAAACGGGTCACAGCGTGTGCTAAGTCGATCGGATCGTGCTCGCTTGCAATTTTCGCAATGTCATGGAGGAGGATTTGGTAAGTTTCTTTATGAAAGGCGTTTTCTAATTTAGCGTTGAGGACGTCATCGAGCTGGCTGGTTTTGGTGTCCATGAGATTGCCTGAAGCCATCCCATACTCCTCTTCCAGCTCTTCTGTTTCGTCTTGGGGATTCTCCACGCATTGCACCTAACGTTTTAATGTTTAGATTACTTGGGCGAATCCTAAAAGACAAGGTTTTTTAGAGGTGCTAAGCCTTAATGAGCTCGCCTTCTAGCCAACTCAAATACGCCTCATTGCCGCCATCGATGGTGCGAAAGGTGATCTCGGGGACTTCGTAGGAACAGTTCTCTTCGATCGCTTTTCTGATGGTGTCGTACTGATCGCGACGGGTTTTTAGCACGATTTTGCTTTCCTGGGAAGTTTCGAGCTGGCCGTTCCAGCGGTAGATCGATTCGATCCAAGGGATGATCTGTGCACAGGCGACAAGCCTTTCTTGAACGAGGTAGCGGGACACCTTTCTTGCCTCATCTAAGCTGCCAGCTGTCCAGTGGATTTCGATGTATTCGCTCATGGGAGTCTCCTTAGATAAATGCCAAATTGTTCAGCCGCAAATCGACCACGCGGAAGCGGCTGCGATCTTCTTGAAAGAGTGCTTTTGGGTGGTATGTGCGCAAACGCACGTAATTGTGCAATTGGTGTTCCCAATTCTCAGGTGTAAGGCGCAAGATGCGTTTGTTCTTCCAAAACTCAGGATTTTGTTCGACGATCTTCTCTTCCCCTTCTTCGAGGATTACGATAATTTGCCGTTGACCAAGCACTGGCGCTGCAGCTTTAGAAAGATCGACGCTGATCAAATGCGTTGCATCGCCTAAAATGCGGGGAATATTTGTAAGAAGCAGGTAGGCAAGTTCACTGTTTTTACCCATTAAACTGCTTCCCCAAGGGGGACGACTGGAAGAGGGAAGCTGAGCCTCTTCAAAATAAACGACTGGGATCTTTTTCGGTGTGAAGTAAGGTTTAAGGGGGAAAAGGGTGCCCGTTGCATCAAAAGCTGTGTTAGCAAAATTGCCGATGAGTGCCACTGGTTCGCGCAATTCTAGGTCGACGTGGATTGTTCCTGGCCGAATTTTTTTGACCTTTGCTTCTTTGATCGCAACTGTTGATTTGAGCTTTTCTTCCGCTTCGTTACTATTAAAGGAAAACAGATTTGTCGGCTCATCGACAGATAAGCCGAGCAGTTCGGCCAAATGCCCTGCCTTCAAGAGGTCGCGTTGAGCCGTTGTTTGAACAAGAGCAACAATGTGATAGGCAGAATCTGTGCGTTGCTGCACTTGTGAATAGCGGTAATAGCTGAGTCCCAACAACGCTGTTCCATTGATCAGCGCGACCGATAGGAAAATGAGCCCCCACGCTTTTTTGGTCGGAATTGTGGGATTAGCCACAAGCGGCTCCTTTTGCCAATAGTTGCAACACCTCACTTGAAAGTTTTGTGATATCGCCTGCCCCTAATGTGACGACGAGATCTCCCGGTTTCAAAAAATCTGCAACTTCTTGCGCTAAATGGGAGCGTTCGACAAATTGGGATGGGCATCGATTCGCTCCTTGAATATCAGCTACGACCACTTCAGTAGTGATGCCTGGAATGGGTTGTTCGCGCGCAGAGTAGATCTCTGAGACAAAGAGGTGATCGACTTCTTCGAAAACTCCTTCATACTTGCCCAGGCAGCTCTGTGAACGGGTGTAGCGATGGGGCTGGTAAGCCGCGATGAGGCGGCGGTCGCCAATAGCGCTCCGAAGACCTTGGAGAGTGGCTTTGAGCTCGGTGGGATGGTGAGCATAATCGTCGATGAACAAGATCCCTTCACACTCCCCTTTCCGTTCGCAGCGGCGCAAGACACCACTGAAGGTTGCAAACGCCTTCCGAATCATCGCTTCTTCGACACCTAGCTCAAGCGCCAATCCAAATATGGCCGCAGCATTCAAGATGTTGTGAGAACCGATCAAGGAGAGATCGATCTCTCGATATTCCTTTCCTCTATACTGTACATCGAACGTTTGCATCCACCCTTTTGCCTTGGCGTGTGTGATGCGAAGCTGACAGTCTGCTGAAAACCCGTAAGAGGTGCCCTGAGGCTTAATTTGCCGCAGCAAGGGATCATCGCCGCAGTAGAACAAGAGATGGGGATCTGTGATTTTCTTCATGAACGTTTCAAATGTGCTCACAAGTGAAGTAAGAGTCCCATAAAAATCCATGTGATCTTCGTCGATATTCGTGACAATCGCGCCATAGGGTAGATAATTGAGAAATGTTCCATCGCTTTCACACGCCTCTGCAACGAAGAAATCGTGGCTGCCATGGCCGCTGTTGCTTTTAAACTGAGGAATGACGCCGCCAATCGCGAATGAGGGTTTTAAACCAGCAACGTGCAAGACCCACGTGAGCAAAGAAGAGGTGGTCGTCTTTCCATGCGTACCAGCCACGCAAAGGGAATGGCGGCATTTTTGCATCAGGCGCTGCAGCAATTGGGAGCGGTGTAGAAGTGTACAGCCAAGCTGAAGCGCAGCTTGGTATTCGGGATTCTCTTTTTTGATGTCTGTCGAATAGACGACTGTCGCATCTTTTTCTACATGTGTTGCAGAGTGCCCAATGTGTACTTTTGCACCCGCCTGGATAAGCGTTTGCACTTGCGGGCCAGCAGCAACATCGCTCCCCGTCACGGGAATCCCTTGCTGTAAAAGTAAGTGAGCAAGCCCACTCATTCCAATGCCACCAATTCCGATTAAATGATACTTCTCTTTCATCAGTCAAACTCCTTTACGATTGTCACTAAATTTTTCATGCGCGCACGCGATTTATACAAGCGAATTGCTCGACGCATCCCTGCTAATATTTCATTCTGTTGACACAAAAATGCACTTAACGTCGATGAGAGCCTTTCAACGGTCACTTCCTTCTCCGCCAACTTCATCCCTCCCCCCACTGTCGCTGCAATGAAATTCGCATTGTGTGTTTGGTGGTCTTCAGCAGCCTGAGGATAGGGAATGAGCAAAGCGGGTACTTCAAATTCAATAAGTTCTGCAATGGTACCCGCCCCTGCGCGTGAAATGACACAATCTGCTGCCTGCCACGCTAGGTCCATGCGCGATTCAAAGGCTTTGACGGAAGCTTTGATCCCATGTGTTGCGTAGTAGTGAGAGACTTTTCTGACAAGAGTGGTATCACCGACGATGTGGATGATCTGAAAGGGGAGGTGTTTAATCGCGCAGAAGGTTTGCAAAAGAGCTTCATTGATTGCCTTAGAACCTTGAGAACCTCCAAACACCAAGATGACCATCCAATCCATATCGAGCCCAAAATAGCTTCTTGCCGCTTCTTTGGTGGCGCTTCCTTGTTGGAAGCCGGCTCTTAAGGGCATACCCACTTCGAGAACGTTGCCATTCAATAGATGGACTGTTTCTGGAAATTGGACCCCTGTCAATGCAGCCCAGCGAGACATCAACCGAGTTGTTTTACCAGGAATGCTGTTCGACTCGTGCAACACGATCGGCACCGATAATAAGCGGGCCGCAACTAAAGGGGGAAATGTGTAAAAACTGCCAAATCCAACGACGACAGAAGGGTTAAATTTTTTGATGATGACGCGGCTTTGCCAGATGCCACGAGCAATTTTTCCCACAGCCAATGCCACTTTACTGGGATCTCTGGAGACAAAGCTGCCGCACGAAACGGTGTAAGACTCGTATGAGCCGCGGTCAAAATAGCGATTTTCCGAAAGTCCGCCTCCAACAAAGACAACTTCGCAAGAAGGATCTTCGACGGAAAGCTGCTGAGCCAGCGCAATCGCAGGAAATATGTGCCCACCTGTTCCTCCGGTGGCGATCATGATGCGTCTACCCATGAACGACTGACTCCTTTGACTGAGAAATATTTAACCTAGGAACAGCAGTTTCTAGGTTTAATAGCAAAGACAAGCCCACTATGTTTGCCATCAGCGAGCTCCCTCCTTGACTAAAGAGGGGAAGATTCAAACCTGTGCTAGGAAGCAGTCCAGAGACAACTCCCAAGTTGAGAAATGCCTGAAAACAAAGCAAAAATGTCGCTGTCGATGCGATAAAGAATGCCCCTTGGTTTTGTGCTTGGTAGGCAATTGTCAGTCCGCACGACAACAAAATGAGGTAAAGCAAAATCAAACCAATCATTCCCACAAAGCCAAACTCCTCAGCATAGATTGCAGCAATGTAGTCGTTCTGGGCTTCTGGCAAGTAGCTCAATTTCTGCAAACTATTTCCCGGTCCCTTCCCCCACAATTGTCCAGAGCCTGCCGCAATTTTTGCTTGGTAGGGCTGATGGCCCTTCCCCTTCAAATCGAGCTCAGGATGTAAATAGACTTTCAGCCGAGCCGAAACATACGGAAGTTGAGAGGCAAACGTTCCTAACACAAGCGTAGCGATCAAAAGCGGCCATGCCCAGAACTTAAACGGGATCCGCATGACAAAACAAAGCATGATCAAGGTCAAACCCATCACTCCAGCCGTTCCATTATTGGGTTCGATGAGGACTAAAAAAATGGGAATAGCAGCCAATCCGATCAATTTTAGAAACTCGACAAAAGCGAGTTCCCCCTCTTGATATTGCATCAACCGCTGGATGAAGAAAGCGGGGACGAGATACTTCACAAACTCTGAGGGTTGAAAGGAAAAGCCAGCCAGATGGAGCCAGCGGCGCGATCCATTCACTTCCCGTCCGATCCCTGGAATCAATGTCAAAACCAAAAGAAACGTAAAGAAAACGAGCAAGGGTTGGCTATAAAAGAGCAAGTTGCGATATCCGATGCGATAAGTCATCCATCCAATGAACAAACCACTTACGGCATAGAGGATCTGTTTGTAGAGGGCCTGATGAGTCCCTCTTTCGATTTCATGGTCGAGAATTTCAGCTGAAGTCGTACTAAATATCATCACGATCCCCAACAAAAAGATCACAGTAGCCACAAAAACAAGCAAGGGCCTAGCATAACTACTCATCTCAACGTACGCGTATTCGATCGCCGACTTTTAAGTTGCGTGCTTTCCCCTCATCCAATCCATTGAGTTTGAGGAGTTGATCGACTTCCACTCCAAACTCCTTTGCAATCTTCCAAGGGCTATCCCCTGTTTTGACTGTGTAGTATTGAGGCTCTCCCGCTACAGCCTTTTTCTCAGAAGGCTTTGGCGCCGGTGTCAAGGTGGCAACAACAGGCTTTTGCGCAACGGCCACTTCGTTACCAGCCGACTTATTTTTCGCGGGAACTTTTAAAACTTGTCCAATGGAGAGTTTTGAAGAGGTCAAATTATTCGCCGCTCTGATAGCCTCAACAGTTGTCCCATTATTGCGAGCAATTTTCTCTAAAGCATCTCCGCTTTTCACGGTCACTTCGATGTAATTCTGGCCTCTGCTGTCGTTTGAGGCAGTCAATTTCGCAGGCGCAAGCACTACACCTTTTGGCTCGTCATTATCCCATTCGTCGTCTTCGATAAAAGTGACTTGCTGCGGGTTTGTCGTTTTGAGTTCTTTTAGGAACGTATCGACGTCTTGGGCACTCTCTTCAACGCTCAACTCCTGCTGCTTTGGAGATGAATACTCGTTGCGAGCAACTTCTTTGCTTGGCGGCACTGACTGGTTAGTACTGGTTGTGTCATCATCCACATTGACAGCTAGCATAAATAGAATTGCTAACAGCCCTGCATTGATGAGTAAAGCAATCACAATCGTATCTCTACGGCTCATGAATCACCCCTTTTTAAACTGGTTTTAGAATGTACAATGCGCTGAAATTCTTCCCCTCGATGCGCATAGTCCTTGAACATATCATAACTTGCACAACCTGGCGACAAAAGAATTGCATCTCCTGCATTCGCATTTTTCTTTGCAGCATCGACAGCCTCTTCCAATGTTGTGTAGACGCTTACTGGCACGTGCGGCTCGAGATCGCGCTTGATCATCGGCGAAGCTTGTCCGATCGCACAAACGGCTTTGACTTTTCCAGCAAATGCAGAAATCCATGGCAAATAGGGCGCTCCTTTATCGACTCCCCCTGCAATTAAAACAATTGGCCCTTGCACTGTTTCCACAGCGCGAATCACGGCGTCGATGTTCGTTCCCTTGCTGTCGTCATAATAGCGCACACCGCTATCCACTGTTACAAATTCGATGCGGTGCTTCGGTTTCTGAAAAGTTTCCAATGCCTTGATAAACTGCTCTCCAGTCACTCCGTAGCGATGGCAAACGGCAAATGCGGCCATGATATTTTCGACGTCGTGGGAACGGCGCGTCCCATAAGTGCTGGGAAGCTTCAGTTGCGATTTTCCGTCGATCGTAATCACTCCCTCTTTTGCCACGACAGAACAAGAAGGGTCGTAGCCGTACAAAATGGGATCTATTTGCGCAAAAAGGGGCCGATATTGCTCAAAGGCAGCTTGCTCGAGATAGAAAGCTCCCCCTTCGACGAGAAGATCTGTGATATGCGCCTTGGAGCGCGCATACGCATCCATCGTTTGATACCGGTCGAGATGATCTGGAGTGATGTTGAGCAAAATAGCTGAATCTAAGCAGGGCTCTTGCATCGTGTCGATTTGGAATGAACTCAATTCCACAACGGCATAGGCACACTTTTCCTGTTCGAGGGTATCCACAGCATCCGTCAATGCCACCCCCACATTCCCCAAAGCAAGCGCTTTATGCCCACAACTATTTAAAACATGTGTGATAAGCAGAGTCACCGTCGTCTTCCCATTTGTGCCTGTCACTCCGATGCACGGAATGGCAATTTCTCGAAAGGCTAGCTCCACCTCACCTATAATCGGGAGGTTGGCTTCACGCGCCAACTGCCAGATCCTGTGGTGGGGTGGGACCCCCGGAGAGACAACCAAAAGGTCCTGTGATTTTAAATCTTTGACCTCTTCTTCATGAACAAGCGCGCACCCCTCTGCGCGAAAGAGTGCCATATCGGGATGGTTTGCTAAATGGTCCCGATTTCCATCGATGCCCGTCACGCTTGCTCCACGCTTCAGCAAAAAACGGACAGCCGCGCGCCCACTTAAACCTAATCCCAACACAGCCACGCGCAATTTTGACAGTTTCATAAGCTCACCTATTGAAATTTCAACGAAGCTAGACCGACCAGAGCCAACAGAAGTCCGATAATCCAAAAGCGAATGACCACTTTTGTCTCCGGCCACCCTTTATATTCAAAATGGTGATGGATGGGAGTGCATAAAAAAATCCGTTTCTGGCGAGTTTGGAAGCTCCAGATTTGCAGAATCACCGAAACGGTTTCCATGACAAAAACGCCGCCGATAATCCCCAACAGAAGTTCCCGCTTCAATAACACCGCTGCAACCCCAATAATGCCCCCTAGAGCGAGTGAGCCTGTATCTCCCATAAACACTTGAGCCGGGTAACCGTTGTACCACAAAAAGCCGATGCAGGCACCGACAAAAGCACTTAAATAGATGGCAATCTCGCCGCTTCCCTCGATGTAGGCAATGTTCAAGTAGCTTGCCAGTTGGACGTGGTTTGACAAAAAAGCAAACAAAGTTAAGCAACTTGCCACCAAGATCAAACACCCTGCCGCAAGGCCATCGAGCCCATCAGTCAAGTTCACGCTATTGGATGTGTCGACCACGACAAAAATGATAAATGCCCCCGCAAGAAGCAGGAGTCCGCCTGTCAAAAGATGGATCGGCTCTTTGAAAAATGGGATATAGATCCGAGAGGCAAATTCTTGCAGAGGCACTTGGGTCAATGACGTGGCGCCATGTACTTTTGGCTCCTCTGTGGAGGCCTTCACCACCTCCTTAATCACTGGAGGGTGAAACCACTCCCCTTGTGCGATTCCCTGGTTAGCGGCAGGAACCAAGAGATAGATGGCGAGCAGCAACCCGATCATCCCTTGAATGCACAATTTTTGCTTCCTGTTAAGACCCTTCGAATTCTTGTACTTCATTTTCAAGTAGTCGTCTCGAGCTCCTAGTAAACCCAATGTCACAGTCGTAATGAAAAAAATCAGAGTAAAAATGCTCCTCAAATCCATCCACAAAAAGAGAGAAATTAGCATAGCGATCAAGATCAAAGCCCCACCCATCGTCGGGGTCTCTTTTTTCTTCGCGTGGAGCTCGGCCAGTTGTGGGCAATATTCCGTTAACTCCGACTGTTCGTTTTTAATGCGATAGACTTTTT
>Ga0207117_1034_pt1 | contig 31089 bp, 24 predicted proteins | sample Alteio_BWMinHeat_45_FD_153502 | JGI IMG/M metagenome (GOLD analysis project Ga0207117, IMG submission 153502) | Enriched cells from forest soil in Barre Woods Harvard Forest LTER site, Petersham, Massachusetts, United States -... | ecosystem: Environmental > Terrestrial > Soil > Temperate forest >...
GACGATGCCAGCCGCGCCTTCGGTATTGGTACGAACCTGTCCTACGACATGTTTCTGACCGGTGGCTACGACACCAGCAAAGACCAGATCCTGCCGTATGCATCACTGATCAAGCCGGATGGCGGCCAGATTAATTTCGTACGTGTCTCAGGCGGCACCGGCTATACCAATGCCGTGTTTCAGAGTACTTCGGATCCGACCACGGCATATTACGGCGCAATTGTGAAATGGGATACGACCTATCCTGGTGCTGATTGGAGCGTGACGCTGAAGACTGGTGATGTTTATTACTTTCCGGGTGTTGGCGATGGCAGTGGCACAGCACGGCAGGGCGCCATGCTGGGCATGAAGGACCGGTTCGGCAACTTGACGCAGCTGGTGCGCACGAATGCAAATGTGACCCAGATCATATCGCCGAGCGGTCGGAATGTGTATCTGACCTATGACGGAAGCAACCGAATTACGCAAATCCAGGATGATCTCGCGCGCACGGTGGGTTATGCCTACGATGCCAGCGGACGCTTGATCACGGTCACGGATCCGATGGGCAAGACGACCCAATATACCTACGGCACGCAGACGCTCGATCCTGCGCATTCGGTGGGCGGTGTCAAGTCCAGCACCAACATGCTGACGGTGACGGACAAGAATGGCAACGTCAAGACCACCAACGTCTTTGACAGCAATGGCCGGTTGAGCAAGCAGACATATGCGCATGGGCACTTCTTCCAGTTTAGTTATGTATTGCAATCGTCGCAAACGGGCACAGGAACCAGCACTGCCGATTTCGACACGGTGCTACAAACCGACGCCACCGATGAACGCGGCACAGTGACCCGGTATAGCTTCGACACGAATGGCGCCCCGATCAGCGTCATCAGTGCGCTGGGGACATCCGTTCAGCAAACGACGACGAATAGCTGGAATAGTACTACCCGTTTGCTAGACAGCACGACCGACGCCATGGGCCGCGTGACGGCGTATCAGTACGACCGCTTGGGCAACAAGACGCAGATCACCCAATTGGCCGGCACCAGCAATGCGGTGACCACCAATGTCGTCTACGATCTGACCTACAGCCTGCCGACCAGCATCACTGATCCGAACGGGAACAGCATCACGCTGACCTACAATAACCTGGGCAATCTGACTCAGGCGACCGACGCCCTGGGGCATGCGGTGGTGATGACGTATGACAGCAAAGGGCGACGCACCAGCATCACCGATGCACTCGGTCACGCCACCAGTTTCGCTTACGCTGGGGCCGATTTGCAAGCGGTGACCGACGCCTTGGGACGTACGGTGAGTTCTTATACCGATATCGTTGGTCGCTCGACAAGCGTGACGGACATGCTGAACAACCGTACCTATGTTGCCTATGATAATTTGGATCGTACTACGGCGATCACCGACGCTAAGGGCGGTGTGGCGCAGATAGGCTATGACGCTAATGGCAATGTATTGAGCCAGATCGACGAGAGCAACAATGCGACCGGATTCACCTACGACAGCCGGGACCGGATGAGCAGCATGACCGATGCACTGGCGCACAAGGCGACGGCATCGTACGAGCCAGGAGGCAAGGTGAGTCAGAGCACCGACAACAAGGGGCAGATCACCAATCGTACCTACGATGCATTGGGTCGACTTACCAGCATTAGCTATGGCGCCAATGCTGGTGGCACGAGCAGCGCCAGCAATACGGCACTCACCTGGGACAATGGCAACCGCCTCACCCAGATCGTAGACTCCGTCTCCGGCACAATCACGCGCAATTACGATCTGCTAGACAGAACGCTGAGCGAAACCACGCCACAAGGTACGGTTACCCGGACGTTTGATGCGGCAGGACGCCGTTTGACGTTGACGGTCACTGGTCAGCCGACGATTAGCTATAGCTACGACGTGGCCAACCGTTTGACGCAAATCCAGCAGGCAGCCGGCAGCAGCAATGGCAATGTGGCGCAAACCACAGGCTATACCTACGACAATGCCAACCGCTTGACCCAACGAGTCTATCCCAATAGCATCCATGCCAGCTACAGCTATGACAACGGCAATCAGGTCACCGGAATCACTTATATTAAGGCGGATGGTTCAGCCATTGGGGATCTGAGCTATACCTACGATACGGTGGGGCGCCGTACCGGCGTTGGTGGTTCTCTGGCGCAAATCAATCCGGGTGCAGCGGTCAGTACGACCAGTTTTAATGCAGCGAATCAATTGACTGCATTTGGTATGCAGACGCTGACCTACGACGCCAATGGCAACCTGACCAGCGACGGCACCAATACCTATACTTGGGATGCGCGGAATCAACTGCAAAGCATCGCCGGCGGCAACACGGCGAGCTTCCAGTACGATGCATTGGGACGCAGGATCGGCAAGACCATCGGTACGACCTCAACCGGGTATTTGTACGATGGCATCAACTTTGTGCAAGAGAAGAGCGGTACTGGCAGCGGTGCAAGTGTGACGGCGAATCTGGTGACAGGACCTGGCGTTGATAATGTGCTGGCACGGCAAACCAATGCGGGCAATCAGACGATGCTGACTGATGCTTTGGGCAGCGTTATTCTGGCAACTGATGCGACGCAGGCGACGGTGAGCAGCTACAGCTACGATGTCTATGGCAATACAACTCAGGTAGGGACCAACGACAATAGCCAGCAGTACACGGGTCGGGAGAACGATACAACAGGACTGTACTATTACCGTGCACGGTACTACTCGCCAGCGATGGGGCGGTTTATTTCGCAAGATCCGATTGGATGGGCTGCCGGACAAACTAATGGTTACAGCTATGTCGGGGGAAATCCGCTTTCAATTGTTGATCCGCTTGGACTTGCTGGGGGTTTAGGGCCTGTACTGAAAGGACAGGCTGGGGTAAATCAGGTAATGGAGGGGCTTCCATATTCTTCGTCTACGAATGTAGGACAGGAAATTACCCTCGAAGTGCCGGGAAAAGGTCGCGTCAGACTAGATATTGGCTCATATGACACGGCGGATGGGACACTTACTCTTAAAGAAGTGAAAAATGGCTTTTTTGCACGACTGACACGAAATCAGAGAGCCTGCTTCAATGATATTGCCAATGGCAATTTCACGCCAAGAGGAAAAAATGCAATCGACCTAGGCTTGAAGGAGCAGTTAGGCGGTGGAGTAAAGAAAGTGATTCTGAGAATTATGAATCTAGGAGGGGCAAACGTCGAAATGCCAACTCCGGAAGTTTTATCTCCCGAGATGATTACAGAGAAAATGATGATCCCAGGAGAGATTTTCATACCATAAATTACGGATAGATGAACATGCTAAGCGCGTCGGATAAAAAAGAATTGTTGAAAGATTTTGATAAAGCCATGAAAAAAGCATTGGCGGAGATCGGCTTTAAAAAGCTGGGGACTGATCGCGGCTTTATTAAACAAATTAACGCGGAAACGATCGGTACTATTGGCATTAGTATGACGTCAAAGTTCTCTGAGAATATACGGCTCATTCCTTTTGTTGGAGTTATCAATGTCAAAGCAATGGAACTTGAGGAGCTTGCTCGAGCCGATACGGAGTATCCACTAAATCGAAAGGCGCTGAATAATCATCTACATATTCGTATAGCTTATTTTCTTCCAGAGTCAGAGAAATTTCCCCCCCTTGCTTATAACGAATTTCTTAGAGCGGACGAGTGGCATTTGGACAAAAATTCCGATATTGAAGCAATGGTTCAACAGATGGCGACCGCAGTTTCCCTCTACGGATTACCCTTCATGGAAAGTATGGGAAATGCAAGAGCACTTTATACATTTATAAGCAAACTCAGAAACCAAAATGACTATTGCCACTATGTATTCAACTGGCGACATACATTGCCGAAACTCTTGTTTTTGATTGGGGAAAGAGACGATGCATATACCATGCTTAAGGAGGAAGTTAAAGAACTTAAGCAGTCGACACTTGTTTCTGCTAAATACGATTTGGAAATAATAGATAATTTATACAAAATCATGTGCAACACGCCAATTTCTGTAAAAGCCAATTAATTTTCCAAAAAATAAATACAGCTACGTGGACGGAAATCCAACTGGATTTACGGACCCGAGTGGATTAATTGTTGGTGTTGATGATTTGGTAATTGGAGGCATTATTGTCGCCGGTGGGGCAATCATTGCGCAACAAGCGAATAATGGTGCAAATCAGTCGAGTGCGCCAAATAGTGGAGGGTCGACAGGTTCTTTGGATCCATGCAAATTTTTTCCATCATTTCCTGGATATCAGAATAATAATGCTTCCAAAAAACCGCAACAACATCATATTTGTACGGATAAAAATAACGTCTCTACACACGAGGCGGCCCATGGACGCCGAGATTCAAGGAAATGTTTGATAAAGCTGGTATGAGCATGAAGGATCCAACTAACCTAGTTGATGTGTTGGATCATGCGGGGCCACATCCAGAAGCGTATCACGATTATGTTTACGACTACTTACAAGTACGGACAGATGGTCTTGTAGGGTAAGAGTATACAGATGCACTTAAACTGGGGTTTACGTGAGCTTGGCACTCAGATAAGGACTCCTGGTAGCATTTTAAATAACTTGATCACAAAATGATGAAATATTACAAATGGCAATTCGATTCGAAATTTGATGATTGTTGGTTTATAAGTGAGCCGCGTCTGCCAAATGGTGAAGTGGTAGATTCATGGTTTTTTAGAAAATGCCAAACTATTGACCCATCATATATCTCGCTTGTGGCATCGACTACCTATGGTGACATAGTGACTGAAGCGAGTTTCGGTGCGTTTGATATTCCCTATGTCCGCCCAAAGATGGCACATGCACTGCTTGATAGCGTAGGTAATGAAATACAGCTCATTCCTGTGCATATTGAAGGTTTTAATGAGGACGTTTTCATTCTGAACGTTTTGAACAGCGTCAAATGCGTTGATGAGTCTCGTTCTGAGTTTGAAAAATGGGCGCCAGGTAATACCCAAAGGCCAAATAAAGTTGGACAGTACAAAATGATTAGTAAGTTATTGGTCGATCCAAATACAACAAATGACTTGAATATATTTAGACCTTGGGGATGGACGATCAAAATCGTCGTTTCGGAAAAAGTGAAGAGCGTTGTTGAGGCTATCGGGGCAACAGGTACAACGTTTGAATTGGTGAGTTAAATTGGGTAAAGAGCTTGGTTCGGGAATCCGACTTTGGCGGTCATTATTCCGGATTCCCTACCGAATGCGGGGGATGATAGCGTGCCTAGAGAACAAGGCGTAATTATTCAGAAAAAATCAAATTCAAAGTGATTTAAGTCACATGGTGCGGTGATAGAACTGCTATTTTATCGCATGGCACTATCGTCATTTTCCTAACCTAAACTCGGTAACGGATCGTAACCGCTGTGTTACTGAAATCGATTAATTTGTACAAAATTCAGAATATTTTTCGGTAAAAATAAAATTGGGTCAGGGAGCAGGGCAGATGGCGAATTCGAACCGCGTGGCGACACGTCGCGTGCAGCATGTTGCGCAGATGGCATTTTCAGCATTTTCGTTGATTTTGCAGCACGTATCGCGATTCCATGTCATTGCCGTTCTTGCTTCTATTTTTATGTGTGCTGGTATTGCCCATGCGGCCGGCGCGAATTATGTCTACGATGAGCTTGGCCGATTAGTCCAGGTGATCGCCGGTGATGGCAGCAGCACCCAATACGCCTATGATGCTGCGGGCAATATCACCGCCGTCAAGGCCGACACCGTTAATACGCTGGCGATCAGCAGTTTTACCCCCACTTCCGGCGGCGCCGGCACTGACGTTACGGTTTTCGGAAGTGGCTTTAGTCCAACTGCCGCCTCCAACACGGTCACTATCAACAACGTCGCTGCGACGGTCACGTCGGCAAGCGCATCACAGCTTAAGCTGACGGTGCCGGCATCGGCGACAACTGGCTTGATCACGGTCAGTAATGCGAATGGTAGTGTAACGTCGACACAAGCATTTACGGTCGGCTCGACCTTGTCGGCGCCGACCATTACCAGCTTTACGCCAACGATAGGTGCAGCCGGTACAGCGGTGACCATCAACGGGACGAATTTCCAGGCGGGGGTAAGCAATAACAAGGCGTTCTTTGGTGGCGTCGGTGGGGTTGTCACGTCGCTGACTGCACCGGGCCAGGCTATAGCAACAGTGCCGAGCTCTGCCCAGAGCGGTAAGGTTTCCTTGCAAACTGCTGCCGGCATTGGCACGAGCAGTGCGGATTTCTTTGTGGTGCCCTCTGGAATCGCTGTCACCGATGTCGGATCTACCGGACGTATTGTTGTTGACGGTGCCGCGCAAACAGCGAACGTCGCTATTGCTGGCAAAACTGCGTTGATCGTATTTGATGGCGTAATAGGCCAAAATCTCGGTCTCGGTTTTAGCCCCTTAATATTCAATCCGAATGGTGGTGCGGCAACTCTGTATGTCAAAATGCCTAACGGAAGCAATTTAATTAGCCCACAGAATTTAACTCCAGATTCCAGTTTCGCACTTCCGCCGCTTCCTGTGACCGGCACGTACATGATCGTTATCGTTCCTTCTGCATCAACGCAGTTCAACGCCACTTTGACTTTGTCCAGCGATATCGTCGGAAGTCTTGATGTCCATAGCCCCACGCCTATCACTTTTGCAAATACACGTCAGGGGCAGAATGGTCGTTATGCGGTGAGTATGCTCGCTGGGCAAACGCTAGGAGTTAGTGTGACAGGATCCACTTTTACCAGTGCATATATTGCGCTTGTGGATCCGCTAGGAACAACAATTACCTCGGTGGTAATAAGTGGCGCATCAGGTTCGACTGCACAAATATCTGCATCGCTCCCAGGCAATTATCAGGTTGTTGTCAGTCCATTTGGTTCGGGGACAGGTAGCCTGAATTTGCGCGCTGGTATGGCGCCTGATCTGGCAATCAGTGGATTGACTGCAGGTGCGCCGATAGCGAATTCGGACGGTTCATTCACGATTCCCGTGACCTATACGGTTACCAATATCGGGGCAGTTAGTGCACAGTCGGGTTGGTACGATATGGGTTATCTGTCCGCCGATGCGACTTTAGATAACGCGGATTTCAGCAATAGCTATTTGGGCTATCACAGTGCCTTGGCTCCAGGAGAAAGTTATACAGTTACGGCTAGTTTCGCCACGAGCACTACGGTAGCAAGAGGAAACTATACGTTGTTTGTAAAAACAGATGGTCTCAATCCAAGCTACGGCGGGACTAATACCGACAACGGCCGCCTCGACGAAACTGATGAGACCAATAATGTGGCGTCGGTGGCGGTATTATTAAGTAAGCCGGATTTGGCAATCAGTGGATTGACTGCAGGTGCGCCGATAGCGAACTCGGACGGATCGTTCACGATTCCCGTGACCTACACGGTTACCAATACGGGCATTATTCCGGTATGGCCTGGATGGTACGACATGGCTTACCTTTCTACCGACGCAGTGTTGGATAACGCGGATTTCAGCAATAGCTATTTGGGCTATCACAGTGCCTTGGCTCAAGGAGCAAGTTATACCGTTACCGCAAGTTTCACCACGAGCACTACGGTCGCAAGAGGAAACTATACGTTGTTTGTAAAAACAGATGGTCTCAATCCAAGTTATGGCGGGACCAATACCGACAACGGCCGCCTCGACGAAACGGATGAGACCAATAATGTGGCGTCGGTGACGGTGTCATTAAGTAAGCCGGATTTGGCAATCAGTGGGTTGACTGCAGGTGTGCCGATAGCAAACTCGGACGGTTCATTCACGATTCCCGTGACCTACACGGTTACCAATACGGGCATTATTCCCGTGTGGCCGGGATGGTACGACATGGCTTATTTGTCTACCGATGCGACATTAGATAACGCGGATTTCAGCAATAGCTATTTGGGCTATCACAGTGCTTTGGATGTGGGGAAAAGTTACACCGTGACTGCCAATTTCACCACGAGCACTACGGTCGCAAGAGGAAGCTATACGTTGTTTGTAAAAACGGATGGTCTCAATCCAAGTTATGGCGGGACCAATACCGACAACGGCCGCCTCGACGAAACGGATGAAACTAATAATGTTATTTCGACAGCCGTGACGTTAGATACGTCAACACCGTGAATAGATATTTCGCAGTCATCGTTGGCGTACTGTGTTTGCTATAAAAGTGCGTCATTTTGCGTCAATCCGTTGCAGGCCATTTCCTCGGTAACCCCAAGCGGCGCGGAAGTTTTACGTTTTGCGAACTGCGTTAAAAGTAGTGCATTTAACGAAGCTGGCAGGCGTGGGGGGGACTGCGATCAGCGATATGAAGTCGTGGAATAATTGCCTTGCCCGCAGAGCGTCGCGATGACATGGTCTGCTGTGCTGTCAATGGCGTTCGGCTTGTTTTTCAAATCTCCTAATGCCAATCCCTATCGGCAAAATTAGTGGTCGAAATCATCCCTGACAACATTATCTTTAAGACTGTTTCTGTCGTTGCTCCGAACTTTGCAAGATGAAACAACACGACAAGATTCTCGGCAAAGATGATGGATTTTTGAATGGTCTCAGGATCGGCATTGGGTGCGATCACAGGCATCATATCAAGAACAATGTCCCTCACTTCTTCGATGGGGGGTAAATTCAATTTAATCATAGCGTTTTGGCAGGATAATTCGCACGAATTGGAGTTTTTATCTCGTTGAGTAAAAAAAACTTTGAAAAATGCATATTACGTCATAAATTGCAATATATGTCATTTATGTGGAATTAAGATGAGCCAACACTCCATGTCATCGAATGACATGGAGGGACTCCTCTTGGAAGATCAGGCAAAACAGCGCGACAAGCATCTCTCCAAACTGGTTGGCGCACGTTTGGCGGCAAGGCGTAAAGAATTGAGATTGACCCAGGCAGAACTGGCGGAAAGGCTGGGAATCGAGAAAGAGAGTGTTTCGCGCTTGGAAACGGGAGGGATATCGCCATCTCTTGGGAGACTATCTACGTTGGCTGGAGCTTTGGATTTTCCAATGGAAGATCTGTTGCGGGATACTTCTAATCATCCAAGTGACCAAGCTGCGAGCCTGATTGCATGTCTACAAAACTTATCTGAGTCGAAGCGCGCATTGGTTTTACGGATGGCGACCGAGTTCGCTGCAATTTTAAATAATGAGTAAATTGACGGCGGTAATCTTGCCGATCTTAAAAATTAGCCCACATAATTTTGCATTTCTGGGGGCGGATTTTGAGATTAGGGAGCGAGGTCCTGGAGGCAGCTTTTCTCCGTACGTGTAAGGCCCGCTAGCCGATTTAATAATCTGCCCCCATTGCTCCCATCAAAAACAGATAGCTATAGTGATGCGATGAGCTCGTTCATCCACTAATAAACGCAATACGTCTCAATTATCCAACAGTCGTTAATTTTTTTTTGAAAGATTTAGCGTGAGTAGTCAGCGCATAAAAGCACTAGCCAATTTAGCCTGGGTAGCAAAATAATTTGGGGGTACTTCTGGGGGTTCTTTTTATATTTTAACGAAGGAAATCGTTTGTTTGTAGGGGCTGGAGGATATGATTTGAATCCCCGTCTCGCCAAGTATTAGTTTCAAATAGATCCAAGAAGTCCTGAAACCCGCATACCTCACTATGAGAATGCGGGTTTTTCGTTTCATGACGTCTCGGTTGGTTCATTGACATCCCAAAAAATTGGGGGTGTTTGGGGGAGTATCAAAAGTACCCTGTGGGGATACTCATATCAACCCTGACCCAATGAACTGATGGCACTGACAGACGCAGCCTGTAAAAATGCAAAACCAAAAGAGAAACCCTATAAGCTGGCCGATAGCGGCGGCTTGCATTTACTGGCGAAGCCGAACAGCGGGCCTTACTGGCGCGTGAAATACCGCTTTGACGGAAAAGAGAAGTTGCTTTCCTTTGGCCTCTACCCTGAAGTTTCCCTTGCCGACGCCCGTACCAAGCGCGATAAAGCCAAGGCTCGCCTTGAGCAGAGTCAGGATTCGGCGCAGGCCAGACTGATTGCTTACCGGCAAGCATGTGGCGTAACATTCATGCCGCTATACGTCATTGCCTGAACGGGTGAAAAGGGGCCGGTTTGGCTGCCGGCTTGCGTTTTTTTTGGGAGTAGAACATGAGAGTGGAAGGAATGCACGAGGCAATATCTTTCATGTGGCTGATTTTTAAGTGGTGTCCAAAATCATGACTGGTTGGGCTCTTGCACTAGCGGTTCTGTTGTTGCAACAGACTGCGCTATCAGCCACTCGCTTCTCGCCGGAGGTTTCGCAAAATCCCATGAGCGCAAGCAATGCTGTCCCGATAGACATGCATCACACGAGCTGGACTGCAAAGGACGGAGCTCCTCCTTACATTATCGCGATCGCTCAAACATCTGATGGCTGGTTGTGGCTTGCCTCTCCTAGCGGAATTTTCCGATTTGACGGCGTAACTTTCGAGCGTTTCCGCCCAAACGGAGTGCAGCCCATGTCTAACAATGTCTGGGGCATGCGCTTGCTGGCGTCTGGTTCACTCTGGTTCGGGTATGTTGGCGGTGGCGCCAGCGTCTGGAAAGACGGGAAGGTTCGCAACTACGGCCTTGAAGAAGGAATGCCAGCGGCAAGCGTTTTCGATTTTGCAGAAGATGGCGTCGGCAGAGTCTGGGCTGCCACAAGCATGGGATTGCGCGTTTTTGATGGCAAGCGCTGGCAACAGCCGGCACAGGATTTTCATGCGCCTGAGAGCACTTGTACGCTGTTGCCGGACCAGGACAGGAGCGTCTGGGCGCAGTGCGAATCTGGTGCATTCAGATTAGCGCCGAAAGGACAAGCCTTTGTTCAGATGCCAGGTCCTGTTGGCATGGGGCGAATGGTTCAGGGGCCGGGTATGAGCGTCTGGAGCATAGGAGGTCCCAAGGGCGAAATTGTCGCTCTCAACGGGGCAGCTGCGACGATGTCCAGACATGCGTGGCCACAGCCTCGGGTGAGCGGTGGGACCATGTTGTTCGATCGAGACGCCGAACATCTTTGGATTACCCGTGCGGATGGTTTGATCCGCACCAGCACCGATGGCCGCATCGAGGTTTTTGGCGTCGTACACGGTTTGAGCGGCGCTATTCCAAACAGCATCCTGCAAGATAAAGAGGGCAATGTCTGGGTGGGTACCGAAAACGGTCTGGATCGTTTTCGGCGCAATGCACTTTCCGGTGTCGCATTACCTCAAATATATGGCGACAGCCCGGCGCTGGCGGCTGGCGAAAATGGCGCTTTGTGGGTAGGGAAAACGCTTCTGGCCAAGCCGACAAAAGAAGCATTTGCAAGTATTCCGCGGGAAAGCGGAGAGGACACCGTCACGGCGCTGTGGCGAGAAGCGCCTGACAGCGTGTGGATCGGGGCGAAAGATGGCTTGTTCCATCAGCGCGGACTGGCGCGAGAGAAAATTGCCTTGCCTAAGGAAGTCCGGGCTCCACAGATTCATGGCATTGTCCGGGACGCCGAGGGGGCGTTATGGATATCCATAGTACGGGCAGGAACTTATCGGCTGCGAGATGGCGCATGGGAGGCCGGGGGCGGCTTTCCGGAACTTAAGCGGAAGATTTTATGGATGCACGCAGACAGGGATGGCCGGATGTGGTTTGCATGCCGCGGCAATAAGGTGTTGATGCTTGAGCGGGGCAAGTTGCGGCAGTATGGCGTCGAAGAAGGTCTTCAAGTTGGCAGCGCGTTGCAGATCAGCGGTAGCGGCAACGATATCTGGGTAGGCGGAGAAAACGGTCTGTTCCATTTTGATGGCCAGAAATTCACTCCCATCCTGGGCACCGGCGACGACAGCATGCTCGGCATCTCAGGCATGCTGGAGTTTAATGGCGCATTGTGGCTGAACGGCACTGCCGGCATCACCAGTATCGCGCTGGATGAGCTGAGGCATGCGCAGAGTGAACCCGGATATCGCGTACAGTTTCGCCGCCTTGACCATAAAGACGGATTGCGCGGGGCGGCGACGCAAAGCGAACCGTTGCCGTCTGCGGTGCTTGGCAGCGACGGTGTGCTGTGGTTCAGTACGACAGCCGGCGTGTTCTGGCTGAATCCATCGGCGGTGCCGAGGAATCTGCTGCCGCCGCCGGTGTACGTTCGCCGGGTCACGACGGAACATGCTGCCTTTCCATTTGTTGCAGAAACTGCGACACGCCTGCCCCCGCACCAGGGCCGTATCCAGATTGACTTCACGGCACTGGGCTTGACCATGCCTGAGCGCATGCAATTCAGTTATCGGCTGGAGGGCGTGGATAGCGATTGGCAGAAGGCCGGCGCCAGTAGGACGGCGACTTACACCGACTTGGGGCCGGGAAAGTATAGATTCAAAGTAAAGGCGGCCAATAACGACGGAGTATGGAACGAAGAGGGCGCCGCCGTGCAGTTCTACCTGGCGCCAGCGTTCTATCAAACGCTATGGTTCCGAATGCTGATTGGCTTGCTGATCGTGGCTATCCTTTGGGTGCTTTACAATTTTCGCCTGGCGCAGGTCGCGCGGCAGGTGCGCGCCCGCAGCGAAGAAAGGTTGATGGAGCGTGAACGCATTGCGCGCGAACTGCACGACACCTTGCTGCAGGGGACGCAAGCGATGATTCTGCGCTTTCATGCAGCAACGGCGCACGTTCCACGGCAAGACCCGGCCCGAAAAATGATCGACAGCGCGCTCGAGGGGGCAGATTGCATGTTGCTGGAAGGGCGAGAGCGGGTGCACGACCTGCGTGCTCACGATCATTTCGGCGTTGGCGTAACTGCTTCGATCAGGCGTAATGGGGTAGATCTGGCAAGGGAAAGCGGCGTGCAGTTTGACTTCGAAGAATCGCTGCAGCCGCGCAGCATTATCCCGGCTGTCGGGCACGAACTGTACCGTATTGCCAATGAGGCGCTCACCAATGCTTTCCGCCATTCCCAGGCTACTCAGGTAAAGGTTGAGGTGATGCATGGGCGAAAAGCTTTGATTCTAGTAGTTCAGGATAACGGCTGCGGCTTGCCTGTGGAAGTGATGCGCTCGGGCCAACTTGCCGGGCACTGGGGCCTGCCGGGCATGCGCGAGCGTGCCAGCAAGCTGGGAGCAACCATGGTGTTGGAGTCAGCACCAGGCAAGGGGACTACCATCCGGCTGAGTATTTCGGCAAAAATTGCTTACCAGCCGGCGCCAAGCCGCATCGGCTGGATATTCCATCGGCTGACATGAGTCAACGATTTTGGCGGAAGAGGACGGCTATCGGGCAGGTTGGTTTTGCGGAGAAACGCTCACTAGTATCTGGCGCAGCGCGCCATGCGCCATCACAAGGTCGGGCGAGTCGTGCAATAAAGCGTTGTACTTGGCGCGAAATGCCATATCGCCTTTTTCGCCTGGCCCGATCAGTTCTTCTATTGCGACGCGGAACGCATAGGCATCGGCAGCACTGATCTCCTCTGGCTCATCAAGGCGCTCATCCATCTGCGCCATCAAACCTGATAATTTCTGCAGCCAGGAAAAATGAGGGTGATTGACTACCAGGTGCAGGTGCTCTAACGGGCTGCCGACGACGCCAAAGTTCTGGGTTTCAACGTGAATTAATTGTTTATGCAAGTCGCGCAGCGCCCGGCCCAGCGAACTCAGTTTTGCGTGTTGAGACTGATTCGAATCCATTATGGCGTTCCTTTGAAAATTATCTTCTTTAGAAAAATCTATCCGTACATCACTTGAGACTCAGGAGCGCAGCTGCGGCCCGGCCAATGGCAAATTACGCAGGCGCTTGCCAGTAGCCTGCGCCAGTGCATTGGCCAATGCGCCCGCCATTGGTCCCTGGGCAGCTTCGGCCACGCCCAGAAATGGCAACCCAGGGCGCTCCAGCAAGCATACCTCTACCTTGGCCGGCACCTGGGAAAAGCGCATGATCGGATAGCTGGACCAGTCGATGCTTTTGACGCCATCGGTCGAAAACTGCAATTGTTCATACAAGGTCCAGCTGGCCGATTGCAGTATGCTTCCCTCAATCTGGTTCTTTACGCCGTCCGGATTGACGATCTCTCCACAGTCGGCAGCCGCGACCACGCTGGCTACCGAGGAACGCATCTTTACCCGACGCTTTTATATGCCTTGACGCCACCCTGGATGAATTCGGTCGCCCAGTAGAGCAGTGCCAGGCCCGGGAATGCCATGCCGGTCAGCATGGCAGCTTGCCAGCCGTGACTGGCATACATCCAGGCTCCCAATGCCGAGCCGAGCGCGCCGCCGGCGAAGAAGATGGCGAAATAGATGCCGTTCAGGCGGCTTCGCACTTCCGCACCCAGTGCGAAGATCGAGCGTTGACCAAGCACCAGATTGGCAGCGACTCCCATGTCTAGAATAATAGAAGCCGAGGCCAGCATAGCCAGTGTGGCGTTGCGTGAATCGGTGGCAATCAAGGGTAATGCAAATCCGATAACACCTAACAGCAGCGCCACACCCGTGGCAGGCCGGGTGAAACCAGCATCGGCGAGCCGCCCCGCGACCGGCGACGCTACCGCGCCGGCGATGCCAACCATGGCAAAAATTGCGATGCCGGTCTGCGACAGATGCAATCCCGGGCCGGCCAGTGCCAGAGGAACCGTGGTCCAGAACAAGCTGAATGAACCGAACAGCCCGGCGTGATAGGCGGCGCGACGGCGCAGCACGGGTGTGCGCTGAAACAGATGCCAGAGCGATGCCAGCAGCTGCGGATAGCTAAGTGGCGAGACGGGGACGCGTTGCGGCAGTTTTTTCCACAATAGCACTGCCAGCGCAGCGACGACTACAGCGGCGCCGCCGAATACGGCGTGCCAGCCGGCATGGCCAGCCACCAGGCTGGCTGCGGGGCGCGCCAGCAGGATGCCGATCAAAAGGCCGCTGACAACCTTGCCGACAGTTTGGCCGCGCGTCGCTTCCCTGGATAAATGCGCGGCGAAAGGAACCAGGATCTGGGCTGCCACCGAGCCCAGTCCGATTGCCAGCGACGCCGCCAGAAAGATTGACGGACTGGCCGCAGTTGCCGCTACGACCAGCGCCACGGCAGTAAATGCCAGGGCGCTGGTGATCAGGCGGCGGTTTTCAATCAGGTCGCCCAATGGGACGATGAATAGCAATCCGAGGCAGTAGCCGATTTGCGTCAGTGTAACGATCAGCCCGGCCGCCTCGGGCGACAGGCCGGTAGCCGCGCTGATCGGGCCGACCAGTGTTTGCGCATAGTACAGGTTGGCAACGATGAGCCCGGTAGAGATGGCCAGCAGCCATACCATGCCGGGAGAAATGTCCGATTCGGGGATGTTGCTCACGATATATCCTTCATTTGAGATGCCATGCTGACCATGGCGAAAAATGCCTGTACCGATTTCCTGCTGGGGCTTATTCTAGGCACAATGCAGGTAAAGATAATTGGGGCCGGATGCACTCATACTGTTCGTTTTAATTGAACAATCGATGCCGGCCCCGATCGTGGCAGATGCATATCGCATCATTCGAGCGACAGTTCCCTGAGATAGCGCAGCTGCTCCATACCTTAAAACGCAAAGCAGCTGCAGCCTAATGCCCCCCAGAAGCCCGAGTAATTCGACGCCGGGACAGCCGATTTACGGGCAACGTCATGCGCATGTGCATGCACGCCACAGGCACCCTGGCATTGATGCGGCATGGACGTCATTGGTTTATTCGGCAGCGGCCGATAGTGCCCAGGGACAGTATTGACCGGCGACCAGTCTGGCAAGACAGGAATTGGCGCAGGCGCGAGCGGTTTGAATTCGGCCTCTCCGTACACAATTTTTCCGCCAACGATCGTCAGTACAGATTCAATCGACTTGATCGCTTCCTCGTCGATGCTAAAAAAATCCGCGCTGAGTACCGCCAGGTCAGCTAGCATGCCTTCCTTGATCCGGCCTTTCTTGCCTTGCTCGCTGGAGAACCAGGAACTGCCGGCAGTCCACAGTTCCAGCGCGGTATCGCGCGACAGGCGGCTGGCGCTGTCATACATGCGGAGGCCGCCTACCGTGCGGCCGGACACCAGCCAGTACAGTGCGGTCCAGGGGTTGTAGCTGGCGACACGCGTGGCGTCCGTGCCGGCGCCAACCGGCAAACCTGCCGCCAGCATGCGGGCGATAGGCGGGGTATTTTTTGCAGCTTCCGCGCCGTAGCGATCAACGAAATATTCTCCCTGGAAAGCCATGCGATGCTGAATGGCGATGCCGCCGCCAAGGGCGCGCACGCGGTCGATGTTTTTGGGGCTGATGGTTTCTGCGTGATCGAACATCCAATGCAAGCCATCGAAAGGGATATCGCGATTCACTTTTTCAAACACATTCAGCATGCGTTCGATGGATTCGTCATAAGTAGCATGCAAGCGGAACGGCCAGCGTTGGGATACCAGGTGACGCACGACTTTTTCCAGCTCGTCGTCCATGCCGGGCGCCAGGTCTGGGCGCGGCTCCAGGAAATCCTCGAAATCGGCCGCGGAAAACACCAGCATCTCGCCGGCGCCGTTGTGACGGTAAAAGTCTGTGCCTTGCCCAGGCGTGACCATGCCTGTCCACTTCTCGAAGTCTGCCAGTTCCTTGCCCTTGTTTTGCGTAAACAAGTTGTAGGCGATCCGTATCGTCAGCTGGTCATCGCGCGCCAGCTGGTCCACCACGGCATAGTCTTCCGGGTAGTTCTGGAATCCGCCGCCGGCGTCGATGGCGCTGGTCAGACCGAGGCGATTCAGCTCGCGCATGAATTGCCGTGTCGAGTTGACTTGCAATTCGCGCGGCAGGGTCGGGCCCTTGGCCAAGGTGGCGTATAGAATCATGGCATTCGGACGGGCGATCAGCATGCCGGTAGGATTGCCGGCAGCGTCGCGGACGATCTCGCCGCCAGGCGGATTCGGCGTGTCCTTGGTGTAGCCGACCACGCGCAGCGCTGCCCGGTTCAGCAATGCCCGGTCATACAAGTGCAATATGAATACCGGCGTATCGGGCGACGCAAGATTGATTTCATCCAAGGTCGGCATGCGCTTTTCAGCAAACTGGAATTCATTCCAGCCGCCGACGACGCGGACCCATTGCGGATTGGGTGTGCGCAGCGCTTGTTCTTTCAACATGCGCAAGGCATCGGCGAGCGAGGGTACGCCTTCCCAGCGCAGTTCGAGATTGTAGTTAAGACCGCCGCGGATCAGGTGCAGGTGCGAATCGTTCAGGCCTGGAATGACTGTGCGGCCGTTCAGGTCGATTACCCGGCTGGTGGCAGTGCGATGCCGCATCACCTCATCGGTATCACCCACTGCAAGAAATTTTCCATCCTTGATTGCTACCGCATTGGCTTGCGGCTTGCTCCGGTCCACAGTGTGAAAGCGTCCATTCGTCAGAATCAGGACGTCGGGAGTACCTTGCGAAGCCGGTGTTGAGATAGTTTGTTCCATGTGCTGCTCCATTAATGAACTATAGGAAAGAACGAGGGCGCACGATCAGCGCGTAGTTGTGCGGGCGGTAGCGGTTCGGATCGATTCATATCAGCCCCGGTGGACGAAGGGACGCTTGGGCACGGCGGCAATGGCCGGAAGCACGAAATTGCTAGCGGCTAGTTTATGCGTCGCTATCGCTTTAGACACGGACCAAAAGATCAGGTTTTTCCCCAAAAAACCTGATGGCTGAATTCCTGTCTGGCTAAACTGGCTACACTGGCCAAATGGCAGGGCGAATTGACGCGGCAATCAGTTACTATGTTCCGACGCTGCGGCTTGCCATCAGAGCTGGGCGAGGAATGTTGTAAAGCTGACGCCAGGAGAATGGACCCATGGATGCAAATCGCCGCAATCAATTACAAGGGATGAGCCTTGGCTGCGTCGCCGGTTATGTCGATACACTCGGATTCATTGCCCTGTTCGGGCTCTTCACCGCCCACGTTACAGGGAACTTTGTATTGATCGGCGCGGGATTGGCGGATCCGTCGCATGTCTCGATTCTTCTCAAGTTTTTGGCTTTCCCGGCCTTTATTCTCGGCGTCGCCGCCGCCCGCCTTTTGATTGCCGCCTCTGAAAGCCGAAGATGGCCGGGCCTGACGCTGGCGCTGAGTCTGCAGATGCTGCTGCTTTGCGGTTTCATGGTGTGCGGCTGGCTTGCCTCGCCGGTGGCGGCGGACGTCACGCCGTTTGCAATGGCGGCTGGCCTGCTGGGCACCGCCGCCATGGGCGTGCACAGCGCGACCAGCAGGCTGTTGCTGTCGCATCTGGCGCCGACGTCGATGATGACCGGGAATGTGACGCAACTTGTGATCGACACGGTAGACGTACTGCGCGGCGCGGCGGACCAAACGGTCGGTGCGCGCTGTGCGAAATTCATCTGGCCTCTCGCCGCTTTTGGCGGCGGCGCGATTCTTGCCGCATTTGCCTATCTGGCGATCGGGTTCAGCGCCTTGCTTTTGCCGATTGCCATTTTATGCGGCATGATCATCGCGCAATGGAACCTGGGGCGGGTCCAGGCAGGCGCCGCATGAACAAGAGCCGGCTGGAGGCATTCAGCGACGGCGTGGTGGCGATTGCCATCACCATCATGGTCCTCAATCTGAAAATTCCGCGTGGCACCGGCTGGGGCGAGCTATCCGCGCTTGCGCCGCTGCTGTCCAGCTACGTGCTGAGCTTCATTTACGTCGGCATATACTGGGTCAATCACCATCATCTGATGCAACCGGTGAAAAGCGTCAACGGCTTGATTCTATGGGCCAACTTGCATCTCTTGTTTTGGCTGTCGCTGATCCCTTTTGTTACCGCCTGGGTCAGCGTGGATCCAACTGCTTCGCCGCCAGTGGCCATTTACGGGGTCGTGTTATTGATGTCTTCCTTCGCCTTCCTGCTGCTAGGAAAGTCACTGCTTGCAAAGGAAGGTGAACATTCTCGTCTGGCTCTTGCTCTCGGCAAGGGGAAAAAAAACCAGATTTCGATCGTCCTCTATTTCCTGGCAATATTGCTGTCCTTGTGGAGCGGCATTGCCGGTTTGCTGGTGTATGCGGCTGTGGCCGCCCTTTGGTTCCTGCCCGATCGGCGCATAGAAAATCTGCGCTGGGACTGAGTATGCCAGTCCCTTCCCAGCGCGCTTATGGCAGCGTTGCAATATAAGCCGACACCGATTTCATCTCATCCTCGCTCAGCTTGACCGCAACGCCTTTCATGACAGTTGCCAAAGGATTATTGAACTTTGGCGCATCGCGATAAACATGCAGTTGTTCCAGCGTGTAGCCTGCTGGTTGCGATGCAATGCGTGGAAACGCTGCCTGGCCATGCCCTTGGGCGCCATGGCAGCTGGTGCAGGCTGGTGCGCCAGCGATGCTTCCCTTGGTAAAGATGTACTTTCCTTTTTCTTCCTGCTCGTGATTTGATGGTGGCTGAGCTTTGACAGCTTGCGCGCCAAAATAGACGCCAAGGTCATGCATGTCGGCATCTGTCAGCGAGGCGGCGAAGCCCTTCATGATCGGGTTAGGCCGCTCCCCACTCTTGAAATTGGCTAGCTGCAGTTCCAGGTAAGCTGGCGCTTGCCCTGCCAGATTCGGATAGAGTGCAGGATTAGCCGTATTGCCAGTTATTCCATGGCATGCGGCGCAGGCTTGCGCCAGCTGGCGTCCGTGCTGGAGTGCGTTCTGTTGTTCTGCGGCCATGGCAGGCGCGGCGGCTAGCAGCAACGCACAGCAAGTCAGGCCGGTTGCCGCCAGAACGCAAAGAAGGGAAGGGGAATTATCGCGCGGGGAAGAAGTAGTCATGAGTTTTCCTGGTTTCTTTTTAAGATACGAGGAAAGCAGACTGAAATCTACTGAACGAAAGGTAGGGGAATTTGCGGATGCGGCAGCCGCTAAAAGCGTGGTCTGCCAATGCGGGCAGGAATAGGACGCGGCGATGTCAATTTTTCACTCAAGCGTCTAAATATCCGCGTCGCACGGCAATGGTGACCGCATGTGTGCGGTCGTTTGCTCCCAGCTTTGCAAGCACCGCGCTGACGTGGGCTTTCACGGTCTCTTCCTTGATCGCGAGTTGCCGCCCGACTTCTTTGTTGGTGTTGCCTTCGGCGACAAGCCGCAATACCTCTAGCTCTCGCCCCGACAGTGCGTCGCACGCAAAGTAGTCTGCGACTTCAGCGGCCAGTTCAGGTGGAATATATCGTTCACCTGCATGGACTGTCCGAATTGCCGTCTCCAGGTCCATGCGCAACGCGCCTTTAAACAGATAACCGGCGGCGCCAGCTTTCAGGGCCCGTCCAACTTGCGCGTCGCCCTTGTAGGAAGTGAGCACAATAATACGGGCGTTTCTATCCAGGGAGCGGATCGACATCATGGCATCGAATCCACTCAAGAGCGGCATCTGCAAATCCAATAGCGTGACGTCAGGCCGCAAGCGCAGGAACTGTTCGACCGCATCTTGCCCATTGCCTGCCTGCCCCGCCAGTTCGATGTGGTCAAAGCCGGCCAGCACAGCGACGATGCCCTCTCGCATTAAAACATGATCATCGGCGATCATCACCCGAATCGGTTGCGGCGAAGTTGTCGGCGGAGTTGCGGTCGGGGTTGTGGTCGGATTTGTGGTCGGATTTGTCGTCATTAAGGGCTGGTTTCCCTGGTGGCTTTAAGAGAGCGGGTAAATGATATATCAATCATCTCATCAGATCTCGCGGCCTGGCGTAATTATGCAGCTGGATCAGGTCATCGGCTCTTGATTAAATGTCACGATGAATTTTCGGACAATACGTTTTGTCATACATTTAGATAGTGGTTTTCGATTTTCGGACGCCCTAACATGGTTGGAGATAGCACGCATATCCGCCCCCGGCCGCAGTTGCCAGGTGTGGGACAGAGCGCCTATCGCCTGAGCTAGCTGCATGTTCGCTATAGCGTCGACTTTACCAACTATGAATGGATCCCATCATGATGAACCCGAAACTTGAAGTATTGACTCCGACCAATTGCCAGATCATTTTCATCGACCAGCAACCTCAAATGGCGTTCGGCGTCCAGTCGATCGACCGCCAGGTGCTGAAGAACAATACCGTTGCCCTGGCCAAAGCGGCGAAAGCCTTTAACATTCCTACCATTATCACTACGGTGGAAACCGAAGCCTTCTCGGGACACACCTATCCAGAACTGCTCGACGTTTTCCCAGGCAAGGATATCCTTGAACGCAGTTCCATGAATTCCTGGGACGATCAAAAAGTACGCGACGCGCTCGCCACCAACGGCAAAAGGAAGGTGATCGTTTCCGGCTTGTGGACTGAAGTGTGCAACAACAGTTTCGCGCTCTGCGCCATGCTCGAAGGCGGCTACGAAATATATATGGTTGCCGACGCCTCCGGCGGCACCTCGAAGGAAGCGCACGATTACGCTATGCAGCGCATGATCCAGGCCGGCGTTGTGCCGGTGACCTGGCAGCAGGTCATGCTTGAGTGGCAACGCGACTGGGCCTTGAAAGAGACCTACGATGCAGTCATGGCCATTGTGAAAGAGCATTCCGGCGCATACGGCATGGGTGTCGATTATGCCTACACCATGGTGCATAAGGCGCCGCAGCGCATTGTCGGCAGCCACGAAACATTGGCGCCGGTGCACGCCAGCAAATAAGGAAAAGCGGCCGTGCCAGCGTTGAATTTGCAGTTTTACGCTGGCGCGGAAATTCTGGAACAGCTGCTGCAATTCTGCTGAATTGCGGCGATTGTTAGAAAGAGAAAGCCATGAAAATCTATATCATTTCCCTGGCAACGGGATTGCTGGTGGGCGTCATTTATGCGTTGCTGCAGGTGCGTTCGCCTGCGCCGCCTGCCATTGCCCTGGTCGGCTTGCTGGGCATACTGGTCGGTGAACAGGTGGTGCCGACGGTCAAACGCCTTATCGTCGGTGAGCCGGTCACCGTCTCCTGGCTGCGCACGGAATGCGTCAGTAAAATTACCGGCGTGGAACAGCCTGCTACGCTGGCAAAAAAAGATGCGACGGATTCTAAAGCAGACAACGAAGCCTGATCGCCAGGTTCGGTTTTTTATTTTGCCAAACCTGATCGAAATGCATGGAGAAAAGTATGCTTTCGACAGGTGGAAGCGTTGGCTAATGAAGCTATTCTGATCCGACCCAATCCCGGAGAGATCATGAAAAAACTTACCACCGCAGCTGGCGCCCCCGTCGTTGACAATCAAAATATCCAGACCGCGGGGCCGCGCGGCCCCGCGCTGCTGCAGGATATCTGGTTCCTGGAAAAGCTTGCGCATTTCGACCGCGAAGTGATTCCCGAGCGCCGCATGCACGCCAAAGGCGCGGGTGCATATGGCACATTCACCGTGACGCACGATATCACCGCTTACACCAAAGCCAGGCTGTTTGCCGAGGTGGGCAAGAAAACTCCGATGTTTGCCCGTTTCTCCACGGTGGCCGGCGAGCGCGGGGCGGCGGATGCCGAGCGCGATATCCGTGGTTTTGCGTTGAAATTTTATACCGAAGAAGGCAACTGGGATCTGGTCGGCAACAACACCCCGGTATTCTTCATGCGAGATCCCCTTAAATTCCCAGACCTGAACCACGCCATCAAGCGCGACCCGCGGACAGGTTTGCGCAATGCCAACAGCAACTGGGATTTCTGGACCATGCTGCCGGAAGCCTTGCACCAGGTCACGGTGGTCATGAGCGACCGCGGCTTGCCGCGCACTTATCGCCATATGCATGGCTTCGGCAGCCATACCTACAGTTTCCTGAACGAAGCTAATGAACGCTTCTGGGTGAAATTCACCTTCAAGACCCAGCAAGGTATTGAAAATCTGAGCGACGCCGAAGCGGAAGCGCTGGTTGGCCGCGATCGCGAGAGTGCGCAACGGGATTTGTACGACAGCATCGAAGAAAAAGACTTTCCGCGCTGGACTCTGTTCGTCCAGGTGATGCGAGAGGAAGATGCTGCGACCTATCGCATCAATCCGTTTGACTTGACCAAGGTCTGGCCGCACAAGGACTATCCGCTGATCGAGGTCGGCGTGATGGAGCTCAATCGCAACGCCGAGAATTTCTTTGCCGAGGTCGAGCAAGCTGCATTCAATCCTGCTCAGATTGTGCCTGGCATCAGTTTTTCACCAGACAAGATGTTGCAGGGACGCTTGTTTTCATACGGCGACGCGCAGCGCTATCGATTAGGCGTCAATCATCATCAGATTCCGGTCAATGCGCCGAAATGCCCTTTCCGTAGCTATCATCGGGATGGCCAGATGCGGGTCGACGGCAATGGCGGAGGAAGCACGCCTTACGAACCGAACAGCGGCGGCGAATGGCAGGAACAACCGGATTTTCGTGAACCTCCGCTGGCGATCTGCGGCGCCGCCGGCCACTGGAATCATCGCGTTGACGAAGACTATTACTCGCAGCCCGGCGCACTGTTCCGGCTGATGAGTCCGGTTCAGCAACAGATCCTGTTCGAGAATACCGCGCGTGCAATGCGCGGTGTTTCCGATGAGGTGAAGATGCGTCACGTCGGCAATTGCCATAAAGCCGATCCGGCTTACGGCGCTGGCGTAGCTGAAGCCTTGCGCAAGATCGCGCCGTCAATCGATTAATGTTTGCCAGCGGGACGGCAGCGATGCTTGCCGTCCCGGGTGCAGCTCAGGAATCGAATCAGAGAGTGCTGCAAAAGCAGCGCTCTTTATTTTCAAAACAGGCTGATCAGGCCGCGTCTGGCGGCGACAGTCGCTGCTTCGGTACGACTGGATACGCTAAGTTTCGCCAGGATATTATTGACGTGGAATTTCACGGTGCCGACCTCGATCCCGGCGCTGCGCGCAATCATCTTGTTGCTCTTGCCGGTCGCCAGATGAACCAGGATTTCCAGCTCGCGTTTCGATAGCCGGTTGGTTTCCATCCGTTCGGCCAGTTTCGATGCGACTTCAGTCGGCAAGAATTTGCTGCCGCCGGCGACAGTCTTGATGCATTTGATCAGCTGCTCCAGGCCTGCGTCCTTGAGCAGATAGGCTTGCGCCCCTGCTTGCAGACCGCGATAGACATCTTCTTCACCCTGGTACGAGGTCAGGATCACAACGCAGGCGTTGGGATCGATCTGACGAATCCGCCCGATGGTTTCGACGCCGTTCATTTCCGGCATATTCAGGTCCATCAAGACCACCAGCGGGCGCAGCTGCTGGTAATAGTCCAACGCCTGGCGCCCGTTGGCGGCCTGAGCGACAAGACGGAAATCAGGTGTCGCATTGATGAGCGATGTAAGGCCCGCGAGTATCAGCGGATGATCGTCCACTATCATGATCGAAATGGCTTCCATGTCACGTCGCTTTCTTTTCAGAATCGAGAATGTGCTGATGGTCTGGCGCACCAAGCCGTGCGCCGTCTGCGGGGAAAGTGATATGGAATGAAGTGCCGTTCGGTTGCCGCGATGTGCACCAGATCCGTCCGCCGTGGGCTTCGACGATCGAGCGGCAGATGGCAAGTCCCATGCCCATGCCGTCGGGCTTGGTGGAAAACAGCGGATCGAACAGGCGGTCGGCTGAGTTGGCCTCGATGCCGGTTCCATTGTCCTCGATGCTAAGCCGCACAGTGCCCGACTTGTCCATGATGGCAGAACGGACATACAGCAAGCGCGTTCTGTTTTCGATGCCGCTCATGGCGTCGATCGCGTTCAGCAACAGATTCATGATGACCTGCTGCAATTGTGCGCGATCGGCGTTGAGCAAGTGTGCGCAGAGCGTAAGCTGGGAACAGACCTTGATTTTACGATTTTGCAATTCGGCGCGAAACAGCTGCAATACCTCCCGGATAGCATCGTCCACGGTGACGGGAGCAAATTCAGGTCCGGATTTGCAAGCCATCCGCCTGATGCTTCGGATCATGTTTCCTGCGGACTGGCCGGCCTCGCGTATCTGCTTCAAGGCATCTTCTAGCTGAGCCAGTTGTGCCGGCTGTTGCCGCAGCCAGCAGAGCCCTGCCTCTGCATTGAGCACGATGGCCGCCAGCGGTTGACTGACATCGTGCGCCATCGATGCGGCAAACTGCCCCATTGCGGATATCCGTGCTACACGTGCAAGCTCGCCCTGTACCTGGCGCAGAGCTTCATCCGAACGTTTCTCATGACTGATATCCATGAGCGAACCGTCAAACTCCAGTCTGCCGGCGCGATTGACTTTCACCTGGCCGGCGCTGCGCAGGTGGCGCAGGCTGCCGTGAGCGAGAGTAATGCGAAATTCATGCTGCAGGCTCTTGTGCGTGCTCAGCGCTTCGTAGAGCTCTCTTTCTACCCGCGTTCTGTCTTCGCAATGAACGCGCGCCATGAATTCTTCAAAGGTGGCGGTATGGGGGGCAGGATTAAAGTCGAGCAGGCGAACCAGCTCTTCGCAGCAGCTGAGTTCCCCGCTTGCTACATTCCATCGCCATGTGCCGGCCCGGGTAAGCAGCCGCGCGATGTTGATCGACGCCTTGCTGGCTTCCAACGCGTCTTCGGCGTTTCTGCGCCTTTCCCTTTCTATCTGCAGTTGCCGGGATAAATCGGCGTTCTCGCGCGAGAGTGCATTTTGTGTTGGCGCCAATTCATGTACATCTGCACCAGGCAAGGATAAGCAGGAAGCTGCCTTGCCGACTTTGCGCCATTCGCCCCGGCAGTCTATAAGATCAGTCAATGCGGATTTGGCGCTTTGGTAGCATTCGCCGTTGCGCCTGCCGAGAAGTTTCAGCGTGATCGTGGACAGGCGTTCCCGTAAATCTGGGCTGGCGCCGGCGCCGCTGCCGCTGGGTAAACGCAGCGGGTCAAAATCGTCAGCTCGCGAGAATGGCGGCTCGCCGTTCAGCAGCTCGTAGAGTATTGCACCCAACGCATGCAAGTCGTCGCCGTGGCCGTCCATCCCGTGAAAAATCGTGCGCTGGTCCGAGGTGGCGCGGATAGGGAAGACGTTGCTGGCGCATTCGAATCCTCTCGGCGTTTTACTTAAATAGTTGGCTTTGCCAAAGCCCGTTAAATAAACACGCCGATTGTGTGCCAGAACAATGCTGGAGGGATGCAAAGCCAGGTGCAGCATGCCGCTGGAATGCATGTCGTCTACTGCTGCCGTGAGGGCCAGTGCAATGGACAAGAAGTCACCGATGTCGAGCCTTCCTTTTGGGAGGCTGCATAGTGATACGCCTCCTGGATCGGGGAAAACAAGTGCCAGTCCCTGGTCGTAGGTTTGCAGAGACAGCGGCGGCAGGGCCCAATTGGAATGCAGGCGTATGCGCAGATCGAACTCGCGTTCCAGCAGCTGTTGCGCTGCCGGGTTCTGGGCAGGGCTGGCAGCCATGGCTACCAGTGCGCTATTCATGCCGGCGCCCGCGATACCTCTTGCCCGATGCAATACGATCATGCGATGCGCGTGCAGCGGCGTCAGTTTCGATGCCGACAGGTCGATCGCTGGCCGGCTGGTCATTATGGCATTCATGCGTTTGTACGATTCAATTTGGTTGCATGTGGTGTGCTTTACCTTGTTTCGGGTAATCGTGCGTCGCTTGCCCGATGCTGGCAGAGCCTCTAGTACAGCATTCGCGATTCAGTGCTTCCTCATATCGATTGATGCCATGCCATCTGTTTGCCATGATATAGGTGAGCAAACTCTTGACGGTATACGCTCCTGCTCGTAGTCATCGCTATATTTTAAATTCTATAAGTAAGGTCAGAATCCGCTCCGTGACAGAAGCATCAGGGAGTGCTGGGATTATGCTACGCGAGGCGGGATTGTCGTCTATACGAAAGGGGTATTGATACTGATCTTTGTGCCGGGTTGGTTATCCGCGCTGGAGAGCTCTTCCCTTGCGCCATTCTAGGGAAAATCCGGGTAAAGATTGTTCTGGTTTTCCCCATCTATACTGTATGATTTAATTGAACAATATTGAGGAGAGCTTCTTGGATCGCTTGAAAGCCATGCAAACCTTCGTGCGGATTGTGGAGGCAAACAGCTTTTCGAAGGCAGCTGAGACATTGAATCTGCAACGTGCTTCATTGACTTCGACACTGCAAAACCTGGAGGCTTTTCTTGGCACCAGGCTCTTGCAAAGATCTACCCGCCGTTTGTCGCTGACGCCGGATGGCGCCGAGTACTTTGAAAAATGCACCCAGATCCTGGCCACCATCGAAGATTTGGAAAACAGTTTTCGCGACCACGGCCAGAAAGGACCTAAGGGCAAGCTGCGTCTCGATATGCCGGGGGCGGTCGGGCGCCACGTGGTGCTGCCTCGCATTGCCGAGTTCTATGATGCCTATCCAGATCTGGAACTGGTCATGAGTCTCACTGACCGCCTGGTTGACATGACCCAGGAAGGCGTCGACTGCGCCTTGCGCGTCGGCAGCTTGCAAGACTCCTCGCTGGTCGGCAGGCAGATTGGCAGCATGCAGTTTGTTACCTGTGCCTCGCCTTCCTACCTGAAACGTTACGGCACTCCGCGCACGATTGAAGAACTGCGGCAGCATCGCATGGTGACACATTGTTCCGGCAGGACAGGACGGGCGTTCGACTGGGATTTCCAGGTGGAGGGCAAGGTCGTCAAAGTCGAGATGTCGGGCATCGTATCTGTGAACGATGCCGATGCCCATGTCACTTGCGGCCTGCAGGGCCTTGGCCTGATGCAGCCTGCGCGCTACCAGGTGCGGGAATATCTGGACCGCGGCGAATTGGTGGAAGTCCTCTCTCAGTGGCTGCCAGTGCCCAGGCCGGTATCGCTGCTGTACCCGCAAAATCGGAAAAATGTGCCCAAGCTTCGCTTGTTCGCCGATTGGGTGGAACAGATATTCCGTGATCACATCGATTTCAACGAGCCGAAGTAAGCAGCATGGCGCGCTCGAGTTGGTACATTGCCCGGCATGATGTCCTGTCTGGCCGGCGCCGCCTAAACGACTGCGCCGGCCAGGCATCGCTTAGGATTTCAAGAATGCCAGCAAATCTGCATTCAATTTATCCTTGTGCGTGGTCGGCAGGCCGTGCGGCGCGCCTTCATAGATAATCAGCTTCGCATTTTTGACGATTTTGGCCGCGGCCTTGCCGGAGGTGTCGATCGGCACGATCTGGTCATCGCTGCCATGCACGATCAGCGTTGGCATATCCATCTTCTTTAAATCTTCGGTGAAGTCGGTTTCCGAAAATTGCTTGATGCAATCGTAGGCATTTTTAATCCCGCATTGCATGCCTTGCGCCCAGAATGTGTCGCGCACGCCTTGGGAGGGCTTGGAGCCAGGACGGTTGTAACCGTAGAACGGTATTGTCAAGTCCTTGAAGAATTGCGAGCGGTCGGCCAGCACCCCGCTGCGGATGCCGTCGAACACGGACATCGGCAAACCGTCAGGATTGTTGGCAGATTTCACCATTTGCGGAGGTACGGCGCCCACCAGCACAGCCTTGGCGACGCGCTTGCTGCCATGGCGTCCGATGTAACGCGCCACTTCGCCGCCGCCGGTGGAATGGCCGACCATGGTTGCACCCTTAAGATCCAAGGTGTCCATCAGTGTCGCCAGATCGTCGGCATACGTGTCCATGTCGTTGCCGCTCCATGGCTGGCTAGACAGTCCATGCCCGCGACGATCGTGTGCAATCACCCGGTAGCCGTTGCTGGCCAAGAACATCATTTGATCTTCCCAGGCGTCGCCCTGCAATGGCCAGCCATGGCTGAAAACCACAACCGGACCTGTTCCCCAGTCCTTGAAATGAATCAGGGTGCCGTCTTTGGTAGTGATCGAATTGATTGTACGTTTTTCGGCTCCTGCGCCGGATGTTGATACGGCGGAAGCAGCGGCGGCGCTGGAAGATGCCAGCACGGCGCCGGCAGCGCCGGCAGCAACACCTGCAGCGGAGACCAGCAATTTGCGGCGTGAGCTAACTTCTTCGCGTTCGATTTTCTTTGACATGATATTGGCCTTTCTTGGTGAACGATAGAGGTACCAGAGATACCGTGGGCGCTTGGATAAGCCTTGAGAAGTTTAGTTAGCCGCAGCGTGTCCTGATACTGCCAAAAGACCAGTAAGCGGATCAGGGCGAACGTCTTGATCCTGACGCTCTTCATTTTCTGAGCTTCTTTTGAATCCGGGGAAAACTAGACATCGCTTCAGCGCTCATCACGATAAAAAGTCACTAATCGTCTGTCCGATACCGGCCTTTTGGCAGGGGATAAAAATTGCCCTGAGCGATAAACTCAGGCATGCAAACTTTGTTTTCGATTGAAACGTTGCTGGGCGCCGCGGCCCGGAAGATTTCAAGGTAAATCGGTTTCCAGTATGGCCTTCCGCAATGCTTGAGCGAATCCGACTTCTATCATCAATGCAGAGTTATTTACGCTAGTTCGGGCAACTGATGTTCGCGCATCCATTCAAATTTCCAGCTAAAGGAATTCATCCATGCGAATTTTTCCAATTTGTCGTCGTTTCATCGCTGTCAGCCTTGTTGGCGCCGTAGTCTGCAGCTTCACTCTGCCGCTTTCGGCAAAAAATACGTTCAAGAATGAAGCTGCGACCGCGAGCGTAGCTGTCGGGCCGCAATACGACACCACCCATGTCTATGTATCCAGCGACACGATCGACGCTTTCGTCAATAGTTTCGTCGCTACATTCGGCGGCCAGGCGTCGCCGCGCGCCGTCTTCACCGTCACGCCGACTCCGAGCAAGACGGCATCCCAATACATCCAGACGCCGGTCGGCATGCTCTCGGTATTCGCCTTCCAGACGCCGCTTCCCTACGGCTTCGGCGAAGAGCGCAGCGGCTACCTGGTGACGGATATGGCCGCGGCGACAAAAGCTGCAGTGGCTGCCGGCGCCGATCTCACGGTCGAGCCGTTCGACGATCCGATCGGCAAGGACGTACTGATCCAGTGGGCCGGCGGCGTCAAGATGCAGCTGTATTGGCATACCAAGGCGCCGTCCTACGCGCCGCTGGAATCCATCCCGGAAAACCGCGTCTACGTATCGCGCCTGGCGGCCGATAAATTCACGCAGCAATTTATCAGGTTCTCGCATGGGAAAATCGTCTCCGACGAGCGGCAGGCGGACGGCGGCGAGATCGGCCGTCCCGCCGACAAGATCCGACGCATCCGGATCAGCTCCGGTTTCGGCAAGATGGTCGTGTTCGCCACGGATGGCAAACTGCCTTACCCGTTCGGTCGCGAAATGACCGGCTATGAGGTCAAGGACTTGGCTGCAACGCTGACAAAGGCAGAGGCCAATGGCGTCAAGCTGCTCGCGCCATCTTACAAGACCAATGTGGGCAATAGCGCCGTGGTGCAATTCCCAGGAGGCTATGTAGCAGAGATTCACGATGCGGCGAAGTAATCTGTTGTCCATGCTGACGAGTGTCGGCTTCGGCCGGCACTGTTTGCTGCTCTTGATCGCAGGCTGCGTTCCGCTGCACGACGCGTTTGCGCAAGATGCTGGGGCCTGCGCGGTTCAAAGGCCGGTCATCAATTTCAATCGCTGGCACGAGGATTGGGGAGTGCTGGCGGATCCCTGCCTGCCGAGAAAGCCGTTTGACCAATTGAAGTACGTAGCGCTGTCCGACGATGGGATTTCCTATCTGTCGTTCGGCGCCGGCTTGCGCGAGCGCATGGAAGTCAATAATTCTGCGCTCTTCGGCATAGGGGGCGGACGTCCGGCAACCTATGTCTTGCAGCGCGCCCAGCTGCATGGCGATCTGCGCCTGGGCGAGCATGTGCAGGCCTTCCTGCAGCTTGAGGATGCACGGCCTTTCCGCAAGGATGCGGTCAGCCCTGTGGACAAGGACCAGCTGGATGTGGAGCAGGCATTCGTCGCTGTTACCGGACAGCTCGCTAGCGGCACCTTCAAGGCGCGCGTCGGGCGTCAGGAAATGGCATTCGACCTGCAGCGCTTCGTATCGGTCCGCGATGGGCCGAACGTGCGCCAGGCCTTCGATGCCCTGTGGGCTGATTGGGAAAGCGGCCAGTGGCGGACCATAGGCTACCTCACCCGTCCGGTGCAAAACCGCGCCGCCACTGACTTTGACGACACCTCGAACAGCCGCCTGACCTTCAACGGAATACGCCTGGAGCGCAAGCACGTTGGTCCGGGGGATCTTTCCGCCTACTATTCCCGCTACAGCCGCGACGGCGCGAAATTCC
>Ga0207117_1035_pt1 | contig 30266 bp, 28 predicted proteins | sample Alteio_BWMinHeat_45_FD_153502 | JGI IMG/M metagenome (GOLD analysis project Ga0207117, IMG submission 153502) | Enriched cells from forest soil in Barre Woods Harvard Forest LTER site, Petersham, Massachusetts, United States -... | ecosystem: Environmental > Terrestrial > Soil > Temperate forest >...
CTGAACAACTCGACGATTTGATCGAAATCCAAAACAACATGGGCTTAAAGCCCATTTTTACTGAGAAATTCTTGGATAAAAAAATCAATGAGTTATACAACATAGAACGACTCCCCGCTGCAGGAACTGCGGATCGCAAGCAGCTCGACATGCAGTATGCGGCCCTCCTGTTGGCCTGTACAAAAGGCGGAAGTCTTGAGCGATACCGTCAATTAAAAGCCATAAAACCCCTCTTTGAATCGTGCGACCTCATCCAAGTCGGTGGTGCTCGCAACTCACTCTTGCACTCTGCACTCCTTTCAAAACTGAATAACACGAACAAAGAGAGCATCGCTCTTGGAAAAGAGGTGTACAAAGACATGACCGCCTATGCACAAAAACACTATCCTCATCTCGATGTGCTCAAATTGCGACGTGGCGGCAGCGCCTGGTATACCCGTTGGCATGCATCGGTACGCATTCAAGACAAAATCTCTTTAGAAAAAGCAGAACTGTTCGACGAAGCATTGGGGATCGATACAGCAGCCAGCGGCAGCTTGACCAGCGCTGTCATGCGCCGCTTGATCAGGCACACCCTTTCGCTTGCCAGCGAATTCATCATGGTGCTCCCCTGCAAACTGATGCTGAACGTTGCGGCTGGTTCAAAAGCAGAAGTTCTCGCGGAAAATTTCGCCCATGCCGTTCACACGGTCTGCCCCTTTATCCCCAAAGTGCTTGCAAAAACCTGTGCTGTGTTCCTGATTGAAACATGTGTGTTAGTTTCGGGGTTTGCCTCGGGAATCGTCCTTGGAAAAGGGATCACGGGCAGCTTGCAACACGCCAGGGAAAAACTAGACGAATATACCCAAGTTTCCGCCTACGGCAACACACCCACAGAGCGGATGGAACACGCACGCATGCATTCCAGCCTGGAAGACCGCGGAGCTGCTCAAATGAGCATTGGCCTCCTCCGAGAGTCTATTCAAGAAGTGATCAATGAAAAAACTAAAGCCAACCCCGGCGATTCAGATATCGGCCCGTTAACAGAGATTAACAACCGATTGGAAACATTAAAAAATAGCAATAAAGAGGGCAAAAACATGATCATGGGGATCAAGTACGTTATCCTCTCTGTGCAAGCCGAAAACGAGGGAAAACCACCACTTAGCTTGCCTGCCTTAGCCAACGTGCATGAAAACCTGCTAGCAAATCTCGAAGACCCTGTCAAATTTGGGGAGAGTATGCAAAAAGCGCGTGGAGAAGTCCATGCAGCTGCCAAAGCCGATGTCGACCCACTTGATCCAACGACCAATCCCCACGTCAGACTGGCCGAGAACTTTGTCAAATTGCGCGATACCCTCGACTGCATCTATACAATCCCCAATCCCAAAGGCGGCGGAAGCTTTTTCGAAGGAACTCTCAACTTGATCACCTTCCCCTTTACCCACCCCGACAATGCAAAACTCCATGACATCATGGAGCAGCGCACCTTTGAAAGCCCCTATGAACTCGGACAAATGGCAAACAAAGCCTATGACGTCGTTGAAACGGCTGTCTTGTGGATGCAGGCCAATAAGATAGATCCAGAGAAATCTCCCACTTATAAAAATTTAATTGACCTCGGAAGAGAATTGCGCAAAACCCGCGATGAAATCATAACTGACGCAAGAGCAGCCCGTAAAGACAAAGTAACCCAAGCCTAAACTAGTGGTTGTAGAGCCCATCCTCGGGGGCGAGCCTTTGGTACTCGTTGGTTAAGAACTGCTCGATCTCGGCAGCAGAAGAGAGCTTCAACACAGCCTCAGCCAGACGGGTTGCTCCGACAATGCTCGTCTTGCGAATAGCGTTCTTGATGGTTGGTAGATGGCGGGGGGCTATCGACAATTCCTGAATACCAAGGCCTAAAAGAAGAGGGGTATAGCGAGGATCGGCCGCGATCTCGCCGCAGATACAGACGGGGACGTGGGCGCGGTTAGCTTCGCTGACGACGTAGCGGATCAACCGAACGACCGCCGGGTGAGCGGGCGTGTAGAGGTGGTTCAAAAACGTGTGGGTCCGGTCGACGGCAAGCGTGTATTGCACGAGATCGTTCGTGCCGATCGAGAGAAAATCGCACTCCTTGGCCAATAAATCAGCTGTCATTGCCGCTGACGGGACCTCGACCATACACCCGACAGGGATGTGAGGCGCAAGTGGGATCTGTTGGCTGCGCAGCTCCGCTTTCACCTCTTCGAGTATCTCTTTTGCTTCTAAGAGCTCTGCCACGCTAGAGATCATGGGAAAGAGGATCCGGATATTGCCTTGATGGCTCGTGCGCAAGATCGCGCGCAGCTGTGCTTTAAAAAACTCCCGCTCTCTCAACATGAGGCGAATGGCGCGGTATCCCAAAAAAGGGTTCGATTCTGCCACCTGCTGGGCATGGCGAAATTGCTTGTCTCCCCCAATGTCAAACGTGCGAAAGACGATGGGAAGCGAGCCGAGTTTGTCGACGAATTTGCTATAGAGAGCATACTGCTCCTCCTCAGATGGGAGCGGCGCTCCGGAGGCAAATGCCGATTCCGTTCGCAATAACCCGATCCCATGGCCTCGAAATTGGTTTAAGCCCTCTACCTCACGCAACAGGTCGATATTCGCAGAAAGCTGCACGCGATACCCGTCGAACGTTTCCGATTGCAGCCCGCCCCGATTGGTTAACGTGCGGTAATGGTCGTGTAAACCCTCTTTCATCTCTTTGTATTTCTTGAGAGTGTCCTCTGTAGGGTTGACAATGATCTGTCCGGTTCTTCCGTCGACGATCACAGCGCCGCCATGCGGGGATTGCACCTGTTCGAGATTAATGCCGCTCACATAAGGGATCCCCTTTCCCTTGGCTACAATTGCTGCATGGGAAGCTGCGCTGCCATGTTGGGTGATAAACGCGCAAGCGAGGGTTTTATCGATTTCGGCCGTATCAAAAACGTTCAAATCGGTTGCTAGCACGATCGAATCGGGCGGAAGCTGATGCAAGGGGGTCTTATGAGTAAAGATCAAGTGATGGGAAATGCGCCGTCCAATTTCTTCGATGTCTTTAAAACGCTCCCGGAAATAGGGGTCGGGAAGCAATTCGAATTGCTTCTGACACTCGGTCACGACTGATTTGAACACAAACTCGGCATTTTTTTGAAGAGCCCGAATCCTCTCCTCGACGTCAGTTGTAATCATCGGATCATCCATGATCTGCAAATGGCTATCGAGAATAGCAACCCCTTCGACGATCCGGTCTTTCTGAAGCCGTTGCTTCAGCGCATGGATCTCGTCTTTCCCTTTGGAGATCGCTTGGCGGAAACGGCGAATTTCAGCATCTACTTTTTCAATCGGAAGGCTTTGCTCAGAGATGTGTTGCTCCTGACGGTGCAGGACGATGAGGTTTCCAATTGCAATCCCGCGGCAGATCGGCGTCCCTTGTAAGTACAGTTCTGCGCTTTGATTTTTCATATATCATTCACCAAAGCCAGTTTGAAACGCATGCACAACCTTTGCCATCATATCCTCGGCATCTTCCCCATCAATTGTCACTGTGATCACAGAATTTTTTGCTGCGGCTAGCATCAACAAGCTCAAAATGCTTTTTGCATTGACCACGTCTTTTTTGAGTTGGAACCGCACGTCGCTTTTGCAATTGCACAATAGTTTGACAATTGCTGTCGCTGGACGGGTGTGGAGCCCTTGTGGATTGACCACGCGCACTTTGCGTACTAATTTTGTCATCTTATGCTTTATGCTTCGTTGATATCATCTCTAACAACTTGTGGTTAAACTCTTTGGCCGAATTATAACCCATCCGCTTTAGGCGGTGATTGAGGGCAATCGTTTCCAAGAGAAGGACCACGTCGCGGCCGGGTTTGACCGGCAAGATATGAAAGGGTAGTTTGGTGCCTAAAATATCGCAATACTTTTCGTCGATTCCCACGCGATCGTAAAAATGGTGGTCATCCCACACTTCCAATTTGACGACGATATCGATGCTCTTTTGATCGCGCACGCAAACGGCGCCATAGAGGTGGGCGACGTTGATGATCCCAATGCCGCGTATCTCCATGTGGTGGCGAGTGAGCTCAGCTCCAGATCCTTCGAGATAGTCCCCTTCCCTTCTGCGCACTTTGACGATATCGTCTGTGATGAGGCGGTGACCCCTTTCGATCAATCCCAAAGCCGCCTCGCTCTTACCGACAGAGGAATCGCCTTGGATCAATACGCCAACGCCAAACACTTCGACAAGCGTTCCATGGCAATTGATGCTTGGAGCAAATTCTTCTGATAACAGGAGGGTCAATTTGCTGAGCAAACTCATCGTCGGCATACTGGCGCGCAGCAAGGGGATATGCGCCTTCTCACACAAAGTAACAAGCTCTTTTGGTGGGCGAAAACGGCGCGCCACAATCACTGCGGGGGTTGGAGTCGTGGGATACAGCAGATCGGAAAGACGGGTAATTCGCACTTCAGAACTCAAATCGCGCAAATACTCGATCTCGGCCTTTCCAAAAATCAAAATCCGTTTGCTCACGTGCCCTTTGAGATACCCGGATAAACTGAGGCCAGGGCGCTGCGCTTCTGGAACTTTGATCCGCCGTTTCATTCCCTCGGCGCCAGCGATGATCTCAAGGCCAAGCCTTTCCCCGTGTATATTGTAGAGATCTTCAACGCGATAAAACATGGTTTCTTTCTATACCACTCGTTCTAGGTAAAACATTAACCACTCGGTGAATGTCGCAAAAGCCATCGTCTCTGCGCTCGATGCTCCACAAAAGACATCGGAAATCGTGTGGGCTTCTCCAGAGTAATAGACGTTCCCCATTTCTTGTTCAGGGTACCACTCAGCCCAGAAACATTGGTAAAAGGGCATTCCAAAAGACTCGTAAAAAGGGATGAGCGTTTCTGGATTGACGGGAACTCCCTGAGATGTGAGGAGGGGATCTTTCTCCGCTAAAAACTCTTGAAAGATTTGATACAACTCAATCACTCCGAGCGAATGGGTAAGGCCGGTACAATCGGTCGTTTTGCTAAATCCATCGTGGATCTGCAAAAACGCTAGATAATCGGGTGGGAGGAGATACTTCGGAAAAGCCGCTTGTAACGCCGCTTGGTTTTTCTCTGTAATGGGTGGTAACCCCTGGTAAAAACCGGTATTTCCACGCAAGCTGTAGACCAGGTGCGCTTCAAATGGATCGGAAAACTTCTTTTGCGTCAAAAACACGCAAATGTCATCAACAGAGGAGAAAAAACGGTCGATAAAGGGGGTTAACCTCTCTCTATAAGGGATTTTCATCATCCAAAAATCGCGGGTAAATTCGACCCGGTCCTTAGAGTCCAAATGGGCCAACTCATACCACCCCCTAGGGAGAAGGGGCGTTTTGGCACTGATCTCCTCCCAACGGACATCGGGCGCCTCATGGAGGGAGATCACCGCATGGAAATTGCCCGAGGGGGACTCGTCGGGGGAACAGCGGTAAAATTCTTTTATATGGTGGTCCATATCTACCGTAGGAGTGGGTTGCCTCCTTTTTACCATAGAGCCCTATTTTAAGGATACCACAGCGGAAAAGGCCCTGAAAATAACAGTTGCCAAAAAAATTACTTTCTGCTATAATGAGGGTCCGAATCGAGAGGCATTGTCGTGGAAATTTCGAAAGCTTTCAGCATTAACGCAGACTTCAGAGTCAAGAACACCCCTCCTTCGTGGGAAATGTGCCTATTTGCCGACGTTGTCTTTATCGACAAGACCCACGAGCACACGACTCCGACGGTTTACCAGCTAAAAAGCGCCTATAATCTTGCCGATCTGAAATTCGCCAATACCTATACTGGCTCTTGGAAAGATCTCTGTGCCTTCTTAGGCGAGATGAGCGCAATCGATAAAAAACGGAAGGTACTTTACCTGGACAATAAGCAGATCGTTACCTTCAAACACTTGATCATCATCAGCGGAAAAAAGCCGCTTATGGCAACAATTAACCACGAAATTACCCACGCCCTGAACGTGTTAGCAGAGGCGTTGAAAGTAAATCCTAACGTCGACTTGATGATCCTCCCTTCCTCTTCATTAAAAAACCGGAATGATCATGCCTCTATGGATCATTTGAATGAAAAGCAAGAAAGTCGCGTTCAAAGCATGATTCACCCCTTCTTTATCGAAACAGACAAACAACAATCACATGTCGAAATGGATGCTTACAACGAGCGCCTTTACGAGATCTATCTCTGACAGCTTCCTCCGCTTTTGGCAACACAACCCAGCGCTTCTCTATGGCATCATGGCAATTTGGGGCGTCCTCCTCCCCCTTTCTCCTGAGCTGTGGCCCTATTGCCTCCTTTTTCTTGCACTTGCAGCGCTCCCCTTATGGAGCAACAGAGATTTCTTCCATTCTCCTCTCACAATCCGCTTTGGTTTAGGGATTCTTCTGGCCATTTCCCTTTTCTTTTTGACGCAACAGACGTATCTCGTTCCAGATGCCCTTGCGGCGCCCGTTCGAGGGGTAGCCGTTGTCAAAATCGATTCTGCGGCAACAACGACCTCCCCTTTTGGAAAAAGACGCCTTTACAAAGGGGTTGCGACCACTTTCGCGGGGCCAGACGGGGTAATCGCTCGGAATCTGCCTATCACACTTTCCCTTCCCTACTCTGCTTCTACACCTCCTATCGACCGCACGTATCAGATCGAAGGGCGTTTGCGCCGCTCTCCTCAAGGAAGGTTCTCCATTTCCCCCGATCAGACAATCGCTTGGAAACCGCTAAAGCCCTTGTGGAGCCTTGCAGAAGAGCGTTCGCTTGCCAAAAGTTTCGTCAAACAGACAATCGAAAAGCAGATCTCTTCTCCCCACACTGCCGCCTTTTTATCGGGAATTGCCGCGGGGGAATTTGATGACACGCAGCTTTCGTTTGAGCTCGGCCGCTTCGGGCTGCAACACCTAATGGCGATTTCTGGACTGCATTTTTCAATCTTGGCAGCGATGCTCGCAACGCTCTTCAGCTTTTTCTTCCCGAAGAAGGGCGTTGCAGCTGCAACCCTAATTGCCCTCTCCCTCTATTTTCTTTTTCTCGGCCACTCCCCTTCGGTCTTAAGAGCGTGGATAGCAATCGCGCTGTTGATGGGTGCTGTCTTTATCAAAAGGCGAAGCCAAGCCCTCAACTCCCTAGGAATTGCCCTACTAGCAATTGCAATCCTCGACCCTCTTGCAATCCGCTTCATCCCGTTCCAGTTTAGCTTTGGCGTGACAGCTTCAATCTTACTCTGGTATGGGCCTTGTGACCACTTTCTCCAGCACCTTTTTCAAAAGCGAACACTCAGCGCTGTTGCCGCTATGCATTGGGTTGACCAGCACGGCTATTGCCTGCTCCATTTCTTGCGCCAAGGGCTTGCTTTGGCAATCGCCGTTAACCTAATCGCTTTGCCGCTCACCCTTTTTTATTTTCACCGATTCCCTTCGATGAGCTTCGTATACAACTTATTTTTCCCCTTTCTCGTCAGCGTTTCTATGTTCCTTTTGCTCTTAGGACTGCCCCTTCAATGGCTCCTGCCCCCTCTAGGCAAGGCTCTCTTTTGGCTCAATGAACACTACACCACTTTCTTGTTGAATTTGGTCTTCAACCTCCCAAAGAGCTTTGATCACACCTGGCATGCAGCTCCCTTCGACGGAAGCTTCATCCTGATCTATGCCATTGTCTTATTTGCCGCAGGCATTGCCGTTCGCGGTTCGTCTATTCCCCTTGCTCAAAATTTTTTAACGACATAAGCTCCGCTTAAGATGGATCATCTCAAGGAAGTCACAGATAAGCTCAAGTCGAGCGCCTCGCAAACTGAGAAGATGGAATCGCTTTCTAAAGCTTTTGAAATCTTCTCTGAAGAATCGCTGCGCCTGGAAGCCGCTTACTCCTCCTTGAATCAACATTTCCAACTCCTCAACCTGGAACTGCAAGAATCGAATCACCGATTGCAAAACAAGGTGGCTGAACTCGACATCATCACCCAATACCTCAAAAGCGTTTTGGACAACATCTCCCAAGGGATCATCTTCATCGACTTTCAAGGGATCATCACCACCTATAACAGCGCGGCTGAATCGATTCTCAACCTGCGTGCGCACGCCGTATTGAAAACCCCCTTTTGGAAACACTTTGAAGATCGCACGTTCGGTTTTTCGATGCGCGAAGCGCTCTATGCCAAACGCGCCCCTTCTTTTTCCTCCATGTCTTACAAACACCCTCAAGCGCCCTACCGCGACCTCGAAATCTCCACCACATTTGCACTGAATAAAAGCCCAGAACCAAGTCCAACTAAACCCCATGCCACAACACAGGGGCTCATCTTAATGATCCGCGACATCACGGAAGTGCGCTACCTCCAGATGATCGCCAATCGGGCAGACCGGCTGAAAGAACTAGGGGAAATGGCCGCGCAAGTGGCACACGAAATTCGCAACCCGCTCGGAGGGATCAAAGGATTTGCAGCGCTTCTGTGCCGCGATTTGGCCGATCGGCCGCAGCTGCAACAGATGGCCACCTACATCATCGAAGGAACAGATGAGCTCAATCGGCTCGTCAATCAAGTATTGCAATTTGCAAGGCCCGTACACCCCCACTACGAACCGATCGAAATCATCAGCTGGCTCGATGAATTGCGACAACACGTCCTCGCCGACCCAGCCGTCCAGGCAAATCGTATTTCGATCGATTTGAAACACCAAACTTCTAAAATCATCCTCTACTTGGATGGAGCCCTCTTTAAATCTGCCTTGCTCAATTTAATCGTCAACGCCATCCACGCCATGCCAGGAGGAGGAACGGTTACGTTGAATGCCGAAGCCACGGAAGAGACTGCACAAATCTCCGTTTCTGATACAGGCGTTGGCATTCCAAAAGAGCACCTTGCGAAAATCTACTCCCCCTTTTTTACGACAAAATCCGACGGCACAGGACTTGGACTTGCCGAAGTACAAAAAGTCGTACAAGCCCATGGAGGGTCTGTCGAAGTGGCCTCTGAAGTTGAAAAAGGGACAACATTTACCCTGTCCATCCCCATCAAAACAAAGGTAGCTTTATGACAATAGAAAAAATCTTGATCGTCGATGATGAACTCATTGTGCGCAATTTTCTCTCTGAGACGCTCCGGCGCAAACACTTTGAGGTCACTGTCGCAGAAGGGGGGCTAAAGGCGATCGCCTTGTGCAAAGAGACCACATTCGACCTCGTCATTACCGACATGAAAATGCCCGACCTCACAGGGATTGAAGTGCTCAAAAAAGTCAAAGAACTCTCCCCTTCTACAGTCGTCATTATCATCACTGCCTTTGGCAGCATCGAAAATGCCGTTGAGGCAATGCAATATGGGGCTTTCAACTACCTCCTGAAACCTTTTTCACCCGACACCGTCGAGGCTGTGATTGAAAAGGCACGGGAACATCTTAGCCTCGTTGCTGAGAATACCTATCTCAGACAACAACTCTCAGCTAGCCGTCCCGGCTTGACGGTGATTGCCGAAAGCCCCTCCATGCAGCGGATCATCAACGAAGCAAAAAGCGTTGCCAAGAGCAACACCAACGTTTTTATCCACGGCGAGTCGGGCACTGGAAAAGAGGTCGTCGCTCAGATCATCCACAACAACTCTTTGCGCGCCAACCGCCCCTTCATCAAAGTAAACTGCGCGGCTGTCCCTGAAACGCTCATCGAATCGGAATTCTTCGGCCACGAAAAAGGGGCTTTTACAGGAGCTTCCGCAAGGCGCCTTGGACGATTCGAATTGGCCCACACAGGAACGCTCCTCCTCGATGAAATCACCGAAACGCCCCTTCCGCTCCAAGCCAAGCTTTTAAGAGTCACCCAAGAGCAAGAATTTGAGCGCGTCGGCGGCTCGCGTCAAATCATCGTCGATGTGCGGCTGATCTCCACCTCCAATCGCGACATGAAGGAGGCAATTGCAGAAAAGCGGATGCGCGAAGATCTCTTCTACCGGCTGAACGTTTTCCCCATCTTGATTCCCCCTTTAAGAGAGCGGAAAGAGGATATCATCCCGTTAGCAGAATACTTTATCACAAAGTCTTCGCTAGAAAACCACCGAGAGAAAAAAACACTTTCTGCCGATGCAAAGAAGAAGCTGCTTGCTTACGACTGGCCAGGAAACGTACGTGAACTATCCAATATCATCGAACGGGCGATTGTCCTCGACAATGGCAAACAAATCGGCGCTACGCATCTCTTTATCGAAAGTCAAGAATCCCCCAAGGATGAGCCCCCTGCCAAAAGCAAAGATAGGTCGCGACAAAAAATCCCCATTGGCTTGACACTTCAAGAGGTAGAAAAACGACTCATCCTCGCGACCTTGCTCGCTCACCAGAACAACACAACCAAAGCAGCTGAGATGCTCGGCATCTCACAAAAAGTGCTCAAAAACAAGATCCTGGAATACAAAATCGCTGAATAGAACAAGACGACCTTGTTGACGATTCTCCAAAATTCGGGCACGGGCTCGGGCTCGTTCACGAAAAGATGGCTATTCACGGAAGAGGGTGATGTTTTCATCAGAGTCGAAGCTGTAGTTCCACTGCCAGGTGGGCTTGGAGAGCGACTCGTGGTGCCAGGTGATCTCTCCGTGCCGTTCATAGACGACGAGACGATGGTTTTCGGGGACTTCAAACTCCATGTCTCCTGTAAGAGTGACATTCTCGGCCAAAAACTCCCCGTTTCCATGAATCACAATTCGGAGAGACTCATTTCTTTTGTACGCGCGTTTGTAACAGTCTGACACATCACTCAAATCTGCTCCTGCATTTTTGACAGAGACGTTCAGGAGCGTGCATTTGCCCGCTTGTGCACTGTTGTAGCGCAAAATTCCATACCCATCCCGCTTTCCCATCGGAGCATCCGCATGGATCAGCAAGCTTCCTTCAAGATCGAGATTTTCGACATACGCCTCTCCAACTTCCATGAGCCACTCAGCTCCCTCGTGAAGGCGTCCACCTCGGATTTTTTGTGCAAGAATTGTGTAGAGCATCCCCAATGCAGGATGAAATTCGACAACAAAGGAAGGTCCATGCTCAATATACTCTTTCTCGCTCCGCTTTTCCGGGAGCTGAAAGTGGCAGTGGTTAGAGAGAAGGTCGCGATAATTTTCCATTAAATCGAAAAAACACCCCTCAGGTGTACACAAGAGCCCTTCCCCTCTTTTGAAAGACTGCTTCGTCACGGAAATGGTTTTGATGCGCTCACTATACGTCACGCACGTGCGGAGTTGGTTCCCATGATCCTTTTCGATCGGCTTTGACAAAACGGTGACAAACTGATCAGCAATATTTTGCATTATCGCCTCTAAACGCCCCGCTTGCTTCTCAACAACCCCGTCCTTCGTATAACAAGAGACGGAGTGTTTCACATTGATCAACAAACCGGGAAATGGGTTACGCTGACACGCCAACTTCACCGCCGCCAGATCTGCAACCAAAATATTCGCGTTTGCTGGGTATTGAGAATAGGGAGAACCCTCTTTCAATGGCTTGTCTTCAATTCCCCTCTTTGCAAAATCGGTATACTCAATATTGGTGATCGTGTGTTCCACCCCTTCTGCCACTTCGGACATCTTCAGGACGACCGTCCCCTCAGGTGCTCCTAAAATGCGGCTACAGCAGGCGAAACCAAAATCTTTCCCGGCTTGGCAACCCAGGCCCAGCAAAGCCAAAATCCCTTTGTCCGTCGCTGCAATGGGGTTATTGATCTGTCGCACTAAGGCTTTGCTCCGTTGCTTGGAGGCAAGCCAATCGAAAATGCCCTGATGGAGAGCCTCTTGCCAAATCACTCCGTGCCCGCCCGGCTTCAATAGCAGTTCTAAAGGCGCTTGCATCACCCAACTCCCATCCGTCGCAATCATGGGCACCGACAATTGCTTCATCAATTTGATCGTCTGCGGATCTCTCCCAAACCAAGCGTGGGAGCGGCATTGCTCTAAAATGAAATCGTGGTTTTTCTTTTCTGCAGATGTCATCATCACAATTGGCGTATGCAACTGCTTGGCAAAAAATTTGTAGTGGAGGTACTCCCTGCCTTGCAATTCCCTCACCAAGCCCTCCAGAAGGGTTCTTCCACAAAAAAGCAATTGAGCCGCCGGAAGCGGCTCACCCGTTGATGCATCCTCCAGATGAAGACGATCCCCCGCCCCGCCTATCGGGTAAAAATCGGCAACGGTACTCAAATGCTCGATCCCCAAGCGGACTAAGCGGCGTACCTCCACGGATTGCTCCTCCAAATTCACCCCTTCAGGCCTTTGGTAGCGGCACGCCTCATGGATAGCATGAGAGGGGGCTTTTAAGGCCAAGATCAACTGCAGAGCATTCAAGTGGTAACCAACGATTCCTCCGATCGACTGATAATAATGCTCAATCGAAACGAGCCCCTGAACCAAAGCGCGCAATTTATCTTCTTCTCCTTCGTCCAAATCAAAAAAGAGCGTATCCCCTTGCCCAATCGCCAGTAAGACAGCGAGGACATACTGAATATCAGGAGAAGAAGCCTCGAAAAAGCGGTTCAAAACAACCGAATTGGCTAGATAGTCTTTAACAGAGTGGGTATGAATGAGATAAGACAATTTTTCTTCTAGAGAGAAATTTCTCAATTTTGCTTGCAAAGCGAGGGTAGAGGCTGCCTGGGACTCCAAGGATTGCGTGTCAATTTTAATGGACATTAAATTTACCTAACTGATTTAATATAAATGTGTTATAAAAGCAAAACCACGGAGGGTCTGGGGGTAGCAAATTGCAACCTTTTCCCTATTGTTCCAGGGTCTTGTCTTTAGTGCAAGAAATAGCAAGGGTAGTGGTGTCAGGAAGAAATTGCTTTGACTATAATACCCTTCGAGAGATAAAAGGAATCCCAGTAGAGCTTGGTATGCTTGGCGGTTGACAGTAATAGAAACCGCAGCAGCTCAGAAATTTTACGGATAATTTTAACAACACTTTTAAGGAGATCAAAATGGCAAGAGACAAAAAAAACTCAGCATTCATGAAACCAGTACAAGTTAGCGACGCGCTTGCAGAAATCGTTGGACGCGGCCCAATGGCTCGTACAGAAGTCACAAAGAAACTCTGGGACTACATTAAGAAAAACAAGCTACAATCCCATGACAACAAGCGCAATATTGTGCCCGATCAAAAACTCGCAAAAGTTCTCGGATCGTCACAACAAATCGACATGTTTAAAATGACAAGCAAAATCTCTAAGCATTTGACTGCTCCTGCTTCTCGTTAAGCAAAGGCTCAAAAAAAAAGGCCGCATCTGCAGACGCATTTGCGGCCTTGTTTTGATTTCCATTATCGCGTATCATCTCTCTGCAAGATGAAGACGCAAACCCAATCAACCCATACTTTTTTAGACCTCCTGTGGAACGGCTTTTGCATGGCGACGCTTGTCGGCGTATGGCCCCGTTTCATCGAGCCAAATTTATTGCTGACAACACGCCTCTCCTTGCCGATAGATCACTTGAATCCCACACTTGCCGGGACAAAAATTGTTCAGATCAGCGATTTACACCTCAATCCATACATCTCCGACAACTTTCTAAAGAAGCTCGCACGCAAGATCTGCCATCTTAAACCAGACCTCATCTTGCTGACAGGCGATTTGATTTGCTTTGCGCGACCAACCGAAAACAAGCGATTGGAAGCTTTTCTTAACCTCCTTTCAGCTCCTTATGGATGCTTTGTCTCTCTTGGCAATCACGATTACGCCCAGTACGTGACCGTTGGCGAAACGGGAGATTATGTCGTGAAAAAGAAAGAGGAAGACCCGTTCAACCGGGTTTTTTCTCGCTTCTGTCATACGAGAGCCTTGACCAAAAGGGTCACAGAGGAAGCCAAACAAGTGCCCCTCAACGCAGAACTCGTCGCTCTACTGAAACGGACTCCGTTCCAACTCCTCCATAATGAAACCGTTTGCATTTCGGTCAGAGGAGCGCCTCTCAACATCACAGGGCTCGGTGAATACACATTGGGAAGAACAGATCCCACCCAAGCCTTTGCTAAATTCAAAAAAGGAGCGCCAGGCATTGCCTTGCTTCACAACCCCGATGCGCTGCCCCTTCTGCAAAATAGCCCAGCTGAGATCGTCTTGTGCGGACACACTCACGGAGGGCAAGTGAACATTCCGTGGTTATGGAAAAAATTCACGCGGATGGAAAATGAGTGCTATAAGAGCGGTCTGCACCAGCTCGGCAAAAAATGGGCCTACATCAACCGAGGGATCGCAAGCACAATTGCCTTCCGTTGGTTTGCCCCACCAGAAATCTTATCTTTACAATTGTATGCACACGTATAAGCTCCTGATCGCCTACGATGGAACTGCCTATTGTGGCTGGCAAATCCAACCCAACGGCCTTTCCATTCAACAAGTGATACAAAACGTCATTCAACAGGTCACCCAACAAAAGGCGACTGTGATAGGCTCTGGCCGAACTGACAGCGGCGTCCATGCACTTGGGCAGGTGGCCCATTTCCGGACAGAAAAGGAACTCGATCTCTATCGGTTCCACGGCTCTCTCAACGCCCTGCTGCCGCCCGACATTCGCGTCCTTGAAGTAACAGAAGCAACCCCCCATTTTCATGCTCAGTTCGATGCGATTGGAAAAACGTATCGGTACCACCTCCTCACCCGTGCCATCAGAGATCCGATGCGGCGGTTGTACTCTTACCATGTGAAAGAACGCCTCAACTTCGACGCAATACAAGAGGCCGCCCAGCTCTTTTTAGGCACACATGATTTTACCTCATTTTCGAATGAAGCGCACAAAGGGGCTGCCGCTGTCGATGCGGTGAGAACTTTGAATAAGCTTGCAATCCTCCCCAGCGACGATACCGTATGCCTCGAATTTCATGCGGATGGATTTCTCTACAAAATGGTGCGCAATATCGTCGGAACGCTTTTAGAAATTGGAGAGGAGAAACGCCCAAGCAGCGATGTCGAACGCCTTTTAGCAGCCAAAGACCGCCGGCAAGCTGGCAGAACCGCGCCGCCCCACGCCCTCTTTCTCGTCAGGGTCGATTATCCCACGACCTCTTTGAGCGAGGATAAGACTTTGACCCCTTGAGCTTTAAAAGCAGGGATTTCTGGATAATCGATCGCACAGATTAAGAACGGCTCAACGCGATGCGTCCCCAACAACGCCTTCATCCCGCGTGGCGTATCTTCAAACCCCACAATTCGGTCGCTCGGTTTTGAAAATAATTGAAGAGCCCTGATGTAGCACTCTGGATGGGGTTTAGGGTGGGTATATTGGTGCCGGGTCACCCAATGGGGAATCGTATTCAAAATCGGATTTTTCCGACGCACGATCTCCACCAATTCATCGGGCGAATGGGTGACGACGCACCGTTGTATCTTCGCATGATCGAGTGCCGTCAACAACTCAATAACCCCTGGCATCGTGTGCACAGCCCCTTCGTTGAGAAAATTGACCATGTTCTGTTTTTTTTCCAGGTAGAGCACCTTCCAATCCGATTCTTGTGCATAGAGCTCGGGATATTCGGCGTACATCTGGTCTCGAATCCCTTCCGCCGTGTAATGCGCAATGCCACAATATTTGGGAAAGTCCCACGCCAAATCAATTCCCCGAGTAGCGCACATCTGCTTGTACGCCATGTAGTGAACCTCTTCCGTATTGACGAGTAATCCATCGAAATCAAACAAAAAGAGCTGGTATTGATGAATCCAATCCATAAAAAGCCTGTTGTCGTTTTCGCTCAAGTATGCCAAAATGGCATAATCAATACAAACAAACTGAAAGTAGAAATGAGAAACCGTGTTTTAGCGGGAATTTTGTGCCTTTTGCTTGCAAGCTGTGGATCGGGTTCTGAAGAACAGATTCCGCAAGCCAGAAAGCTGCAGAAGGGAGAATACATCTATCGCAAAAAGGGGGAATCCCATTTTGCAACCCCATCTCCCGAACACAAACCTCTTCCCACCTATCCCTGGGAAAAGCCAACGACTAAAGGCTTCCCCTACATCACCAAAGAGCATTTCCGCTGCAAAGGGTGCCAGGGCAATCCCCCACGTTTTGTGCAAAATGGGAAGGAAACAGAACGGCTGACAGATTGCCTAGGAACCCAAAAGCATGGGTTACCCTTGCGAGATGGCAAAGAGTTCATCTATCCCGTTTTAACTGAGTTGATGAACTACCTACAAGAGACCCTTGGCAAGCAGGTGATGATCACATCAGGCCATCGGTGTCCAGAACACAATACGTACATCGACTCGTCAAAGGAAAATCAAACCTCCAAGCACCAGATCGGCGCCGAAGTGTCCTTTTACGTCGTAGGGGCTGAAGAGGAGCCGCTCGCGATTGTCGAACAGCTGATGGCTTACTACAAAAAAAACAAAGAATATGCCACATTCTTGCGGTACGAGAAAGAAACAGATGTCTCCACCCCGCCGTGGTACAACAAAGAGATCTATATCAAGCTCTACAAGGCCCATGAAGGACGCAACCTAGACAATCACCACTCCTACCCCTACATCAGCATTCAGGTCCGCCACGACCGCGACCTGAACCAAAAGGTGACCTACTCGTGGGATCAAGCCACCCGCAACTACCACCGTCGCTAAAAACTTATTGCTAATTGAACATCAGCCCGCTATAATCTCCGGGCTTACAGACAAGCCGATGTGGCGGAATGGTAGACGCGGTAGACTCAAAATCTACTCTAGGCAACTAGGTGCTGGTTCGAGTCCGGTCATCGGCAAAAAAACAAAAGCTCCCCTCGGGGAGCTTTTTTTTGGGCAATGAAGAAAGCCAAAGTCTTGGCTTTCATCCGGACGAGAAGTGAGCTGTTTTCAGCGAACCGGCGGGAAACCCGGAGTCCGGTCATCGGCAAAAAAACAAAAGCTCCCCTCGGGGAGCTTTTTTTTTGGGCAATGAAGAAAGCCATATTTTGACGATTAGATTTTTAATTCTTTTGAAAATTCGTAGCTGATAAGTCGTAGGGGTTCGGTTTTTTTAAATGCTTGTTCCTCGTGGGAGGCTTTTAAAAGCTTTTGTCCGCTATCTTTGTGGGCCATTTGTGCAACAAATTCTAAAACCTCTTTTTCCGAATCTGAAAAAACACTTAAGTCAGGTTTTTCAATGCTTTTTAAAATATGGTGGCCTCCAGAAGTTAAGATTCCCTTAGAGAGAAATAGCTGGTAGATGTTCTGAAACTGATCTGGGCATGGACCGTATTCTAAATGAACATACCTAGCTCCCGTTATGCTCATCCCATGTAGTTGAAAATGTTTAAAATCTGCATAAAACAAGGCTTTATTCAAAAATAAGGGGCTCTTCGTAAATCCTATCAAATAGCGCACAGCTTGTTTAAACAGTTCTAGACAAAATGGCCTGTTGCCGCTGTAAATGTCAGAGGATTGGCTTTTCCAATGAACTTCAAGGGCATTAAGTTCTGCATAGGCTTCATCGCATTTCAAACGAATATGATCATCCTGAACAATATCCTGTACAAAATATGTCTCCCAACGCTTGATACTTGCTTCTCCAACTTTTAAATAGTTGGCGAAAGCAGCTTGAGACATTCCAAGCGAAGCGCGATATTTGATAATCTCTTCAGATGTCAAAAGATGATGATGCTTGCGATATTTATCCGCAGCACTCCTTCGAAGCATATTCATTTGCTCGCCATCCATTAAAGGCGTTTGACATTTTGTGCAAACAAACGAGGGTACAACCACCTCAACTTCCTCTCCTTTTATCTCAGGATTGAAGCGGATGTTTTTTGACTCAAACTTTTCACAATCACAATTTAGGCACTTCATTTAATCTTCTCCTTTTTGTTCCGTCAAACGGCTTTGATGCAGTGAAACGTAATAATATCGCTCGTTCTTCAAAACAAATTTGATATACATTTGCTTAGCACATTTAAAGCTCCACCAGCTAAAAGCTAGCAGCTCAAGCCCTTCTATTGATTTCTCATAGGATTTTTGTGGAGGTCTTCCTCCTCTATAATCCTTTGGAGAAATTTCCTCGAGCAACTCCCTAATCAACGGCCAAACACCATTTGTATCACCAACATCTAGATCATTTAACTCGCCGACAGCTTTTGAGGGGTTAGCAAATAAGCCATGTCGGTTTTTAGAAATTCTTTCGCTTCATCTAATCGTTTGATCAGCTCTCGATCCGAGGGGCGCTTATCGTGCATTTCATGTCTCTTCGTATCTTATTATAGCATCATATGATACCATTATGCAAGAAAAAAAGTCAATACCTATGCCGAAGGACCTTCTTTTATCACGCGGTTAGGTTTAAACCTGAAGCAGTTGCAAATTGTCCTTGCAAAAGCTATTCTTTTACAAAATTTGGAAAGGAGCCCTTTATGTTTGGAGCTGTAGTAGCACCCTATGTCCAAGTGGTTCAAGAACCCAAAATCACATTTGATTTAGAGAAAGTACAGCAGGTTTATGATGACTACGTGGTGAATTGCCATGCAGGTCTTACCATGGTGATGGGGCATCCTTTCGATGATGCAGAATTTCGCGAGTACATTCGACAAGAGCAAAATGCCATAAAGGCTGTTTTCAGATCTTATGGTCTTGAGGATCTCTTAATTCTTTATGATGTTGATTACCAAATACATGCTACTCTTATAGAATTAGCAAACCAGCACGACAACAAAAAAACAAACCAACAATTTCTCAATGAGAATGAGCTTTCGATTTCCGGTAAAACGAAAAAAATGATGAATATTAATTATTCTGTTCAGTGGATAAGAAAAACTCAACCGTTTGAGGTTGAACTAGGCCCGGATGTTCTTTCAGAGGAACATCGTGAAGAGACTTTAAGAATTACTGATTCCGGGCAAATAGTCATGAAGGGCCGTGCTAAAGATCGCAAACTTTTGGCTGAAATTCGTGCCGAATTTGAAAAAGAAGCAGGTGTGATTCACAAATACGGAAAAGACGATGATGAGTTCTTTTTTGTGATTGGATATCTGAAGCCAGACCTCCGTTTAAATGATCGTCAATTTCGTGCCGAATTGGAAAAATGCCTCGATGCTCGCCGTCCGAATATTCAACTAGCCTTAAAAGTGGACAGCGTTAAAGTGATTATGTATCAAAATTATTCTCTCGATCGCAGTGCGTGTTTATGGGAGTCAAAGGAATACAAATTGCTTCAAGAACCTGAACTGCCTCAAAAAAATCTCATCGACAGTGTCATGCAAGTTATCAAAGAGCAAAAACACTTGATCAAGCAACAGGAACAGGTAGCTGTTTAATACGATAAGGACAAGGGACCTTATCCCTTGTCAAAAATCCTATTATTATGCTATAATTAGACTAATTTTAGATCACAAACAAGGATAGTTTATGCTTAAAAAGATACTATATTTCGTTGCTGGAGCCGCGATTTTATTTAATAGTGCCATTTTTGCTGAGATCATTGAAACGAGCGAGATCGCCACTGTACAGAATTACGTCACGGAAGATTCTCTCGTGTTAATGAATATCACCGGTACCCTTTATGCACCAGGCACGGCATTGGCTGACAATCAGTGGAGAATGTTTTTTGAAAAGCGCGTCAAAGAACTCGTAAAAGACGAAGCAGTTGCGGAGCGCATGATTAACACAATCAAAAATGAGATCGTCAAAAAACTCCCCAAAAAACCTGTTGAAGAAACAACTGCCCAATTTGTAGCTCAGTTACAAAGTCGAAAAATTCCGGTCTTAGGGATCACCAGAAAGCAAATGAAAACTGCCTACGCTAACAACTTCGATGTGATCACAAGCAAACACCTCTTGAGTGTTGGAATCGATTTAGGAAAAACTCTTTCCTATTTGACCGTTCAGGGAAATGATGACGAAAATCAAGCCTTAGCACATGGCATAATCTTTACAAATAAGAAGATGCTAGGTCCTTCTCTGCTCGCTTTTTTAAACAGATTAGAAACCAAGCCTGCAAAAATCATCCTAGTAGATGATGCAGAAAAAAACCTAAAGAGTGCCGAAGAAGCTTTACAGGGCCACGAGATCGTCTTTGAAGGATTTAGATACAGCCGCTCCGATAAACAAAATGCGGACTTTGATCCCGTCCTAGGTACGATCGAATTCTTTGCGTTTATCGCAGACGGTAGCACCATGACAGATGAAGAAGCCTCCCAGCTCAAGGAAAGGACCGCTAACATCGACTACACCGCCTTACTTGATCAGTACATTATACTAGAGGCGTACTACGGATACCGTTCATAACACTTTCAGAAAATCGCAAACTTCTATAAATGTAAAGCTCACAGAAGCTAGGAGGCTTTATGGTGAGTTTTACCCTATTCGTCTGCAGCGTCATCTTCACTTTCATTCATCTCACACGCACAAAACAATGGTTCTATCCTAAGTCGCTTGAAACGTTGATTGCTTACCTCCTTCTCTTCAATATGGGGATCATGGGAGTGCTGGCAGCTTTTGCACACGTTTTTATGGGACCAGAGACGGCTAAAATGATCGGATGGGCCTCTGGAAGCCCATTCCAATACGAAATCGGCATGGCCAACTTGTCTTATGGAGTTTTAGGAATCCTTTGCTTCTGGATCCGAGGGCGCTTTTGGGATGCGAGTGTCATCGGTTGGAGTGTGTTGCTCCTGGGATGCTTTGCAGGGCATATCATCAACTACTATATCGATCAAAACTCCGCCCCATACAACATTGGTCCTCCCATTTGGTTTTACGATCTATTTCTTCCCCTCGGAATTCTCTCTCTTCTCTTTTACTTGAGAACTTCGAAATACATGAGTGAATAAAATGGCTGCACGGCTCTTTCTTGTTTTTTTATGCTTAGCTCTTTGTAGTGCGCTACAAGCCACTGAACTGTCGATCATCGAGAAAAAACTGGATATCGATGGCACAACAGCCACCGTCTTTGCCATCGTCCAACCTGACGGTACGCCCGGCATTCGGATCGAAAAAGGAAAAGGGTTCGATGTAGAGCTTGAAAATAAACTCAATGTCCCCACTTCGGTGCATTGGCATGGTTTAATTCTTCCAAATAATCAAGACGGCGTTGCCTTCATCACACAATTTGCCCTCTACCCAGGCCAAGCCTATCGCTACCAATTCCCACTTACGCAAGCGGGAACTTTTTGGATGCACTCCCACTTAGGTTTACAAGAGCAAAAGCTACTCAGCGCTCCTCTCATCCTTGTGGACCCAAGTGAGCCAAAAGTTGCGGACGAAGAGGTCGTCCTCTTCCTTGCCGATTTCTCCTTTCAATCCCCTGACGTGATTTTTGAAAAACTGCGTTGCAGGCGAGAACCTCCCATGAAAATGGACGTTCCCGATCTCGTTGAAGTAGACTACGCTGCTTATCTCACCAACTGGCGCACTTTAAAATCGCCTGAAATCGTCAAGGTCACACCTGGAGACAAAATCCGCTTGCGCGTGATCAATGGCGCAAGTGCCACCAACTTCTTTATTCACCTTGGGCAACTTAAAGGGGAGGTGATTGCCATCGATGGCAATCGCACTAAACCGTTATTGGGATCCGATTTTGAACTTGCCGATGCGCAGCGGATCGACATCCTCGTAGATATTCCTGAAACAGGAGGGGCCTTTCCCATCCTAGCTCAAGCTGAGGGCACGGATAGACAGACAGGCCTCATTCTTGCAACACAAGGATCAGCGCTTCCAAGCGTATCTGAGAAAGCCACAAACAAAGCTGGCGCTTTAACAAATGCCCAGGAAGGCAAATTAGAAGCACTTAATCCTCTTCCCCCTAAGCAAGTCGACAGGCAACTGACGGTTGAACTAGGGGGAGATATGGAGACCTATGCCTGGACAATCAATGGACAAGCATGGCCTGAATCGACTCCCCTCATCGTCAAAAAAGGGGAAAGAGTGGAAGTCATCTTCAAGAATCGATCAACAATGTCCCACCCGATGCATCTGCATGGGCATGTTTTTCAGGTTAAGGCGATCGATGGCAATCGATTTGAAGGTGCCTTAAGAGATACCGTTTTAGTCACACCAAATTCTACGTTGACAATCCAATTCGATGCAAACAATCCAGGAGTATGGCCATTCCATTGCCATATCTTGTACCATATGGAAGCGGGGATGTTCACCGTCATTCGATATGCCGATTTTCAACAGCCTTTATCACTGCAATGAAACAGAACCATTGACCTCTACATAGGCTGCAGGGCTAAAATCGACTATCCTTACTTTTTTCCTAATTCTCGTGAACCGCTCCTTACATCCATGATGGGTTTTGAACTTGCCATGAGTCAAATAATCGGGACCGTACCCCTCACTCAGATAGCGCATCGAGTCGTTAGGCGCATTTACCAATATAGGACCAAATGGTAACCTCACTAAAGGATCAATTTCATGCGGCAACCAAAAAAAGCGATAAAAGTAACCGCACAACAACAAGTTGTCATAGCGATAGGTATTATCTTGATGGAGGCGATAGCCGGCAAGCTCAATAAACGGATAGTGAGATGATCTTGATGGGTATACTTTCAAAACATCTTCCTTTACTAAGACAAACCCATAGCGTAAAAATTCCGATTTTAGGGCAAGAATCCTCCCTTCGTCTTTGCTATGAAATACCAGATCGACATCATCGTCCCAAGGAATGATTCCTTGATGCCGAATCGCCCCCAAAAGAGTGCCTCCGTCTATCCAATAGGGAATTTCGTGCTCTTCAAAGAGTTGATCGACCACTTTGAGCATTTGGTAGAGTAAACCGACGAGCTTGGGGTCTGTACGGGGGAATAGGAGATCTGTTTCTTCCTGTTCATTGGTGCTGAGCGGTGAAGTGCTTTCGGCCTGAACAAGGGAACCGGAAATTAAAAACGCAATCAAAATGATATAAGGCATATTTTAACATTCCCTTTAATCTTCCCATTGGCGACAATGGGGTTTATGAAAGCTCTGTTCTTACACATGACATCCCACACACATACGACGACCGGCAAAGGCCGGTAAAACTCTCATTTTTTCTTTTCACATTCTATAGTTCCATCATTAAATTTTAAAAGGAGTTTTTCGTCATGTTGCGCAAAATGCCATGGATTTTATTGGCAGTCATTTTTTTTGTCAGTCTGTTGGGTGACCAGATTTCACCCGCTTATCAATCGATCCTACTTGCCATCAGCCTTTCGATCAAATCGCTGATCATCTCCGTATTGCCGTTTGTCATCTTCGGGCTTCTATTTAAGACGGCCGTCTCATTTGCGAGCAAAGCCTCCAAGATGATTTTGCTCATCTTTGCTGCCATTTGCGGTTCAAATTTTCTCTCCACCCTCCTCAGCTATAACGTCGGAACGCTCCTTTACACATTTGACGTTTCCATGAGCCTTCCAACAAGTGAACACGTTCTGCTGCCCGCCTGGGAATGGAGTGCGCCAAAATGGATTGGGAACGACCAAGCTCTACTTTCAGGGTTGGCGCTGGGACTCGTCATCGGCTGGACAAAGCCTTCACTGGCTCTCAAAATCGGATCTTTCCTCGACATGGGAGTGAATGGAATCTTGAAAGCCATTCTCTGCACGATCCCCTTGTTTCTTGCAGGTTTCATCGTCAAAATGGCTCATGAACATGTCATCGGGGCAATTTTTCACCATTATCTAGCAGTTTTTGTGATGATCACGTCTGCAGTTTTTACCTATATCGGACTGATCTATCTCGTCGTGAATCGTTGCCAACTTCAAGAAACTTTTCAAAGTTTGAAGAATATGGCAGCAGCAGCCATTGCGGGCTTTGGAAGCATGTCAAGCGCTGCGGCCATGCCTCTGACTATTCTAGGAGTAGAGAAAAACTCCAGAAACCCCGTTTTAGCTAGTTGTATCATCCCATCAACGGTTAACATCCACCTCATTGGCGATTGCTTTGCAATCCCCATTTTTGCATTTGCTGTGATGAAAAGTTTTGGTGTCGCGGAACCGTCTTTTTTCACCTATTTGATCTTCGCTTCCTATTTTGTCTTGGCAAAATTCTCTGTCGCTGCCGTTCCAGGAGGGGGAATCTTAGTCATGCTCCCCATTTTAGAACAGTATCTGGGGTTCCAGGGGGAAATGCTATCGCTCATCACAGCCCTCTACATCCTCTTCGATCCGGTGATTACGTGCGCAAACGTATTAGGCAATGGAGGTTTTGCCCTCGTGATCGATCGGGCAAACGGGACGACAGCTCAAGAGGATGCCTCAGCACTAGAGCTGCTGGATAAATCCCTCTAAAGCATGGTTGAACTGTTCTGGCTGGTCGACAAATAGGGCATGGCCAGCCTCTTTAAAGACAGTCAATTGCGCTTGGGGAATTGCCCGTTGCATCTGTTGCATGTACTCCAAGCGCTGCCCTTCGATAGCGGCGATCCACACAGGCAGCTTTAGCTGCGGCCACAAAGGGCGATAATCTTGTAGGATATAGTTCTCGATCAACGTCATGAGGGTATTGGTGGGTGTTTTCATCGCTACTTCATACAGTTTTTCCGTATACGTCTCAGGTTGAGGTTGTGTCAAAATGAGCTTCATAAACTCGCGCGTGCTTTTTTCCCGGTTCACCTGGAATTGCGTCCAATAATCGACTGTCCATTCATAAAAAGGAACACTCGGGTCGATTCCAGATAACCCGTCGACTAAGACAAGTCCCTTAAGAGCCTTTCCAAAGTGGACGGCATAATTGATCACTTCTCCAACAGCAATCGACCATCCAATCAATACAAGCGGCTGTAAATGAAGTGCTTCTACAACAGAATGGATATCTTGTGCTCGCCCATATGCATAATGCCCTTCCGCAACCTGGTCCGACTCTCCTTGAGAACGGGGATCGATCGCAACAACTGTGTAGTTTTTAGAAAAATAGGCGAGTTGCTTCTCCCAGATCCAAACGGGCATCATCACACCTGGCACAAAGAGAAGCGTCAGCGGCTTTCGCTCTTCCAGATTCTTAGCCAAGTAGTGTATGCGCACGCCATTGCTATTGACAAACCCACTCATACTAAGCGTCTATATCTCGACAACTAAATTTGAGTCAAAAAATTTGATACTGAAGTGCTTATAATTTTTTTATCGTTGCTAAAAATCTGAGAAATCTTGTAGCTTTCAGCCCACTTGATAATTATTCATGCTAGTCAAAACATGAATAGATTGAAATATTTTTTTCAAAAAATATTTTAAAATTAATGGACTATGTGCTATGTGCAAGAATAACAAACCCAATAGTAAGGAAGGGGATTTATATGAAGAATAAGATAATTGCTGGCTTTGCTGGCATAACGCTGTTGCTGTCGTCTTTCGCAACAGCACAAGATTGGTGTGGTTGCGAGTGTGGAGATGACTTCTGGCTCAATGCAGAATATCTCTACTGGAAGATCCAAGATTCACCCAAAGTCATTCCTCTTGTTGTGGAAGGACCAGATGGATTGGATGGAGACCCTGTATTGAATCAACCAAATACAACAATCATCTTGGGCGATGAATCGATCAATAATAACTGGAGATCGGGCGCACGCTTTGGCGTAGGCTACTGGTTCGATGGCGAACGCTGTTTAGGAGTTGAAGCGAATTATTTCTTCCTCCCAACAGGAACGACCAAAACGACCGTATTTACGGATGGGTTGGCTGGGTCAGCTGCCTTATACGTCCCATTTATCGATGTGACGACAGGATTAGAAAGTTCTTATCAATTGGCTGATCCAAGTAGCTTTTCTGGTTTGGCCGTCCTGAAAGGGTCGAACGATATGCAAGGGGCTGAAATAAACCTTTTGACAACGATGCCGTACACATGTGAATCAAACATCGTCTTGTTGGCAGGTTTCCGTTACTGGAACTTCCACGACCGCCTCTCGTTCGACACAAACAGCCCAGACGTGCCACCAGGGACTATAGATATTTACGAAACACTCGACAAATTCCACGTACAAAACAATTTCTACGGCGGACAAGTTGGGGTGAAGTTTAATTACACCTGCAACCAATTCTTCGTCAATGTAGAAGGAAAAGTTGCTTTGGGTGCTCTATGTCAAAAAGTGAATATCGGTGGAACGTTCACTACAGACCATTTTAGCACTCCAGGCACCGGCGTTGATTACGTGGGTGGTCTATTTGCCCTCCCAACAAATATCGGCGGCCATTCCCGCACCACTTTCTCTGTCCTCCCAGAAGTGAAAGTGGACCTCGGGTACATGGTGACTGACTGCTTCCGCGTCAAGGTAGGATACTCCTTCCTGTACGTCAGCAATGTCCTCTGGGCATCTAAGCAACTCAGTCGCGATATTAATCCAACGCAATCGGGTGCAATCACATTTACAAACCCTCAACCTACCTTGAATGGGGAAGCGGCTCCAGTGGCCTCTCTCAAAGGGGACGGGCTCTGGGTGCAAGGTGTGAATGCAGGTATTGAATTCACGTTCTAATAGTCCTAACTAGCAACCCGAGGAGTACTCCTCGGGTTGTTTTCATTAACGAGGTGGATGGTTGATGAGAGTCGCAAACTTTACGCTCGCGATGATCGCCGTTCTCTTTGCCCCTTCTCTTCCAGCAGAATTGTGTTGCGACCGCACAGATAGCTACTGGGTCGAAACAGAATACCTTTTATGGAGAATCCAAGACTCTCCCAAAGTGATCCCTCTTGTCGTTGAAGGTCCCGTTGTTCCTCATGGCTCCCCCGTTTTAAACCAACCAGACACATCGGTTGTATTAGGTGGCAAAACAATTGGCAGTAACTGGAGATCGGGCGGACGATGCGCCCTTGGCATGTGGTACGACCAGCTACGCTGTTTAGGGTTCGAAGCTCGCTACTTTTGCCTGCCGACACAATCGACCCAACAGGCGGTCTCTTCCAATGGAACGCCTGGTTCCCCCTTTTTGACGGTTCCGTTTTTTGATGTCACAACAGACCAAGAAAGTTCCGATACGCTCGCCCGTCCTGGCGCGTTTGCAGGGATGGCTACACTTAAAGTTTCGAATAGCATGCAAGGCGCGGAACTAAACGTCTTAACAGAAATTCCCTACTCCTGTGAATGGAACTTTAGCCTCTTGGCGGGGTTGCGGTACTGGAATTTCATCGAACGGCTGTCGTTCGATACCAGTAGCCCCAATGTCCCCCCACGACGGCCAGACGTCTTTAAAACGGATGACAGATTCAATGTCAAAAATAACTTCTATGGAGGGCAAATTGGCGGAGGCTTCACGTACAACTGGAACTGCTTCACTGTACAGGTGGTCGGAAAAGTCGCTTTAGGAGCGCTTTGCCAATCGTCCCACATCGAAGGAGACTTATTCACCAATAACTTCAATGGACGCGGGGCGCCCGTCTCTTACGAGGGTGCTTATTTTGCCCTTCCAACCAATAGCGGGTACCACAAAGAAACCCGCTTTTCCGTGATCCCAGAAGCCAAGCTCATTTTAAGCTATCAAGTCACTCCGTGCGTCTGGGTACAAATTGGGTACACATTCCTCTACGCCAGCGAAGTGCTCTGGGCAACAAAACAACCCGATAGGAACATCAACCCCACACAATCCCCTGTCATTGAATTCGCCCCAAATCCCCTCCTAACCGGACAGCCTGCTCCCAAAGGCTCTCTCCACTCTGCCGGCCTCTGGGTACAGGGGTTGAACGCCGGCCTCACCTGGGAATTTTAACACTATCTGAATGACGAAATTCTGCTCATAAGGTAGAATAGAGCGCACAATCGACAAGGAACCCAACATGGCAAAGAAAAAGCTCCTCCTCTCAAAACCGCGTGGCTTTTGCGCCGGCGTGGAACGCGCAATCGATACGGTTGAAAAGGCGATTAAACTCTGGGGAGCTCCGATCTACGTGAAACACGAAATCGTCCACAACCGCTACGTCGTCGATAACCTAAAAGCGATGGGAGCGATTTTCATTGAAAATCTCGATGAAGTGCCTGTTGGTGCGCGTCTGATCTATTCCGCGCACGGGATCTCCCCTGCGGTGCGCGATCACGCCAAACAGCGCAATCTGATCGAAATCGACGCCACGTGCGGGCTTGTGACGCGCGTCCACTCGGCCGTGAAGCGGTTTGCCGCGCAAGGGTTCCAAATCATCCTCATTGGGCATAAAAACCACGTCGAGATCATTGGCACTGCGGGCGAGGCCCCAGATGTCACGACGATCGTCGAGTCGGTCGCCGATGTGGAAGCCTTGCAGTTTAGCCAAGACGAAAAGCTGTTCTACATCACGCAAACCACGTTGAGTCTCGACGACGTGAAAGAGATCACCGATGCCCTCATTGTGAAATACCCCAAAATCGAGACGCTTCCCAGTTCGTCGATCTGTTACGCCACGACGAACCGTCAGATGGCACTCAGGGAAATCACGGACGAAACGGATCTCGTACTGGTCGTCGGCGATCCTCAAAGCTCCAATTCAAATCGGCTCCGGGAAGTTGCCTCAAAGCGTGGAATCCCCTCATACCTGATCAACAACGAGAATGAGATTGAAGCAGCTTGGGTGGAAAAAGCACAAACGATCGGGCTCACTGCCGGCGCTTCAACGCCTGAAGTGATCGTGCAAAAGTGCATTGAAAAGCTCCTCGCCCTCGGCGTAGACCAAGTAGAAGACGTCGTGTACACCCAAGAAGACGTCGTCTTCCAGCTCCCCAAACCGATCGTCAACGCATTAGCGCTCGTAAACTAATACAAAAATCCAAACAAAAAGAGCGGAATTTCATCCTTCAGAGGCTGGAGGATTTCGTCTTTGACTAAATAGACAGGCTCACTGACATCTCTTAGCTGCTCTCTCTTTTTACTTTTGCCTCCAATCTCAAACACTGCCTGGCGTGTGCGATAATCGCCCTGCTTCGAATAAAACAACTCGATACTACCATTCTGTACCGATTGGATAAAAAACAACTCCCGCTCCATTCCCTTTGACGGAACATTCCCCAAATACTGCTGCAACGTATGGATCAGGTTTGTGTTGTTTAAGAGTATTTTAGAAGGCTTTCGGATCGCTGAGCTTCCCCCTTCAAAGGGGCGCATCTCCCGCACAAGCCCCACCGATGATAAAATCGAAATATAGTGCTCGACTGTTTTGTGATCGACACCCAAACTCTTTGCCAAATTGTACACATTAAGCTCGCCGGGCGGAATCGAAGCGAGGTAAGTCAGCAGTTTTTTGAAGTATTGCAAGTTAGGCGTCTTCAAATTGTAATAATTGGCAATATCTTCAAAGATCGTCTTTTCAATGACTCTAGAAAGCTTTTCGTAATAAGAGTGCACGTCTTCAAACACAAAAGGGTAATACCCTTTTTGTAAATATTCGGCGAAATGGGGAAGAATGCGAGGCACGCCCTTTAACTGCTGAAGAGCTCTTAGAGGATGTTCAAGAATCTCCTCCATCGAAACGGGTTGCAAATCGAGATCCAAAGTAAAATTGAGATATTCCCGAAAAGACATCCCATGAAGGCGATACAATTTAGCGCGGCGAGAAAGATCGTGCGTCCCTGCGACCAAGTCGAGCATAGAACTACCTGAAAATACAATCTTCAGGGAAGGAAATGCATCGTACATGTTTTTCAGCTCTTGATTCCACCCTTGGTACTTGTGAATTTCGTCGATAAATACAATTTGATACCCCTCAACGAGGTGGAGATGAGTGACAAATTCCAAAAGAGTAGTTTGTTGAAAGTAAACGAGATCGGCAGAAAAATAATACGCTTTCCCGTCTTGAAACAGCTCATTCTTGATATATTGAAGCAGCAAAGTCGTTTTTCCCACACCCCGAGGCCCGATTAATCCCGTTAAACGATTGCGCAGATTAAATTGTGAATAGAGGTAGCGTGGTTTGGTAATGACTAAATTCTCAATCAAACGGTGAAAGGTCTCCGTGATGAAACGATCCATTTGGAGTCTACTCCTAATATTTGCCTATTTATTTGGAGTATACTCTAAATCGAGTTTTCTTGCAACTTTCCGTTCTCTTAGATTAGGCGAGGGGATGCACGAGCTGCACAAGCGGCTGGGCGTTATGGGAGAGGTCCGGGCCATCATTTTGGAGGCAGCAGAGGATGGCATTTGTGTGCATGCAGCAAGCTGCTAGGAATGAACCAGTCAACTCTTGGTGCCGTGTGAGGGATGCAAGGGTATCGGCATCGCGGTGGCGCGACTGATCACCGGCCCTCCTTTCGAGAATTTTCTCTGCTGAGCATGTCACCCATGCAAAGGCATAGGGCGATAAAATCTCTAAAACGGCACGGGGCAAGCCGGGGCAAAATCCAGTCGGCGTTTTAATCAAGGCGTGTGTGTCGACGATCACCACTTTTTTTTCTTGGGTTT
>Ga0207117_1036_pt1 | contig 29667 bp, 29 predicted proteins | sample Alteio_BWMinHeat_45_FD_153502 | JGI IMG/M metagenome (GOLD analysis project Ga0207117, IMG submission 153502) | Enriched cells from forest soil in Barre Woods Harvard Forest LTER site, Petersham, Massachusetts, United States -... | ecosystem: Environmental > Terrestrial > Soil > Temperate forest >...
GGTGTTGCTGGCTACGTTGTCCTACGGCTTCGCCATTAACTATTCGAAAACGCGGCTGGCAGGAGTGCCGCCTTTTGTGGTCGCCTGCGGTAGTCAATTGGCGGCGACCCTGGTGTTGTTGCCGCTGGCAGTATGGTATTGGCCGGCCGCGCCGGTGTCTGCCACGGCCTGGTATTCGGTGCTGGCTTTGGGAGTGGTCTGTACTGGCGTCGCCTACGCGATTTTCTATCGTTTGCTGGAACATGCCGGCTCGGCATATGCCGCCTCCGTGACCCTTCTGATTCCAATCTTCGGGGTGATCTGGGGCGCGGTTTTTCTAAAGGAAGAAGTTACCGCGACGATGCTGGTCGGTTGCCTGATCGTGTTGCTTGGCACTGCTTTAGCGACCGGCAAGCTCAATCTGGGCGGCTATCTGACCGGTAAGGTGGCGAAATGAGGTAGCGAAATGAGGTAGCGAAGTAAAGTAGTGCAGGAAACTTTGATCTCTGCACCGCTGGGGACGGCGCTAAAAGTGAATATATGCAACATGCCGGCAGCCAGTATGTCGTTTTCGCGCCGTCAAGCAGCATTAATTGACTGCTTCTATGGCATAATCAAGAGCTAAATTCACTGTTTTGCGCGGCCTCGAAGCTGCCCCGGATCATGCTTAAAACGCTCTACGATAAACTTTGGGAATCCCACGTCGTTCATACCGAACAGGATGGTACGGCGATTCTGTATATTGATCGACATCTTTTGCATGAGGTCACCAGTCCTCAGGCTTTCGAAGGCCTGAAGCTAGCCGGCCGCAAGCCATGGCGGCTGTCGGCCAACCTGATGGTGGCCGACCATAATGTGCCGACTACCGGCCGCGCTAACGGCATTGCCGATCCGGTCTCGCGTTTGCAAGTGGAAACCCTGGATGGCAACGCCAAGAGTTATGGCCTGACCTATTTCGGCATGAACGACCATCGTCAAGGCATTGTCCATGTGATCGGCCCCGAGCAGGGTGCGACCTTGCCGGGCATGACCGTGGTCTGCGGCGATTCCCACACTTCAACCCACGGCGCTTTCGGCTGCCTGGCGCACGGCATCGGCACCTCTGAAGTCGAGCATGTGCTGGCTACCCAGACCTTGCTTACCAAGAAATCGAAATCGATGCTGGTCCAGGTCGATGGCGCGATTCCTAACGGCGTTACCGCCAAAGACATCGTGCTGGCCGTGATCGGCCGCATCGGCACCGCTGGCGGCACCGGTTATGCGATCGAATTTGCCGGTTCGGCGATTCGCGCCTTGTCGATGGAAGGCCGCATGACGGTGTGCAATATGGCGATTGAAGCTGGCGCCCGTGCCGGCATGATCGCGGTCGACGACACCACGCTCAACTATGTCAAGGGCCGGCCGTTTTCGCCGGTCGGGCCGCATTGGGAGCGCGCCGTGTCTTACTGGCGCACCTTGCATTCCGATCCGGGCGCCAAATTCGACATGGTGGTTACCCTGAACGCCGCCGAGATCAAACCGCAAGTGACCTGGGGCACTTCGCCGGAAATGGTGGTGGCGGTGGATGGCCGGATACCTGATCCGGACAAGGAAAAAGACGCCACCAAACGCGACGGCATGGAAAAAGCCTTGGCGTATATGGCGTTGAAACCGAATACCGCGATTGAAGATATCCGTATCGACAAGGTTTTCATCGGTTCCTGCACCAATTCGCGGATTGAAGATTTACGTTCGGCAGCAGCGGTAGTGCGCGGCAAGTTCCGCGCTTCCAACGTCAAGCTGGCGATGGTGGTGCCGGGCTCCGGACTGGTCAAGGAGCAAGCCGAGCGCGAAGGCCTGGACAAGATTTTCAAGGACGCCGGTTTCGAATGGCGCGAGCCGGGCTGTTCGATGTGCCTGGCAATGAATGCCGACCGCCTCGAACCTGGCGAGCGTTGCGCCTCTACCTCGAACCGCAATTTCGAAGGCCGCCAAGGCGCCGGCGGCCGCACGCATCTGGTCAGCCCTGCGATGGCGGCTGCCGCGGGCATTGCCGGCCATTTTGTTGATATTAGATCGCTATAATTCGATCGCTATAAATAATTACCGAAGGACAAAAGATGAAGAAAATAATCACCCTGTTTGTTTTGCTGGCCAGCACCTATGCACTGAGCGCTTGCAATACTTTCCACGGCTTTGGTAAAGATGTGGAACACGTCGGCGAGAAAATTCAAGGCAAGTGATCATAGCGCGTGTCGCATGAGACGCGCCATTATTGGAATCAAAGTATGAATAAATTTACTGTGCTGGATGGCTTGGTGGCGCCGCTGGATCGCGCCAATGTCGATACCGATGCCATTATCCCCAAGCAGTTTCTGAAATCGATTCAACGTACCGGTTTCGGTCCGAATCTGTTTGATGAGTGGCGTTACCTGGACCATGGTGAGCCAGGCATGGATAATTCGCGCCGGCCGCTAAACCCGGATTTCGTCCTGAACCAGCAACGCTATCAGGGCGCTTCGATTTTACTGACCCGCAAGAATTTCGGTTGCGGTTCGTCGCGCGAGCATGCGCCGTGGGCCTTGGATCAATACGGTTTCCGTGCCGTCATCGCTCCCAGTTTTGCCGATATTTTCTTCAATAACTGCTTCAAGAACGGCTTGTTGCCGCTGGTCTTGCCCGAGGCCCAAATCGATCGCTTGTTCGATGAAGTCAAGGTTTTCCCGGGTTATCGCCTGGTGATCGATCTGGAAAAACAATTGGTCAGCACCGCCAATGGCAACCTGGCTTTCCCGTTCGAAGTGGGCGAGTTCCGCAAATACTGCCTGTTGAACGGTCTCGACGATATCGGCCTGACCTTGCGCCAAGCCGACAAGATTCGCGAGTTTGAAGAGCGGCATCTGTTTGCGCAGCCTTGGTTGAGCAATACAATTTAATTTATTGTGGGGCAGAGTTTAAGAGTCGCAAGGTTAACCTTGCGACGGGTTACTCTGTCCTCAACTGACTAGACAGGAAAAAATGAAAATAGCAATTTTGCCAGGTGATGGCATAGGTCCGGAAATCGTTAAGCAAGCGGTCAATGTGCTGCAGACGCTGGGTGAAAAATTTGAACTGGAAACCGCGCCAGTCGGCGGCGCCGGTTATGCCGCCCACGGCCATCCGTTGCCGGACGGCACCTTGAAACTGGCAAAAGAAGCCGATGCGGTGTTGTTTGGTGCGGTCGGCGACTGGCAGTACGACAGCCTGGAACGTTCGCTGCGCCCTGAGCAGGCGATCCTCGGCCTGCGCAAGAATCTGGGCCTGTTCGCCAATTTGCGTCCGGCGATTCTGTATCCTGAACTGGCTGGCGCCTCGACCCTGAAGCCGGAAGTGGTGTCGGGACTGGATATCCTGATCATTCGCGAACTGACCGGCGATGTTTATTTCGGCCAGCCACGCGGCGTGCGTACTGCGCCGGATGGCGCTTTCAAGGGCGAGCGCGAAGGTTTCGACACCATGCGTTACGCCGAATCCGAGATCCGCCGCATCGCCCATGTGGCGTTCCAGGCCGCGCAAAAGCGCGACAAGCGCCTGACCAGCGTCGACAAAGCCAATGTGCTCGAGACCTTCCAGTTCTGGAGAGATATCGTGACCGAGGTGCACAAGGATTATCCCGATGTCGCTCTGGATCACATGTATATCGACAATGCCGCGATGCAACTGGTGCGCGCCCCGAAAAAATTCGACGTGATCGTTACCGGCAACATGTTCGGCGACATCCTGTCCGACGCTGCGGCCATGCTGACCGGTTCGATCGGCATGCTGCCGTCGGCTTCGCTGGACGCCAACAACAAGGGCTTGTACGAGCCGTCGCACGGTTCGGCGCCGGATATCGCTGGTAAAGGCATTGCCAATCCGCTGGCGACTATCCTGTCGGCCGCCATGATGTTGCGCTACTCCCTGAATAAGGCAGAACAGGCTGACCGGATCGAAACAGCGGTCAAGAAAGTGCTGGCGCAAGGTTTGCGTACTGCAGATATCTATGAAGCCGGCACCACCAAGGTCAGTACCACAGAAATGGGTGCAGCCGTGGTCAAGGCTTTGGGTTAAAGAATTTGGCAGGCGGTCTGCCGTGAAGTGCGGGACTTTTCCCGATTTTAGTATGTTAGGGAATCATGATGAAACTGGTTGGTCTAGTCGGTTGGCGTGGCATGGTGGGTTCGGTCTTGTTGCAGCGTATGCAGGAAGAGGGCGATTTCGCCCATATCGAGCCGGTATTCTTTTCAACTTCAAATGCCGGCGGTAAAGCCCCTGCATTGGCGAAAAACGAGACAACGTTAAAAGACGCCAGCGATATTGAAGCCTTGAAAAAATGCGACATCATTATTACCTGCCAGGGCGGCGATTACACCAGCGAGATTTTCCCGCAGCTGCGCGCCGCCGGCTGGAATGGCTACTGGATCGACGCGGCTTCGACGCTGCGCATGAAAGATGACGCCATCATCGTGCTGGATCCGGTCAACCTGGATGTCATCAAGGATGGTTTGCAGCGCGGCGTCAAGAACTACATCGGCGGCAATTGCACCGTCTCTTGCATGATGATGGGCCTGGGCGGCTTGTTCCAGCAAGACCTGATCGAATGGATGACCTCCATGACATATCAGGCTGCATCAGGCGGCGGTGCGCAGCACATGCGCGAGCTGTTGACCCAGTACGGTTCCATCAACGCCGAAGTCAAGGCGTTGCTGGACGATCCGAAATCAGCAATTCTGGAAATCGATCGCAAGGTGCTGGGCAAGCAGCATTCCATGTCGGCTGACGAAACCAAGCAATTCGGCGTGCCGCTGGGCGGCAACCTGATTCCCTGGATCGACAAGGATCTGGGGGGCGGGTTGTCGAAAGAAGAATGGAAAGCCGGCGCCGAAACCAACAAGATCCTTGGCCGCGGCGAAGGTTTCAGCAACGGCGGCAAGGTGATTCCGGTGGATGGCTTGTGCATCCGCATCGGCGCCATGCGCTGTCATTCGCAGGCATTGACCATCAAATTGAAAAAAGATGTGCCGCTGGATGAAATCAATGACATCATCGCTAGCAATAATCAATGGGTGAAAGTGGTGCCAAACGATAAGGAGTCATCGATGCACGACTTGACGCCTGCGGCAGTGACCGGCAGCCTGACAATTCCTGTCGGTCGTTTGCGCAAACTGCAGATGGGTGGCGATTATTTGTCAGCCTTTACCGTAGGTGACCAATTATTGTGGGGTGCGGCAGAACCGTTGCGCCGCATGCTACGGATTGTTCTGGATGCCTGACTTGTTACCGTAGTTGTGATATTGTTGCCGACTTGCAATATGGCCCGCTAAGTATTTTCTTGAAGAAAGTCTTAGCGGGCTTAGTGTATCTGTCGGTATTTACCGAATATTGTTACGCTAGCATGTCAATCTGGGTATTGATTTTTAGAATAACTGGGTACAGTATTTGCTTTCAGCAAGATTTGTTTCCCTATACGCCAACGGACAGTCCTTCATGCCACACAATATGCACTTGAATTCATCGAATAAATTTATTTCCACCGGTTTAAAGACCCTCACTGCGGCGGTAGTTTCCACCCTGCTGATGGTATCTAATGTCGAGGCTGCCGGGCTGGGTAAATTAACCGTGCTGTCCTCGCTGGGGCAACCGTTACGTGCAGAAATTGAGTTGACCTCAGTCAGCCAGGACGAAGCCGGCTCGTTGGTTGCCAAACTGGCCAGCCAGGAAACTTATCAGCAAGCCAATATCGATTTCAATCCAGCCTTGTTGTCTTTGCAATTCGCCATCGATCAGCGCAACGGCCGCCGTTTTGTGCGGGTTACCTCGACCCAGCCGATCAATGAACCGTTCGTCGATATGCTGATGGAACTGGGCGGCACCAAAGCACGCCTGGTACGCGAATACACCCTGTTGCTTGATCCCGCCGGCCAGCGTCAGGCGCAACCGGCACAAATCGCTGCGGCTGCTGCAACTGCCGCGCCGCGTGCTGCGACTGGCGCAGCTACTGCAGCTCCGCGCTCGGCGCCAGTTGCGCAGACTGCTCAGCCTCAGCAGCAAACGGGTGTCACATCGACCATTACCGACGCCACTCGCGCAGCGGCAGCCAGAGCAGTCGCCGGCGGTGCTACCGGCACACCTAGCAAACCGGTAGCCGCGGCCAACGCAGCCCCTGCTGCCAATGGCGGCAGCCCGGCCAAAGCCGCAGCGGCAGCGCCTGCAGGCGGCGATTATCACGTCAAGAAGGGTGATACGCTGGCACGTATTGCTAGCGAAAACCTGCCGGCCGGCATATCTCTGGACCAGATGCTGGTGGCGTTGTACCGCAGCAACGAAGCTGCGTTTGCCGGCAAGAATATGAATCGCCTGCGCTCAGGCCAGATCCTGTCGATTCCTGATGCTGACAGCGCAGGCAGCGTCAGCAAGTCGGAAGCCAGGAACGTCGTGCTGGCGCAGTCCAATGATTTCAAGAGCTATCGCAATACGCTGGCCGGGCTGGTTGAAGCGGCGGCGCCTAATGCGGCAGCCGAGTCCAAGCAAAGCAGTGGCGGCAAGATTACTGCCAAGGTGGAAGAGCAAGCCACTCCCGCCAGCGAATCCAAGGACAAGCTGAAATTGTCGCGCGGCGCGGCTGCGGTCGGCGCTGCCGATGCCAAGGCTGCTGCTACTGTAGCGGCAGAAGAGAAGATCGCACGAGAAAAAGCTGCTGCTGAAGCGGAAGCTCGCGTCAAGGCATTGGAAAAAAATGTCAGCGATCTGCAGAAAACGCTGGAATTGAAAAATAAGAATCTGGCAGACCTGCAGAATCAAGCTGCTAATGTGAAGCCAGCAGCGCCTGCACCTGTGCCGGCTCCTGTGGCGGCCGCACCTGCAGCGCCGGTAACTCCACCCCCGGCAGCAGCAGTTCCTGCAGCTGTCGTAGCCCCGGCAGCCCCGGTGGCTTCGGCTCCAGCTGAACCGGTTGCAGCAAGCCCAGCTCCTGCCGCTACCGCTGATGCATCGGCGGCCAGCGCCGCGGCGCCTGCGGTTGCAGCGGCGCCAGCCGCCGCACCGACACCTGCCAAGCCTAAGGTAGTCGCACCGCCACCGGCAGAGCCAAGTTTCCTTGAAAGCATTACCGAAAATCCATTGCTGCTGCCGGTGGGCGGCGTCCTGGTGGCGTTGCTGGCCGGCCTCGGCCTGTTCCGTTACCGTCGTAATCGTGCGCGCCAGCAGGCTTTCCTGGATAGCAGCGGAGCGCCGATGACGAATACCGGCTTGAAGGGTAATTCCTTGTTTGGCTCGACAGGCGGCCAAAGCGTCGATACCAAGAACAGCATCTTCAATTCGAATTTCGTACCGTCGGTCAGCCATCTGGATACCAACGTCGACCCAGTCGCCGAAGCGGATGTATATATCGCCTACGGACGCGATGCGCAAGCCGAAGAAATCCTGAAAGAAGCCCTGCGTAACCAGCCAAGCCGCAACGCGATTCGCGTCAAGCTACTGGAAATCTACGCTAACCGCAAAGACCCGCGCTCCTTTGAAATCCTGGCCAGCGAGCTCTACAGCCTGACCCGCGGCGAAGGTGAAGATTGGCAGCAGGCGGCTGCATTGGGTTTGAGCGTCGATCCGACCAACCCCTTGTACGGCGGCGGTAAGCTGCAGGACCAGGTGATCGCCAAGGCCGATTCGATTACTGCGCCGACCCAGCCGATGGATGGCCTCGACTTCAATTCTTTGACAGCGCCGACCCAACCACAAGCTGTACCGATTCCTGAACTGGTGCACACCGCTCCGGCGCAATTGCTGGCGCCGCTGACAGATACGGAATTAGGCAAGCATGGCAGTGCGGCTGCGGTATCAGCAGCGGCGCCAGCAACTGATATGGATTTTGATCTGGAAGAACTCGGCAGCGAAGCTTCCTCCAACCAGAATACAGTGTTGTTGTCGGCAGCTTCCCACGAAGCCGGTAAATCCTTGCTCGATGCACTTGATTTCGAATTGGACCATAAGCCAGCGACAGCTCCAGCTCCAGCTCCAGCGGCGAAAGTCGTGGAGAAGAGTGTGCCGGCAGCGATGGAATTCAGCGCGCTGGAATTTCCGGCCGGTGGTCAGCCTTCGAACTACGAACCGGCCCACGCCCATATCGATATTCCAGCTGAAACCAAGCCTGTCAAAGTGCCGCCAGCACCTACGTACGCACAGCATGCGGAGCCGATGGTTGCACCGTTGGAATTTAATCTGTCCGGCATGAATCTGGATCTGGACAGCGCACTTCAAGCGCATGCTCCTGCGGCCAGCTTCGCTGCTGCAGCCGCATCTCCAACGATAGCGGCTGAGCCTGCGGTATCAGCTACTACAGCCAATCCTGAAATGGCGACCAAGCTTGACCTGGCCGTGGCATATAAGGAGATCGGTGACAAGGAAGGCGCGCGCGAATTGCTGGAAGAAGTATTGAAGGGTGGTAGCGCGGAGCAGATCGAAGCAGCCAAGTCATTGCTGGCCAAGCTGTAACTAGTACAATACCCCTAGCATTTTGCTTTCGACGGGCGCGGCGTTATGCTGGCGCCCGTTTGTTTTTTAAATTGGAGTTAGCGCTTGAAACGTATCGTTCTGGGTGTGCAGTACGACGGCACGCCTTGGCAAGGATGGCAGACCCAGCCTAGCGGTAAAACCGTGCAGGACAGGCTTGAAGTCGCCTTGCAAAAATTCACGCAGGGCCCGGTAGCCACGACTTGTGCCGGCCGTACCGATTCTGGCGTGCATGCGCTGGAGCAGGTGGTGCATTTTGATACAGCCTTGTCGCGTGAAACATTTTCCTGGGTGCGCGGCTTGAACGCTTTCCTGCCGCCATCGATTGCCGTGCGCTGGGCGCATGAGCTGCCGGCATCGGCGAGTCGCGAGGCCGAGGATCACGAGGCCAGAGATCAATTCCATGCGCGCTTTAGCGCTACGGCGCGAACTTACCATTACCTCTTGTATAACAATCCGGTTCGTTCGCCACTATTGGAGGGCAAGGCAGGTTGGGTATTCCGGCCGTTGGAGCTGGAGTTGATGCGCCAAGCTGCGTCGCATTTGATCGGCACTCACGATTTTTCCGCCTTCCGCGCAGTGGAGTGCCAGGCCAAATCGCCGGTGCGTAGCATGGAACAGATCCGCATCGAGCGGCGTGGCGATCTGATCGTATTCAGCTTGCGCGCCAACGCCTTCTTGCATCATATGGTGCGCAATATCATCGGTTCCCTGATTTATGTCGGCAGTGCCAGCAAACCGCCGGAATGGATAGCCGAATTGTTGTCGCAACGGGATCGCGGCCGCGCTGCGCCGACTTTCATGCCGGATGGCTTGTATCTGGCGCAAGTGGCCTATGATCCAAAGTGGCAGTTGCCGCAGCAGACGCCTGAGCTGTTGCCGTGGTTTTAGGCGCGTTACGGTTCCGCTGTCAATTTGTCATGTCGTCAAGATGATAATATATTGCGCTTACTGATGTTTTCCTGATTAGACTAAACCCATGAAGCACCGTACCAGAATCAAAATCTGCGGCCTGACCCGCGAGCAGGACGTGCAAGCCGCTATTGCGGCGGGCGCCGATGCGCTTGGTTTTGTGTTCTATCCTAAAAGTCCGCGTTACGTCACGCCACAGCAAGCTGCCAGCCTGATCGCCAAGGTGCCGCCGTTCATCACCACGGTTGGCTTGTTTGTTAATTCCGAGCCGGAGCAATTGCAGGAGATCGTGGCACAGGCGCCGGTATCGCTACTGCAGTTCCACGGCGATGAAACCGTACAGCAAAGCGCCGCGCTGGCGCAATCGGTAAATCGGCCATTTATTCGCGCCATGCGTATTGGGGGTGCTACGGTAGCTGCCGATTTGCTAGAATACGCTCAGGCGTATCGTACCGGCAGCCGTTTGTTTGCCGGGCTGCTGCTGGATACCCTGGTTGAAGCTTATGGCGGCAGTGGAAAGGTATTTGATTGGTCTCTCATCCCAAAAGAACTCGCGCCTCAGGTCGTTTTAAGTGGTGGCTTGAGCGTGCACAATGCGACTGACGCGGTAAAGCGCGTACGTCCCTTTGCGGTCGACATCAGCAGTGGCGTCGAGCAAGAAAAGGGTATCAAGGACGCCGCCAAGATTCGCGCATTTATTGATGCGATACGGCAGGCGGACGCTGAAGCCGACGAGATCTAGAGCACTATCTGTGCTTTCAGTCGATCGGCAGCCTCAGCAAACAATACAGAGAGATACGAGAAAGATACGAGAGAGATACGCCATGAAAGAATTCACCCCCCTCGATCAATACGCCGAGCGCCAGCCGCTTGCCAACACCACTTTGCGTCAAAGCGCGCAGTACAAACTGCCGGACGCCAAAGGCCATTTCGGCATGTACGGCGGTAGTTTTGTTTCGGAGACCCTGACCCTGGCGCTGAGCGAATTGCAGCAGGCCTACGCCAAATATCAAACCGAGCCGCAATTCCTGGCTGAATTTCACAGCGAGCTGAAGCACTATGTCGGCCGCCCCAGCCCGATTTATCACGCCAAGCGCTGGTCCGAGCAGATGGGCGGCGCGCAGATCTATTTCAAGCGCGAGGATTTGAATCACACAGGCGCCCACAAAATCAACAATGTGATTGGCCAGGCATTGCTGGCAAAACGTATGGGCAAGCCGCGCGTGATTGCTGAAACCGGCGCCGGCCAGCATGGCGTGGCAACCGCTACCATTTGCGCTCGCTTCGGTCTGGAATGCGTGGTCTATATGGGCAGCGAAGACGTCAAGCGGCAGATGCAGAACGTGTATCGCATGAATCTGCTGGGGGCCAAGGTGGTGCCGGTCGAGTCCGGTTCGAAGACCTTGAAAGACGCGCTCAACGAAGCCATGCGCGATTGGGTCACCAATGTCGAAGACACTTTCTACATCATCGGCACGGTCGCCGGCCCGCACCCATATCCGATGATGGTGCGCGATTTCCAGTCGGTGATCGGTAATGAGTGCCTGACACAAATGCCGGAAATGACCGGGCGTCAACCTGATTACGTGATTGCCTGTGTCGGCGGCGGTTCGAACGCGATGGGGATTTTTTATCCCTACATCGATCATCACGACGTTGCTCTGGTCGGGGTCGAAGCGGCCGGCGAAGGACTGGCCAGCGGCAAGCACTCGGCTTCACTGACACTCGGTTCGCCGGGCGTGTTGCATGGCAACCGCACCTATCTGCTGCAGGACGCCAATGGCCAGATCATCGAGACGCATTCGATTTCGGCCGGCCTCGATTATCCCGGTGTCGGGCCGGAACACGCATGGCTGAAGGATTCCGGCCGCGCCACTTACGAAACCGTGACCGACGATGAGGCGCTGGCGGCATTCCATACCTGTTGCCGTATCGAAGGGATCATCCCGGCCCTGGAGTCCAGCCATGCCTTGGCATATGCCGCGAAACTGGCAGCAACCCTGCCCAAGGACAAAATTGTGCTGGCCAATTTGTCTGGCCGTGGCGACAAGGACATGCATACCGTCGCCGAGCGTTTGAAACTGGCTTAAAGCCGGCTCAGGACTGGCTAAAAACGTTTAGCCGCAATCCGGTCCGCAGCGCTATCCTCGCTACGGGCCGGCAAACAAAATACAACAGACCCATTTCGATCGATCCTATGTCACGAATCCAGACTACCTTGGCAGCACTCGCCGCCAGCAATAAAAAAGGGCTGATCCCTTTCATTACCGCCGGCGATCCGGCGCCGGAACTGACCGTGCCGCTGATGCATGCGCTGGTCAGGGGCGGCGCCGATATCCTGGAACTAGGGGTGCCGTTTTCCGACCCGATGGCCGAAGGCCCGGTGATCCAGCGCGCTTGCGAGCGAGCGCTCAAATTTGGCGTCAGCTTGCATGATGTATTGGGTTACGTGCGCCAGTTCCGGCAAACCAATAGCAGCACGCCAGTGGTGTTGATGGGCTATGCCAATCCGCTGGAGCGGATGGGTGTCGATGCCTTTATTGCGGCTGCCAAAGAAGCTGGAGTCGATGGCAGCATCGTGGTCGACTATCCGCCGGAGGAGTGTGAAGAGTTTGCCCAGAAAATGCAGGCTAACGGCATGGACCCGATTTTCCTGCTGGCGCCGACCTCGACCGAAGAGCGGATCGCACAGGTGGCCAAGGTCGGCAGCGGATTCACGTATTATGTTTCATTGAAGGGCGTGACCGGCGCCGCCAATATCGATACCGGCGAAGTTGCGGCCAAGGTGGCGGCGATTCGCAAACATGTCAAATTGCCAATCGGCGTCGGTTTCGGCATCCGCGATGCAGCTACTGCCAAGGCGGTGGCGCAAGTGTCGGACGCGGTAGTGATTGGTAGCCGGATTATTCAAGAGCTGGAGAATACGCCGCGTGAGCAGGCTGTGGCTGCGGTGGAGAGCTTTCTGTCAGGGATTCGGAAAGCGCTGGACGAGTAATTTGCATATCGAAATGCCAAGTATTCCCTAAAATAACTAGATTGATTAGCTATTTCGCTGTTTTGGGGATGAAGGTACAATTCGCCAAGAAAAAAATCTGAAGGAGGTCACTCTATGAGTTGGCTAGAAAAATTACTACCCCCACGTATTCAGCGCAGCGACTCGGCAACCCGTAAATCGATCCCTGAGGGATTGTGGGTCAAATGCCCGGCTTGCGAGGCGGTTTTGTATCGCACCGATCTGGAGTCGAACATTCATGTTTGCCCGAAGTGCGATCACCATATGCGGATACGCGCACGGGAACGCCTAGACGCCTTGCTGGACGCCGGCGGACGCTACGAAATCGGCCAGGAAACCCTGCCGATCGATACCCTGAAATTCAAAGACAGTAAAAAATACCCTGATCGCCTGAAAGCGGCGATGGACGCTACCGGTGAAACCGATGCGTTGATCGTTTTGGGCGGCTCGATCATGACGCTGCCGGTGGTCGTGGCGGCGTTTGAGTTTGAGTTCATGGGCGGCTCCATGGGCTCGGTGGTGGGCGAACGTTTTGTGCGCGGCGCGCAAGTTGCGCTGGAGCAAAAAGTGCCGTTCATCTGCATCACCGCCACTGGCGGCGCACGTATGCAAGAGGGCTTGTTGTCCCTGATGCAAATGGCCAAGACCACCTCGATGCTGACCAAGCTGTCAGAGAAGAAATTGCCGTTCATCAGCGTCTTGACCGATCCGACCATGGGCGGCGTTTCTGCTTCTTTCGCTTTCATGGGTGACGTTGTGATCGCCGAACCAAAAGCATTGATCGGTTTTGCCGGACCACGCGTGATTGAAAATACCGTGCGTGAAAAGCTGCCTGAAGGTTTCCAGCGCGCCGAATTCCTGGTCACCAAGGGAGCCGTCGACATGATCGTTGACCGCCGCAAGATGCGTGAGGAAATTGCGCGTTTGCTGGCGCTGTTGCAAGATCAGCCAGTCGAATCCATCGCCTGATGTGAGTTTAGTTAGCTCGGGCCTGAACTGTTATCGGTTCGGGCCTTTTGTTTTTTTAGGTCCGCGCTAAATCTGCAGGGATTTTTGAGCCGGCCATTTTTGGACTACGAGATGCCGAATATCCCGCCTAAGCCGGTCACGCTGGCCGACTGGCTCGCCCTACTTGAGTCACGCCATTTTAAAACCATCGACATGGGCCTGGACCGGGTAGTGCAGGTCAAGGACCGGCTGCAACTGCAATTTGCCTGCCCGGTCATTATGGTTGCCGGCACCAACGGCAAAGGCTCGACCTGCGCCATGCTGGAGTCGATCCTGCTGCGCGCCGGCTACAAGGTCGGCCTGTATATCAAACCGCATTTTCTCGATTTCAATGAGCGCGCGCGCATAGGCGGCGAATCGGCGTCGGATGCCGCCCTGATTGCCAGTTTCGAGGCGGTGGAAGCACAGCGCGGCGAGATTTCCCTAACCTATTTTGAATTCACCACGCTGGCCATCATGCATTTGCTGGCAGCGGCCAAGCTGGATGTGGTGATCCTGGAAGTCGGCCTGGGCGGGCGCCTGGACGCAGTCAATATCGTCGATGCGGATGTCTCCATCGTCACCAGCATCGATATCGACCATACCGATTATCTGGGTGATACCCGCGAGAAAATAGGTTTCGAGAAGGCCGGTATTTTCCGCGCCGGCAAAGCCGCCATCTGCAGTGATCCGGTACCGCCGCAATCACTAATCGATCATGCCAATGCGATCGGCGCCGATCTCTGGTTGCTGGGCCGCGATTTCAACTATACCGGCGACAAGCAGCAATGGAATTACGGCGGCCGAGGTCAGCGTCGCAATGCCTTAGGTTATCCCAGCCTGCGCGGCGCCAACCAGTTGTTGAACGCCTCGGCGGCATTGGCCGCACTGGAGGCGCTGCGCAACCAACTGCCAGTGAGTGCGCAAGAAGTGCGCAGCGGTTTTGTCATGATGGATTTGCCTGGGCGCTTCCAGGTCTTGCCAGGACAGCCGCTGGTGATACTGGACGTCGCGCATAATCCGCATGCAGCAGCGACCCTGGCGCAAAATCTCGACAATATGGGCTTCCATCCCTATACCTATGCGGTATTCGGCGCCATGCTGGACAAGGATATCGAAGGCATTGTCGCGCAATTGAAGACCCGCATCGATCATTGGTGTCTGACGACATTGCCGCTAACGCGTGCCGCCAGTGGCGAACAGTTGAAAGAACGTTTGCTGGAAGCAGGTGTCCATCCTGAGGACGGGCCGGATGCGCAATCTAGCATTACATCCTTCGACTCTCCTGCAGAAGCTTATGCAAATGCACTGAGCAGGGCAGGTGAGAATGATAGAATTGTGGTTTTCGGATCGTTCCTGACTGTAGCTGGCGTAATGGCGGCCAGAAAGTCTGGATTTCACTGACGATTTATGCGCGGGTATAACTCGGTATGACTCGGTATGAGTTATATCCGCCGCTCACTAGCTAGCAAAATATATCGCATGGGTTTGTTCTCTTTTCTTCGCAAAAACAAGCAGCAAACCGACCCTGATCAGGGTGCTTATCGTTCAAAAGCCGATACTGGATTCAATTCCGGTTCCGAGCAAGGCGAACTGCCGCTACGTGCACGCAAAGCCAAGGCAAGCAAGGCCGCTAACCAGTCGAATGAAGCGGTGGATCCGGTCTTGCCTGAAAAGAAGCGCGCCCGGCGTCGCCTGGTGGGGGCGGTAGCCCTGGTGCTGGCGGTAGTCATTGTGTTGCCGATGATCCTCGATTCCGAGCCGAAGCCGCTGGCTGATGATATTGCGATTCAAATTCCTTCGCGGGATAAGTCTGGCAACAACGCGAGCAACAGCGCGGACGCCAGCGCCAGCGCCTCGGCCAAAGCGGCGGCATCGGTCAGCAATAGCAGCGGCCTCGATCGGCAGGAAGAAATAGTCGATCCGGCTGGCAACACCCCGGTTGCGCCTACCCCTGCGCCACCTGCAGCGGTCACCAGCAAACCAGCCGTATCCGGCAATACTGCCGTGACAGCAGCGCCGACGCCTCCGCTAGCTGCAGTTGCGCCGCCTGAGGCTGCGCCTAAATCGGAAGCTAAGCCGGAGTCTAAGCCGAAACCCGAGGCCAAACCAAAACCCGAACAGAAACCTAAGCCTAAGGCAGAGCCAAATCCGGTTGCGGATAAGCATGATGATGCCGCGCGGGCGCTGGCGATTCTGGACGGACGGACCGATACCGCGCCGGCAGCCGACAAGAAACCGGCAAAATTCGTGCTGCAGGTAGCAGCGCTGGCGTCGCAAGACAAGGTCAATGAATTGCAGGGCAAGCTGAAAGAAGCCGGCATTCATTCATATACGCAAAAAGTCCCAACCCAGGCGGGTGATCGTATCCGTATCCGTGTTGGCCCGTTCAGCAGCAAGGAAGAGGCTGAAAGAACGCGTGCCAAACTGAGCAAGCTGGGTCTGAGCGGCAGTTTGATCCCGGGTTGATAGCGAACGGCTTGATTTCGGCCGCATTGGGCGCCATATAGGTCACTGATCAGAAATATGCAAGCAGCGTGACAATTTTCGACTATCTGGTGTTATTCGTACTGATCTGCTCGGTCGTGATCAGCACTTTGCGCGGCTTGGTGAAGGAAATCCTGTCACTGGTGAGTTGGGTCGTAGCCCTGGTGGTGGCGAACGCTTACGGTGAAAATCTGGCAAAATTGCTCCCCGACGTGATTCCCGGGAATGTGGCGCGTTTAATCGTGGCTTTCCTGGCACTGTTTATTGGCGTAAGGTTATTAATGATGTTGTTGAGCATGGCGCTCAACGCCGTGATCAAGGCCAGTGGCCTGGGGCTGGTAGATCATGGGTTGGGAGTCTTGTTCGGGCTGGCGCGGGGCTTGGTGATTGTGCTGGCGGCAGTCTTGGTATGTGGTGCTACGGCAATTCCGCAACAGCCTTTCTGGCGCGATGCGATGCTGAGCCCGCTGGCGGAAACCGCTGCGCGTACAGCCATCCCTTATTTGCCGGGGGAGTTCGCCAGTCACTTGAAATTTTGAATTTGCTTTATAGGACTGTAAGTCCCATTTAATACCGGATTGTTTATTGTTTAGGAGTCCACCATGTGTGGCATAGTCGGCATCGCTTCCCACAACCCCGCCAATCAACTCATTTATGACGCTTTGTTGCTTTTGCAGCACCGCGGTCAGGATGCGGCGGGGATCGCAACCAATCACGGCAACGGCTTCTTCATGCACAAGGCCAACGGCCTGGTGCGCGACGTCTTCCGTACCCGCAACATGCGTTCCTTGCCAGGTAACTTCGGCATCGGCCAGGTGCGTTATCCAACCGCCGGCACCGCCAGCGCGGAAGAGGCGCAACCGTTTTACGTCAATGCGCCGTTCGGCATCATCCTGGCGCACAACGGCAACCTGACCAACGCCGAGCAGCTGAAAATCGAGATGTTCAAAAACGATAGACGGCATATCAACACCGATTCCGATACCGAAGTGCTGCTGAACGTATTGGCCCACGAGATCCAGCAAGCAACGATCGGATATTCGCTCGATCCTGGCGTCTTGTTCAAGGCGGTGGCCAATGTCCACAAGCGGGTGCGAGGTTCTTACGCTGTGGTGGCGCAGATTGCCGGCCACGGTTTGCTGGCTTTCCGCGATCCGTACGGGATTCGTCCGCTGTGCATTGGCCTCAACGAGACCGACAAGGGCACTGAATACGTCATCGCCAGCGAGTCGGTAGCGCTGGAAGGCCTGGGCTTCCGCTTCCTGCGCGACGTCATGCCTGGCGAAGCGATTTTCATCGACATCGATGGCCAGATGTATAACCAGCAATGTGCTGACAATCCGACCCTGAATCCTTGTGCTTTCGAATTCGTTTACCTGGCTCGCCCGGATTCGATCATCGATGGCGCATCGGTGTACGCAACCCGCCTGAAAATGGGTGAATACCTGGCCGACAAGATCAAGCGCGAGTTTTCCAGCGGCGATATCGATGTGGTCATGCCGATCCCTGATTCGTCGCGTCCAGCCGCGATTCAGCTGGCGCTCAAGCTGAATATCGAATACCGCGAAGGTTTCATCAAGAACCGTTATATCGGCCGCACCTTCCTGATGCCAGGGCAGGCGATCCGCAAGAAATCGGTACGTCAGAAACTCAACGCCATCGGCTCCGAGTTCAAGGGCAAGACTGTGTTGCTGGTCGACGACTCGATCGTGCGCGGCACCACCAGCCGTGAAATCGTGCAGATGGCGCGCGATTCCGGCGCCAAGCGCGTGATCTTTGCCTCGGCTGCGCCACCGGTCAAGTTCCCCAACGTTTACGGCATCGACATGCCGACGCGCGGCGAATTGATTGCTTACGGCCGCAGCGATGAAGAAGTCTGCCGCGAAATTACTGCCGATGCATTGGTGTATCAGGATATCGACGCCCTCAAGCGTTCGATTTCCGACGTCAATCCTTTGCTGAGAAATTTCGAAGCTTCCTGCTTTGACGGCAACTACATCACCGGCGATATTTCGCGTGACTACCTCGATCGCATCGAGTTCGCACGCAATAATCCCAAGCCTGAAAGCGAAGATGCGGTGCGTTCGCAATTGAATCTGAGCCTGGCGCAAGTCGACTGATTGCACCGAGTTGGCTAATTGTGAGATGGAGTTTAAGCGCCGCCGTAGTGCGGTGAATTACTCCGTCTCCAACTGACTAGAATCAAACATGACTTATAAATACGGCTTCACCACCACCATCCTGCACAGCGACCGGCAAAAAACCATCGAGCATGGCGCTCCGCACAAGCCTATCCATACCTCGGTGACCTGGGGTTATAGCGACGCCCGCCAACTGGCCGACGTATTCCAGGGCAAGCAATCCGGCTATCGTTATGGTCGTCAGGGCAACCCGACAGTTGCAGCGCTGGAGGATAAAGTCACCAAGATGGAAGGCGGCCTGGCTACCATCTGTTTCGCTTCGGGCATGGCGGCAATCGGCGCGGTAATACAAGCTTTGCTGCGCGAAGGCGATCACGTGGTGTCGTCGGTATTTTTGTTCGGCAATACCGCCAGCATGTGGCAAACTTTCAGCGGCCAGGGCGGCAAGGTGAGCATGGTCGATGCTACCGATGTGGCGCAGGTGGAAGCTGCATTGACGCCGGCTACGCGTATCGTGTTCGTTGAAACCATCGCCAATCCGCGCACTCAGATTGCAGACCTGAAGCGCATCGGCGAACTGTGCCACGCACGCGGTATTTTATTCGTGGTCGACAACACCATGACTTCGCCTTATCTGTTCCAGCCCAAGCTGGTTGGCGCTGGCCTGGTAATCAATTCCCTGACCAAATCCATCGGCGGCCACGGCAATGCCTTGGGCGGCGCCGTGACCGACACCGGCCTCTATGACTGGAGCCGCTTTCCTAACATTCTCGATGCCTATAAGCGCAATCCACAAGCGCAATGGGCCTTGGCGCAGATGCGCGCCAAGGGCCTGCGCGACTTTGGCGCTTCACTCGGACCTGAAGCAGCGCATCATATAGCAGTGGGTGCTGAAACCATCGCTTTGCGCATGGAGCGTAGCAGCGCCAGTGCGCTGGCCGTGGCGCAGATGCTGGAAGCCGATCCACGGGTCGCGGCTGTGCATTACCCGGGCCTGGCGTCGCATCCGCAACATGCATTGGCGTCCGAGCTGTTTCGCTCGAACGGCTACCTGTTCAGTTTTGAGTTGAAGCAGGATATCGATTGCTTTGATTATCTGAATCGGCTGAAGCTGGCGATTTCCGGCACGCATCTAGGCGACAACCGGACTCTGGTGATTGCGGTTGCGCATACCATTTTCTATGAGATGGGAGCGGAACGCCGCGCTGCCATGGGCATCAGTGAATCGTTGATCCGGGTGTCGGTCGGTATCGAAGATACTGCTGACCTGGTGGAAGATTTCAGGCAGGCACTGCAAGCTTGAATTTGCAAGATATGGCGCGGGGTGGGCACTTGGTGTCCACCCCGTTTGCATTTCAGATGGTATTGCGATCCAGCCATTTTGGCACATGAGTCGGCACGAAAGACTTGAAGCGTTGCAGTAAATCTTCGGCTTGCGCTTCCGCCATCAACAACCCCGCCTGTTCGCCCTTCAGGAAACGCTGCGAGACCATGTGTTGGATAAACTGCAGCAAGCCGTCATAAAAGCCGTCGACGTTGAGCAAGCCAATCGGTTTCTGGTGAAAGCCCAATTGCGCCCAGGTGAACACTTCGAACAACTCTTCCAGAGTGCCGATGCCGCCCGGCATCGCGATAAAACCGTCCGACAAATCAGCCATCATCGCCTTGCGCTCGTGCATATCCTTGACAATGTGCAATTGTGTCAATCCGTTGTGGCCGAGTTCTTTCTTCAGTAATGCTTCCGGAATCACACCGGTAGCCTGACCGCCCAAGCGCATCATTTCATCGGCAATGATTCCCATCAGGCCGACGTTGCCGCCGCCATATACCAGCGAAATATTCTGATCAACCATGGCTTGCGCCAATCCACGTGCTGCTAGGGCATATGCCGGTGTGGCACCGGGAGAAGAACCGCAATAAACGCAGAGGGATTTGATTTCTTGCATAGGGATGGGGAATAGGGAGGATTGATTTGACCGACGCGGTATGACGAGGCGTCGTACCGACATCGGTCAGACGTTGCTTTGCAAATATTTTGCCTTCAACTGTTCGAAGTGCAATAACGTTTCGCCGCGCAGATATGGATGCATGAGCGAGAGAACCTGGTAGCAGCCGCTAGCCAATGCGTGTTCCACCACAGCCTGCTCTGTGTACTGGCGCGGATTCAATACATACTGATATGACAACCAGTAGCTGGCTACCACCACCATATTGGAGGACAAGGCGTCGATCTCGGCCGGGCTGGCCTGCAGCGTTTGATCTTCGTGCAAACCTTGGCATAGTTCTTTGACTACAGCTATCTTGTGGCCGAAGATTTCCTTGAAATGGAGCTCCAGGGTGCGGTTGCGCGACAGCAGGTCGTTAAGGTCGCGATAGAAGAAGCGATAACGCCAGATCAGCTGGAACATGTGATGCAGATAATGCCAGACGTCGTGCATGGTGGGGCGCTGCCCTTGCGTCATGGCCAGCATGCGGCTGATTTCCTCTTCAAACGTGACGAAAATCGAATTGACGATATCGTCCTTGTTCCGAAAATGGTAATACAGATTCCCCGGCGAGATTTTCATCTCGTCAGCGATGATGGTGGTGGTGATATTAGGTTCGCCGAACTCATTGAAGAGCCGCAACGACAGATCCATAATTTTTTCGCGAGTACGACGCGGCGCCTTTTGCTCCATGACTTATTTTCTTTCTGATATCCAGTCCGCAATGCTGTTTTACCGATTGGTAAATATGTTTAGTGAAGATTGTATATTGCTTCGCACCGATCGTCGTAAATGCATTGCTGGAATGATAGTAATTACATTTTCTTGACAGGTCGCAGATCACTGTTTAGAGACGCACCCATCCGGCCGCTGTTATAAAATGTAGCGCCGGGCCGCGCCCGGTGTCACTCGCAGCAATGCCGTATATTTTTAAAGGTCCGCATGTCAGATTCCCCCCCGCAACGTCCCGATACCCCCTGTGTGGCGGTTTGCTCCACCACTTTTGACGATGTCTGTCGTGGTTGCGGCCGCACTGTGAATGAAGTAGCCCATTGGGTTTTCATGACCGAGGAAGAGAAAACCAAGGTGTGGCAACGAATCACTGCCGAGGGTTACCCGCGTCGGCAGGGTTGAAATAACGCTATACGGCTAACGGTATGATGTAAATCCGCCAACATCTGTTCCGCCATCATCGGCTTTTGACACTATTTTTCCTGTTTTAATGCTAAGGCATACCGTAACTTATTGTATATTCCGGCGTAAAAACTGCCATTTCATGAGAAATTGCAAGCAAAGATTAAAGATAGTAATACTGTGTGATTAAGCAAATTGCTATGTGGCATATGCCTTATAATTCCGCGCAAAATACAGAAGTTGCCGTCGGCTCAACTCCCTAGATTGCTGGCAGAACATAAAATCGATTTGATGGGTGTTGGAGAATGGTGAAATGAAACTCGGGGGAGTTAGGTTTTCAGTTGTATCTGATGCTGCATGGGCGCCAGGACTGGATACGACCGCCGCATGGCAGGCGTGGGCTGGAAAGCCATATGTCATTGAAGGCAGCGGCGATGCCGCCGTTGCCGCCATGCCTGCCATGTTGCGCCGGCGTGCCGGCTCTATGGGCAAAATGGCATTGGAAGCGGCATATCGTTGTCTCGATGGCAGGATTGATGTGCCGACCGTATTTTGTTCTCGCCACGGCGAGTGCGCCCGTTCGACGGAGCTGCTGACGGATCTCGCGCACGGGCAACCTTTATCTCCCACGTCTTTTAGTTTGTCGGTCCACAATGCTGCTGCCGGGCTGTTTTCGATTGCCCGTCAGGATCCGGCCAGTCACACTGCCTTGGCGGCCGGGCATAGCGGCGTTGAGCATGCAGTGATTGAAGCTTGCGGTTTGCTCGCGGACGGTGCGGCTGAAGTGCTGTTGGTGGTCTATGACGGCATGTTGCCGGAGGTGTTTCACGAGTTTCAGGACTGCCAGGAGCAAGCTTTTGCCTGGGCCTGGTTAATGCGGGAAGCAAGCGCGGAATCCGGCCCCACCTCTAGCTCCACCATTTCGCTGTCCTGGAGTAGCCTGACTGGAGACGAGTCGAGCGTCATGAAACAGGAATTAGACAGTTGTCGGCAGCCAGCGGGCTTGGAAGTGCTGGCTTTTTACCTACGCCAAGATCCCGAGCTGATCCGCACGGTCGATGGGCGCCGCTGGTGCTGGGGGCGTCTTGCTTAGGCGCTTAAATAAGCGCGTAAATCGTTGTTGGCGGGTGCTGGCAACCGGTTTCAGCTTTGTATTGTTTGCACTTGGCGGCCTGATCTTGCGCGTCTTGGTTTTCCCGGTCTTGCATCTGTTTATCCGGGAACGGCAATTGCGTGTGCTGGTGGCGCGACGGGTGATTCGCGCGGCATTTCGCGGTTTTGTCGGATGCATGCGATGGCTGGGCGTGCTGAACTATGAGACAAGCGGGCTGGAACGATTGGAGCGGAAAGGTTTGTTGATCCTGGCAAATCATCCGACCTTGATCGATACGGTGTTTCTGATGGCTTTTGTCGAGCGTGCCGATTGCATCGTCAAAGGGCGGCTTTGGGATAACCCGTTTACGCGCGGACCGGTCCGCGCTGCCGGTTACATCAGTAACGACCAAGGCAGCGGATTGATCGAGGATTGCATCATGTCTTTGCAAAGCGGCAACAATCTGATTATTTTCCCCGAGGGCACTCGTACTGCGAGTGATGGTCAGATTAATTTAAAGCGCGGTGCTGCCAATGTAGCCGTGCGCAGCTTGTCGAACGTGACGCCGGTAGTGATCAGTTGCTTTCCGCCAACCTTGGGCAAGGGGAGCCGGTGGTGGCAAGTGCCGCCGGTGGCAGCGTATTTCAGGATTGAAGTAAAAGAGGATATAGATGTCCAAGAGTTTCTGACAACAGCCGGTAGCGAAGTATTGGCAGCCAGGCATTTAACCGCCTATCTGCAAGATTATTTTAGGAAAGAAAGCCAGGGTTATGCAGCAGCTTGAAGAAGAAGTGAAGCAGGTCATCATCGATGTCTTGCAGTTGGAAGATATGACTACGGCCGATATCGTCACCGACGCGCCGTTGTTTGTCGACGGTCTCGGACTCGACTCGATCGACGCGCTGGAATTGGGAGTGGCGATTCAAAAGCGCTATGGCATTTCATTGTCGGCAGATTCGGCTGAGACACGTAATCATTTTGCTTCGGTGCGCACACTTGCTGCGATGATTGCCAGCAACAGAAAGAAATGACGGTGTGAAATGATATTGACCAACTCAATGGGCAAGGAAGAAATTTACCTGTGGCTGGTGAACGTGTTGCATGACATGTTCGAGATCGACAAAGACCAGATAACGCCGCAAGCCAATCTGTATACCGATCTGGATATCGATAGCATCGACGCGGTCGATCTGGTGGTCAAGCTCAAGCAATTGACCGGCAAGAGTTTGCAGCCCGATGTTTTCAAGGCAGTGCGCACGGTGCAAGATGTGGTTGATGCGCTGGCTGCTTTGCTGGCAGAGGCTGAAAAGTAAGGCGCTCAGGGATAACCACACAGGATGCAAAATATCAGGCGTCTTTTGCCCACCGTAGTGACCTCGCTGGTCACTTTGCTCTATCCGCTCGCGATCTGGCTTGGCCACGGGCGCGTCGAGCCACGCCTGCTGGCCTTGTTGCTGGTGCTGGCCGCAGCCACGCGCCTGCCGGCCCTTAAGCTGAGTCGTGCCAGCCGCTGGTGGCTGGCAGGGGCCTTATTACTGGCGGCCGTGGCGATTTGGAACAACGCCTTACTGCCTTTGAAGCTGTATCCCGTGCTGGTCAATCTCGGCATGTTGACGGTCTTTGGCTACAGCCTGTATGCGCCGCCATCGATGATTGAACGCATGGCGCGCCTGAGCGATCCAGCTCTACCCGCCTACGCGGTTGCCTACACCCGCCGGGTTACTCAGGTATGGTGCGGATTCTTTGTCATCAATGGCATGCTGGCCCTGCTGACAGCCGTCTGGGCCTCCGCTGCCATCTGGTCGCTCTACAACGGCGTGCTCGCTTATGTACTGATGGGCTGCTTGTTTGCCGGTGAATATCTGGTGAGGATCGTCGTCAGGCGCCGCCATCGTCAACTCGCAGTACAAGCTGACGGACAGTCGGACGGACAACATGTCTAATCCTCCTGATCTGTTGACCTTATTGAGCGAGCTGCCCGGCCAGGAGCAGGAGCGCTCATTCGCATGGCGTGACGGCAAATCGCTCAGCTATGCCTATCTGCTCGCCCAGGTTGCCGCCTGGCGACGGTTGCTGGCGCGCCAGACCGGCTCGCGTTTCGCCTTATATTCAAGCGACAGCGCCACCTTTGCCTGTATCTTGCTGGGCGCATGGCAGGCTGACAAGACGATCTATCTGCCGGGTGATGTGTTGCCTGCCACCTGCGCCAATCTTAGTGCGCTGGTAGACGGTTATCTGGGCGAGTTCCCGGCGCAATATGCGTCGTTGACCATCGATAGCGAAGACGGGATTCAGGCAAGCCCGGAATTCAAAGCGCTGCTGCCGGATTTTCCCGGATTGGTCATTTATACCTCAGGCAGTACAGGTGAACCACAAGCAGTACCAAAATTGCTATCTCAACTGGCCAGTGAAGTAGCGTCTTTGGAACAGTTGTTTGGCGACAGGATCGGCGACGCCGATATCGTTGCGACGGTTTCGCACCAGCATATTTACGGCTTGCTATTCAAAGTGCTGTGGCCCTTAACTAAAGGCCGTGCAATACACGCGCAGCAAATCAGTTATCTGGAACAGTTCCAGCCGCAGCGAGGCGATAAACCGGTCATCCTGATCTCCAGTCCAGCCCATCTGAGGCGGTTGCCTGCGGTGTTTGCGCAAGACCAGGCCGCTTCGATACGCGCCATATTTTCGTCCGGCGGTCCGCTGCAGGCAGAAGTCGCCTTTACCGTTGGACGTCTGCTGGGATCGGTTCCGATCGAGGTGTACGGCAGTTCTGAAACCGGCGGCGTGGCCTGGCGTCAGCGGATTGCCGATGCAGATGACAGCTGGCAGGTGATGCCAGCGATTACCTGGCGTGTCGCTTCTAACGACGAAGTACTTGAAATTCGTTCGCCACATCTGCCGGACGCCGGCTGGCATGCGCTGGCTGATCAGATACAGGTCGTCGACCAGCAGCGTTTTTGCTTGAAGGGGCGCGTTGATCGGATTGTCAAAGTCGAAGAAAAACGCATCTCGCTGGATGCGTTGGAGCGGCAACTGAAAACAATGATGCAGGTAGCGGATGCGCGCGTGTTGTTGGTGGAACAGCCAGAGTCAGAGTTGAAATCACAGCTGAAATTACAGCTGAAACCACAGCAACGGCAGCGGCTTGCCGCTTTCGTAGTGCTATCCGCTGCCGGCTTGAAGATTCTGGCGGCGCAAGGCAAGCTGGCTTTGAATAACATGCTGCGCGACGGCATGGCGCATGCGGTGGAGACGGTTGCGTTGCCGCGTAGCTGGCGCTATCTGGAAACGATGCCGGTGAACGCGCAAGGCAAGACTACACATGCCGCTTTGCTGGCGCTGTTGGAATCGCCGGCGTCAGGCAGTTCAGAGTTGGCCGGCCGTCCGCTCAAACCCGTCGTGCGTTTGCTGGAGCAAGACACCCATCGCGTATTGCTGGAATTGACCGTGCCGGCCGATCTCTTGTATTTCAACGGCCACTTTGATGGCGCGCCGATTTTGCCTGGCGTGGTGCAACTCGATTGGGCTATCCACTATGGACGCCAATACTTTGCATTGGCGCCGCAATTCCTGGGCATGCTTGGCTTGAAATTTCAACGTGCGATTATGCCGGGCATGGTGGTGCAGCTGGAGTTGCTGCACGAGTTGAAACATGACTCTAAGCAAAATCCGCCAAAGAACAGCCTGGTGTTTCGCGTGTTTTCAACGGCAGGGCAGCACGCCAGCGGCCGCATCACGTTTGGAGCTAGCCATGCAGCAAGCTGAATTTATCCCCGCACACAAAACCGGGCAATTAACCGGGCAATTCAGGCCGTGCGCAGTGATCCCGGTTTATAACCATGAACATGCCATCGGTGCGGTGCTGGCGGCGGTGCTGGCGCATGACTTGCCCTGCGTACTGGTGGATGACGCCAGTTCGGCCTCGTGCGCAGCGGTACTTGATGGATTGGCAAGCGCTCATCCCGGGCAAGTCACCTTGTTGCGCCATGCCGTTAATCGCGGCAAGGGCGGGGCGGTGCTGACTGGCGTCCATCATGCTGCCGCTGCCGGCTATACCCATGCGCTGCAGATCGATGCCGACGGCCAGCACTGCACCGACGATATTCCGCGGTTTTTGCAACAAGCCGCCGCCAAGCCGCAAAGCTTGATTGCCGGTTCTCCGCAATACGACGACAGTGTGCCGTCTGTACGTTTTTATGCACGTTATCTGACCCATGTCTGGGTCTGGATTAACACCTTGTCGCTGGATATCAGGGATTCGATGTGCGGCTTCCGGGTCTATCCCTTGCCGTCCCTGATGCGTCTGACGCAACGCCAGCAACTGGGCGAGCGGATGGATTTTGATACTGAAGTACTGGTGCGTTTGTACTGGGATGGCGTGCCTATCGTCAATCTGCCGACCCGCGTGACTTATCCCACGGACGGCATTTCCCATTTCCGCGCCGGTCTCGACAATCTGCTGATTTCTCGTATGCACGCCACCTTGTTCTTTGGCATGCTCTGGCGTGCGCCGCGTCTGCTTGGGCGTCGCCTGCGGTTAAGCCGAGGTCGACCTTGAGGACGGACCAGCGCCATTGGGCGCAAATCAACGAAGCCAGCTTTGTGGGCGGTATGCGGCTATTGTTCGGAATATACCGGATCGGCGGGCGCTGGCCGTTTCGCCTGGTGCTGTATCCCGTGCTGGGCTGGTACTTGCTGAGCAAGCCGCGCGCCCGGCGAGCTTCCATGGCGTACTTGCAACGACTTTGCGCCTTTGATCCGGCAGTGGCCAGGCTTAACCGGATTCGACCGGACTGGAGCGGGGTGTTCCGGCATTTTGTCGCTTTTGCCGAAAACATTCTCGACAAGATGCTGTTGTGGGGCGGCTTGTTCAAGATAAGGGATGTGGTTTCGTTCGGCCGCGAACAGATGCAGGAAAACATGCAGGCGCAGCGTGGCGGCTTGTTGATTTGTGCGCATCTGGGTAATCTTGAATTATGCCGGGTGCTGTCGCGCCAGCACCGCGGACTGCGGATTACGGTGCTGGTGCATACCAAGCACGCCCAGGCGTTTAACCGGCTGCTGGCAAAACTTGATCCGGACAGCCAGTTGAACCTAATGCAAGTAAGCGAGATGACGCCCGCCACCGCCATGCTGCTGGCGGAGAAAGTAGGGCGCGGCGAATTTGTGGCGATTGCCGGCGATCGCGTTCCGGTGTCGGCCACGCCACGCGTAGCACACGCCTCATTTTTGGGGGCGGCAGCGGCCTTTCCGGTTGGCCCATATGTACTGGCTAGCTTGCTGCAGTGCCCGGTCTACCTATTGTTTTCAATGACAAAGAACGGCCGCTCCGAGTGTCATTTCGAATTGTTTCGCGAAGCGATTCAATTGCCGCGCAAGAGTCGCGATCAAATCCTTCATGAACTGGCAGCCGCCTATGCGGCAAGACTGGAGCATTTTTGCCTAAAGGCTCCGTTGCAGTGGTTCAATTTTTACGATTTCTGGCATTTATCCGGGTACCAAGATGCATCTCGCTGAACTGAAAGAGCTGTCTGCACTACCTGCGTCGCAGACACCGCAGGCGCCTCAATCGCGCGCTGTCCTGTTTGACCAAGGCCGCTTGACGATCGAAGACATTGTTGATATCGCGTCAGGAGCGGCGCAGGTAAACTTGTCCGATGCGCCGGCGTTCCGTGCCACGATTAGCCGCGGCGCCGATTTCCTGGACCGTCTTCTACGTGAAGATGGAACCATTTACGGCGTCACCACCGGCTATGGCGATTCCTGTACCGTAAACGTCCCGCCGGAACTGATCGCTGAATTACCGCATCATTTGTACACTTATCACGGCTGCGGTTTGGGCGAGTTGTTTAGTCCTGCGCAAACACGGGCCATCATGGCGGCGCGGCTGGCGTCGCTCAGCAAAGGCTACTCCGGCGTTAGCGTCGGCCTGTTGGAACAGATTGCGCGCTTGCTGAAAGAGGATTTGCTGCCACTGATCCCATCCGAAGGATCGGTCGGCGCCAGCGGCGACCTGACGCCGCTCTCCTATCTGGCAGCGGTGCTGTGCGGCGAACGGGAAGTCTGGCGCGATGGCGTCAAGGTTGACGCAGCCGAGGCTCTGGCGGCAGCCGGTATTACGCCACTGCGCCTGCGGCCGAAAGAAGGGCTGGCGATCATGAACGGCACTGCGGTAATGACAGCCCTGGCCTGCCTGGCATACGATCGCGCGCAATACCTGGTGCGAATTGCCACCCGCATCACGGCCATGGCGAGTTTTTCTCTGGATGGCAATGCTCATCATTTCGACGCCACTTTGTTTGCCGTCAAGCCGCACGCCGGCCAACAACAAGTGGCCGCCTGGCTGCGCCAGGATTTGCCGGTGGACGACGCGCCGCGCAATCAAAAAACGTCTGCAGGACCGTTATTCCATCCGTTGCGCACCGCATGTGATCGGCGTGCTGGCCGATGCCTTGCCTTGGATGCGCGAGTCGATTGAAAACGAATTGAATAGCGCCAACGACAATCCGATCATCGACGCTGAAAATGAGCGGGTGCTGCATGGCGGTCATTTTTATGGCGGCCACATTGCATTCGCCATGGATAGCATGAAAAATGCGGTCGCCAATGTCGCCGATTTGCTCGATCGGCAGATGGCTTTGCTGGTCGATAGCCGTTACAACCACGGCTTGCCGGCCAATTTATCCGGCGCCGAAGGGCCCCGCGCCAGCATTAACCACGGCTTGAAGGCCCTGCAAATCAGCGCCTCCGCCTGGACCGCCGAAGCGCTCAAGCAGACCATGCCAGCCTCGGTGTTTTCGCGTTCTACCGAATGCCACAATCAAGACAAGGTCAGCATGGGGACGATTGCCGCCCGTGATTGCCTGCGAGTGCTGCAACTGACCGAACAAGTGGTAGCCGCATTGTTGATCAGCGTGCGCCAGGGTGTCTGGCTGCGCAGCCGGCTTGATGGCGTAGCGCAGCCGCAACAGAATCTGCAGCAGATGATGGAATTGCTGGCAGCCGACATTGCGGTGATACAGGAAGACCGCATGCTGGAGCCGGATTTGCGCCGCTTGCTGGAACGAATACGGCTCAAGCAATGGCAGTTGTACGAGTGACACCATGACTGACTTACATACCAAAGGGCGCTGGTCGGCAGAGGTGGAGTTGCAAGTGCAATTCTTTGATCTCGATCCGATGCAGATTGTCTGGCATGGCAATTACGTCAAGTACCTGGAAGTGGCGCGCTGCGCGCTGTTGGATACGCTGCATTACAACTATCCGGAAATGCAGGCGTCCGGCTACTCCTGGCCGCTCATCGATTTGCACCTGCGCTACGCTCATCCGGCAACATTCGGGCAGCGCGTCAAGGTGAGCGCCAGCATCATCGAATGGGAAAATCGCCTCAAGATAGCCTACGTGATTACCGACAGCGTGAGCGGCCAGCGCCTT
>Ga0207117_1038_pt1 | contig 26832 bp, 26 predicted proteins | sample Alteio_BWMinHeat_45_FD_153502 | JGI IMG/M metagenome (GOLD analysis project Ga0207117, IMG submission 153502) | Enriched cells from forest soil in Barre Woods Harvard Forest LTER site, Petersham, Massachusetts, United States -... | ecosystem: Environmental > Terrestrial > Soil > Temperate forest >...
GGTAAAAACTGGCAAAAACCATGGGATTTGGCTCTTGATAACCGGCAAGCGGCAAAATCTTAGGCGCATTTGGCAGCTGGATTTTTGCAATGGTATCGCCCACACGCACCTTGCCGGGCTCTTTAATACCCGTGGCGATATAGCCAATCTCACCGGTAAAAATTTCCGGTTTTGGGGAAATTAATGGCGCCAAATATCCAAGCTCTTTTATTTCAGCAGTGGTATTGGTGGCAAGTAATTCAATTTTTTCCCGGTCTTTAATTGAGCCATCAATAACCCTTACCAAAGCCAAAACTCCTTTAAAAGAATCATAAGTTGAATCAAAAATTAACGCGCGAAAGGGCTTATGCTCAGCTCCTGGATTTTTAAGTTCGGGTGAGGGAATTTTTTGAACTACTGCCTGCAATACTTTTTCTACATTCAATCCGCTCTTGGCAGAAATTTGTATAACATCCTCGGGCGTAATACCAAGCACATTTGCCAATTCCTGACACGATTCTTCAATGCGCGCGGCAGGCATATCAATTTTATTTACTACCGGAATAATGACTAAATGTTGTTTGCGGGCCAAGTCTATATTTGCTAAGGTTTGCGCTTGAATTCCCTGCGTAGCATCAACCAATAATACCGCCCCTTCTACCGCCGCAAGTGAACGCGATACCTCATATGAAAAATCCACGTGCCCAGGCGTATCCACCAAATTTAAAATATAAGGCGAGCCATTATAAGTATATTCCATGCGCACCGGTTTTAGTTTTATGGTAATTCCCTTTTCCTTTTCTAATTCCATAGAGTCTAAAAACTGGGGCGTAATTTTATTAGTCACAATGGTTTTTGTCATATCCAAAAGCCGATCAGCCAGCGTTGATTTTCCATGGTCAATATGGGCGATAATACAGAAGTTTCTAATGTGTTCTTGGCTCATGTAAATGCTGATGAAAATTTTTAACAACAAAGTGAAAGGAATCCCCAAAAAGTTCGGGGTGGTTTTTTAACTCGAAAGTCAGCTCTTCCCGGGTAAAATACTTGCAGCTTTCTGATTCATTGCTTAAGACGGGCTTTGCATCAGAAAAAACACTATACATCACAAACAAATGATTTTCTTGTCTTCCTATTACATGCCTATTAAATACTGCCCTGCCGATATAGTGATGTTTAAAATTTCCTGTTAAACCCACTTCTTCTTGTGCTTCTCTTTTTAGTGCTTCAATCTCAGTTTCCCCAGCACTAACGTGACCACCTACCGGTGATACGTATTGCCCGGCGTCTTGACGGTCTTTTGATTGTTTTACCATAAGCCAGCGCCCTTGGGAATCTATAACCTCAGATATGACGGTTTTATGCAAAAGCCCTTGGCTGTGGGCCTCTTGCTTGGTGGTAACTTTTAGTTTATTACCCTCTTGGTCAATAATATCTACTAATTCATCTTGTGACATAATACGTTCAGATTACTCTTTATTAAGCCAAATTTCAATAAAAAAGTCTTGGACATATTTGTTCACAAGACTCATGAGAAATCTAATTAGCTAGGCTTTATCGGGTGATCAATGGCAACATAGCCACATTCGCACGGAGAACGCTCGCACTTAGGACAACCCTTGGCGAAATAGTCGGCCGATAAGCTTCCTAGGTCAAGTTTTAGACAATTGGCCACCGCCATAAGATTGGCAAAAATATCTATCATTTCTTCAGCGATTTTATCAAAATAGTTATCACCGTGCACTGCCAAGTAATTTCTGACCGCCTCACTTAACTCACCAATCTCTTCGGCCAGGTGGATAGCAGAATCTTTGATGGTGTTATTAGGGTATATGCTATCAAACATTCTCTGCCAATCTGCAACGGAAACCGGACGGAGCGCTAAGGGTCCCTGGGGCAAGTCTTGACGGTCATCTCTGCGTTCTTTGCAGACACATGGAGTTAAACCGCAATAAGGACATTTCCCGGGAAATCGTTTCCACATTTCATCTGCCACACAAATATGAAAACGATTAGCTACCGCAAATGCCCAGGAAAACCCCATGCAAAGGTTATAACCAACATTCACGTACTTTTCTTTTCTGACTGCCTTGAGTATTTTGGTAATGTGGCAATGCAAATAAGAAAGTAGATCTGTGCTGGTGTAGTTGCGGTCGTCCGTTAACGAATAAATCTCCTTATTTAAATTCTGGAAATCCTGCAAAGAATCTAGGCGGTCAATCATGACTTTCTCCTGCGCAAGAAGAATAAAAAGAGCAATGTAAAATCATATTACTCTGCCATGTTGTTTTGTCAAACTAGAATAATCCTACGTATCTTACATATTTTTAGCCTGCTCTAAAACCCAATGTTTGTAGTTTTCTGCCATATCCTCAAAACTTTTTTTATTATTAGCAATTTCTTTTTTCCCATCAGTCATACGTATTATTGCATTTAACCTTACAGGCTTATTATACACCTTAACACTTTGCAGTTTTTTAATCCTCATTTTGGCCCTTTTTAGCACTTGGTCAACTGATAACGTAACTTCCCTTAAAAATGTGTCACTGGAAAGCTTTTTGCCAGTTGCCATTACAACAAATTCCTTGAAGTTTTTTGCAGCTCCCAATTTCCAAACCTTGGCCATGTGGCGTCCAACCTGTGGATTATCAATAATATATCCATATTTTTTGTAAAAATATTCACGCCACTGCGTTAATGCCAATTCTGCCAGCCCATAATTATGATAAGACCCCGAACTTTCCCATGAATAAATATGGGGCACATTTAAAGCCGACAGTGAAGGCAATGACATGTCAAAATATTTTTTGTAATTCTTTTTTGCGATAGCTAATACCTTAGCAACGGTTAAATTTTTTGATTCATACATTTCTTTTTCAAATTGGGAAACAAATATAATAGAATTCATTCTTGAGGGTTGCAAAAGATGTAATTTTCTTACCTTTCTTTCAAACAATTCAAATGGATAACTATTACCCTTGTCATCTTTTGCATAGCGCGTTTTCCACTCAATACTTGAAAACATGGCATCTAAAAACATGCTTTGCGTTTCTGCCCATGAAGTAGACATGGGAAAATATTCCTGATTTAAAATAACTTCTTTTTGCTCGGCTACAAGTAAATGGGCAGCGTGTCCCCCTTCATGAAAAAGAGTAACATATCCTTGCACGCCCGAACCCGCCTGCCCCGCCACCACATTACAAGTAAAGTTTGAACTTCCGGCCATTCTTTTTCCCTTATCAAAATGTACAAGCACCGGCCAATGACAAAATCCATTATTCCATTTGCCTTTTCTGTCCAACAAATCTAAGGTCAACGTACCTTTTTGGTAATCAATTCCTAAAGCAGAAAATGACTGGCCCCATCTTAATAAAGCTTGATCAAATTGAAAATAAGGGTCTTCTTGCAAGGTAAAATCCCCCGCCATCATATAGCTAAAATTCCAAGGCTTTCTTAGGCCAGGCATATTTTTCTCTAACTTTCTAATATCAGAAAATGCATATTTAGTTTTTTCATATAAATTTTCAAAAAGCGAGAATAGTTCTTTTTTAGTCATTCCATCTTCGTGCTGGACTTTAAAATCATAAAAATCTGCATACCCAAGCGACCTGGCATATTCATTTCGCAAACTAACCATTTCAATATATTCTTTTATAAAGCCTTGTGCCAAACTTTCACGAGCCTCAAAACACGCCTTGCGGATTTTTTCATCAGGACTTGTAACCATCATGGTGCGCATTTTTAATGATGAACAAACAATAAACTTTTTACTATAAGGATCTATGTACCCTTCTTTTGTGGTTGATATTCTTTTTAAAATTTCTGATTCTAAATTATCAATTTTGTTTTTTAACTCTAGGATTTTTCGGGGCAATTGGTAGCTTTCAAAAAAATCCAGCCAAATTTTCAGCCGTTTTTTATTTTTTGTATTTGCGGTTTTTAAAAAAGTTTTTAATTTCTGCCGATATTCTTCATTGCTTCTGAATGCATCTCTTTTGGCCAGCGTTTGATCTTTTTGTTTATCAACTGAATGATCCCCCATGTAAGAAATCCAAAAAAGCTCTTCGTAATTTTTATGAAGCGCAAGGTATTCTTTATTAAGTTTTTCTAGAAAACTTTCCACCAGCGTCATAGCTTTTTATTAAATCTACCAAAAAAGGATTCTCTAATCATATGTATTTCTGAAGTACCCAACATAAAGGCAACCGCGCCATAAGAAATAATTCCCAAGACTCCTGCCAGCAAAAGCTGCAAAAATACTCCTAATGTGGTCTGCAAATTAAAAATATTATAGGTTACCAAGCCTTGCCTTACTAAAAATATTACTACACCCATCGCAGTGCCCGCAATTAAAATTTTATAGACAGATTTTAATACCTCTCTGACATCAAATACCTGTAATTTTTTTATCACAAAAAATAACAACAAGCTTGATTCTATAAATGCGGTAATGGTAAATGCCAACGACAGCCCCACCACGCTAATATTTGAAATGGTCTGTAATTTTAACACCCAGTGTAAAAAATTTGAGAATATGTTTGAAAAACGTAAAAGCCAAATAAACCAAAGGCTAATGGTAATGTTAAATACTACGGTGCCAAAACTTATCCACGCAGGAATTTTTGTGTTATGCACTGCATAAAAAGTTTTCGATAATAAAAAAATGAGACCTTGGGCAAATAATCCAATACTAAAAACTCCAAGGCAAGCCGCAGCCAATCGAGTATCAACCCAGGTAAAGTGTCCAGATCCCCAGACTACCCTGGCAATTTGTGCCCGTAGTAAAAAAATCTCAATGCTAATTGGTATGCTCAAAAACATAATTTGCCCAAACGCATTTGAAAACCGCCTTTCAAAACCCTTTTTATCTTCCCTGGAATGTGCCAGCGACATTGCCGGGAATACCGCCGTAGAAAGTGAAACCGCCACGGCATTTACCAGCAAAGAAGATAGGGTATTTGCCAAATTAAAAAGGGCAATGCTTCCGGAAATTAGGGTTGAAGCAATCGCTGTAATAACAATGGTATTAAATTGCCCGGCACCAAGGCCCAGGGATCTTGGCACCATAAGCTTTAAGGTTTTTTGTACGCCCACATCTTTAATATTAAATACCAACTGATATTTAAAACCGGAGTGCAAAAATGCGGGGATTTGAATAAGCATATGCAATATTCCTCCCAGTACCACGCCATATGCTAAGCCTTTTAGACCAAATTGGGGCACAAAAAATATAATACCAATAATAATCCCGCAATTATAGGCAATCGGTGCTAGCGCAGTTACCAAAAAGCGGTGAAATACCTGCAAAATTCCGCTCATAATGGTACTGGTACCCAAAATAATCGGGCTTAAAAACATAATGCGCATGAGCATGACCGTTGTTTCCCTCTTTTCCGGCGAAAACCCAGGAGCAATCAATGTTACTAAAAAAGGTGCAAATATAATTAAAATTACCGCGGCAATTATCAAAAAGGTTAAAAATATATTTACTAAATTATTCACATATCGCCACGCTTGGTCCTCTGAGTTTACCAAGTAACTACTAAAAATGGGCACAATAGCTGCCGCTATAGCGCCAAAAATTAAAATTAAACCTATAAAATCCGGAATAGTAAAAGCTGCGTAATATACGTCTAATTTATCGGTAGGTAATTTTCCGGTTAAAAGATGGTCACGCAAAACTCCCAAAACCGCTGATAACAAATAAGACCCCGCCAAAATAAGCGAGGCAAAACTGATGCTCTTTGTCTGGGTATTGAGGAATTTCATTATTCTGTATTGTAATCTTTTTAATTATATTTTTCAACCAACAAAAAAACCGAATTTTACTTCGATTTTTTTGTTAGATCAACAAGGCTATAAGCCGAATTTTGTATTATGTGATTATCTATCTGTTCTTGGCATTACTGCCAGAATCAAGCGAACTACTTTTAACAGATTATCAGTATGTATTCCCAATGCTCTGCTTTGTTCTTGCGCCCGATAAGGATTTAGCCGTTTCATTTTTACATTGCTGTAAAAGTATTCCCAAGGGAATGCCGGACTTTTCAGCCCAAGCCGTTTCTGTTCGCACCTCGCACATTGCTGTGGACGGCTGTTAGCCGCTATTATTTTATCTTGTTTTCACAAGAGGGTGTTCGGACTTTCCTCCCCTAGCTTTCGCTTTTAGCTTAACTAGGAGCAATCACTCACCTTGCTGATCCGCATTTACTATACCAAATTTAAACTCTTTGTCAATATTAAATGGGACTAGACTTTATAATAGTATTCGAAAAATAAAAAACACCTTGCAAATAATCCATTTTTTGAATTATGCAAGGTGTTATGAGTTATTTTTTTGTCCACCTAAGCACTCCTAGCGCTAGGAGTGCCTTATAAGCACAGACCACCGCACTCTCCTCAGCAAAGTCTCCACATGCAAGCACTTCTGGAAATTCATCGAGGGGCACCAAGATGGTTTCCATAACTTCATTTAAAGCCGGATCACGAGCATCTTGGATTTGCGAAAGATGCGTGGCCAAAAAAAGATGTGCCTTGAGCCCATGATCATCGGGACCTGCGCCCCGATATTTCCCAGTTTCGATCATGATGTGGCCAAGGTACGTAAACTCACCATTGCCCAGACCAGTTTCTTTTAGATAGGTCTGCTGGGTTTTTTCTTTGATTTCTTCTAGGCTTGCCGTTGGGCTGATTTTGCCGATTCCGCCGGGTGGCATTTCCCAAGTTGCCTGATTAACACCAGGTTTCCACTGACAAAGAGTTACAACTTCCTGGTTGGTGGTAAGGCCAAAGCACATAGACCAACCAAACTGCCTGATGATAGAGGTATAATCCTGAACACCGTTGGGCGTGCGGAGTTTGTAATTGAGGACTTGTCCAAAGTATGGAATTTTCAGACCGAGTTCTGGTTTGCCAACCACTGGCCAACCCTTGAATCGATCCTCTGACGATAATTCACGAAACTTTTGTATTGCGTTCATTATGCCAGCTCCCTGTGAAAATTAAGTGGATTCCCTGCAATGTTTTATTGCAAAGAGGTCAGATACCATATCTGATTGAGGGAAATATATCATAGATTATTTTTATTGTCAATAAATCCGTGCTTAAAACAATTTTTGACTACTCATTTGTGCGTCCAAAGCTTCATTTACCAACCTATCAGCCTCTTTGTTTTTTTCGCGCGGGATTGCTTTAAATTTCACTTCGTTAAAATCAATTTTTGAATTCCATATTTCTATAAAAAACTTTTGGATTTTTTCGTTTTCTATTTTGTATTTTCCATTCATTTGGTTTACCAAAAGCTCTGAATCACTTCTTATTTCTACTTCGCTTACCTCTGCTATTTTTTTACCAAATACCGCCTTAAATTTTTTGAGTGCAAAAATGACAGCTTGGTATTCTGCCTCATTATTAGTTAAGCCATCTCCCAAATATTCTCCGAATTTTTTTATTTCCTGGCCCATTTCATTACAAAACACCACCCCAATGGCAGCCTTACCGGGATTGCCCCTTGAACCCCCATCAGTATAAATAATTATTTTTTTCACCCCGTTAGAAGTCTGGGCAAAAAATAATTTTAGATAAAATTATTTTTTGCTTACTCATCCTAATTAATATTATTTTTGAAATTTTGGCCCATTAAAGTTTTTGTCATTAATTCCGAACTTCTAACGGGGTTCATTGCAGTTGTTTTAAGAAATATTCCGATAGCTTTTCTTTAAACTTTCCCAAATCTTCATTTTTTAGCCTAAACCCTGATGCCTGCGCATGTCCCCCAAACGTGATTAAAAAATCAGCACAGGTTTTCATGGCATCAACAGAATTGGTATCTTTGGGACTTCTTACTGATCCAATAGATTCGGTGTCTCCCTTTTTATAAATAAAGGTGGGCTTGTTGTATTTTGAAAACAAAATTGAAGCCACAGGGCCAGCCAATACCAAGCGCCAAGCAGGATCCCCCTCAAAAATGATCACCTCATCTTTTTTTTGGACAATTCTTCTTTCAACCTCCTCGGCTATTTCCTTAATTTTTATTTGTTTGTAGGTTGTTTTTGAAATTAAATGCTGTGCAAGATCTTTGGCCTTATCTAAAGAAGTGCTGGTTAATAACGTATAGGCTTCATTTTTAAAATCCACCGATTCTGCTGCATTTATGGCAGAAATAATTTTATAAAATCCATTTGATACCACTTCTCCTTCCCCCAAAATATCTAAAAAGGCACGCAGCCCCGGGCGAAACGTATTTTTTAATGACCGCAGACCTTCTTCAATAAACATTTTATTATCTTCAATCTGCGGCACCATATCAGAAATAGTAGCCAATGCTGTTAATTCCAAAAAACTATTTTTTAACTGAGCTGAAAAATTGTGCCCCAATATTTGCTCGGCAAGTTTAAACGTAAGGCCCACGTTGGCTAAATACGTAAACTGCGACTGGTCATCTTTTTGCTTTGGATCTACCACTACTTTTGCGTTTGGAATGACTTGTTGAGGCTCATGGTGATCAATGACAATGACCTCAAAGCCAAGTTCATTTAATGCCTGCACTTCTTTTACGTTTGCAATTCCCAAATCCAGAGTAACAAAAAGAGCTGGAGCTTCATTTTTTACCAGTTCTAAAGCCCGAGCGTTAATTCCATACCCATCGTCTTCCCTATTAGGAAATAACACTACATCGGCCTTTCCTCCCAAATTTTTAATGGTTTCTTCTAATATCACTACCGACGTAATCCCATCGGCATCAGAATCACCATATAAAATAATTTTTTCTTTATTATCCACGGCTTGGCGTATTCTATCTGCCGCCTCTTTTAAATTTTTGATATTATTTTCCATTTTTTATTTTAGCACTTCCAAACCCGGCAACTTTTCTCCTGAAAGATAATCCAACATTGCTCCTCCACCGGTGGAAACATGACTGAACTTGTCAATCATACCTTCTTTATTCAAAAATTCAACGGTCTGCCCTCCTCCAACCACTGAAAATGCCTTGCTTTCAATAATGGCCTTACTAATTGCTAGTGTGCCTTCTTTATATTTTTCATCTTCAAATTTTCCAAAGGGCCCATTCCAAACCACAGTTTCGGCTGCTAGTATTTTTTCCACAAACAAATCTACTGTTTTTTGATCAATATCTGGCGCATCTAAATTATCTTCTGGACCGATGATTTTATCTGGGTTTTCAAACGAAATATGTTCAGCAATTGATTCCTTCTTTAATAATCCCCCTATCAACACAAAATCTGCCAAGCGTGAAATGTTGTTAATAAATGCTACTTTTGTGCCAACTTTATCGCCACCTACAATTGCAATAAGTGGATGCTTTGGATTTTTTAAAATTTTATCTAATTTTTTTATTTCTTCTTCTACTAAAAGGCCGACACCACTTGGTAAATACTTGGGAATACCTACAACCGATGCGTGGGCTCTATGGCAAACCGAAAACGCATCATTAATATATATTTGGGCGAGCCCCGCAAGATTTTTTGCGAATACATCGGTATTTTGCTTCTCACCCATGTGAAATCTTAAGTTTTCTAGCAAAAGCACCTGGCCACTTTTTAATGCGCCAACCATTTGTTGGGTTTTTTCGCCCAGGCAATCATCAGTTTTTACGACCGTAACGTTTAGTAATTCTGAAAGTCTTTTTGCTACTTCCCCCAAGTTAAACTGTGGCTCTACAAAACCAGTTTCTTCTGGATCCAAGTGGCTCATTAATACTACCTTTGCTTTGTGCTGCATTAAATACTGTATGGTGGGCAAAGTTTTTTTAATCCTGAAGTCATCCAAAATATTACCCGCATCATCAATAGGTACATTAAAATCGCATCTTACCAAGACTTTTTTATTTGCCAGATCAAAATCTTTGATAGTTTTCATTTGATAAATATAAAGCGGCCGAGACACAGCTCGTCCGCAAAATTTTTATAATTTTATTTTTTGGCCAGGACTAATTATTCCCCTATTATCTTTTTGATCGTCTTTGGTTTCTTTTAATTCTGGTTTGGGCGTTTGATTAGGGGTTGAAGGCGCATCTGGCTTGGCTTCTTTTTCAGCTTTATCTTCATTTTTATGTTCACTTTTATGTTCTAGTGACTGCTCTAGTACCTTTTTAAGTTCTGATAGATTAATTTCTTTTCTCTTTGGCATCGGACGCGAACTCTTGTTTTGAAAATGCGATTGCAAAGGCTCTTGGACATTTGGTCTTACCGGAAACGGTTTTGATGAATTTGGGTTATTTTGAGTACTCTTTCTTGGCGAAGAAAAAGAAATATTTTCTATTTTCACGGGAATATCTGATACAATATCATCTTTTTGATTATTTTTATTAATATCAACTGGAGAAACCGGCGATGCGCTTCTTACACTATCGGCAATGGGTTTACTTTTTTGCACATCCTGTTGTTGACCATTTTTTGGCAGGCTCTTTATCTTTTTAAGACAGGATTTGCAATATACCGGACGGCCGGGTTTGGGTTCAAAAATAGTTTTGGTAGGCTTACCACATACTGAACATACGGCATCATATAAAATAGTTTGGTCAGAGCCAGTGGTTGATGCCACAGCACTGCTGGGTTTTTGAGCAGGTCTTTGCACGATTTGCGCGCCTGGCTTAGTCTGATTTTGGGAACTTTCTGTCCATTGGGTAATATTTTTTTCCACAATTTCCTTTTTTACGCCATACCTTTTGCGCGAGGCATCAATAATTTTATATCGCTGTGATTCTTGCAAGGGAATTGGCGGAGACAAAGTTGTTGCCGAAAAAGGATGACTGGAGACTCCATCAATCATTAATTTTAAATAAATATTATACTTGCTTAAATTCACCAAATCGGTTGCCATAAATTCCGGTGAAAATTCTTTTTCTAAAAATTCAGCGTCTTCTGCTCCAACGCGGAACACCGCCATTGTCCCCACGTTTCCAAAAACCGCATCGCGCACCTTAGTGTCTTTGTCTTCCAGCTGGCCAATGTATTGATGCCCGATTGTCAGACAGAGCCTGTATTTTCTAGCCTCAGATAAAATGTTAGCAAACGATTCGGTGGCAAAATTTTGAAATTCGTCAACATACAAATAAAAATCTTTTCGTTCGTCTTCGGGAATATCCACGCGCGACATGGCAGCTAGCTGGATTTTGGTAATTAACAAAGCTCCTAGTAATCTTGAATTATCTTCTCCAATTCTACCTTTTGACAAATCCAAAATTAAAATTTTCCCCTCATCCATGATTTTTCTCATGTTAATGGTGGACTTTGTTTGGCCGATAATATTTCTTATTAAGGCATTGGAAACAAACTGCCCCACCTTATTTTGAATGGCTGCCGTGGCTTCTATTTCATAGCGCTGGGTGTACCTTGCATATTCCGTTACCCAAAAAGATTTAACAATAGGATCTTGTACCATAGCCACCACCTCTTTTCGATATTCGGGGTCAGCTAAAATTCTGTTAACCCCCAAAAGCGTAGAATCCGGGTATTCCAAGAGCGCCAAAATAGCATTATTTAAAATATATTCCATACGAGCAGACCATACATCCGGCCATACTTTTTTAAATACCCCCATTAATCCACCTGCCACCAAGTGCCGGTATTTAAAATCCACCTTTTCCATAACGTTAAAGGCAACCGGAAAATCCAAATCAGCAGGATTTAAAAATATAACATCCTTAACTCTATTGGCAGGCACAAAATCAAGAAGCTTTTCAGCCCCTTCGCCGTGAGGATCAACATAGGCAACACCGTATCCATTTTGAATGTCTTGGATTGCCATATTTTCCATCAAGTTTGACTTACCCATACCGGTTTTTCCAACTGTATAAAAGTGGCGGCGACGGTCGTCTTGCTTGATGCCAAACTTCTTTTTTTGATTTCTAAAAGAAGTGAGGCCAAAAAATGTTACTTTATTATCCATGTATTGACTAGTTTGAAATTATTACTTTATTCTACCGGCAAATTAGGTGGTGGACCTCCTTTCTTAGACTCAACACGAGACATAGTAGGAGCCACCAAGCCCGTAATCTTAATTGGGAAGTGATATATCGTTGCCAATTCTTCGGCATTTAAAAGGGCCATTTCTTTTCTTCTATTGGGGAAAAGGGGGGTGAACCTATTAACATAATTTCTAAATTGCCTCCTGGTCCTTATAAAAGGAATGCTCTGCCTGAAAAAGTAATGGGTTTTAGGTCGGGTAGTTACGGTAAATCTAAGATGGTTTAAATTATTGGTTTGGAAATGGGAAAAATAAGATCTGGTAAGTGTCCTATTGGCAGATGAATAGCTTTCGCGCTTAGCAACATATACTCCCCTAATATTTGTCCTGTAAATTGGCTTTTTTAATTTATTTTCAACTTCGGTAAGTATTTCCCTTTCACCTGGTGAAAGCACCATTTCCCTGTTTTCTCCTTCTTCGGTTTTTTGTGAGCTGATCCACTTGTAACTTGCCTTTTCTCCCGATCCTTCTTTTTTGGGACCAAAAATAAGGTTAAATAATATCTCCATCATATCATCAAACAGTGTTTTTACTTTCTTTACCGGTCGCTTGGTTAGTTTTGCAATTATTTCTTCAGCTTCCTTTTTAAAATGGGGCTCCATGTCGTCTCCTACCGACAGGGTAATAAACTGAAGCCAAAACTGCTCCCCTGGCCCTAGCTTTGACATTAATTCCAATAAAGAAGACATCGGGTCAATTCTTTTTTCTTCCGCAGAAATTTTTTCCCCTTGCGGCTCATAAAATTTCTCATAGGTTCGTATAGGATAGGGAGAAGCCGCACCTAACACAAAATCTTCTCCATACACATCCCACTCGGCATTAGGAATATTTTGGGGGACATTCTTGGTATAGTCAGGCACCTCCTGGATTTCCAGTTCTGGATAATGGCCATATAAAGCAGTCTCTAAGGTTACTTTATAGGAGGTTGGCACCCTGATATAAAAATGTAAATTTCCTTCTATACTGGCAATCTCCCAAGACATCCAGCCAGGTGCATCTGCCAATGCCCCTTCACACCATTGCTCTCTCCAATTAGAAGGAAAATATAAAGGAGCCCACATATTGGTAAAAATATCTTCCATGGCCTTCAGTGGAACTAATACCTCTTTTGGTGGGATTATTTCAAGCATAGTCCACTTTGTCTTAGCATAGGCAAAATCCCATTGTATCCACCATAAATATAGCTCTCTTAATTCTATAGATAAAATTAAAGGGAAAAGCAACCACCACCAAACCCGCAAAAAGGGTATGAATAAAATGATAATCATCATCAATACCCACCAAAAAGCACCCAATAAAATTTTATTAAGAGGTCTTAACCAAAAGAAATAATTAGATGCCATAATTTCTCGTTTTCAAATTAAACTTATGCGCCTGCCAGTTTTAATATGTCGGGCAAATACTGCAATGTAAGGGAAACTAACGCAACGATCACAAAACCCGTAATAAAAAATTCAAACGTATATAAAAGTGGCACAATAACATAGGTTGCCCTTTTTTCGTGCCAGTAGTACACCAAAGAAGCAAATACCATATAAAAAATAGTAGTTAGGGTTAGTAAAATGACACTTCCCCAAAAAAAATAAGATAGCATATTGCTTTATTATACCCCCGTGAAAAATCAAAATCAACTCTTCATCTTTCTGCCATTCTTTTCATAAGTTTAACCATTTTATTGCTAAGGTGAAGAGTCAATGCAAGAAAAAAAGGCGTTACTACTTTGGGTAACGCCCTGCTAATTACTATCGCCGGCGCGAAACCAGTCAGTTCTGCAACCAGCTTGTATTTCTCGGTCACTTCATCAAGCCCAGCTCCTTCCCGGTAAATCTGCTTATCAATGTATTTGCCATCTTCAAGCACCCGCCAGGAATCGTTGTCGATTACATCAGCCAGGCGCAACTCGCCCTTGGTATTGTACCCAAACTCCACCTTAAAATCTGCCAATGTCCTGCTAAGATTCTGCCACGCCTTTTTTAATACTGAGAACGTATGAAGGGCAATTTGGCCAACTAACCCCATATCCTTTGATCCCTGGAGGGGAAAATCCAAAAGAGTCACCAGTGGTTTTTGCTCTGCAACTGGCTGATCAGGCCGGTACAGCAATGCGCGATTCTTTTCAAATATGATTAGCGGATCGTCCACCGGCAAGTCGTATTCTTTCCATTTTTTGCCCGAGGTCTTCAAAAAAAACTCTAGCTTATGCTCACTAAACACATGACCCTTGGCAAGACTGAGATCGCGCTGCAAAATAGATCCGTGGGCTTCGCCCCTGCACACCACCTCATAGGGAATCATTTCACATCGCTCGGCCATAAACTCAGTGTCGCCGGTTTGCTTAACAAACGCAACCGGCAAACCACAGGCCTGCAAAAAACGGAAAACGTTACAGGTTGTCTGATTGGCATACTTTGCTTTACCTTCAATGACATCATGTTTTTTCCCGTCCCCGGCCGTCAAGTCGTCTTTTGAGACTATCCGGACGTGTTCGTCGTCCAGCAGCCAAATGACTTTCGTTTTGCCTTCAGCCAGCGGCAGCGAACCTGTCGGGTTTGAACTACTCATTGTCAAGGTCTTCCTTTTTAGGGTGTGTCAGCCAGGAAATCCAGCCGATACTCAAATAGTCTATCAAAAATAGCATTAAAGCGCAACAAAAAATCCCACAGAAGCGGGATTTTTTGTTGCAAAACTAAATATCTTATGCAGTTTGAGTTTCAACAGCAAAATATTTTCCATCAGTACTTCTTTGAAAATATTTTTTATTATTAAGTTTTATTAAAATGGTATTTTTTTCAACTAATCTTTGGGCCAAAACCTCTTTTACAATTTCGTCCTTGCTAGCCAAGTGTGGTTTTTCTTTTAATACACTGGTAATAACATCTTGAATGGTTCCTGGCTTGTATCCCCATTCGCCCAGCGCATACATTCCCCTGCCTACCAACACAAACCTTGCGTCTTTAATTAATTCATTGTGCACGGTTTGGGGATGGGTTTTTTTATTTGCGGGCTGCATATCTAACTTATCAATTAATGAGGTAATTTCTCTAAAATGCAGTGGTTTTTGATGCTTTTTAAATACCAAAAATGCTTTATCTTTAACGCTTCTTGGTCTGATTTCCGGCCAGTCTATTAATCCAAGATTACCCTCTTTATTTGCCTGTATCCTTTTTGAAACTTCAAGATAGGAATCCAAAGCTGGTGCATCTAAGTTATAAGTAGAGGCAAATTTGGCAAATAATTCTTGCTTTGGCAAAGGACTGCCATGGGTTTGCAGATCCTGTACCAATGATTGCAATGTATCTTTAACCTTTGTTTCTGGCTCTTTAATGGTTGACCAAAAATAGTAATAATCCTTTTTCTCACATACCCTCAAAAACTGGCTACCAATGGTAAGAAAAAACAAGACATAGGGCTTATTTTTTGCCCCTCCCAAATCCGCCAATACCGTCTCTTCCTTTTTAAATCCCCCTTTCTCTGCAAAATAATTTTCAAATTCAGCAAATACTTTATCTAAGGTTTCCTTGTGGTTTTTTCTGACAAAGTTAAAACCCACTTCCTCTATTTGACGGACCCTTTCACGAGTTATTCCCAAGCTTTTTCCAATGGATTCCAAGGTCTCTATTTTACCGGTTTTTACACCAAAACGCCTATCAAAAATGTCCTTAGTCTTTGGAGAAAGGCCTTTTGTAAGCTTTGTGTAAACTTGAGAATAGTTTGTTTTATTCATTAAAATGTAGCAAAATAGCCACTAAATGATCGGGTTTTTGTCAAATCCGTTCACCATATCCATAAGCTATGCTGCACGTACTATTTGAGCTTAACATATTGAATTTGATATGTCAAGGCATTGTCAAGACCCCCTGGCTTTTAGGGTAGATATCTTACCTTTTTGCCAATCTTTTCTCGCTCCATTTCTGCCAACTTACCAGTAAGGGGCTAGCAATAAAAATAGAAGAATATGCTCCCGAAGTAATACCAATAATCAAAGCCAATGAAAAATACTTAAGTGTTTCGCCGCCAAAAAAGAACAGTGAAAACATTACCAATAAAACGGTAACTACCGTACTAATAGACCTACCAATGGTTTGGTTTAAGCTCCAATCAACTGTTTCGTCAAACGATTTTACCCCCCTTCGTAAAATATTTTCCCTAATCCTATCAAAAATAACAATGGTATCGTGTACTGAAAATCCCAAAATGGTTAAAAGTGCCGCAATAATAGGAATAGTAATTTCCACATTTAAAAAGTGTCCCAATAAAGAAAATACACCAACTGGAATTAAAACATCATGGAAAAGGGCAACCAAAGAAGTTATCCCGTACTTCCAGGAGGACACGGGCCTTGAAATTTTTCGAAATGCAAAGGCAATGTAGAAAGTAATAGAAACCAGGGCCAATAATATGGCTATTTCTGTTTTATTTTTAAGATCCTGGCCTACCGAAGGACCTATATATTGAAAACTTTTCTCTTGCAAGGGTGCTAGCGCTTGTAATTTTGTAAGCACTTTTTGGTGGGTTGCTTCATCAATACCTTTAAATTGTAGCACGACCCCATTTGAGCCTGTTGGCTGGACCACAATATCTCCCAAGCTAAACTCCGCCAAAGCCTTTGAAATTGCTTCGTTACTTGGCCTGTGGCTAGTAAAATCAACCTCCATGGTACTACCACCAGTAAATTCAATACCAAATTTCAACCCAAATACAATCAAAGAGGCAATGGCCGCAAGGATTAAAATTCCCGAGACTGCGTAATATATTTTTGAATATTTAGTAAAAGGAAACATATTTGTTAAATCTTGAATTTGGATTTTTGAATTAACTATAAAAGCCACTTAAATTTTTCTAATCTTTGCCCAATAAAAACCATCAGCAAAATTCTGGTAATGAAAATGGCTGAAAATAAACTGACGATAATACCCAAAAGCAATGTTACTGCAAAACCTTTAATAAACGAAGTGGAAACTAAAAATAAAATAATACAAATAATAATGGAATTTAAGTTACTATCCCGGATTGATGGCCATGCGCGCGAAAACCCTTCATTAATTGCCACCGACAGGCTTTTTCCCTGCTTAATCTCTTCTTTCATTCTGGCAAAAATCAAAATATTAGCGTCAACGGCCATACCAATAGATAAAATAAATCCTCCAATGCCGGCCAAGGTTAAGGTAACTGGTACTAATTTAAAAATAGATAAGGTCAGCGCAACATAAATTACCAGTGATATTGAAGCCAAAAGACCAGGTAACCGGTAAAATACTATCATAAATACCACAACGGCTAAAAGCCCAAAAATACCTGCTAAAAGCGACTGTTGCAGCGATACCGCTCCAAGCAATGGTCCTACGGTTTCCTGTGAAATAGGATTGCCAATTTTTACCGGCAAGGCACCCGAATTTAATCTTCGTGCAATATCGTTGGCGGTTTGCACCGACATGTCTCCGGTAATTACTGCCGTACCTCCAGTAATTTTGTCCTGGATAATCGGGGCATACAAATCTGAGTTATCAATTTTCCCATCGCCATTAGTATCAATAATAGAATATCCGTCCAAAAAAATCGCCAATGGTTTTTTAATGTTCCGCGCCGTAATATTTTCAAATAACTTGGCTCCGTCACTGTTAAATTGCAGTTGAATTTGAGGCTTGAAAGTGGTTTGGTCAAAAGCGACCGTAGCCTTTGAAAGATATTTTCCAGTTAATTCAGTAGGTTTAAAATAAGGGTTTTGCAAAGCCAGCTGCCAATCCTTAATTTTTGATATATCTTGTTTTTTGGCCTGTGCATCTTGCACTTCTTTTATTTTATCCAAAATTGTTTGGGTTTCTTTTGGGTCTCGTTGCTCATCAAACTCCAAGTAAGGCGTTTGTCCAATCATTTGTATAGCTGACTGCACATCTTTAACACCTGGTAATTCAACCAATAATTTATCCTGGCCTTGAATTTGCACCACCGGCTCTGAAACGCCAAATAAATTTACCCTTCGTTCAATGACATCCCGAAGCCCCGACATGGCAGCTCCTTTATCGGAAACGGTGCTTAAATCTGCTTGGTAAGTTAAATCCACGCCTCCCTGTAAATCAAGGCCCAATACGTAGGGTTTTTCCCAAAAATGAGGTAGTGTCCAGTGGAATTTACCGTTTAAAAAATCAACCCCTTTATTAAAATAATTGGGGTAGGCAAAATTGCCCGCAAATAGGGCTAAAATAATGATTCCAATGAAAATGATATACTTTTGCTGCACGTTATTGGAATTTATAAGCAAAAAATATTTTCTTAACATATTTTTTACTTACCTTCAGAATAATTTCTATTTTCCCATGCTAACCTATTTTAATAAAAAGCGCAAGTAATCTGAATATTACAACCTCTCTAAGATTCTTAGTTCCAGTTTGTCGGTTTCTGTGTTATAAATGGCAAACGTTGGCTTATAACGTTGACCAGCCAATTCTCCCGGGTTTACTAACCTACAATTGCCTACCCTCTCTTCCCAAGGCCTATGGGTATGCCCGTAAAAAGCCAAGTCATAATTCCCAGTTTCAGCCATCTTTTTGGCAATATCAGGATAATGGTTAAAAAAAATCTTCTTACCGGCGAGCTCAAGCTCCATGGTTTCGGGTACTTGGTCTAATTCAAAATCACCATTGCCGCGGACAAAATGAATTTTTCCTTTAAAATTTTCCTGTGCTTGGTCTATGGTGCTTTGATTGCAAATGTCACCGCAGTGCAGCATCAGGTCAATTTTTTCTTTATTCAAAAAATCAATCACTTTACTAAAGTTCTGTATGTTATCGTGCGTGTCTGAAACAATTGCAAACTTCATATGAGAAAAAAGTTAAGACTTAAATTGCATAATAGTATTAAAATTACACTGACAGGGCGCCTTCTTACAGACATGGCAATTTTCGGAAAACTCAACAGAAAGTTCTTTTGCTAAGTTAATTCCCAAAGAGTTAAAAACTCCCATTAAACACGAAACAAAATCAGCACATTCCAACATAACATTCTCAAAATCCCTATCACCATGCCCTCCCCGATAAATCAAAACAGCTTCTGCAATTTCCCCCATTTCTTCGGCTAAATGCACGCCGGCGTGATCCAGGGTGCGAGACGAGGCTGGATAAATTGCATTAAACATTTTTTGAAACTCCTCTAAAGTTTTTGGTCTTTTTTCTTGGTCTACCGTTATAAATCTACGTTCTTGGACCTTTTGCGCCTTACATGCACAAGGACACAAGGCACAATAAGAGCACACATAGGGAAACCGATTAAAAACTTCATCTTCAATATCTATATGAAGTTGATTTTGCATTGACATAAACCAACTTAACGCAATCATTAAATTTAATTTGGTTTTTTGATCGTCCCTTTTTCTAATACCTTTCATGCCCCTGGTAACAAACCGTTCAATATTGACCAGCATATCTTGCAAACTAAAATAACGGCTATTAGAAAGCCCATATACATCCTGCACAAACTGCTGATACTCTCTTATGGTAGTATTGGGTTTTACTTGTGCCATACGTTTTTATCCACCTTTTTTCCAAATATGTGAATTTAAAAGAAGGCTGAATTTATCATGATCAATATCACTTTTAAGAATATCTTTTTTTGAAAAGTTTTCATCAGTAAAGGTTAAGTCCCCCGCGCCTTCAATAATAACTATGGGAGTTTGCTCGTTTCCTTCACCCATTAAATATACCGCAGCCGTTGCTAAAGAATCTACTAAATTTGTTTGGGAGAATTTCATTTCTTTGCCAAAAATATCTTTTGTCCCCCGATAGTCCCGCAACGGATAAAAACCATGATACGCGATTCCTATTCCGGTAATTCCTGTGCGCAAGGGAAGGCTATGGCTATCGGAAATAATAATTCCAACTTTTTTTACGTTATATTCTTTTTTAATAAACTGATGTATTTTCTTGGCTTCCAAGAATGGTTTTTTTGGCCATAAAATATAGTATCCATTTCCGTTGCTTTCATCAATTCCCGAAGAAGAAATTAAAATATTGTCTTTGATGGTAAGGGTTGAAATTTTACCGGATACTTTATTTTTATCGATATAAAAATCGGCTTCTTTTTTTATTAATGCTGGCTTTGTGTATTCCCCGCCAATTTTAATACACCTTTTTTGTCCAATGGCAATTATTTTTGATGTAATAACTACTACCGACTCCTCTTTTAATTTCAACCCCGAAAAACTCTCTTTAATCAAAGAAAATAAATCATCTTTTGGCGGCATAAAAACCCTGGTTTTAATTGCGGTGATTTTCATATTTCCTTGTCATATTTCCTTGACCTCTTGTAGTTGGTAGCTTACCACCTTATCATCTACGCTAAACATAAACTTACCCTCAAACTTTTTTCCCTCAAAAAACAAGGGAAACCAATATTTGTCATCCGCCCACATTTTCTCAAAAGGAATATTATTTTTATCAAACCACTGAGGCTTCATTTCCTCGGTTTCTACAGGAATGCCACTAAAGTCAACTACTTTAAATAAGTTTACCTCCCAAATATCTTCTTTTTTATTTTCCCAGATAAATTCTAAAACCCCTATTTTTTCTAGACTATTTGCAACTAATTCTGATTCCTCAAACAATTCTCTTTTTGCCGCCTCTTCTATGCTTTCGCCTTTATTAACTTTCCCGCCAAATCCATTCCATTTCCCCACACCAAAGCCGCGCTTTTTAATCCCAAGCAAGATTTTATCATCCTGGCACACCAAGCAAAGGGTCAGTATTTTTTTCATAGGCTATATTTACAAAAATTACTCTAAAGAAATTATCTGTATGCCTTTTTCTAAGATCTCTTTTTCCTGTCCGAAAGAATCCAATTTAAACTTAGCAACATAAGTTACCTTTTTTTCAATTTTCCTGCCGGTATATTCTTTTGTTGTTGGATCCCACTCTTCAAGCACCAGAGTATCACCTTCCTTAATATCAAAATCAGCAAGACGCATATCAAACTTTTTCTTTCCCGAAACAACGACATCAAAATATTCCGGCCAAGTTTTCTTTTTTATAATCGTCATACTAGGTACCTGCCACGCAGTTATTAAAGTTACTTACCTGGATGTTATATTGAGAAATAATATTTTTGGTATTTTGCGCCAATTGATTATATTGTGCAACCAATTGGTTGTATTCATCTACCAGTGTATTATATTCCTGCGAATGTGGATCAGTATTGTTAATTTCATTTCTCTTGGCATCTATTTGCGCCGAAAGGTTATCCAAAGCAGTTTTATCGCTGTCAATTTCTGTTTTTAGACTAGCATTGGGGAGTTGGCACGCCGAAAGAGGCAAACCAAACTCTTGGACTCCAACCCACACCGTTTCTCCTTTATAAACTCCCTTTACCACTGCCACACCAATATCAACAAACCGATTATTTAAAATATTTGCCCTATGACCCGGGGAATTCATCCAATCCTGTACCGCCTCTTTTTCACTGGAAAAGTTTCCCAATATTAAATTTTCACCAGACACAATATAATCGTAGCCAAAACTTTTTACCAAGGTACCAGGGTCTACCCCGCTTGGCGAAACGTGCTCAAAGTACTGGTGCTTAAAAATATCTTGGGCTTTTGCTAAAGCAGCGGCGTCCAGCTTTGTATTTTCTATTAACGGAGGCAGCTGACCATTATCAAATCTTTGAATGTTAGTCTCTGCAATTATTTTGGACTTAGTTAAAACAACATTATTTTGTTGGCCCTTAATAATTAATGGTGGGGGTGTTAAAATATTTTTTGCCACCTGGCCAATTACTGTTCCCACATCTGACTTTTCAAATGTCTGGACATTTTTTTGCACATTTTTTTGAGTGGCATGATAAAGTCCCAAAATACTGTCTTTAAAATAAAAACCTGCCCAAAAACCCAGCACCACCAATACTAAAACTAATATATAGTAAATTTTTTTCATATATTGATTTTTTGTTTATTAAATGCAAATAATTTTTCATATATTAACTCAATTACCTGGGGTTTTAATTGGTACCAAAAATCCCCATCCAAGACATCGTCGGTTTCTTTTGGTTCTGGCTTATTTCTTTTTAGATAGTGCTTTTTTGCCAGATCAAACCTTGGCCCTTCTATTTTTTTAACAACACCACTAAATTGGATCCCTAAATTGTCTTCTCCCTGATTACTTGCCGTAATGGTCCCAGCAATAGCATTATTTTTCATAATAGCATTTGAATGACGGGCATCGGGAGACGACATCCAATATAAATTTAAGTCGTCATCAAAAACATAAATAACATCCGCCACCCAAACTCCGCCCTCATCTTTGGTCCCCAAACTCATCAAATATCCTTTTTCCAAAACTTCCCTAATTAATTTTTTGATATCATGTTGCATAACAATTTATAATTTTTCCAAATGAATTAAAGCAGTCCTGATCGCTTCTTTTGTGTATTCCTTTCTAATAAGCCTTCCTTTTGTCATAACCCCAATAAGTCCTTGAGCCGACCCAATCTTTGGATCTTTTGTTAATCCAGCCTTAAAAGTTGCCTGATTCATATCTAATCCATCGCTAACCATATAATGTGCAACTTCTTTTGGTGGTTCCCATGCCGAAGAAAGACCTAAATAATATTCTTTCCCATCAAAAATGGCACAAACACACACATCCATAAATCCAGTTTTTGTTTTTGGCACTACCATAAGACCAGATTCTATACCAAAACTATATTTACAATTTTCAAAAGCACCCCTTGCGCGATTCATAGCCCCCTGCACAGTTTCCTCTAAAGATTTTGGCTGGTCTCCCACGCCTGAAGAAACCTCTACACCATCTATCATTGCACCTTCTAAATGAGGATAATCTTTGATAATCTCCTTTACCGCATTTACTTTCACCTCATTTTTAGAACCAATTTTTATTTTCATAAGAAAATATTATTACTTCTTAGCGATATTTTTCTGATGTTCCTCGGTATTTAACATCCCGCATTTTTTGTATTTTTTCCCCGAACCACACGGACATAAATCATTTCTTCCAACTTCACCACCATCATTTTTTACCATTAAAACCTGTGACTGGGGTTGATTTACCGAAACTCCGGCTTTTAAAATATTACTGCCAATAGTCATATCTATTTCTTCTAACAACTGCTGGAATAATCTGCGACCTTCGTTTTTATACTCTACCAACGGATCTTTTCCACCATACGCCCGCAACTTTACCGAATCACGCAAATGCTCCATGTTATTTAAATGATCTTGCCATAGCGTATCTATTACCTTTAAACCGACAAATTTCATTAACGCCGCCATATTCTCTTTCCCAACCTCCTGCTCTTTGGTATTAAAATCATCTTCGGTATGCCCCGCCTTTATTAGTAAATCCAACATTTGTGGCTTTAAATCTACGTTTTCCAATATTTCCTTTCGTCGTTTATAAATAATTTCGCGGTGTTTGTTCATCACATCATCATATTCTAAGACGTGGTGACGCGCATCAAAATTAAACCCTTCAATTTTTTGCTGGGCGGACTCCAAGGCATTTGAAATCATTTTTGCCTGGATTGGTTCGTCATCAGGCACATTGAGCGCGTTCATTACGCCTTTTATCCGGTCACCTCCAAAAATCCTCATTAAGTCATCCTCCAAAGAAACAAAAAACTGCGAAGCTCCTTGGTCTCCCTGCCTGCCCGCACGCCCGCGCAGCTGATTATCAATTCTACGCGCATCATGACGCTCGGTTCCCAGCACATACAAGCCACCCAAATCCCTAATTATTTTTGCATCATCAACGCTTGGCGGATTCCCGCCCAAAATAATGTCCACTCCGCGCCCAGCCATGTTGGTAGCAATAGTGACTGCCCCCTTTTTACCAGCCTGGGCAATAATTTCTCCCTCTCGTTCATGGTTTTTAGCGTTTAACATTTGGTGGGCAATGCCTTCCATGGCAAGTAATTTTCCCACATATTCGTTTCTTTCCACGGACCTGGTACCTACCAAAACCGGCTGGCCATTTTGATGCAACTGTTTAATTTCTTGTATGACTGCCTTAAATTTACCTTCCTCGGTTTTAAAAATCTTGTCAGGAAAATCTTTTCGCACCATGGGCTTATTGGTAGGAATTACCACCACATCCAAGCTATACACCTTGTCCAACTCCTCCGCAGAAGTAAGGGCGGTACCGGTCATACCGGATATTTTTTTATAAAGTCTGAAGTAATTTTGAAAGGTAATCGTTGCTAATGTAATAGATTCGGGCTGGATTTTTACCCCTTCTTTTGCTTCCACGGCTTGATGAAGTCCAGCTGACCAACGGCGCCCAGGCAACATTCTTCCGGTAAACTCATCAATGATCATAATTTCCTGACCCTTAACTACATAGTCCCGGTCTTTTAAAAATAATGTTTTGGCTTTTAAGGCAGACTCTAACTGATGCGCCAGGGCAATATCGTTATCCTGCCAAGGGTCGTTTCCCAAATGTTTTACCACTTTATTTTGTCCTTCTTCGGTAAAGCTTACTGCTTTTAATTTTTCATCTAAGATGTAATCTGTTTCTTTTTGCAAGGGTGCTACCACTTTTGCAAACTGGTAATACTTATCAGTTGCTTCTTCTTGCTGGCCAGAAATAATCAATGGCACACGTGCTTCGTCAATTAATACCGAGTCAACTTCGTCAACAATTACGTAGTTGTGCCCGCGCTGCACCTGCTGATTTAAATCCACCACCATATTGTCTCGCAGATAATCAAAACCGTATTCATTATTAGTGCCATAGGTAATGTCGGCATCGTAAGCTTCTTTTTTGTTGGTAGGCCTTAAATAATTTTCCACCACTTTAAAGCTGCCCACCAAATCCCTCTCCTTATCCATAGCTTCATTTTTATAACTGGCATCATATACATACCCTGATTCTCCCGTAACACATCCTGTCGTAAGCCCCAAAGCTCCATAAATTTGCCCCATCCACACCATGTCTCGCTTTGCCAAATAATCGTTTACCGTAACCACATGCACCCCCTTGCCCTCCAAGGCATTAAGATAAGCGGGCAAGGTGGCTGACAAGGTTTTGCCTTCTCCTGTCCTCATTTCGGCAACTTTACCTTGGTGCAATACAATGCCGCCAATTAACTGCGAATCAAAATGACGCTGGTTTAATGTGCGCCTGGAAGTTTCTCTTACAACCGCAAAAGCCTCTGGCAGCAAATCATCCAAGGTTTGACCCTTGGCTAATCTTTCTTTAAATTCTTTGGTTTTGTCTTTAAGCTCTGCATCCTGCAACTTCTGTAAATCCGGTTCAAAAGAGTTTATTTTTTGTATAATTGGCTGGAGGGTTTTAACGGTTTTTTCGTTACTATCCCCGAAAATGCTAGTAAATATTGACATGTAGTAACTCTAACCAAAAATCGCTCTTTTGTAAATCAAAAAACTGGGGTTTAACCCCAGTTTTTTGATTTACATTTAAAATATCTCTTTTCTTGATTTTTTGGCTTCGCGGCGGGGTAATTCGATACTTTTTAACTTATGTTCTCTGATTTGGCGTTTTAATTCATCGCGCACCTGGGTTACCGTTTTACCCAAATCATCCCCCTTTGCTTCTGCTACCAAACTTTTTTTGGGAAAGTGAACAGTTGCTTCTGTTTTAAAAATCTGTCCTTTTTTATGATGCAGCGTTTCTTTTTCGATTTCCAAAAAAATTTCTGGCAATTCTCTTACATACTTTTTAAGACCTTCAATCCTTTTATCAATATACAACCTTAAAGAATCCGTGAGTTCTAAGTTTTTAGTTTTAATTATGATTTGCATGCCTTGATTCTAACACAATTAATATTTTCAGGCGAATGCCTGCCCAAAACCGCAGTGGAGGAAAATATATAAATCTAGCAATTTTTTGAAGTTTTCCGCAGAAAAATAGATTTTCAAAAAATTGCGACAGAGTATCGAAACTAAGTTTCGATACGAGGATTTCTATTTTCTAAATATTGCACTTCCTGCTCCAACACAATGCCGTACTTTTCTTTAACCACTTTTTTTACCAAAACTATTAATGCTAGTACATCTTTTGCCCTTGCGCCTCCCAAATTTACAATATAATTTGAATGTTTTTGTGAAATTTGTGCCTGCCCTATTTTTCTACCCGCCAAATCGGCTCCAATAATAAACCAAGCAGCTGGCACAATTAAAAAAGGATCTTTTTTTACTTTGTCCAAAAAAAGTTTTTGGAATTTGGGGGAGAGTTTTTCAAAATCCACATTTTTAAATACGCTTCCCGCATTGGGATACTCCAAAGGATGTTTTTCTTTTCGATATTCAATGCGCTGCTTTGCAATTTCTCCAAGATTTTGTTTATCTCCTTCCTTAAATCCAATCTTTGCAGAAAGAACAATCCAATTTTTCTCTTTAAAAATTGATGATCGGTATGAAAACTTGCACTGTTTATTGGATAATGTGCGGTAACTTAGCTTACTATCCAACGCATCAACCTGTAAAACAGAATCTTTAATCTCCCCGCCAAATGCACCTGCATTCCCCCTTATCGCTCCTCCTAATGTCCCGGGCAAGCCTCCGGCCCACTCCAATCCCGCCAATCCTTTTTTAACCGAAGCATCAACTAAATCGCTCATCATAACTCCAGCTTCACAAATAATGGCCTTGCCTAATTGCAATGACCAACTGGCAAACTGAATTTTTATTATCAAGCCAGAAAATCCTTCGTCAGAAACCAACAAATTACTGCCACCACCCATCACAAATACCGGTAATTTTAATTTCTTAGCTTTGGCAATTGCCTGCAGTAGGGATTCTCTTTCTTTGGCAACAAAAAAATATTTGGCCGGCCCTCCAATATTAAAAGTAGTGTGCTCTTTTAAAGGCACGTCTTTTTGGAGTCCAGGCAATATTTTTTT
>Ga0207117_1037_pt1 | contig 25946 bp, 22 predicted proteins | sample Alteio_BWMinHeat_45_FD_153502 | JGI IMG/M metagenome (GOLD analysis project Ga0207117, IMG submission 153502) | Enriched cells from forest soil in Barre Woods Harvard Forest LTER site, Petersham, Massachusetts, United States -... | ecosystem: Environmental > Terrestrial > Soil > Temperate forest >...
TTTTTGCGCAGCAGAGTGGATTGACGTAGGTGCGTTTCTTCAGCGCGGGTGGAGATTACGAACAGATCACGATCGAGGATCCGATTGGCTTCCCGCTCCGGCTGGCAACACAGGAATTCAGATTTGTGCTGCTCGATAGACGCCTTTAGCAACTGGCGATTGCAGGTTAGAGGGAAAACGGCTGCTATCGTCGCGCAGTACGTTCCCGATCAGAGACGATTACGATTTGCATGTCCGTTGCCAGATCGATGATTCTCTGAATGGGATCGCGAGCTAGGAATGATGGGCGAGCGGCGGGACGGTTTACGAATATCTGAGTAATTTGATTTTGGCGGGCAAAGTCGACTAGCACCGAGGGAGCGTGCTTTCCCTTGAGCACGCGGGTTTCGATGTGCAGGTTGCGTGCGAATTTCAGGTGTTTCTCCATGGCTTCCCAATTGGGATCGATCAGGTTGTCTGGATTCGATGGTTGCACGACAACGGCGAAGCACTCCGCGCCGAGGAAGTCGCTCACGCGTTTGGCACGCCTGGTGACCATGATGGTCTTAGGATCAGCGGTCAGGTAAACAAAGTATCTTTTGCGGGCTCTTCAGTTGCGGCTCTACCGCACCCTCTGGGGAGGCAGGTCCACGGGAAGTAATCCTCTGCCCGACTTCATGCGCGGCTTCTCGCAGCGCTAGCTCGCGCAGCGCGGCTAGAGAGGGTTCGCGGAAGAAATTCTCGAGAGCGACTTGCGCCTGCTCGGGGCTGTAGACGACTCCGCGCTCAAGACGATGCAGCAGAGCGCGGGGCGTGAGGTCGACCACCACTACTTCGTCGGCCTGCTGAACGATCCAGTCTGGGACCGTTTCCCGAACGGTGATGCCGGTTATGTGCCGCACTTCGTCATTGAGACTTTCCAGATGCTGGATGTTCATCGTAGTGTGAACGTCGCTGCCGGCGTCGAGTAGCGCCATCACGTCTTCCCAGCGCTTCGTCCGTTCCGATCCCGGCACATTTGTATGCGGGAACTCATCGACCAGGCAGATTTGCGGATGCCGGGCGAGAATGGCGCCTGTGTCCATTTCTTCCAGATTGGTCCCACGGTACTGGATTTGTTTGCGCGGCATTACTTCCAGCCCGACGACCTTGGCAATCGTCTCTTCGCGTCCGTGAGGTTCGAAATAGCCGATTACGATGTCGATTCCCTGCGCTTTAAGGACGTGCGCCTCTTCCAGCATCTTGTAAGTCTTGCCGACGCCCGCGGCATATCCCATGAAGATCTTTAGTTTGCCCCGTTGTAGCTTGCTCATGTGGCGTTCGGGAAGATCCGCACGTCCATGCCTCGCGAGTGCCGGATCAGCTTGTGCAGAGGACTGCCGAAAATGCGCGAACCCGAGTGGCCGTGGCCAACGAAGAGCTGCGTGATTCCTCGGGTACGGGCGAAGTTAAGAATGGTGTCGATGGGATCCCGGCCTTGCAGTATCTCGACGCGAGCGCCGGCAGCGCGTGCGAGTGCGAGCTTTTCATTCAGAGCGACCCGCTCCGTTGAAGAGATCTCGGGCTGATCCACGTACACCACGATCAGCTCCCCATAGAACCTGCGGGCGACGATTTGTCCGATCTCGAGCATTGTTTCCACGTTGGAGCGCGGCGAAACACACACCAGAATCCTCTCCACCGTACCGAACTGCTGTGTGATTCCGTGAGACTGCAGGTAATTGCTGAGCTGATGGTCGACCACATCTGCAGCCAGGACGAGAGTCATTTCGCGAAGTCGCGAGAGCTGTTGTTGCCGCTGTTCGGCCCCGGTTCGCTCCTCGCCCGGCGCAGGCGGTACTTCGATGGGCGGGGCATCGACGATCTCGATCTCGTCTGCACTCTCGATAAATCCAATCGGGACGGTCTGGGTCACATGCTTGCCCGTGACCGCTTCCACCTGTTCCCTCAGTTCGTCGATGTATTGGATGTTGACCGAAGTAATGACTTTGATTCCGGATTGGACTAGCTCGTTTACGTCCTGCCAGCGAGTCTCATTCCGGGAACCGGGGGGATTATCGTAAGCCAGACCGTCGATGATGCAGGCCTCGGGCCGACGTCGAACAAGCGTTTCGACATCAATTACATTGCCTTCACCGACTGGCAGAAGTGGCACGACCTCGAGCTTCCGCAAGAGCGCGTCCGCTGCTGGCGGCAGGTGCGGCTGCACCGCCCCAACTACAACATCCTGTCCACGTTCGCGGCGGCGGCGAGCCTCATCAAGCATGCGGAATGACTTTCCCACGCCAGAGGAATAGCCGAGAAATATCTTGAGGCCATTCTGGGCCGAACACTGTCTCGGCAGGTTGTGCGCGAACGGTTTGGTCTTCCCACCACCTTCAACCACGGTCTGCTCCACGAACCCGGACTAGCCGTTTCACCTTGGGTTACGAACTCTAACGCACATCATAAAGTCCAGCCGAAGAAATGAATGGCTCGGTACAAAAACGGCGTCATGTATGAGCGCGACTCGGTAATGCGCGTTTTCGAGGGGCGCAATAGGGACGAAATCATTGACCTCTGAGACGTGGCTGGTCATTGCCCCGGGGGCGTCTATGTATAAATCTGGCCCATGTTTCGCCTGCTTGGGCTCCGAAATCGAGACCTCCTAGTTTTCGAGAAACAACAAGTTTCGCCAATGTTTCTCTAGCTCGGAAGTCAAGCCGGCCACTCTTGTGAGTCGGGATAGAATAGCGCGGAGCACGAGGCGAAACTATGCCCTGCACCCGAGAAAGCGCCAGGGCCTTCAAGGCTCCCGCAAATCTGCAGTTCCGCAAACGGTTCTTGTCTCCCATCGCAACGTTCCTGATGGTATCCACAAGCCTTTCGCTACTCTTCAGCGGAATTGCCAATGCCCAGAACCAGAACGATCCTAGAGACCTTCTCTTGAACGCCCGAGAGAACATTCTCGACACCATCAAGCGGTTGCCCAGATATCTCTGCACGCAAGTCGTCGATCGGACTCGATATGAGCCGGTGGATCGCGAAGAGGGTTTGGTCAGCGACCGTCACACTCGGCCCTGCGATGACACCGTTGCTGCGGCGCGACGTGCGGACCGGAAGCGTCGCTTAGTTTCTTCCGACCGTTTGCGGCTCGACGTCGCGGTGGGCCAAAGCGTTCCCGGAATGGAAAGCGAGATGTACTCCTGGGCTGGGGAGAACCGCTTTGGCGACCAAGATCTGATCGAGTTTGTGCATGACGGCGCGGTATCGACTGGCAGCTTTTCCGCAATGCTGGCCGCAATCTTCGGCAACAACGTGACAAAGTTTTCTTACAGCGGCGATAGCAAGATCAGCGGCAGATTACTTTCCGAGTTTGGCTTCCGCATCGGGCAGGAGGAGAGCAGCTATAAGTACGTCTACGGAAAAGAAAACAACCAAGAGACGCCGATGGCGTACGACGGGACAATCTTTGTCGACCCAGAAACTGCGGATTTGGTGCGGCTGGTAATCCGCACGGCTCAGCTTCGGCCGGAAACGGGCGCGTGCGAGCTTAGTCAAACCCTCGACTACGGGCGCGTGCGCCTCAACGACGCAGACTTTCTTCTTCCCAAACAGGCACTGGTTGCCGCCATCCACTCCGATGCCACGGAGTCGGAGAACCGAATTCAATACTCCGCCTGCCGGGAGTTTCGCAGCAAGTCAGTCCTTCGGTTTCCTGCATCCAACGCGGAAGAAACGAAGGTCTCTGACACTAGCGCGCCGGCAACCCCGCAATTCGCGTTGCCTCCCGGATTGCCTTTCAGCGTGCTCCTAACGGTTCCCATCGACACGGCGCAGGCCGCAGCCGGCGATCCCGTAAGGGGAAAACTGAAGACCTCCATCCGCGATAGTTCGAAGAACATCCTCGTCCCCGAAGGCGCTTCGGTCGCGGGCCGGATCATGAGCATCAAGCGCTACTATGACCGACCGGAGGCGTCCGATAGTCAGAGCGAGAAGAGAGATCCGGGCTGGGGGACCATTCTCATCGGGGGGCAGCCCTTCCCGACATCTGAGAGCCGGAACAAGCGCCGGCGCAAACCGTCGTTGGTGCTTAAGATCAGGCTGGAGACATTGGATTTCGGAGGATCGCCTCATCCTCTTAACGTCGCCTTTGACTCCGGGCGCCGCAGATTTAGAAAAGACAATGGAGAGCCTTCGCAGCGTGTAGACATCGGATCGCTCGATCCGTCGCAAGATTCCACTACCGCCAGCTTCGAATTCTGGGACACGAGCCCAGATTACGTTGTGAACAGCGGTCTCGAATCGAGTTGGGTGACACTCGCGAAGTAAGACTCTTCGAATCTCAATATCGCAGATGCGGGACAATCCACATGCGGACGTAGCGAGGCGATAGAATCCTTCTCTTGCTGGGCATGCGTGTCGGCATCTGAAGCGGCGATGCCTCTCGCGGCTCGGGCCATGTTCCGGAAGAGAAGAACGCTTGATCGAACAGCTTCCAGCGCTACGCCGAATCTTGCGGTCAACACTGCGGGCCGTGCCTGGCTGTGCCATCGTTGGGCTGGTTACTTTCATCTGTTTCGGTCTTCGCCTCAATTTCCCGACGGTAAGCTTCTTCTATTTGATTGTCGTTGTCTTGCAATCTCTAATGGGGGATTTTCTTTCGTCGGCCATCGTTTCGGTGCTTTCGTTTCTCTGTCTGGACTACTTCTTTATCCCCCCTTTTTTCTCTCTGAGAGTCAGCGATTCATCCGATATCTTGGCATTGATCTCGTTTCTGGTTGCGAGCCTGGTAGTGACGCGCCTGACTTCCGAGGCCCAGAATGCGGCGGACTCGGAGGAACGTCAGCGCAGGCAGATGGCGCGGCTGTATGAGCTTGCACGTCAACTGCTCGAATTGAAGCCATCGGTAACGTTTGACGCAAGCTTCTTGAAGCCTTTTCGGTCACAGTTTGAACTCAGCGCTGTGTGCGTCTTCGAAGGAGAGACAGCGAAGCTTCACCTTGAAGGAGAATCCTTGAATTCTCTCGCCGAGTTCACGCGGAGCGCGTACATTTCAGAGCGTGACTTCAACGAGAATGCTTCCGAGGTTGCCGTTCGACTGCTTCGCGTCGGAGGACATACCGTTGGCGCGATTGGTTTTGAAGGATTGCGCGATTTCGAAGTGACAGCGAATCCTTTGGCTGCACTGGCCACAATCATGATGGAACGATGCTACGCATTTGAACAGACAACTCGTGCCGCAGCCGCCACGGATGCTGAGATGTTCCGCGGAGCCATGCTCGATGCGTTGGCCCACGAATTTAAGACTCCACTCGCCACTATCGTGATGGCAGCGGGTGGGATTCAGGAGGCAGGTCCACTTCGCAGCGAGCAACTGGAACTGGCCGAAACGGTGGAAGAGGAGGCGTCTCGCCTGGGCCAGTTGACCACGCGGTTGCTGCGATTGGCTCGGTTCGAGAGGGGCGACGTGAAGCCGCATATGGAACTTACCGATATCAGGAGCGTGGTGGGCTCTCTTGTCGAGCAATATTCAAAGCGATGGCCGGATCGGCGACTTTCGTTCGTTGCAGGCAGCCGCGTCGATGCTTTGGTGGAGCGGGAGCTATTCTGGATCGGCGTGGGACAACTCCTGGATAACGCGTGTAAGTACTCGCAGCCGGATTCCGAGATAAAGGTTTCGATTGAGGAAGGCAATCAGGCGCTCGCGATCCAAGTATGGAACTCTGGAAGCTCGATTCCCGAGAGCGAACAGCGTCGTATCTTCGAGCGTTTCTATCGCGGCGATGATGCGCGGGTTGTCGTTCCCGGCTCTGGGCTGGGACTCTATGTTGCTCGCAAAATAGCTATTGCGCACGGCGGTACGCTTGAACTGCAAGAGCAGTCGAAGAGTGAAGAAGGCGTCGGGTTTCGTTTCGTTGTGGCCCATCCGGACAACAAGTAGGAATATGTCGCGCAAAATCAACGTATTAGTGGTCGATGACGAGCTGCCTTTTCGCAAAGTGCTGCAAACATCTCTGACTGCTAGCGGCTTCTCCGTGGAGCAGGCCGGAAGCGCCGAGCAGGCGCTCGATATCGCTGATGGCGCAGCGTTCGATTTGATCCTGCTCGACATCAACATGCCAGGTATGGGCGGAGTTGAAGGGTGTCGGCGGTTCCGTGCGCTGATGCCTCAGGTGGGAATTGTGATGGTGACAGTGCGAGACGCAGAGCACGACATGGTACGAGCTCTGGAAGCCGGCGCAGATGACTACGTTACCAAGCCGCTAAGATTCGGCGAGCTGGTTGCCCGCTTGCGAGCCGTGCTCCGGCGAATTGGCAGCCAGGATGCCGAAGCGACTGTAATTCAGGCGGGTGAGTTGGAGATCGACATCGACCGGCGCATACTTCGACGCGCCGGCCAGGCGGTTCATCTGACGCCGACTGAATTCGATCTATTGTGGCTGCTGATGAAGAACAGGGGTAAACCGCTGACACATGCCAAGCTGCTACGCACAGTATGGGGACCAGAGTACGGAGAAGAACTCGAATATCTGCGATCCTACATGAAAAATCTGCGCAGAAAGATCGAAGATGATCCCGCCCATCCGAAATATATCCTTACGGATCCGTGGGTAGGATACCGGTTCGAGAATCCCGCTGAGAACCATCCCTCCGATTAAAGGCAACAATGATGTTCTACGTTCGGAACGGCGACGGAGAAGAAAACCTGGGTTGTTCGCCGGCTTGTGCAAAATCTTCGCTCAATGGTGTCCCGCGCTTGGCCAATCGACCGGTAACAGGGAATTGCTCCGCTCCATTTTCGCCATCTACACCTAAGTTCTGATCGCAGCGCATCCCCATGTTGATACTGCGTAAGTTATTGAATCTTCATGTGCTGAATTGTTGGCATGAACACCTCACAAAGGGGCGTCGGGAAAGCTCCATTCTCCCGCATTGAAACAATAACCGTGGTTCAGCGGAGGGAAATCACGGTTAGGCATATTGCGGCACGCAAACGGAATCCAATTTTTTGGTAGACCACTTTTGCGCCATTCTCAGACTTGACGTGAAGAAAAGGAGTCTTTCCCGCCGCCTGAATCTGAGCTGCGAGAAACGTCGTCAGTTCCCGCGCATATCCGCGGCCGCGAAATTCGGGATGAGTGCACACCGCGCTGATCTCCGCGAATTCGGTGGATCGTAATCGCTCGCCGGCCATTGCGGCCAATCGCCCATCGGCCGCGCGTATCCCGAAATACCTTCCCATCTGGATGGTTTGCGGCAAGAACGGGCCGGGCTCGGTGGCAGCGGTGAGTTCCAGCATTTCGGGAACGTCCGTCGTGCCGAGTGGAAGCGGCACCACAGGCGGTGGGGCCAGTGAAGCCTCACAGATCATCTGGTCGATCCACCGAGAGCGGTCGACTTGCCAGTCGCCGGACACGTCGAGAGAACCGGCGGTAAATAGCGCGATGTGCTCACCTCGACTGACCAGCCGTTGTAAATCGGCGAATGCGTCATTCGTGGGATGAAGCAGAGCCGCCAGCGGTGAAACATCCGGCGGATATCGTCGCGCGAGGCCGTGCGTGCGGGCGAGGAGTCGGTGTTCCGTCGTCAGCGCGAACCAGATAGGGTTGTCGAGAGACTCTGACATCCGTTGCGCGTGATCGTCGTTCACCGGGCATAGCCAAGTCTGACGCCGTTTGTGGTTGCAATATTCATGATGCCCATGTTTGTCTCGCTTTAGCCCAGCCACTCAATGAGGAGCTGGTTCAGCCGGCCGGAGGCGTCCAATGGAATCCAGTGGCTGGCATCAGCGATCTGCTCGTACCGCCACCGTGCTTTCACGAATTGTCCCGACATCTTCATGCGTTCACCGTCGAGGTAGTGATCGTTTGCGGACCAGATGCCGAGAGTTGGAGCTTCCACGGACGGCAGTTTGGAAGGTGGCTCCGGCAGGCGCGGCGCGACGTTCGCGCGGTACCAGTTGAGCGATGCCTTTAAAGCATCTGGTCGGGACAGATCCGAGATGTAACGATCGATATCACCATTACCTCGCAGCATTTCCCGGAACAGCGCCCAGTTGTCGCGCTGCAGCCACGCCTCCGCAATTCCTTCGAACTGGAAGAACAGCATGTACCAGGCCATCTCCCGCTGCCGCAACGTATATGGCGCAAGTGGATGTGGCACCGAAAGAACGACAAGCCTGCGAACGCGATTCGGGTGGGCAGTAGCCGTCCGCCACGCCACAGAGGCTCCCCAGTCGTGAGCAACAATGTCCGCTGCGTCGATACCTAGCGCGTCGAGAATGCCGACCAAATCGGCGACCGCGTTCTGCAGGGAATATGCGGCCACTCCCTCCGGGCGATCGGAGCGCCCGAAGCCACGCTGGTCCGGTACGATCGCGCGGAAGCCATTCGCGACAAGGAATGGAATCTGGTTGCGCCAAAGATGCGAAGAGTCCGGCCACCCATGTAGCAAGACGATCGGCTTACCGCTGCCGTGATCTTCTACATAAAGGGAAACGCCATCTCGCGAAATGTGATGGTCCATATATTTAAGTCTTAGGAACTCTGACGCTCGCCACAGACTTGACGTTAGATCGTCAACGCCTCGAAAAGGAGAAAACGCTTATCGAACCTAATCAAACATTTGATGATTATCTTCACGGTTTCTTCACGCCTCGCTTTATATCTTGCGACAACGACGTACAGCTAACTTAAGGCTTCACGTGCTTTGTGAGTGTACAGTCGCGACACATCCTTAGAAATATTTTACTGCGAATTTATTCCGTATTTACGGCAGCGTTGATGTAATGGCATGCGGTATCAAAGGCTGGCTAGTAACGTCATTGCGGTTGACAAAGGAAATACTACAAATTCAGGAGTTAAAACCATGAAAGCTGTTCCACTTAGGGAGCTGGCAGTCGGATCTTTACCTGTACTGCTTTTTGCGGGCTTTTGTTTTGTTGCGGCGTCGCACTGCTACGGCCAGGTGCAACGTGCTCCTGAGACGGCTCGACTCAATCCGCCGACGCAGCCGTCGTCGGCTGCATCGGCACGCGATGGTGGAACGGCCGGCGCCGAGGTTCCCGAAGTACCTGCAAGAGTTGCGAGTCCAGCGGTAATGAGCGAAGTTGCGAAGGAACTCGAACTCATGAAAGCGCGCATGGTTGCGGAAGAGGCGCGTATTGCAGAATTGGAGGCGGAACTGAAGGGGCGTACTGCGGCCCCATCTGTTGCTGCGGTGGAACCCGCCACGCTGTCAAAAGAGCCTGCCGAATCGACATCTTCCTCAACGCAGGAGCTTGTGAATCCAGCGACAAAAGAAGCGAGTGCTGTTGCAGTCGAGAAGAAAACGCCTCCTGCCGAGCCCTTTGCCTATGCGGATTGGACTTGGCTCAACGGCAACCCACGCAACAAAGATGCCGTGTGGGATTCGAAATTCTTTACCCCGGAAATCCGCTTTGACACTAGTTTTGTCAGCAGTTTCAACCACCCCAAGGACGACACGATCGGTGGCTCGACCGAGATATTCCGCTCGAACGAATTTCAATTGGACCAGATTAGCGTTGGCGGCGACTTTCACTGGCAGAATGTTCGCGGCAGGTTGTTGACCATGGGGGGAATGTTTGCCGTCACGACGCCGCGGAACGACGCTAGCGTCGGACGTGGTCAATGGGACCTCCGTGGCGCGTACAAATACGTTTCCGAAGCCTATGGAGGATACCACTTCGACGTCAATCATGGTCTCAACGTCGATGCGGGAATCTTTGTTTCGTATATCGGGTTGTTCAGTTACTACAACTTTGATAACTGGGCTTATCAACCCTCGTATGTGTCTTCGAATACTCCGTGGTTTTTCAACGGCCTGCGGATTCAGTGGTTTCCAACAGACAAACTGAAGATTGAGCCATGGATCATCAATGGATGGCAGTCCTACGGCAGGTTTGGCTCAAAGCCGGGATTGGGAGGACAGGTGTTGTACCGCCCGAAGCCATGGCTCTCGTTGGTCTTCAATAACTATGGAATGGGGGAAGATACCTTAGGAAGTCCTTCAGGGGCGAATGGCCTGGGCCGCACCCGCCTGCACACCGACGATAGCGTCGAAATCAAATACTACGATAAGCCGGACAAGACGTTGGACAAGATGGCATTCTCGCTGACCGGCGATCTCGGCTGCGAGTACGGCGGTGGAGTAAGTTGCCACAAGAATCAACCGCTCGTTGGGCTTAAGGGCGGCCCCAAGCAAAGCTTTGCCGGGTGGATGCTATATAACCGCTTCTGGTTCAAGAGAGACGTTTTTGGACTTACCCTTGGCGGCGGTGCATTCGATAACCCAGGACGATATCTAACTCTGCTGCAACCCATCAACGGAGCCGATGCGGTATCCGGCTCGCCATACTTCCCGGCGGCTCCCGGGTTGCCGTTCAAAGCCTGGGATGCGTCGGCTACTTTTGATTGGATGCCCAAGCAGTACATTACTTTCCGCTGGGAGTATGGATATCGACACGCAAATCAGCCGTACTTTACCGGCCGCGGCGGGATAACGCCTCCAGGTGGCAATAACGGTCTTCCTGCCCAGTTTGTTTGCAATGATGGCAGCCCAGACCCGACCGGCGCAGGCTGCGGTTCTCACGGTGGCCTCTGGAGTCCGGACCTACGCAAGGATGAACCGAGTCTCAGAATGGCAATTATGGTCAAGTTTTAGTGCTTAGTGACGTTAGTTGATGGTGGTTCTAACAGTACCGGCAACAAGTCGATGTAACTTGCGGTTCGCGTAGGCCCGAGATTCACACCGACATACACCCTCTGATGATGATTGAAACTGTTGCGCTTTTCTTGATGTTTGGCGGAGTAATCGGGATTGCGGCGGCATTGACGCAACGTCTGTTCGGCCTCGCTGTATCTGTAAATGCGGATTCAACGGTTACAGGCGCACTGGGCGACGATAACCCCGATGACGCTAGACATTAGTGGAAGAATAGCTGCTAGAGATCGCAACTAACTGACGTATCGCTCGAGAGCCGATGGAACTTATTTTTAGTCTCGCAGGCATTGCGGTTGGAGCAAGCCTCGCCGTCTATCTCATGAGAAACGGGCAGTGTTTCCGCTTCGGCAAGCGAGAGTGGCTGGCGATCGCATGCTTGACGTGGATGATCTTTACGTGGATTTCCATAAGCGACGATCTGGCACTCGCAAACGTTTACGCTGAGAACCGCAGCCCGCAGGAATCGATTGCAAAATCCCTTGCTGCTCTTGAGCTTTCCCAATTGACGTTGTTGTTCCTTCCTTTTGCTCCAGAGTTCTTTTGCAGCGGGGTTGGCATATCCAGCAGGCGCTTCGGTGTTGCGAGCAGTGCCTGGAAGCCGACGATGTCGGAATGGTGGCCCAGCGTCAACAATCGCCCTCCTCCTCAAACCCTCATCGCGTAGATCGTCGACTTACATGTCGGTGGCCTTTTCATCTAATCGCTCAAACAGGCAGATGCCTGGCTAGGTTTGGACGTATGTCCACACACTTTTAGGAGCTGAGGCGTTTGGATGTGCTTCGTGCGCCCAAATCGCTCGACAGACTGCTCTAAATGCAGCGACGCAGCCTAGAGAGAATGCCCCATCACGCGGTTGTAAATGGGTTTAGTTATGAAGAACAAGAGCTTAATAGTCAGTGTTTTCGTGGCATGCGTTGGCTCGCTGGTTTGTCTCAGCGGTTGCAGCAGCGCGCATGGGGATCCCACGGCGGAGCCCGTCGCGCCTTCGAAGATCCTTGTCCCTGATGCGAACCTCAATCTGTTCGCTGTCGATCACCCTGAGCAATTCCCCCTCATTGCAGCCACGGCGCGCCCCTCGCGTTCCGAGTTAGTCGTCACGGGCACAGTCAGCCCCGACGTTACTCGCAACGTCCCGGTTGTGTCGCTCGCCTCAGGTCGTGTTTTGTCGATCCATGCGCGACTCGGTGATGCCGTGCAAAAGGGTCAGTTGTTGCTGACCATTCGAAGCGATGATGTCGCGGCTGGGTATTCGAACTACAGAAAGGCCGTCGCTGATGAAAATCTTGCTCGAACTCAATTCGAGCGCTCAAAAGACCTGTATCAGCACGGCGCCCTTGCCTTGAGCGATTTGCAAGTTGCGCAAGACGCAGAAGACAAGGCCAAAGTGGATCTGGAGACCATGGCCGAGCATCTGCGGTTGCTCGGTAACGACCCGGACAAACCAGCCAACATAGTGACCATTTTGGCTCCGCGCTCCGGAGTGATTACCGATCAACAAGTCACGAATTCATCAGCGGTGCAGGCCTTCGGGAGTCCGAGTCCGTTCACGATTTCCGACCTCTCATCGGTCTGGGTTCTCTGCGACGTGTACGAGAACGACCTGCCCGGTGTTCGGATCGGCGACACATCAGAGATCACCCTGAACGCCTATCCAGATCGAGTGTTCAAGGGCAGCGTCAGTAACATTGGCGCCATCCTCGATCCGACCATGCGCACGGCCAAGGTTCGGATTGAGGTTCAGAATGCCGGCCTCATGCGCCTCGGGATGTTCGTGAAGGCGATATTTCGCGGTCAGACCGAAGCGATGCACACGGTTGTTCCGGCATCCGCGGTCCTGCACATGCACGATCGAGATTTCGTCTTCGTTCCCACATCGGACAAGAAATTCAGACGCCTCGAAGTCGTTGGCGGAGACATTTTGCCGAGTGATATCAGCCTCCAGGAGGTCAAGTCTGGGTTGAAACCGGGACAAGAAGTAGTTTCAAACGCCCTGGTGCTCGATCACGTGCTCGCTCAGTAAGGCTCGGGCCGGTGTCGTTGTGGGAATGTGCTCTAACCCGACGCGATACGAACCAAAACAGGAAAACAGGAAATGATTCGCGCTCTTGTCGATTTTGCGCTGAACAACAAGTTCGTCGTTTTAGCGATTGCCGCGCTGCTTCTCGGCTGGGGGATTATCTCGTTTCATAACCTTCCCGTCGAGGCGTATCCAGATATCGCGGACAACTACGTGACCGTGATCACGCAATGGCCGGGGCGCTCGGCGGAAGAGGTGGAACAGCAAGTCACGATCCCCATCGAGATGCAGATGTCGGGAATGCCGCACATGACCTTTCTGCGCTCGGAGTCTATTTTCGGTTTGTCGTTCGTAATCATGATCTTCGATGACAGCTCCCTCAACGACTGGAATCGACAAAAAGTACTGGAAAGGCTCACCCAGGTCAATCTTCCGTCGGGGCAGAACCTGCAGCCCCAAATTGGCACCGACTGGAGCCCAACGGGCCAGATTTATTGGTACACGCTAAGAAGCGCCAATCCGCGGTACGACCTTATGGAGCTAAGGTCGATTGAAGATTGGGTTCTACTCAAGCAGTTCAAGTCAGTTCCCAATGTGGTAGACGTTTCCGACTTTGGCGGCACCGTCCGCGAATACCAGGTGCGCATCGAGCCGAGCAAGCTGGTCGCGTATGGACTGAATATCGGCCAAGTGGAGCAGCAGCTCACGAATAACAACACTAATGCCGGCGGCAGTTTCGTAGAGGTGGGGCTGCAGCAAATGAACGTTCGCGCTCTCGGGTTGTTTACCAGTGTGCACGACATCGAACAAACGGTCTTAAAGACCCAAAATGGCACTGCTCTTCGCGTCAAAGATATCGCCGACGTAGTCCAGGGTCCCAAGATCCGGTTGGGACACATGGCCAGGGCGAACCATATGGAGGACGGTCAGGTCGTGGACGAGCCCGACGTTATTCAAGGCGTCGTGCTTTTGCGCAAAGGCGCTGAAGAGCAAACCGCACTCGATGCCATTCACAAGAAAGTCGACGAACTCAACAACGGCCTTCTGCCTCCCGGCGTGAAGGTGGTGCCGATGCTGGATCGCAGTAACCTCCTTCATTTCACCTTGCACACGGTAATGCATAACCTGGTGGAAGGAATGGTGCTGGTGGTCATCATTCTCTTCTTGTTTCTGGGGAATGCTCGCGCGGCCTTTATCGTTGCGCTTACCATTCCATTCTCATTGCTGTTTGCTTCCATTTGGCTCGATCTGAGCAAGATTCCCGCAAATCTCCTCTCCCTAGGCGCGCTGGATTTTGGCATGGTGGTGGACGGTACCGTGGTGATGGTCGAGAACATCGTCCGTCACCTGGGACGCAGGCCAAGCAACGGCCCGACTTCTGCAGGGCGCACGACGACCATAGTCAAGTCCCCCGAAGAGGCGATCCGACAAGCTGCCCATGAAGTGCAACGCCCGGTGTTTTACGCCATTGCCATCATCATCACCGCGTACCTGCCGATCTTCACTCTTGAGCGAGTGGAGGGCCGACTATTCCGGCCGATGGCATGGACCGTGGCCTTTGCTCTTCTCGGGGCACTCACGTTTTCCATTTTGGTAGCGCCGGTGTTGTCGAGCACGTGGTTCCGTCATGGAGTAAAGGAGTGGCACAACCCGGTGATGGACTTTCTCACAGCGCATTACCGAAAACGTCTGCGCTGGTGTGTCGCACATCGCTTTGCCACGGTTGGCGTTGGACTGGCTGCTCTGGCACTATCCCTAATCCTTGCGTTCAGTGGAGTGATCGGTTCGGAGTTTTTGCCCCATCTGGACGAGGGCGCCATCTGGGCTCGCGGCACGCTCGCGAACAGCACAAGTCTTACCGAGGGCGAGAGATTCACCAGTAATCAGCGGTATGTTTTCGCGTCTTTCCCAGAAGTCACGACGGTGGTCTCCGAAGTGGGTCGTCCCGACGATGGAACCGATACTGGGGGTTTCGGAAACACGGAATACTTCATCGACCTTAAGCCCAAGGACCTGTGGAGGCCGATTTTTCACGGAAATAAAGAGGAACTGGTCGCCGCTATGAATCGCGCGGTGCAAAGGTATCCCGGAGCCATCTGGAACTTCTCGCAGCCTATCGAAGACAACGTCGGAGAAACCCTTACCGGCACCAAGGGGGCGCTGGCGCTCAAGATGTTCGGGGATGACCTGAAACTGCTTGAGCAGAGGGGAGAGGAAGTCGCTGCGGTGTTGTCGCACATACCGGGAATGCAAGACGTCAAACTCTTGCGCGATTTCGGTCAGCCAAATCTGAACATCACCATCGACCGCCGCCAGGCGGCCCGATTTGGAATCAACGTCTCAGACACCCAGGATGCCTTGCAGACAGCCGTCGGCGGAAACGCCGTGAGCCAGGTCTTCATTGGAGAGCAGCGTTATGACGTCGTCGTGCGCTACCAGGAGGCCTATCGGAATACCCAAGAGGCAATCTCTGAAATTCGTCTGCTCGCCCCAAGCGGAGAGCGTGTGTCTCTTGCCCAATTGGCCAAAGTCGAAGTTAAGGACGGTGCATACGACATCTACCGCGAGGGCAACAGTCGCTATGTGGCGATTACCTTCAGTGTGAGAGGTCGGGATCTGGGAAGTACGGTTGAACAGGCAATCAAAGAGATCGGCGAAAGAGTGAAGCTGCCGCCTGGCTATCGCATTAGCTGGTCGGGTGAATATGAGAGCCAGAAGCGCGCCCAAGCCCGATTATTTCTGGTCATTCCTCTGACGCTGCTGGTGATCTTCATCATTCTCTATACCATGTTCCGCTCGCCGAAATGGGCCATGCTCATTCTGGCGATTGTAACCATGGCTCCACTTGGTGGACTACTGGCCTTGTTGTTCACCGGCACGCACTTCAGCGTTTCATCCGGCATCGGTTTCCTGGCGCTGTTCGGGGTCTCAGTCCAGACCGGCGTCATCATGCTGGAGTACATCAATCAGCTCCGCGCCCGGGGATACACGATCGTGGATGCGGCAATTGAAGGCGCGGTGCTCAGACTCCGTCCCATGATGATGACAATGCTAGTGGCCACGTTTGGACTGGTTCCCGCCGCTCTTTCGCACGCTATTGGCTCAGATTCGCAACGGCCCTTTGCGATCGTCATCGTGGGAGGTCTCATTGCCGCGCTTGCCATGAGCCTGGTTTTGCTGCCCACGTTATATGTCTGGATTGCCAGCGACGATGACCGACTGCCAGAGCCGGAGGCGTCTAGCGAGGCTTAGTCGCCATCGCTCGAACCACCTTTATGCGTTCTATCCCCCACAGGAGGATGGAGATCACGGAGTATCGGATGGGAAAACTGAACCTCTATTACTACATACTCATTCTGCTCGTCAGCGTAAGTGCGGTCGCCCAGACGCCTATGACATGGGATGAAGTACGCCAGCGCTTCGAGAAAGATAATCCGACTTTGCAGGCGGGCGACCTGAACATCGGTGAGGCCAAAGCGCAGGAGATCACCGCATACCTACGTCCGAACCCCGAGTTCGCCGTGTCAAGCGATGGAACTCAGCCTGTTCCCACTCCGGGTCCAGGAAATCCCTGGCAACCGTTTGTGGGCACTGAAGAGACATTCAACTTCAGTTATTTGCACGAACGTGACCATAAGCGCGAATTGCGTCTGGAAAGCGCTCACAAGGGGACAACCATCGCTGTCTCGACCCAGGCCGACCTGAAGCGAACTCTGCTCTTCAGCTTGCGCAGTGCATTTGTGTCGGCGCTGCAGGCCAAGGCCGTGGTGCAGCTGGCGAAGGACAACTTGACCTACTACGATCACCTGCTCGAGATCAGTCGAATTCGCTTCAAAGACGGCGCCATCGACCGAGTGGATCTGAACCGGCTCGTATTGCAACGCGTGCAGTATGAGTCGGATTTGGAGACTTCTGAGGTCAACTTACGGACGGCGAAGATAGCGCTGCTCACACTTCTGAACGGCCGCACTCCCATTGAGAAATTCGACGTAACTGGAGCCTTCGACTTCAACGATCAGCTCATGCCCCTCGACCAGTTCCGGCAAATAGCCGTGGATACGAGGCCTGATCTGCGAGCCGCTCTGCAAGCTTTAGACAAGTCCAAAACGGACCACAAGCTTGCTGTGTCGAACGGTTCAACTGATCCGACGTACAGTATTTGGTGGGCAAACAACCCGTCGTTCAACTTTTCGCCGGGCAGCGTTTTTGGCCGCGAAACACTAGGCGCGAGTGTCAGCGTACCTCTTCGCATCTTCGACCGGAACCAGGGAGAGAAACTGCGCACGCGGCTCGATATCACACGCAATGAAAAGTTGGTCGAGGTCACCCAGGCGCAGGTGTTCAATGACGTAGATTCCGGCTACGCCACCATCGACAGCACACTGAATCTGTTACGGCCATACAAGGCAACGTATTTACAAATGTCGACAGAGGTGCGCGACACCATCCTCTATTCCTATCAGCGCGGCGGCGCGTCTCTTCTAGACTTCTTGAACGCCGAGAGCGATTATCGCGCGGTGCAACGGAACTACTTAAACCTGATCGGCTCCTATTTGCTGGCAGCAGCGCAATTGAACCTGGCCGTGGGTAGAGAAGTCTTGCAATGACCACTTCCGTTGTGGAGCGTGCAGAAGGAGCGGCACTTTGACCAAGCAAGACATACGGAGACGCATCGAGGAAATTGGCATTATTCCCTCCGTTCGCGTCTCTTCTACAGCCGACGCGATGTTCGCCGCAGAGGCTGTGTCCCGCGGTGGAATTCCCATTGTGGAGGTCACCTTGACTGTCCCGGAAGCGCACAAAGTGATTTCGCATCTCGCGCAACACGCTCCTGAGGTGATCGTCGGTGCAGGAGGTGTAGGCGACGTCGAAACAGCGAGCCGCTGCCTCGAAGCCGGGGCGCAATTCCTGACGAGCGATGGCCTCGATCCCGAAACGGTAGAGTTCGCGGTGGACAAACAAGTCGTCATGATCCCCGGGACACTAACCCCGACTGACGTTATTAGCGCATGGAAGCTGGGACCGGATTTTGTGAAGGTTGTTCCCTGCGGGCACATAGGGGGCGACGGTTACATTCGCGATCTCAAGCTTATGTTCCCCGCTGTTCCGATCATTGCTGCTGGGGGCGTGAATCAATCGACTGCATCCAAGTTCATTCTTGCCGGCGCTGTTGCTATCGGCATTGGCGCAGAGCTGATTCCGAGGGAAGCTATTCGGCACCGGCAACCAGGTCGGATCGTAGAGCTGGCACGGCGGTTTACCGGCTTTGTCAATGATGCCCGCGGTTATTAGTTCATACGATTGAGTGGTGAGCACGAAGGAGGTGTCACATGGAAGCAAGATGGGAAGAAGGGCTGTTGCCGGCCAGCGGAACGAGTGGGCCGGTAAAAACCCCTTTGTCTGAATCTGTGTCCAGCATTCGGCAGGATGTGAATGATCTGATCCATGCCTTGGAAATCCTCGGGGTCAAGCGCTGTTCCCAATGTAGACAATTTTTTAATTCCTCAGATCCCGGCGCTCTCTTCGACGCTGGGAATCTCGTCTGCTACGGATGCGTTCCCAACTGGTGGTCGTCGCTGTCGGCCCAGCTCACCGTCACCGACCGCGAAAAGTTGGAAGCGAAACTATCTTCCTGGTTGCGGAGGTATCACGGGGCGGAAGTGGTGAAGGAAGACCGAGGAAAATTGCCGGTCGTTGATCCGCAGCAATTTCGAATCGTGGTCCATTGCAGTGAGTGTCATGGATCAGGGAAGCTTTTGGAGGGAGAGCGGTGCCGATTCTGCAATGGGTTTGGCACCGTATGGATCGTGGCAAACAGATAGATCGCAGCGAGCCCGGCGGCGTGTGCCCGATATGGAATGAACAGTAGAGATGGCCGTCTGTCTCGACCATTTAGTGCGAACGCCTATGATTCGTCTTGGCGCTTAGGACCTGGCAGCATCCAACCCGAATTTCGAAGAGCTGAAAGCCACCTCTGTGCTGCCACCAGCGACCATACTGCCTCGACGATGCCGAACGGCCAAGCTCCTTGTAAGAAGCCGTAAATCGAGCCAAGGACGCATGAGATGGCAAAACCGAGAATGAACCATGGGTTGCGTTTTTCCAGCGCATAGCACAACAACATTGCAGTCACGGCCAGCAGCCCAAAAATCGTAAGCGGACTCATTTGGATTGAAGAAAGTACCCCACGGCAATTAGCCGCGGAAGAAGGAGCGGAACACGTGCACTGGCGGTTACCGATCAACAATCAGGCAATGGACATTTCCTCACCGACGCGTGTTGCTCTTTTCGTTTTCTTGCTAACGAGGGAAAAGTAGAGCCATCCATAAGTGCCCCACGCTAACGCAATGCCGAGGGCTATCAGCGGCTCCTTTTTTGTGCCGTAGCCCATAAATGGCCCGATCAAATAGAAAGCCATGCAAGCGAGATTGGCGACCAATCCAAAAAGAGGAATTACCAGATGGCGAACTGGCTTGAAGTTTGGATGTTTGTGGTAGCAAACCATGCAAGTGAGACAACTCAACATGTAAAGCAGAAAAGTCCCGAAGTTGGAGGCGAGTGACGCAGTCAGGAATGTGTTCGGCAGCGCGGCCATCCTGTCGTGGGTTGTGTAACCAAGACTGGACCAGACTCCATGGGGAAGCGCCTGGAGGCTGGAATCGGCCGGCGCCGCACCGCCGCCGAAATAAACGGAAACTGTGAGGCACCCAACCATCGCGGAAATTAGGGCTAGTGCCCAGATGGCGCGGTGCGGCGTAAGGTTCTTGGAATGGAGGAGTCCGAAGCCTTCAGGCGCTTCTTGATCCTTGCCCATCGCAAAGGTCACACGTGCGCCGGTATTGATGCAGGAAAGCGTCGTGCCGATCAGGGCAAGAAACACGGTTGCTGCCTCACACATCATGAAGATGCGTCCGCGTCCCGGGCCGAGGACAGCGTCCCCGACCATAATCATCATGTCGCCAATCGGCGCTGCGGACCCTGCGGCAGTGGGCATGGTGTAGCCGCTATTGAGAAAATAATTCGCCGCAAAATATTCGAACAGATAACAAAACGCTCCTTGAACGAGCAAAGAAGTAATCACCGCGACGGGCACATCGCGTTTAGCGTTTTTGGCTTCACGTCCCATCGAGGTGACCGATTCAAATCCGACCAGAATAAGAATGGCGATGGTGGCTTGTACGAACATCCAACCGAAGTTGTGCATGCGCACCACTGAGGCGGCTGCGGGATGGGTAAGAAATCCACCGCTGGAATCATGCTCGGGATAGGTAACGCGATACGGAACGATCTTTCCCCGACTGTCCAGCGCACACTGAGGTGTGCTGTCGGCAGCGCGAACGATTACATCAGTCGCTTGTGCGTTCACCATGCTTTTGACTGTCGCAAACTCACAGCTGTACGCTGCGCTAGTTTGCGAATCGAACTGGTAGGCAATACTGCCGGGCGGGTGATTTAGTCGGTAGCCAGTCGCCATTACCGCAAAGAGGATCAGAGCACTGATTTGAACTATATTGATGGCGATGTTCACCGCCGTTGAGCCATTAATACCGCGATGAGCGATATAGGAAATTCCAAAAGAGAAAGCGACAGCCATGAGCATCATGAACAGCGGTCCGGGATTGGATGCGCTCATGAAGGTTGGCCAAATCGTTCCCACTAAGTATCCCGAAATGACCCCGATGACGCCGACCATCACGCCTGGATAGATCCAATAGTAAAGATGGGAACCCCACCCAACCACAAACTTTGCCAATCTGGCATAGGGCCACGCCTTATGATGATTAAGGAAAGCCTGTTCGGCGAAATAGTACGAGCTCCCAGTTCCGGGATATAACTTCGCCATCTCCGCGTAGCAGACGGCGGTAGCCAGGCACAATAACAGGGCAAAGACGATGCCAATCCACATCGCAGGCGAAGTCGCCCCGTATGCTGCCTGCCCGGCAAAGGTCAACCATAGAAAAGCGCCTGGAGCGATGAGTGCCATCGCATTCATCGTCAACCCGGTCAACCCCAGGGTTGGTTTCATCTCAATGGATGAGTCGGCCATCGGCACTTTCCTCCTTCGAGGTTTGGTGCAAAGCCTCTGCAACTAAACTTTGTCTGTTATCCGTGAAGGAGGACTCCAATGCTGCCTCCAACATCGGCCGAGTATTGCCTGCCAGCGAAGGTGCAGGAAACATACCGAACTCGACTTTCGGTGGCGACGGTAGATCCGGATCTTCCAGAGCCATGAGTCTGCAGCTTCGCACTGCCGCTGTCGGCAACGCTGCCAAACCCAGACCCGATTGAGTCGCGTTCAGGACGGCATCGAGGCCGGAACTTTCGAAGGCGACGCGCCACTGCCAGCCGGCTCTCTGGAGAGAATCCAGCATTTCATCCTGCCAATGGCAATGGCTTTCGAACAACACGAGGGGCAGCGCCCGTGACTTTGAAATCCGCAAGCTTTTCGCCGCCGCCCACTGCAGCTGTGTTTGCCATTTAACGCTTGGTACGCCGGTCATCACGCCCGGCGTAGCGATGGCCAAGTCGAGTTCTCCCGCTCGTAGCAATCCGTCGAGCTTCTTAGGAACCGTGACCACCACTTTGAGTGCCAATTCGGAATCACCCGATTGCAAGCGTTTTAGAGCTGAGATGAGGCCCATGATGGGTAGGTCTGCGCTGACTCCGACGACCAGTTGCCCCGCGGCGCTTTGACCTCGAAGCCGGGTAAGGGTTTCCTCGCTGAGTTCGATGGCGCGATTGGCATAACCTACGAGCAACTCTCCGTGCCGGGTCAATGTAACCCCATTACTTCCTCGGGCACGATCGAACAGTTGTTGACCGACGATCTTTTCCAGCTGTGCAATCTGCCGGGTTAGCGTGGGTTGTGCTTTTTCCATCGCCGCCGCGGCTTTGGTGATGCTGCCGCGACGCACCACCGCCAAGAACGTGCGCAGTAGGCCCAACTCCAACTCACCAGTCCCTGCTAACACCGCCATTGGACTCACCTCACGGTCCGAGACAGGCTCAGAGTTACGATAACCGGCGACTGTCAGGGCCAGTTGCAAAATAGAATGGTCGGGGTGAAAAAGCCGTGAAGATGACCATTCAAACTTTGATTGGGCGATATAGAAGACGCTGATGAAGAATGTCCTTGGAGGCGCTGTATCGTAACCCAATGGTTCTGAGTGAAGGACAGCAGGGTAGGATGGATCAATGAACCTAAGTCGAAATCACGGGATCATGACCGTTCTGCTCCATTATTGTGTAGAAGCTTGGTAGATATTTATCTCGGTGTGGGACTACGCTGTACGGAATTGGCGGTATTTCTGCAGGCCAGAGGCACCGTCCTCCAGCTGCTAGTGATTTATGTCATCGTCTCCACCGTGCCGTTGGGCGTAGGCGTCTACCTGTTGCTGGCGCCTCGACGCGGCGGCAATTTCCTCAACGATGCCTTTGCCATTTTTCCTGCCGTTGAGCCCACTGCTCGGATCAAGAAACTCTTCTACCGTGCTCTGGGAATATTTCTCATCGGGGTTTCGACGTTTTACATCCATCAAATCTACTCAAATATCGTTTCGCCGGTCGAGCATTACTTCCAACCCAAGAAATAATCGCCGCCAGCCGTGAGATTTCCTGATTCTGTGCATCGAAAGTTTGAGGGATTCCTTATACGGAATTTATCGGCTTTCCATGCGTTTTTCATGCCTGAGTTCCTAACCTCGACGTTAAAAGGTGACTACTCGCTTCAGTTCGACCGTCAGCCAACGCCACAGATGTCACTCCGGCTATGGTTTCGTGTGGACTTGTGCACTGGTATGTTTTTTCGTGGTTGCATCGGCACCTTGCGCGATGGCTCAAATCGGCGCCGAAGTTCACATATCGCCTAGAGCGAGGCAGGCAGCAACCGCCGCTAGGATGTCCTTGGCCGATTCTGGCAGCTTACTGCGGGCTGACGTAGACCTCGTCCTAGTTGGAGTCACAGTTCTCGATCGTGATGATCGCGCCGTCTCAGGATTGCGGTCCTCGAGTTTCGTGGTTCTCGAGAACAAAGTGCCCCAACCGATCCGTTATTTCTCTCAAGACGACATGCCGTTGTCGGTGGTCCTGGTGCTTGATACGAGTGGAAGCATGGCCGACAAGATGGAATACGCTCGCCGCGCTGCCCTTGAATTTCTCAACGCGAGTAATGCTGGCGATGAGATTGCCGTAGTAACCGTGGCCAGCCAGCCTCGCGTAAAGAACATGTTTGGGGATTCGCTCAGCCAGATCCGGGAAACCGTGGACTACGCGCAGGCAGATGGAACCACTTCGCTGTGGGACTCGGTCTACGTCGGAATGCAGAGGCTCCGATCGGCCAGCCTGTCAAGAAAAGCGATGGTAATCATCTCTGATGGCGGCGATAACTCCAGCCGTTTTACTGAAGGCTCTCTCCGTCGAATGCTTCAAGAGGCCGACGTTCAGGTATACGGAATCGGATTCTTTGACAGTTTTCCGAGAACGCAGGAAGCAAAACGCGGTCCCCTGTGGCTTGAGGATGTTACGAACGCAACTGGGGGACGATTACTCATCGCGCACGACGCTGTCGGCGCCACGGCAGCTGCTCTAAAGATTAGCGACGAATTGAGAAGCCAATACGTTCTCGGTTATTACCCTCGTGATTCGAAACCAGGCGGAAAGTGGCGCAACATTAAAGTCCAAATTAAATCCGACCAGTCCAGCAAACTTCGCCTCTATGCGAAAAAAGGGTATTACAGTTCGGCTAACTGACGGGCCGCATCCTTTAACATGCGTACTCACAAGGTCGGCCTGCAGCAGGCGCTACTGATTAGGTTTGCGAGAATAGATGTCGTGATGGCTCAGCAAGAAAACAGACCGATGCGAATCAGCCTATACGCATTAGCGGTTTCTGCAAATATCACTGCGCTGATAATCCTGCTTGAGGGTCTATTCCTTCGACATTTCACTCTCGGCGAAAAGGCGATTGTCGCCAGCGCGACAGCACTTTCGGCATTCTTCTGGGGACTCTATTTTGTGATAGGTGATCGAGGAGTACTCTAACCCTTTCGGTTTCCTCCGTCGGCCTGAGGCTTTTGTTCGACAGAATTGGAGAAACGCGCTACGACGAGAGAACCTAAACCAACTTAAAACGCGTTTCCGCGAGCCTATAGAGTGGTCGCCATACCAGTCGGTTGACCGTGACCACTATCGTTGCCATTACGATTGTGGCAAATAACAACAAGGCAAAATTCCCGGTATCAGTCGCTCGGCTGATCTCGGCGCCAAGGCCGAGAGTCGACAGCGTTTCTTCTCTCACGAGTCCGGTGATGAGATAAGGAAAGATGCCCGGCAGAATCACCGTTCTCCAACGTTCTCCCCTGGACAGATCAAAGACGTCGGCCACCTCCCGCAACTCGGAGGGAAGCGCCATTGCGCCTGCGATTACGTTGAACAGGATGTACCACTGCGTCCCCAGCAACATCAGAGCAACGGATCCAATTCCTAGGCCGCCGCCGAGATGCACGATCCCCAGCAAAAGGATCGGAAAGAGAGCCGTGGCCGGCACCGAAGCTGCGACTTGGGCGAGGGGCTGCGCAATGCGCGCGAGACGAGGGTGAAATCCAATCGCAACTCCAGCCGGAATGGTCCAGGCTGAGGCCAGCAGGAGCGCGGTATTGACGCGAAGAAAGGTTGCACCTGCGCTCTTTAAAGTCAGAAGTACGCTGGCACGATCGATTTCCCGCAGCATGGAAATGGCGCGGCCCGAGGCATAAATCGTGATCGTGACGACGAATAGGAGCAAAATGGAACCGAGTAAGTAAGTTGCAAACTTGTTGGTCTTCTTGGGGGACGTTGGACGGGCGGCTCTCTCAGCCAGATTCAATACGATCTGCTCAGAGATCGGAGCGAAGATTTTCTTCTGCACTACCTTCAACGCGTGGGAGCGACGCAGAGCTTCCAGAATGGGAGAACGCGGCACGGCCGCGCTCTCGAGTTGCTCGAACTTGAATTTATCAGACCACGCGATTACCGGCCGCCACACGAGTTGATCAAGCAGGACAATTACTCCGATCATCACCGCAATCCCCCACAGAATTGACCGGGTATCGCCGGTGCTGGCCGCGGTTTGCAAGTAAGAGCCCAGGCCGGGCAGACGGAAGTCGCGCTCGCCCAGCACAAACATTTCGCAAGCCATCAGAAAGAACCATCCGCCCGCCACCGATACCATCGAGTTCCACACCAGACCGATCGCTCCATATGGCAGCTCAAGCGTGAAGAATCTTTGCAAAGGGCTGAGTCGATAAATCAGCGCTGCTTCATGCAAATCCCGGGGAATGCTCTTCAGTGACGAATAGAAACTGAACGCCATGTTCCAGACCTGGCCCGTGAAAATAAGGATCACTGCCCCGAGTTCGACTCCTAATTGCTTTGTCGGAATCAAGGCAACCAGGGCGAGCATCACGGCGGGCAAGAAGCTGAGCACCGGTATGGATTGCAGCACATCAAGTATGGCCAGCATGGGCGCTTCAAGACGCTTGTTCCTCGCTGCCATCCATCCGTAACTCAGCGCAAAGACTAGGCTGATGAAATATGCGATGAGTATGCGTGCCAGGGAGTACATGGCGTAAAGCGGCAGAGCTCGTGGCGATCGATCGATCTCTGCTACTGGAATTGCTCCGCCAGACCAGTAGCGGGCGATCAACACAACCCCGTAGAAGCATGCCAATCCACAGAACAGTACGACGACGTCAGTTGCCACCGTCCAGGTCGGTTGGCGCACGACGGAGCGCGCAAACGTGCGCACTCGAATCATGGCTTCACTTCCGTGAGCTGTGGGCTTTTTTGACTACCTTCCGGAAGTCTCAGGCGATGGGTACGGGCGTCGAAGTCAAAGATCTCCGCATACCGTCCCCAATTGACCGCGGTTTCCAACTGCTTGATCGTTTCGTCCTCGCTGAACTGCTCGTCCAGCAGATCGTGGAAGAACTCCTCGTGCACGGCGTGGTCCGATTTGCTCTCGAGCACACGCTTGATCTGCCGGAACAGAAGCAAATGCTTGAGTAAAGTTTCGCGGAACAGTTCCTTTTGCTTCGCTATTTCGGCGTGCGCGAATGCGCGCCCCGCTGGCGTAATTTCGGCGTTGCCTTGTTCCACTCCTACAAAGCCAAGCAGTAACGCTGCGTCGATCAAGGGCAGCAAGTCATCGATCTCGAAACTCAAGTCTCTCGCAAGACGGGAAATCTCT
>Ga0207117_1041_pt1 | contig 24220 bp, 14 predicted proteins | sample Alteio_BWMinHeat_45_FD_153502 | JGI IMG/M metagenome (GOLD analysis project Ga0207117, IMG submission 153502) | Enriched cells from forest soil in Barre Woods Harvard Forest LTER site, Petersham, Massachusetts, United States -... | ecosystem: Environmental > Terrestrial > Soil > Temperate forest >...
AAAAATGCAAAATGGCACCTACGGAAAATGTGAAAAATGCGGTAAAGCCATTGAACAAGAACGCTTATTGGCATGCCCCGAAGCGAAATTGTGCATTAAGTGCAACGAAAATAAGTAGAGTCTAGTCAAAAAAGGTTTTTTAGCCAACATGAGAAATTTTCTGGCGAAAAACGTTTTCTTCTGACGAGGGATACTTTAGCTATCCCGAGGAAGAAAAAACGATTTGTAGGCGAAAATTGCCATATTGGGTAAAATCGCTTTTTAGTTTATCCTAAACCTTTTTTGACTAGACTCTAAAAAATATATGCCAAGTAAAGTATTTTCTGGCGCCATTGTGGGATTAGACGCACAGCTTTTAGAAGTTGAAATTGACCTGTCCCATGGCTTGCGGTCTTTTACTATCGTAGGACTGCCCGACAAAACCGTAGAAGAATCTAAGGAAAGAATAGAATCTGCCATTAAAAGCTCGAAATTATTATCACCTCATCAAAGAACATTTAGGATTTTAGTTAACTTAGCTCCTGCCGATTTAAAAAAAGAAGGCTCATTATATGACTTGCCAATCGCATTGGCTTTTTTAATTGCTTCAAAACAAACCAGTTTTAATCCCGAGCATAAATTATTTTTAGGGGAATTGTCATTAGATGGCGCCCTAAGGCCCATAAAAGGGGCTTTATCATTTGCGTTGATGGCAAAAAAATTAGGCTTTAAAGAAATCATTCTGCCAAAACAAAATGCCAATGAAGCCGCATTAATACAAGATATAAAAATTATTGGCGTCCAATCCCTATCCCAAGCATTAGCATACTTAGAAAATAGAGTGAAAATTGAACCGCATATATCAACGCAACATCAAGACTTAGTCAAACATGCAGAAAATTCGGTGGATATTAGCTGGGTAAAAGGCCAAGAATACGCAAAACGAGCCTTGGAAATTACTGCAGCAGGAGGACATAATCTCTTTTTTTCAGGACCTCCCGGAGGAGGAAAAAGCTTGTTGGCAAAGGCACTGCCATCAATATTGCCAAAGCTGGGCTTTCAAGAAGCGCTAGAAGTTACCAAAATTTACAGCGTTGCGGGCCTCTTAAAAGAAAATGAAACGGTAATAGATGCACGGCCTTTTAGATCTCCGCATCACATTGCCTCAGAAGCTTCTTTACTGGGAGGCGGATCGCCTTTGAGGCCCGGAGAAATCACCCTAGCACATCGAGGAGTATTATTTCTAGACGAATTTCCGGAATTTCACAGAGACGTATTAGAATCTTTGCGCCAACCCATTGAAGAAGGTAAAATTACCATATCTCGCGCAAAAAACACCTTTACGTTCCCTAGTCGATTTATGTTGGTAGGAGCTTCAAATCCCTGCCCGTGCGGTTACTTAAATAGTCCTGAAAAACCCTGCATATGTTCTCCCTCACAAGTGGCAATGTACAAAAGAAAGCTTTCGGGGCCTTTAATGGATAGAATTGATATTTTTATTGAAGTGCCCGCCGTAAAATATGAAAAATTAGCCCAAGATACATCTGAAAACCAGAGCAATCAAATAAGAGAAAAAATTGAAAGAACTCGAGAAATTCAAAAACAAAGGTTCCAACAAGATGGCATATTAGTCAATTCAGAAATGCAAATCCCCCAAATAAAAAAATATTGCCAGCATGACCAAGCTTCGCAAGAACTGCTAAAAAAATTTGTTGATTCTGGAAAATTATCGGCCAGAGGATACCATAGAATCTTAAAAGTTGCCCGAACTATTGCCGACTTGGCAGAGTCGCCAAACATACAACACGAACATATTGCAGAGGCTTTAATGTACCGACTAAAAAGCTAGATCAAAAAAACCGTCCCGCTTTAGCGGGACGGTTTTTTTAGTTACTTTGAATCCTTAAATGCTTTCAAGGGATTTTCTTCAAATCTGAAAGCGAAAATTTGATAGAATTATTATTGCGAATTTGCAGCCCAGATTTAAAGAAAAGATCTGAAACTTGCTTTTTTAATTGGGCAGTTGAGGATTCAAAGTAATTATTTATACCTAATCGTGCTTCCCACTGGATATCGTGCCAGAGGATTTTGCGCTCCTAATACTTCAAAGTGAACGTGGCATCCCGTGGCGTTTCCGGTTTGACCCATTAAGCCAACCCTATCGCCTACATCAACCCTGTCACCAGACTTTACAAAAAGCGCTTGCAAATGACCATAATAGGTGACGGTGCCATTTGGATGCAAAATAGTAATATAGTTTCCCATTCCCAAATTCCAACCATTATTTCCTACAGCTCTTTGCACAAGACCGGAAGCAGCTGCATAAATGGAAGTTCCGCACTTATTGGCAAGGTCTATAGCATTTTCAAAGTGAAGTCCCTGGGTGATAATGCCCTCTGCAGGATAAATAAAGTAGTTATCGGCCAAAGGAACTTCAATATTCACGCGAGGAGCTGCTTTTGGCGGCATCACGCCTCCAGGAATAATCAACGTATCCCCAATAAAAATATCCCCCTCGTTTGCAAGACTGTTAAACGCAATAATATCATCAACATTTACCTTATAGGTTTTTGCAATCTGGCTTATGGTGTCTCCATTTTTAACGGTATGCAATACTCCAGAAACCGGTAAAATGATAAGATCTTGGCCTGCTTTAAGCGAGGATTTTGAAGAAAGGTTATTTGCCCACAGCAGGGTATTAAGTGAAATGTTAAAGTTTTTGGCAACAGAATCAACCGTATCTCCTATTTGCGCGGTGTAATCTATCACATCTTTTCTTTGCTGGTCTTGTCCCCCAAAAATATCTCCTAATGTTTGTGTGGTTAATACGGTAGGAGTGGAAATTGCATATAAAGAGTTGTCTTGGACAGTTTCTAAGTCTGGTGTTTGCAGCGACGAATCTTCATTTTGACTAAAAAACGGGTCTGTATTGGTTAAATTATTGGTATTTTTAAAAAATGGATTGAAAAATGCCGCTTCGCCATGCTGTGAATATTGGCTTTGCGCCAAACTGTCTGATGAAAAAAACAATAATCCAAACAAAATAAAAGAGACTACTCCAAAGTAAAAAAGAGGATTTTTGGAAAATCTCTTAAAGTCTATTTTTGTTGGCTCCAAAAGGTAAAATCTTTTAAAATTTGCCTTCAGGCCTACCCAAAAATTACGTAACCAGATTAATTTTCTATTAAAAAAATTATACAAGGTATTAAGTTAAATTTATCATTAACAAGAGCTCCAGTCAACCCCTTTATCCACCTTCCCATACCATGCTACAATGGGCAAATCATGGACCTTACTTCTCCTACAACAATTAAAAATATCCTTTCAAGGCATCAAGCCAAGCCCACAAAAATAATGGGTCAGAATTTTTTAGTAGACGCATCTGTGCTTAATAAAATTATCCAAGCCGCTGAATTGCAACCAGAAGACATTGTCTTAGAAATAGGACCGGGGATAGGCACCTTAACCCAAGAGCTGGCAAAAAAGACAAAAAAAGTCATTGCCATTGAAAAAGACCGGGTCATGGTGGAAATTTTAAAAGAAACCCTAAAAGATTATAAAAATGTTGAAATCATACAGGGAAATATTCTAACCGCCGACTATAAACTACCAGCCCACTACAAACTTGTTGCCAATTTGCCTTATTACATAACCTCGCCAATCATCAGGATGTTTTTAGAAGCCAAAAACCCTCCAGAACATATGGTTTTAATGGTACAAAAAGAAGTTGGACAAAGAATATGCGCCAAGCCGCCTAATATGAGTATTTTGTCAGTATCGGTGCAAATTTATGCATTGCCAAACATTATTTCTACCGTTTCAAAAGGAAGTTTTTGGCCATCACCAAAAGTTGATTCGGCTATTATTAAAATACAACCACAAAACACTATCGCTAAAAATATTGACACTGATATATTTTTCAAAATTGTAAAAGCAGGTTTTTTGCATCCCAGAAAACAATTAGCAAATAATTTATCAGTGGGGCTAAAAAAAACTAAAGAACAAATTAATCCTTGGCTTTTAAAAAATAATATTAACCCTTTGCAAAGAGCAGAAACATTAAGCATTCAAGATTGGATTACATTAACCCAAAGTTATTCACACCTAAAACCTAACGCTTGAAACTTAATGCGTGCTATAATGAGAAAATTTAATCGGCCAAATACCATATTTCATGTCTAAATTTTTCTCCTCTGTTTTAAAGTCAAAGAAAATTATACTTTTTTTGGTTTTGTTTTTCTCTATAGTAGGACTCTTTTTCGGTCCATCAAATTTGGCTTTAGCTAAAGTAGGCGATCCATGCACAGGAAATACGAGCTTTTTCACGGGGGCCGAGAAGGGCAGCTGTGTTGGCGATGGTGAAATATGTGCTCCATTGAGTGCATGGGAAAGAGCTCAAGGCTTGTTACCTGGAACTCGTTATAATGGCCAGTGTCAACCCGAATCCGAAGGATTTACTACTGCAGCTATCAATAAAGGTATAAATATCATAGTTACCCTCCTTTTAGGTTTTCCCTTTTTATTAAGTGCACTTTTTTCTTTTGTATCTGGAACTTTATTGCTATGGGTTGTAAAGCTTTCAACAACAGTAGTAATCTACACAAAATTTGGAGCTAATAATCCAGCAGTTACTACGGGGTGGCCTATAGTAAGGGATTTTGGCAACATAATTATTGCCATAGGCCTTATTGTCATATCGGTAGCTACTATTTTAGGAAACGAAGCTTACGGAGCAAAGCGAAACCTGCCTAGATTGATAATTGCCGCCCTACTAATTAACTTTTCCTTATTAATATGCGGCATAGCTATTGATGCGTCAAATATATTAATGTCCTTTTTTCTAACTAAGGGCAATAATAGCTGGCTAAATATAGGCGCAGGAGTAATAAATAATGCGGTGGATATTATTCAAAAGGGCGATCAAAACCCGCTAGTTTTCATTGCGATAGTGCTGGGTAATACGTTTACCAATGTAGCAAAAGGCATTGTTGAGTTTCTTTATGTCTTTTTATTCTTATTTAGAATCATGGCGCTTTGGATTTTGGTTATTTTGTCTCCATTAGCCTTTGCGTGCGCTGTCTTGCCGGCAACAAAAAAAATGTTTGACATCTGGTTGGAAAATTTTACCCAATGGTGTCTTATCGGGGGAACGGGTGCATTTTTTCTTTATCTAGGGACAGAAATAAACAACACTATTGCAAAAACAGCCGACTATAAAATAGACCTTGCCTCGACAACCAGCTTTACTCAAAGTTTGTCGGGATTAGCTCAATTTTTTGTCCCGGGGATGTTTTTAATAATAGGATTTTTGTTTGCCATTAAAATATCTGCAATGGGATCTGAATATGCTATAAAGGCAGGCAAGGTAGTTGGCTTTGCAGGAGCCAAACTTACAGGTCGCGCTGCAGAGGGGACATACAATAGAACTGCAGTTAAAGTAGGGAATGCTATAGAATCTGTAACAGGATATAGGCTAGGAATAATTAGAGAAGGAGAAACAATAAGAGGCAAGGCAAGGGATATAGTTACAAAAGCCGGAGAGGGAGTTAGCGTAGTAAAACAAGGAACCACTAATTTGAATCAGCAAAATAGGGCGGCAGAACAAATGAAACCATATCAACCACTAGCAGAAGCTGAAAAGAATAGTGATGTGCTTGCACAGCGAGCAATAAATTCACGCACAGGCGCAGAAAGAGCTGCATACACTCAAGTTTTACAAAAGAGAAATAAACTTCATCTTATTAAGGATGACAATGATCCAACAGGTGTAAAAACTAGAGCATTGCGTCAGGCAGCTATTGATAATGCTAAAAGATACAATATTGATACCAGTGAATTTGCAAAATCAGATTATCGTTATGCAGAGTTTGATACTGGACCCAAAGGAATTGTAACGAGGATCCGGGCTACAAATCCAGCACTTACACTAGATCAAGCAAAGGCCACTGCTCGACAAGAACAACTTGAGGCAAATTTACAAGGTATGTCTGGAGAACAACGTAGAAATATTGATATAAGCGACCTCAGAAATCCTGACCTTGTAACAAGCAGGGCATTCACCGCAAATATGGTGAGAAACTTTAGAATAGCTGATCGTGAACACATAAATGCCCTCAGAGATCCTGCCACTAGAGCAGAATTCACAAGATTAATTGAAGAAGCCAGGAAGGTTAATAATAGAGCAGAGCTTAATAGATTAAGAGGAGTTAGGAAAGAAATTATAAATTTACCATAGGTAATTAAACAACATGGAAGAACAAAAAAACATAAGAGTAGTATTCACCGAAAAGGCAGAATCTGTATTTTCTGATCTCTTAAAGAATAATAATATTAAAGAAGATGATGAAGAACTTCTTAATGAAATCAATGAAGAACAAGAAACACCCACAGTTATAGTAAAAAATACAGTAATTTCTATCGCAAAAAAAATACTTCCTGAAAAAAGTATCGTTGAATCTTTGCAAAAAAATCTTCAAGTGCCTGAAAATACAGCTAAAAAAATTGTTGACGATATCAAAAATAAACTCTTGCCATTATTATTAGTATATCCTGACGAGAAATTTAATGATCCAAATTTCAGAGAAGAAATTTCTAAAAAAGTTTTTGAGTCTGAAGAAAAAGTACCTAAAAACCAAAAAGGAAACTTTCAAGAGGAGCTGTTAGAGAAAGTAAAAGCTGGTCAAGGTGTTTCAAAATTAGAGCCAGTTAAACAAGAAACTCCTGTGCTTTATGTTAAAGAAGTGCCTATCACAGATGTAGACAAGAATGCGGAAAATATGCGAAAACAAGGAGAAAACAGTATTACAGAAGATAGAGATATATTACCAAAAAAAAATACTAACCAAGAACCACACCCACAAAACAAAAAACAAGATACTTATCGCGAACCAATTGAATAATTTTTCATATATTCTATTATCGTAAAAAAGAAGGGTTGGACCATTGGTCCAACCCTTTGTTTTGGTTACTTTATCTCCCATCCTTCATCGGGATCATCTTCATCGTCATCATCGTCCTTTTTGCCTCCCTTCTTGTCTTTGGTGCTTGCGCTACCGGCTCCACCAGGGTTTCCAGATCCACGAGAACTTTGTCCCTGACTAGAACCGCCGCCAGTGCCGCGCAACTTCTCTGCAAAGATAGTGGCCGCGCCCTCTAGCCCTGTACCACCCCTGATATCGTATCGTTGATACGAGTCACCCAGAAGCGCCAGTTTCAGGTTTATAAATTCCCTGATTTCCTGGCTATTCCCGATGATTGACTCGTACTTTTTTGCAGTCGCCGCCGGATCGTTCTCAAATTCCCCCTGTATGGTTAGCAGTGTTTTTTTTGTTACCCTGCAAATCATACCCAACAAGGTCCCCCAGGTTTCCGCGGCAAGTTGCTGGGCATCGGCATTACCTTGAGTTTCCTCAAGGATTAGCTTCTGATGCTCTGGAGTTGGACCCAAGTCCCGACACTCAAGAGCAAGCAGATTAACCCCAATCATTCCTTTCAAATCAAGGAGTATCTGGTTGTTTTCAGGAAGCCTGAAAACAGCGTGCATATTGATTTTACTCTTCAAATCCCTGTAAGATTGCCCGCTCACGAAAAGACGTATAGCGGGCTCAACAAGGCCTGTGAAGGTGGAAAACCAATAGCTTACGTCAAAAAGGGCCTTCCGTGGATTCACTATCTCAGCAATCAAGGTAAATGATCCCTGCAGTGGAACCAAATCCTTGTCAACGAACCCACTAGTTTTTATCTCAAGCCCGTAGTTGTAGCGCTGTCCCACCTTGATAAAATCCGCTGGCTCGTCGGGCCGTGAAATGATTTTATCAAAGGTACTTTTCTGGAAACTCCATTTATAGACGTATATCTCTTCTAGGGGCCAAAGGTAAAACCTTCGGCCTCCCAATAGGCTTCCTATCCATTCGCTTCCCAGAAATTCGTACCTGTAGGATGGATCTGGCACAAGCTCGCACCAGGGGACAGTACCGCCATCCCTTTCTTGAAGCCTATGCCCAACTTTAGAAAACACCGGCCGGTGAAATGCGCCAGAGCGCATTACCATCTTGGCGGTGCTTTCCTGGACAAAAGTCCAGCGGACAAAAACCGAAAACAGCAACGCCAGAAGCAAAAGCATCCAAACGATGACCCCCAAGAATCCTACAAATCCATCCACTTCTTCAACAAGAAAAAGTGGAATAGGAATTGCAACCAAGAACACCGAGATAACAGCGATGCCCCATTCGGGCACCCTGTCCAAAACCTCGTTTTCCTGGTAGGTCTGCTGCTCATCATTCTGCTTTTTTTCTTCCTGATTTTTCTGCACTTTCACGGCAAGTCCTCCTGAAAAATCCTCATTAAATCCTTCCGCAACGAGCGGAATTTAATGGGATATGTTGTCAAAGGTCAGCTCTTTTTAACTTGAAACGATCAAGTTAACACGACCTAATTTTAGCATAATAATATATATTTGTCAATATCAGCAGTTAAGTTTTAGGGGTGTTAATAACTATGGTGTTTGCATATTATTTTATGTGATATAATTAATGAATTTAAAGTCATTTTTTGACACATTAAAAATATATTAAAAAGCACCTATGGCCCAATACCCTATCCCGCAATACATAGAAGCCGAAGGTAAAATTATCAATTTTTTGACCTTCAGGCAATTTTTTATACTCATTGGCGGAGGTGCAGTTTGCGTTGTGTTGTATAACATTTTACCTTTTTCTTTTTTTGTTGTTGTTGCTGTTATAGTAATAGCCCTTACTGCCCTGCTTGCATTTGTAAAAGTTAACAACGTTTCCATCATAACGATATTTTTGCAATTTCTTGGATTTTTGTCAGTACCAAAAAATTATGTGTGGAAAAAGAAAGAAATTGCACATCCGTTTATAATAAAAAAGGGAACAGATGCCGATGTGCCAGGAATTAGCGAAATTAAATCCCAAATTACAAGGCTTCAGGATACCAAAAAGAAAATAGAAATAGGTAAAAAATAAATTCAACATTTATACATTAAAAAACTATGGCGGAAGGCGCAACACAAGATTTTTTAGAAATAAAAGACATTAAAGAGGGTATTGTGATTTTAAAAAATAACGACATGAGGGGCGTTTTAATGGTTTCTTCTATAAATTTTGCCTTAAAATCTGAAGAAGACCAAGGCGTAATTATTTATAATTTCCAACGATTTTTAAATTCCTTAGACTTTTTCTGCCAAGTTGTCATTCAATCAAGAAAAATAAATATTACCCCATACCTAGAAAGCCTTAAAGAGCTAGAACAAAAGCAAACTAACGAATTATTAAAAATACAAACATCTTCATATACGGAATTTGTAAAACAGCTAGTCCAAGGAGACGAAGTGATGACAAAAACTTTCTATATAGTTATCCCCTATGCTTTAACTGAAGGACTTGGGACTAAAGGAGTTATGCAGCAACTTGGTGTCTCAAATTTATTTGGGAGCAAAAAAGAGAAAACCCAACAGAAAGAAGTGGACTTTGAGAAATGTAAAACCCAGCTTTGGCAACGCATGGAATTTGTGGCCATTGGATTGCAAAGATGTGAACTGGAAAGCGTCCCATTAACTACTCCTGAATTAATTGAATTATTCTGGTCAATACACCATCCCGACCAGGCAGAAGTAGGGCATTCACCGGAAATAGTGCCAGAACTATTAAAATAAATAAGCGATTATGGATTTGCCATTTTTCAAAAAAAAGCCAACTACAGACGACACCACATTCCAAGAGGAAAAAATTGATATTAAAGATATCATCGCTCCTCCTTACATTGGTGTAACCCAAAACTATATAAAAATTGGTGAAAAAATTGCCAAATCTTTTTTTATCTTTGCCTACCCAAGATACTTAAGCACTGGCTGGCTTTCCTCGGCAATTAACTTAAACGCCCGGATGAATATATCTTTCTTTATAACCCCGGTTGACAATACAATGATTTTAAAAAAGCTACGATCAAAGGTTACCCAAATATCTTCTGAGTTAATGGAAAAACAAGAAAAAGGATTAATCCGCGATCCTGCTTTGGAAACGGCCTACCAAGACATTGAAAACCTACGCGACAAAATCATTACGGCCCAAGAAAAAATGTTTCGTTTTGGGCTTTACATAACTGTGTATGAAAACAGCATTGAGCAAATACGTGAAGTAGAAAATACGTTGCGATCAATTTTTGAATCACGCCTTATTTATATCAAGCCAACCCTCTTTAAACAAAAAGAAGGATTTGTATCTACAAGCCCCTACGGAATGGACTTAATTGGAGTTCATGTGCCCATAGACACCGAGCCTTTGTCTACCGTATTTCCATTTACCTCTTTTAACTTAAGTTCTAATGAAGGTGTTTTGTATGGGGTGAATATGCACAATAATTCTTTGGTGCTTTTTGACCGCTTTACCTTGGAAAATTCCAACATGGTGGTTTTTGCAAAATCTGGAGGCGGCAAATCATATGCCATAAAATTGGAAATATTGCGATACTTAATGTGGGGAGTTGATGCTATTGTAATAGACCCAGAAAATGAATATCAATTTTTAGCAGAGGGAGTGGGAGGGGATTTTTTCAAAATATCTTTAACATCAGACACCCATATAAATGCCTTTGATTTGCCTATGCCCGGCGAAGAAGAAAATGCCGAGGACATTTTGCGCTCAAGCGTTATAAATTTAGTGGGACTTTTACGAATAATGTTGGGCGGAATTACCCAGGAAGAAGATAGTATTTTAGACCAAGCGCTTACTGAAACTTACGCCGCAAAAGACATAACAGCGCAATCAGATCCTGCCACTTGGCAAAAAAATATACCGCTGATGTCAGACTTTGAAGAAATCCTGCAAAACATGACTGGAGCCGAGTCTTTGGCCCGTCGTCTTAAAAAATTTACCCAGGGAACATTTGCAAAGTTTTTCAACCAAAAAACCAATATTGCCATGGATAAAAACTTCATTGTATTTGGCATAAGGGACATGGAAGAATCGTTAAGACCCATCGCGCTATTTATTGTTATGCGATACGTATGGAATATTATCAGGACAAAAATAAAAAAGAGGATTTTGGTAATTGATGAAGCTTGGTGGCTAATGCAATCAGAGGATGGCGCTTCATTTTTGTTTAGCCTGGTAAAAAGGAGCCGAAAGTATTGGTTGGGAGTCACTACGATTACCCAAGACGTGGATGACTTTATGAAGTCAAGCTACGGCAAAACTATTATTTCAAACTCATCATTGCAATTACTACTCAAACAATCTACGGCTACCATTGACGCTGTACAAAAAGTGTTTAATTTAACCGAAGAAGAAAAATCGTTATTGCTGGCGGCCAATGTTGGAGAAGGATTATTTTTTGCCGGTAAAAAACATGTGGCTATAAGCGTAAAAGCAAGTTCCACCGAAGACCAAATTATTACAACCAATCCCGGAGAAGTAGAAAAAATAAAAGAGGAAAAGAAAAAAATTAAAAATAGCGAGGGTTCAAAATCATAATTTTATGCAGGGAGGCGCTACGTCACCAATGGGAATGTTTATGTTAATGACTGGTTTTTGCTGTGATTTAATAGACTTTTTTATTCCGTTTGTAGGCCCTATTATAAGTGTTATTATCATCAGCATTTTATTGTACATTTTTAAAGATCAGATAGTGCCGAAAAAAGAAAGAGAAGATGGAAAGGAAAAGACAAGGGAGGAGACGGAGGAATCAAAAAAAATGAATGAAGGATTAGATACAAACTTAGAAAAGAAAACAATAGATCGAACAGCATCACAGCGCCAACAAGATTTATCAGAAAGAAGAAAGGCAGACATGGCACAAAAGAGAGATGTACCAAAAAGTCAAACAACAAAAAATACAAAAAGTAGCATGGCATCAGATATTGCCAAGGGGAACATAAAGGGAATAGCCACAAGATTAATTATTAATTTTTTAATCGATTTGATACCGATTATAGGCCCTATACTGGGTTCGTACACTGTTATGGTTTGGAAAGTGCTTTAAGGTGGATAACTATGTGTATTATGTGTTGATTAATTGTGGTAAAATAGTGTAATTATTTACGATTAATGGCTTTCACAAAACAAAAAAGGGATGCAAAAAAATATAAATATCTTTTATATTTTTTTGCATCCCTTTTTTTATTCTTGGCCTTAAGTCATGTGGCCTCTGCTCTTGAAGTAGTGTATCCCCAATTACCTAATGCCGTTGTAACCCAAGGGACCCCAAACGACCTGCCCAATTTTATTAAATACTTTATTGTGCTGGCTATGGTGGCGGCGGGCCTGGCAGGCGTGATTTCTATAACCATTGCCGGCATTAAATTGCTGGGGTCCGCTGGAAATCCATCAGCAACCAGCGAAGCACGGGAAAAGATTTTCAGTGCTATTTTAGGTATCGTACTTTTGATGTGCTCATATATTATTTTAAATACCATAAACCCAGCGCTGCTAAATTTAAGTCTTCCAACACTACAACCAGCGGGAGGAGTTGTAAATGGAGATGGAGGAGTACGAGCAGCAGCACAGGCACTAATAAATGGAGGCGCTGGAAGAAGAGCACTAATGGCTATAAATATTGCTAATAAAGCACAAGGATTACCACCAGTACAGCTTCCCTTTAATCTTCTTGAAATTGGCACGGCCAAAGCAGTGGAGGAGTTTTGGGTTCAGTATAATCCTATAGAGGTAAATCTTGATGAGCCTGATGCACTCCACGATTTACCTACTGGTTATGACACGCTTGCGTATATTTGCGACGCACCTGGTCCAAATATGATAGTTCAAACATATACCCAAATAAATTATGGCTTAGACAGTGGCACAAAAACAACGGTTTTACCATGTATAGATATGAATGTGGCACCTTATGATCTCAATAAAGTAACACTGCCTCTTTTTAATGTTGCATCCTACAAGGCGGGCCAAGAAACGCCTGGTGTATATCTTTATTTAGGACAAGACTGTACAGGAGCCAGCACGTATCCAGCCATAACCGACAGTGGCTCATTGGCAAACTTTGGCATAGACCCGCTTTTTTCGAGCGCTGCTTCGGCAAGAATTGTAAATGGTGGAGCCAATCCCTTTATTGCCAATAGCAATAGTGAGCCCCGATACGGCTTTGTATTAAATTCTTCTGCTACTGCCAAAGGGCAATGTACGATACCATTTATGAATTACGAACCGGGAGACATGTGGAGCTCGTCCAATACCGGCAAATGCGTAAATTTAGATTTATGTTCGAAAGCGCAATTAGCAGGAGCAGACATTCATCTCCCTACTTCTATTAAAGTATCACTTGCTCCGGACTGCACCACGGGAGCATTAGCCTCATCTGGCAATAATAGTTCTCTGGCTAAACTTGGAATTCCCCATGCCTTAGCTGCCACAACAGACTCTGGGTCAAGTCTTTGGGATTTACTTATTGACGGAGCTTCATTTAAGTTCGGTGAAACGGTTCCAACAACCACTGGTCCACATACTTTAACTGTAACTCCTACCAACGGAAACAATTCTGAAATAAGTGACATTATTGATAGCACTGGTGCTAAATTACCAACTGACGGAGCAGGAGACTATGTAGCAACTGTACTCCCTGACCAGCAAAATACGTACACTTGCGAATGTTCATCCCAAACTATAACTATTAATAAGGTTTGTATTCCAGCCAATGACCCCGGAAAGTTCAAGATGATTATTGATAACACCAACGTGGCGGGTATTGATATACCCTGCGGAGGAACAACGGGCCCAGTTTCAGTTACTGCAGATACTCATCTAGTAAGCGAAGAAGCAGGATCAGGCACCAATATGATAAGCTACACCAATACTATTAGCTGTACAGTGAATGGAGTTACTACTACAGATGGAACCGTGGATGTTGCTACTGGTCAAAATGCAATTTGTACCATCACTAACACCTTCGTTACTTCTTCAACCCCAACTTCTTCTCCAATTCCAACTATTACTAGTGGCACCCCAACCCCTACCAACCCTGTTCCTACTAATCCTGGTGGAGGGCCCGGTGGTGGTGGAAATCCTGGTGGAGGAGGCAATCCTGGAGGTGGTGGAAATCCAATATTGCCTACAACGTGCAATGATAGTGGATTCTGCTTGAATGTGTACAACCCAACCCCTGGGTCTGGCTTTGGAACATTCTGCAGCTTGGCAAAATTTGGAGGAACCGCCACATGCGTAGCCGGAGGACAAGGACATTCCTGTAATATTGCAAATGATGATTGCAACACCTGGGTTATTTCACCAAGTTGTACTATTGACGGTAAATGTGTTTCCGGACAACAAGCCATTGGCCTTGGAGCGCAAGTAGGAACAGGTCAAAATTGCAACATGGCTAAAAATGATAAAGATGGCTTTAATTCTGATTGTCAAAAAACTCCAACCATATTTACCGGCTACCTTACTTACTATGGCGGCAACGGCGGTGGAGGTGGAGCTAACAATGCAAATGGAAGTACCAATGGAACTAATGGAGTAAACGGCACAAACGGCGTTGGTGGCACGGGAGCTAATAGGGGCGGCGCTAACGGAGGCGGAACTGGCAATGGATCTGGCAGCAATGGCCAAGGAGCTGTTCCACCACCAGGCCTACCAAACACCGGCGTTAACTTTACCGCAACTTCTGTAACGCTTACTCCTGATGGAACAAGCCCAACCTTCCAACCATTTATTTACAACAGAGACACGGATATTCTCCTGCCATTTACTTCGGGACTGCCTATACTACTTGCGCCGGGAGACTACATTGTAGATCAACTACCAGATCCTAATTATATAAAAACATATTCAGGAAACTGTGATAAAAATGGCAACATTACGTTAGTCTCTGGCCTTCGAGCAGAGTGTACCATTGTTAACCAATACAATCCTCCAAGCGCCTACCTAACGGTCAACATGCAAGTATATGGTGGACCAGATAACCTTTCCAACTTCCCAGAATCTATTAAAAATAAAGATACCGGAGCTCTAGTATCGCCTGCAATTGCTGTGGAAAACCAACTTAATGTAAGCGCAGGAGATTATGTCGTAAGCGAAGTTAGCGATCCTAATTACATCACCAAGTTCTCTGGCGATTGTAATGCTAAAGGAAATATCAAAATATCTCCATACACTTCTAAAATCTGCACTATTACCAATACCTACATTAATCCCACCTTCTTATTTATCAATAATATTGTAGTGGGCACGACAGGAAGTATTTCTAACCTTGAGCAATTTGTTTATAGCAAAGACACGGGAGTTACTTTCCCAGTGACCCCTGGGCTGCCGGTTCCTATTAGCCAAGGTGGATTCCCCTTATTGTTAAATCCCGGCAACTATACGGTAAGTCAAAATCTTATGTCTAATTACACTCCATCATATTCGGGCGATTGCAAAGCCAACGGAGACGTAATTTTAGCACCAGGTATTTCCAGCTACTGTACCATTACGAATACCTATAATCCTATTCCTACCGCATTACCAACTGCATCACCCGGCGCATTGCCACTAGTGCCGCAAAACTAACATATATACACTATGTCATTAAAAAACATATTATTAAGAAAAAAAGCGTTACTGCCTCTAGTAGGATTTTTACTTTCTTTTGTAGTTACCTTTTACTTTGGCGGACAGACCCTACTTAATAATACCTTGGCATCGCTGGTGCATATTCAACTTGCGCCTTTTGTGGGAAGACCAACCAGCGCAAGCATTCAGTTATCAGACATAAATACTGGTTTAATTGGTTATTGGAAATTTGACGAGGGAAATGGAACTACTGCAATAGACTCTTCGGGAAATGGGAATAATGGGGTTTTGACTAATGGCCCCACATATTCCTCAACAGTACCCCCCACTCATTTTTCAGACCCTTATAGTTTAAATTTTAATGGTACGAGTAACTATGTAGACACTCCTGCTAATTCTTTATTTAACTTTGGAACAGGAGACTTCACTCTTTCTACATGGGTGTACCCCACTAATATTGCCGCTGGCTATCAAATACTCATTGGAAAAGATAGTAATAATGCAAGACAATGGACTTTTAATATAGGTGTTTTTGGAAAAAGTGGTTTTGCTAATGGCTATGTTGATTTCTATCAAATCCCAACTGCTACTAGCGTAAACTCAGAAACGACTTTAATACAAAACACATGGAATCTGGTTACTTTGACTAGAGCAGCTGGCATAGACCAAATATATGTCAATGGTTTTGCAAGCGGAAGTCCTGTAAATGACACTACCAACGATAATCTTACTAATAAAATTCAATTTGGGGAGAGGGAGTACGTTGGATATCCGCAAAACTTTTATGGATCGCTCGACGACGTACGCATTTATAACCGCGCCCTCTCCGCCATTGAAATTTCTGCTCTCTACAACGGAAATAGCTCTGGAACAACTTGGACGCCAACCGGTCCTAGTAGATATTGGACTGATATTACTATGAGTAGTGATGGTAAAATACAAACGGCAACCACCTATAACGATCAAATATACACTTCCACTGATTCTGGAGTAACTTGGACAGCAAGAGATAGTGCTAGAAATTGGCAGGCAGTTGCCATGAGCGCTGATGGTATAAAACAAACGGCGGTTGTAACAGGCGGTCAGATATACACTTCCACTGATTCTGGAGTAACTTGGAAAGCAAATGGTCCCAGTGGTGTTTGGGATGGTGTCGCAATGAGTAGTGATGGTAAAATACAAACCGTTGTTCCTTATGGTGGCCAGATATACACTTCTACTGATTTTGGAGTAACTTGGACAGCAACGGCTAGTAATAAATATTGGTCCAGTGTCGCTATGAGTAGTACAGGTAATATACAAGCGGCGGTTGTAACAGAAGGCCAGATATACATTTCCATTGACTCCGGAGTAACTTGGACAGCAAGGGGTCCTAGTGGTGTAAATTGGGAGGGCGTTGCTATGAATAGTGCAGGCAATATACAGGCTGCAATTATATCAGGCGGTCAGATATACACTTCCACTGATTCTGGAGTAACTTGGAAAGCAAATGGTCCCAGTGGACAATGGACCGATATCGCCATGAGTGGCGATCCAATAATTGCTGCAATTACTTGGGGGGGTCAAATATATAATTCGGTTCTTAGTGATTCGCTGAATGCTGCTCCACCCCCCATAAACACGGGCGATATGTACCAAAAATTTCGTAATTGGTGGAATGCTTATTTGAAAAACTTGGGCTTTAGCTGGCAGTATTGGTGGTATTGGTGGCGCACAAATTACTATAGTTACTATTGGTTTCAATTTTACTTTTCACCACCCCAAATAGCCGTGAGCAAAATTGTGATTAACCATGGCGGCACACTAGGATTTTCCAGTTTTCCATTAAAAATTGATGGCAAGACAGTTCTTTCAGGACAGACAACTACGGTTTCGGCGGGCCCGCATACCATATGCGAAGCCGGAAAACCTAACTACAAGCCAACGTGGTCGGGCGATTGCCCTCCTGCGACTGGTTCGTACTGCAATATTATCATGGCAGTTGCCGGCCGGCTTAATACGTGCATTATTACCAATGAAGAAATAAACAACTTAACCCCTGCTTATATAACTATTAAAAAAATACTGGTAACCAGTGATAAAACTAAAAAAGCAACTGATTGGCAATTTATTGCAACCGATTCTCTAAGCGGCAACAACCAACCCCAACCTCCGGCAAACCTCCCCATTGGCGCTGGCGCTGGAGCACTGTCGGGGCAAACATTGACCCTAGACCAAGAAACCCAACTTCACCCAGGTCTTTGGACTATATCGGAAGGCCCAACAGATCCTAATTACCAAGTAGCTTTTGGAGATGATTGCAATGCTGGCGAAGGTCAGGACTTTATAGGCGGACAAAATTCTCCTGGACAGGGAAGTGCTACCATTATGTTGTCTCCCGGTGATCATAGAATATGTACCATCACCAACACACAACTTGGTAGCAGTTTAACAATTCACAAATGGGTAAATAACTGTGGCGTTATAAGAAAATCAGAAGTTTCTCCTTCGGGCGGAACCGGAAATGCGCCCACTGGCACAGCATGCAATGGCACAAAACAACCAGTGGATTTTGGACCTACAATTACCATTACTAACCTTGGCACCCTAAATAAATTCACGTATAGCGCTATTGATAGTCCAACCACATTTAATTTGGACGCACCAAAACAACTTCCTCCCGGAACCTACCAAATTTCAGAGGATCTAGGTAACTTTCCAAATTACCAATTAACCGGTTTTAAAGGTGACTGCACTAATACCGGCTTAATAAGAATATCAACGGCTGATAGTACGCCCAAAACCTGTACGATTACCAATACGTTTCTTACCCATTTTGTATGCGTAAAGCATAATCTTGATCAAATATATCAAAGTTCAAATCCAACCATTTATTACCGTAGTCCGGTTGTGTTGGGCCAATGTGTAGTAAAAGATGGCCCAGGAAATAATCAGTGCCAAGGCACGCAAGACCAAGACAGTTGCGCTGCCCTTTGCAATAGTTGTGCGCCAAGAAATTGTACCGACAAAGGAACATCTGATAATCCAACAACAAATTTTGGCATGCAAAATGGCCCATGCGAATACACTAATCCTTATACGACGTGTCCAGATCCTGCCGCTGCAAATGGACCCCAATTTGATGCAAATGGCGACCAAATAAGATTTGGGGACGCTGCGCTATGCCGATATGATTGTTGCAGTTCTTGTAGTGTGCCGGGAATACCCGCTGACTCAACTGGACAACCCATACCAGCAGACTCTTGTTTTCCTGACTCTTTCACAAATTGCCCCCAAAAAACTTGCAATGACCCAACTGTATATCGATTCGACCCCACCTTGGGAAGATGTACACATTAATAAAATACCCATATTTTAAATTTGCAATAAAAAGAATACAATAAAGAAACGCAAAGTAAAAATAACATGCCACTAAAAAATATTTTAACAAAAGTACTATTGCCTTTGGCAGGGTTTTTGCTTGCTTTTGTTATCATTGTTGGCGCTGTATATGCTGGCGGACAAGGCATGCTGAATAACACTCTGGCATCCTTGGTTCGCATTAATCTTGCGCCTTTTGTGGGGAACACAACCAAAACGAATATTCGGTTAGCTAGCATTGGTAGTCCGCCTTATACGTTCGGTCTTTTGCACACTTTTGTTGGGGGAACTAACGACGGAGCACTTGCTAATGGCTCTATGATTTTTTCTGGATCAAAATTATATGGGGTAACTTTCCAGGGAGGAAGTGCAAATAAAGGTACTGTATTCTCCGTGAATACCGATGGTAGCGGATTTCAATTATTGCACAGCTTCCAAGGAGGCACTAGTGACGGGGCCAATCCTGTAGCATCACTTGCCGTGTCTGGATCAACATTGTATGGAATGACTGGCTCGGGAGGCAGCAGTTCAAATGCTGGCGCTATTTACTCTATTAATACTGATGGTAGTGGATTTCAATTATTACATGCTTTTGTTTTTGGCGCTCCAGACGGAGTTTTTCCCAGTGGCTCGCTTATAGTTTTTGGATCAACCCTATACGGCATGGTGCATGGTGGAGGAAACTTAAGTAATGGCACTATTTTCTCCATGAATACTAATGGCAGCAGCTTTACCGTTTTGTATACATTTGCTGGCGCTCCTAGTGATGGAAAATTCCCCTTGGGCTCTTTGATTCTTTCCGGTTCGACACTCTACGGAATGACTAACCTAGGAGGAGTTTCAAACAGTGGAACTATCTTCTCGATAAATACTAATGGAACTAGCTTTACTTTATTGCATTCTTTTACCGGAGGATCTTCAGATGGAAATTCTCCCACAGATTCTCTGACTATTATTGGCACAAAACTCTATGGAATGACTGAAAACGGAGGAAGTTCGGATATTGGCACCATATTTTCTATAAACACCAATGGCACTGGGTTTCAATTATTACATACTTTTCTTGGAGGCGCTGGTGATGGAAACTTGCCTTTTGGTTCGCTTACCTTTTCGCCTCCAACAACACTATATGGAGTTACTGGGAATGGTGGAAGTTCTAGCGATGGTGTCCTTTTCTCTATTAATACTGATGGAACAGGATATTCCTTAATGCACATCTTTGCCGGGGGCGCAAGTGACGGAGCCGCTCCAGAAGCATCTTTAACTCTTTCTGGATCAACATTGTATGGAATGACTGCTATAGGAGGAAGCTCAAACAAGGGCACCATTTTCTCCATAGCTTCTGCACAGCCTTCACCCTCGCCATCGCCAACGCCAAATTGCTCATATCCTAGTGCAACCAACACCCCCCCGTATAACGCTTCCTGCATTTCTTCTGATGCCAATTATAATCAAAATTATTGGAATAATTATTTTCAATATAACCCACCCTCGTCATCAACGCCGCCCCAGTCGTCTTCGCCCCCATCTTCTTCTTGCCCATATTCCACCTTAAACACCACAGCCACATTTAGTAGCTCGTGCGCTTCTTCCTTTGCTAACTATAGTTATTGGTTTTATTACTATTACTACTATTTTTTCTGGTGGTGGTTTTACAACCCTCCCACACCAGCTCCTACGGTAACCATAAGCGCCAACCCCACCTCTATTACAGCTGGTCAATCCGCAACTATTACCTGGGGTTCAACCAACGCCAGCTCTTGCACCGGCAGTGGATTTTCAACGGGGGGAACAACAAGCGGATCCGTATCAGTTTCACCTTCCACAACTACAACTTACTCGGTAAGTTGTAGTGGACCAGGAGGCAGTTCAAGTAATTCTACATTGGTAACCGTTGCACCATCAGCCACTACCGCGCCGCCAGCTGGTACCGGCTGTATTAACATTATTAAAGAAACCTTCGACACTAAGGGCAATCCTATCACGCCGGTAGCGCAATTTAATTTTTATCTTGTTATCAATGGAGTGCGTACGCTCATAGGAAAAAATGACAGTAGTGGAAAATTAAATATTGTCAGCGCACCTTTGGGAGATAACACGGTTAGTGAGGATGTCCCTGATAACTGGAGTCAATCTTCGGCAACTCCCACTGGCGGAATAGTTAACGTAAAAGCAGGTGTGTGTTCCACCGTAGTGTTTAAAAATGTACAGAAATTAAATTTAGCAGTTAACCCTTGTGCCTACCCTACGGCAACCACTAAACCCGACTACAACGCTACCTGCACTGCTACGGTTCCATTTTATGGTTTTTGGTATTACTACTATTATTGGAAGTTTTGGTACAACAGTCCCTATATTTTCGGCTTTTGGTATTACTGGTACCACATTTGGTATTTGTATTGGTACTGGTGGTATTATTGGTGGTATTATTGGTTTTATTTTGGCAATTATTGGTATTATTATTGGTATTTGTACTATTCTGCTCTGCCCGCGCCCACCTTTATTAACCCTTCAAATATTAGTTTTACCTCGCCAACAGGCATTAATTTCACCACTTCTGGAAATATTACTTACACTTCCTCAGGAACTACGTATACTATTACTGCAGGCACTGCTCTTAATATTCCCTCTGGCTCGAAAATATTTATGCCCAAGGGTATTAGTAAAACCGACCCAACAGGCGCCAGCTTTGTCCCGCCCACCGGTAGCACGATTACCCCAGAGGCATCTGTTAGTTATACTACCCCTCAAGGCCAAACTGGCACAGTTCCTGCTGGAACCACACTACCCCTAGTTCCAGGCGACCCCCTTACCCTTTCTCCAAAGCCAGCTAACTTTATAGCTCCTGGGGGCAAAGACGCCGCCAATCCACCTGCCGCCCCAAGCACTACTGCCCTTAGTGCTACAGACTTACAATCTGCCTTTGATGATGCAAAAAATCTATCAACCGACCCTTCTTTGTGTCAATATATGCCAGATTGGGATACCGCTCTACAAGAATGGGTAAATCCAGTAAGACTACAAAACACTTATTCGCCTTCGCAAACAAAAACTTTTCAGGAAGAAGCAACTGCTTTAGAATATCAGTGGGCCAATTTATGTTTGGGCCAACAACAGCCCGCTCAATCTACAACAACGACGACAACTTCAACTCTTGGATGCTCGGGATGCTGTAGTGGATCCTGCTCTGCCCAAACCCAGCAATTCAATGGCATCCCATTGTACTTATTTAATTATGGAGGAGGGTTCCAATGGCCAGCCCAGTATTTCCGCTACGGAAACATGTGTACGGATCCCACTGCTATTGACTACTTGCAGGGCTCTGTTTGTGAATATAGATACAGCACCTGTAATCCCGATAGAAAATGTGTTCCCGTGGAAGATGCAACCGGAAGTGGCGAAACAACCACAAAAGGCAGTGGAAATTGCACCTCTGATAGTGATTGCGGAGAAACTGCGGGCTTGTGTGTAACTTCGGTTAATTACATTTATATTATTAAAGGCGCGGGCATAAACTATAATCCAGGTTTGCAAGATAAAACCAATGGAGTGACGTTTTATGAAAATGGAAACTCATCCAATAAAATGTATGCGTTTGATAACAGGACCAACGGCAACCAATTAACCGGCCCCCTATTTTATGACCTTAGCCCTGACCTTATTGCAAACCATCTTGCGTTAGATGGAACTGATTCTCGTAACAATAACGAAGTGCACCTTCCAATAACTAATCCTGACGATTTGTTAATTAATAAAGGAATTATGGACACCAGCCCAACCGTAGGACAAAATACTTGCATGCAAAATAATTATGTATATCCGTGCACGCAGTCAGTAATAGGCAGAAACCCTTATAACTTCTTTGTATATGCCCAAGATGAAAACGGGTTAAATAAAACCTGCAGAGAGTACGATAACTCAATTCCCGATTTGGCTAAATCTAGTATTTTAACCCATGATGGCGCCTCAAGCACCGATCAATCGGTAACCGATACTAATCGGCAAATATACCGAATGGACATATTCCCAACTATGCCGTAGTAATTTTGTACAAATAATAAAAAATGCCCTGATTAATCGGGGCATTTTTTTATGTAATATTTATTTTGGACTGATAACAATAGATCGCTCTTCTCCTTCGCCTTGGCTTTGGGTAATAACGTCTTGGCGTTGCGCCAATTCTGCATGTATTATTCTTCTCTCATAAGCTGGCATGGGCGCTAATACCTTTTTTTCTTTGGTTTTTGATACTTGGTCGGCCGAACTGGTTGCCAAATCTTTTAAATACTCTATTTTTTTCTTTTTATATTCATTAATGTCTAAATTAACATAAAAATCTTTATGGAATTTTTTATTTAGTATAATCCTTACCAGCCGCTGCAACTCTAATAGTGTTTGGCCTTGTTGCCCAATTAATATTTGAGGCTCTTGCACGGTCGCCTCAATATTAATAACATCCTTTAACGTTTTTGCCGCGTTTTGACCAGCATCTTGACTACCTTCAATTACCTTTGGCTCTTCGTTTGTAACAGGAGAATTAATACTTACACTAAAAACCTCCACAGTCATTTTCTGCAAAAATTCTTCCACCAATTCTTTAATTTGTTTAATTTCGCTTTCTTCTATCATGATGATAATTTTTGAACCTGTGTTTCTTTATTGGACTTTCTGAGTATAAAATATTGTTGAATGATAGAAAAAATTCCACTGGTCATCCAGTAAAGCCCCAGTGCCGATGGCAACCTTAAAAGAATTATAATGGTAATAAAAGGAAAAAAATAAACCATTTGCTTTTGCATCATCATGGCCATGTCTTGTTCCCTTTTTTTATCCTTAGATTGTGCCGTTGGGAGTGGTGTGGGCAATAGCATTTTTGTTTGGAAAAACTGCAAGATTCCTGCCAATATCGCAAATATCCAATTTGGTTTTGATAAATCTATGACATGTAAAAATACTGCATTGACATGCATTGGGTTGGTAATAATAGCATAGAGATATTTAAGCTCGGAAGCGTTAAGGCCGTTCCAAAAAACCCTATATAAAGCAATGAGTATGGGAAACTGTATAAGGGCTAAAAATAAGCCTGAAAACGGATTAATTTTTTCTGTTTTATAAAGCTCTAGAGTTTCTTTGGCTTGTTTTTCTTTATCATCCTTATACTTTTTTTGTATTTCTTGAAGCTGGGGTTGGAGTTTTTGAAGGGCCTTTTGCGATTGAAGTGCCTTTACTGAAAGCGGATACAAAATACATCGAATAACAATGGTAAGAATAATAATGGAGATGCCAAAATCGTGTCCCGGTACATAGTTGTAAATTAATACCAAGGCATTAAAAAGCGGAAAATAAAGGAAAAAATTAAA
>Ga0207117_1043_pt1 | contig 23977 bp, 13 predicted proteins | sample Alteio_BWMinHeat_45_FD_153502 | JGI IMG/M metagenome (GOLD analysis project Ga0207117, IMG submission 153502) | Enriched cells from forest soil in Barre Woods Harvard Forest LTER site, Petersham, Massachusetts, United States -... | ecosystem: Environmental > Terrestrial > Soil > Temperate forest >...
CTCAAGAGCCTTTTTGACTCTGTCGATGTGGTCGGCGGTTGTGATCCAGTTAAAGGCAACAGGATCGGGGCGCTCAAAAATGAGGTATTCAAGAGTCATCTGGTTGGTGGACGTCTCCTGCAGCTTTTTGGCCTCCTTATAAAGATGCTTACCCTCACTTTTGCTGAGCGACCAACCACTGCTTGGAATTAACAGAAGGAGTAGAATAATGATCCGCAGCATTTCCATCACGTTTTGTAAAAACTAATTGAATCACCAATCTGTTCATAGCCATAGTGCAAACAAGACCTAAAAAATGGAAGCAAATTTTGGAAGGAACGAGATTAGGCCTGATTTGTAACCTGTTAAATGTAAATACCAGGCTTAATTAATTGAGGGTGATTAAGAATATATTATTTATTTCAATATTGAAGTTTATTGGATTTGGTGATAGATTGGTTGTGTCGTAGTTTTTCAAGCAGGAGGAGAGGATGAGTAGTGTGCATAGCCAAGCCATTTTCAATAGCTATGGGTTTTCAGGTGTGACTTATATCAGGCGGTGTCAAACGGAGCTGAGCGCAAAAGGATATGGAATTGGGTTCAATGAAAGGTTCAGACAATTCACTTTGTTGAATTCTAAAGGGATGACAAAAGAGGCTGTCCAAGCCTTTTTCCAGTATAAGCAACTTGAGCAGTGGTATTTTGCTGCAACCGATCATGTAGACCCTTTAGGGAACCGGGTGATTTCCTTACAATCTCCTATTAAACCTTACATAGTCCTTGCAGCGCCAAATCCTTTTGGTGGAACACCGTTCCGGGTGCACATCGACGCCAAACAGAACGAATAGAGCATGATGCAGAGAGTAGGTTTAATTGAATTGAGCCCCCGATGATCTTCCGGCAAAAGTTTTATAATTTAGGCAAAGAGGGTTCTCTTCCAGATTAACGCCTAAGCCAATTAGTGTTGGAAGACCGAAACTGACGAGATGTGTAATTGCGGGCAACATCCACTTATATGCAAATTCATCTTGTTTATTGCCAAAAATTCTGGAATGTAGAGTGGTAGAAAAACTATATTGACCGGCTTTCGCTTTAATTTCTTCCCATGGGATCGCGCGACTTGCTTCGAATTGGTAGCTCTGCCACAGTTTTGCATTGAATTTGTACGTGAGGATAGTGGCAATAATAGGCAACGCAATTGCAGCAACAATCATGGTCCCAGATTGGACCAGTTTGCCTTCCCTTTTAGTTTTATCGTACGCTGATTGTAGATTTTGCCAGATTGTTGGGGGCGTAGCACCACCGGCTCTTGGAGACTGCATAATTTTTTCCTTTTTTGTCAGGTTTTAGAGTCGTCAGTCTATCATAAAATATGAATTTTGTCATTTTTATTTGTTCTATAGGGGTGTGACGCGGCTGAAGTGAACGCCCTGGTGGAAGATAGAAACGAGGGGTATTCCAGGGATGATGATTTCATCCGCGATTGTCAATTCTCCTGTTGGTGTTTGGGCAAAAATCCGCACGGAAACTCCATATAAAAGCCCTACCAGGCAGAGTTCGTTTGTCAAAAACCAGTAACCGGGGTCTTTGATGCAAGCAGTGTAGTCCGTCAACGTATTTTGATTTTGATGGACCTTATTTTCTAGCTGGGTTTTTTCTGCCAGAATCTCTGCCAGTTTTTCAAAAGGCTTTTTGGATTGACTGTACGTCTGGGCAAATTCAAACCTTGAAACAGCGGCAATGTTTTGTCGAAGAGCCGTTTTGAAAGCCAGTTCGTTCTGATCAAATTCATTTTTACGCCCTTCAATTGCGGCATTTTGTAGGCCGGGAACTAAAACCAGCATAAAATCATTCATTTTTCTGGCATTATTTTCTTTCATTTTTTTGAAGGTTTTATAAACGGCTTCTTCTACCTTTTCTTTGGTTTTTTGACGGTCAGCTTCTAACTCTTTATTTTTTTTCTGGTCCTGCTTGTCGATAATCGACGATTTTGCGGCTAGTGCCTTTCCATTCGGTCCATTAGCTCCGCTTCCGAGAAGTAACTCAAGAATGATTTCTTGAAACTTCTCATTAATCTGTTGTCCTCGAGGATGCACTGCCACGTCCTGGAGGCAAAGAGTTAATCGATCGGCAAACTCGTCGCGTTTCTGTTGGGCATTTGCGACACAAAAAGTTCCGGCTTGATTTGGGATCCCAAAAAGAGAGTGCAATCCACACGTCCCATCTCCTTGGGTTTTCTCTATTGCAAAGCGTTGTCCCTGAAAATCAAAAATGGATCCTTCCGCTAGCTTAGGTATTACTGGGACGGAAGGAATGTCTGGAGATGCAATGACTGCTGATGCATTTTCTTCGGTCTCTTCGTCTTCCGCAGCGGCTCCGCCTGCTCCGTTTGGCTTTGGGATTTCGCAGATTTCGAACTTCATCTTCTTTTTTTCAACTTGCTTGCGCAATTTTAGGAGCTCTATGCGTGCAATGAGAGAGTCGAAAGGCGAGACTGCAAGAGCATTAATGTGTTTATAAAGGGCTTCGGCTTGCACTTTGCTAAGTTCCAAGGGGGCTTTATATGCCATTGCATTTTGAAATGATTCGCTTATTGATTGACGAAATTGCGGGGTAAGGACGCCATCTTTAAGAAAGCCTTGCTCCTCCAAACTTTTTACAATGGAATCCCCCGAAACATTCTTGAAAACGTTATCAAAATCAGCATTTTTGAGTTGCTCTCGGACCTTTAATTCATCCTGAAGAGAGCGGTTTTTTTTGCTTTTATCATACACAGCGTAAACATAGGTGATTTTGTTTCTTTTAAAGGCATTGATAAAAGTTTCTTTTCCTCCCACGTTGTTTAAGCAATGGTTGTAACGTTTTTCTAAAGCTTTACAGAGCTGATCGAGTCTCGTCTGTGGTTGGGACGGCAACGCCGTGAGATAATCATGCAGCAACTCTGAGCTTACGCGGACTTGTGAGGCAGCATCGCGGGTTGCCTGACCAAATCCTTTCTTCACATGGTAGAGAATCAGTTCTTGTGAAGTTGGTATGTATTGAAGCACATCAAACAATTCGATGTTCTCAAGGGTAACCCGGTCACCCACCAGATAGTTATTTTGATCGCTGTATTGACGGTTATAGACGTCTTCTCCGTAAAGTCCCTTTTTTCCTTGTTTAGCTGCTTTAATTACTTCATCTGTTGGCCATGGCATGGGAAGGTGATGGGGGTTATTTGAATTTACGAGACACTGTGAGAGTAAGTCGCGAAATTCTTTTTCCACCCAATGTAAGTAGTCTATCGAAAGGGAAAGCCAAAGAGTGCCTAGCCGGAAATAGCTTGTCTGAGTTTTAGTAATGCGCACTTCTCCTCCAAACATGTCGCGCAATGGACATGTTTGGGTGTTTCCACGTATCTTGAACTCAAATTTGATTTCTCTGAAGATTTTTGCAAACTCAGCAGAGGTCTCACATGTTTTTAAATCTGGAATGAGTTCCGCTAACAGCTCTAGCACTTCTTGGGCGGATTTTCGAGATTCCCATTTGCTATCCATTGCCTTGTTGCGCGGGATATGGTGTGAAACAAGGCGAAAACTCGTAGAATCAGAATAATCCGTCACCAACCGATGTGAAAAGAAAAGGGGCGTTGATATATTTCCACTAAATGCTTCCCAAATGGCCGTATCCATTAGCTGATTAAGGCCAGCGATCTCATCAGAACTGACGGGCTTTAAATATTTCCAAAAGGCGAGATCGTCGCAATCTTCCTCTTCATCACCAGGCTCATCTAAAATTTTCTCTTGCTTATCGACCTTGATCAGATGGGTTTTTTCTCCGTGATAAATTCTAGAAAGGTGATCGAGTAGGGACGGGAAGTCGGCATGACTGAACTGTTTATGGAAGCGGATTGCACCGGTTTCGATCTCTACCTGATGTGTCACCTTGGGATATTTTCCCCCTTCCGTGCGAAAAGTTTGGAGTCTGTAAAGTGACGAATGAGACCTAATCCGCGAGGTTATGTTAGTCACAAATTTATCATAAAGTCTGGTAAGTTGGAGCGTTTCATCCTCTTTGAAGATTTTATTACTTCGCAAGGTATTTCCAACAAGTGCTTGATTGTCGATGGAGTGAGCTTTACTGTCTAAAACACGCACGAGAACAGCATGCGGAAACGTATAGTCCGTAAAAGGGGAGACGCGGTGCCAGCCATCGCCAGAAGTGAGTGAAAAAATGTCGTCGGCAGTTTGTTTTGTATTGGGATGGACGTATTGCCTATAGAGAAAACCAATTGTTTCTAGTTTAGAAGTTTCTAATTCCGTTTGATCGGCCCCCAACGCTATCAGAGATTTTGCTAAGTTTGAAATGGTTTGGGTTCGCCTAGCGTAGTAGAGTAATCCAAAGCCAAAACCGACATCGTCATTTTGTACGGCTAATTTATATAGCTCATCCTCTCTACAACGTTCGTTTTGCAATTTGCTGTTGGCAAGAGCGATGATTCGCTGACACAAGCGGCTCAGTTTTTGAAGGGGAGTAAGTTGATTAAAGTTGTTTTTATCAGCATCAGTCATCGATCGCTCAATCAATGCGATAGACAGAAGACGGATCGATATAGGCTGAAATTTTTCTGTGGGAAGTGCTACGACGACAGGTTGTGCTTGATCTGCCTTCTTTTCTTCTTCTTCATTTTTAACGCCGGCTTGAGAGTCGGGGGCGCCAGGATTTACCAAGTTCATTATAATTGCTACCTAATCTAAAGCATTCCGAGGGCTTCGAGGGCGAGCTTGAGCTCGGAGTTTTCGGGCTTGGCAAGGGCGCCGCTGCCAGCGAGCCAGGCGACGTAGTCCTTGGGGAGGCTTTTGATGGGGGTGCCTTGGTGCTTGCCAAAGGGCATGTGGTGGAGTTGTCGGGGCTTGTTGAGGAGTTGGAAGGCCTCATCGATCGAAAGGTCGTCTAACATGTACCCAAACACCTTTTGGAGCACGATCACGTCGTCAAGGGCGCGGTGGGCTTGGTTGGCGGGGATGCCATAAGTCTCGCGGAGGAATTGGAGCGTGTGGCGGGGGAGGTCTGGGCGGTAGCGGCGGGCCCATTTTAAGCTGTCGAGGAATTTCCAGGGGGGCATGGGAAGACTGCACCGCTTGAACTCTTCCTTCAGGAAGTAGTAGTCAAATGTGTCGTTGTTGTGCGCGATTAAGACGCTATCACCTTCGCAAAAAGCAGAAAACTGTTGTACGGCTTCTTTGAAAGAAGGGGCATTGGCAACCATCTCGTTGGTGATGTTGTGGATGGCGGTCGCTTCTGCGGGAATCGAGCATCCAGGATTGATGAGGGTGTCAAATGATTGCCCTGTGGAGGCGTCGTAAGCAGCAATTTCGATGATCCGATCGCGTTCTGCTTTGATCCCGGTTGTTTCTGTATCGTAAAAAATTGCGCGCATTGCCATTACATTTTCACACCTTGCATCATAGATGGGGGTTCACGGGTGATTTCTCGGTTGTTTGTCATGGGGTAGATCGAATAGTCCTCTGCGGAAGGAGCTCGGTAGCAAGCTGTGACAGCAACAGCTGCGCAGACGAAACAAATGAGACGACAAATCTTTTTCATGGGTTCTTCTCCGTTTAATGCGACCGAGTCTAGCGGATGGGCGCGTTTTTCTCAAGAGCCATTCCCGTCGTGTATTCTTCGAGGTTTTGACTCGCGTTCATCTATTTTTGTTGCTAATTACGATTTATTAAGAATAACGCAATCAATTAATATATAGTGACTTGCAAATTCTTATTGTTTGTGTTGCGTTAACAATTTTACAATAATACATCTAATGTTATAATTAAATTATGTAGTTATTTAGTGATTTATACTTTTAAGCTGTTTAGTTGATAGTAAATATATATTAAACTGCGAAAAAGTTGGTTATGGAGGTATAAGATGTTAAACTTGCGAGGTTATCGGTACATAGAGCATGTAGCAACGAGCATGGTACAAGGAAGCCAATCGTCACTTAACCTAGAACGGATTCCTAGAGATATTCCCGAAGAAATTTGCCATGCGCTCTTTTCAAGTGGGTTCCATAAAGGGAAGCCGCTTTCAGCCATTCACACATTCGACTGGCTCAACAAAATAAAAGACACGCTCCAAATCACTCACAAAGCGTACTCACCTAACCCGTCCTTGGGTGAACTTTTTTTTGGCACGATCAGTACCGAACGGGCAAAACTTGAAGCCGCATATATAGCTTCCATTAAGCAGATTGACGCCTTAATCGATATCGAGAGGGCAAAAATTATTGCCGAAGGAACAATTTTTAATAAACCTTCGGAATCAGTGACTGTTAATATTCAGGGCTTAAATATTGCGTGCAGTAAAATGGCCTTCAGTCAGTCCAAGCCTTTAAGGAAGGCTCTTCAAGCAGATCTTGAATCTCCGGTTAAAAACTTCGAAGAACAAACAGCACTTTTAACCTCTATACTGGAATCTGCAGCCTACACAGAGAAGACTGAGACAAGCAGTGAAACTCAAACGCTCATTACCGTCAAAAAAGTTACGGGGGTTTCACTCGATCAGACTATTCAAAAGGTCATGGAAGGAAAATTTCATAAACGAGTCCTGGAACATGTTTTAAGTCAAATAAACGCACTCCAACATCCAATAGATGATCAGCTAAAACAAACATTGCAAAAGTTGATCGACAATTATGAGCCGCCTCACTTTTCTAAAATCATTCACGAGTTAACACCAGAGGTGATATCCACCGTTTTGTACTATCTTCACACCGGCGAAAAAGAGATCCGTGAGGATTTCAAGACTGAATTCTCAGAAGCTTGCGCGTTACTTGAGTTACCCGATGAAGAAGAGATTAAAGCTTTTCTTAAAGAGAACACACCGCAAATAGATCTACCGAATGCAAGATCGTTATACAAACTTGAGGAATTGCAGAAAAAGAAATTGTTGGAGGCGGCGGCAGAGGAAGAAAGAAAGACAACCTCGTCTACACATCTTCTCAAGGGAGTCGGTGATGTTACCCGGGGACTCCTGAAGATTGCACTCGCTACAGCTGTTGCTACTATTAGTACAGCTATATTTATACCTAAATCTGCTACGTTTTTCTGGATGATGTATTATTTGGATTGGGAAGGCGCTGTACTCTTGAATACATGCGCCTTAATGTTGTCCTCCCTGTTCCTTGCTTTAGGGGGATTATACGACCTGTGCGACCTGGGTGGTGAGGATATGTATGCACAAAAGTATTATAAAGTACCGGAGATAGAACGCCACCTTGCGAAACTTAAAGAATCTTTAAGAAAAGAAAGAGATATCGAAAAAAGTAAACAGTATGAAAAGCAGATTGAAAAGTATGAACTTCAACTAAGAGATGTTCAGAATTTTTTGTGGGAATCAGCGGGAAAGCGCCATCCACATACTTATATAGCGCCGGTTTCTCCCTTTGGCGTGTTGCGCTCAATTTATAATGATTTTGCAAGTGCCGCTGGACAGTTTCAACATGCTTGGGAAAAAATGGATGAGCCCGTCATTGAGCACGGCTAGTGAACTGTAAATTTCTAAATTTGGAGGTTGTATGCCTAAACAAAATACATTAAGCCGTGAAGAGCTAGACTTGTTCCAACAGATCAAGGAACTGGTCGAAGAAAAGATCAAAGTCAAAATTCAGGAAGAGAAACTGGCCGGACATGCAATCCCAAACAAAGACATGCTCGAAATGGAGTGTACCGATTCTGTTTTCCGTGAAATGGAAATGACCTTTTTGGGAACGCTACAATATGTCGATCTCTTTAACGAGCACCTACAAAAGGATCATCCGGATCTGTACAAGCAGATCAAACATCACGTTGAAAAAAATGCGGAGAGTCTGAAAAAACTCACCTCTTTTCACCAGGTCGTCGAATATGGAAAAAAGCACCAAATCGATTCCCATTTGTTAGATCGTGTGTACAAAGTGAGCGTCAACCATTGTACGGCAGGCAATTTAGACAAAGCTTTTTTATGCTTCAATTGGCTTTGCCTCTTTGATCCCAAAAACCCAAGAGTGTGGTTTATGAAGGGGATGACTGAACAGAGTTTAAAAAGATACCCTGAAGCACTCCTTTCCTATTATCAGGTGATTTCCCTCGACACCGATTTTATCAACGTCTACACACAATTGATGAACTGCTTGATTTTGATGGGCGATTTGGTCAGCGCCAAAGAGATCTACAAGACATTCACAAAACAGGTCGATCCCAAAATCTACGCCAACGATCGGACGTTTTGCGAAAACCTGCTCTGCATCGAGGAGATTTTTTCGTGACTAAACAAATGAGACGATTAATCTTTTTCATCTGTCCGGATTTGGGGTGACAGCATCGACAATACAGTCGCAAACATAGTCGCATAGCTCATTCGAGTCTTCTTCGACAAAAACAGACTTTTTCTCCCGCGCGCATTCGGTTTGGCCTCTGTTGTTGGTCATTGGGGTGGCAGAACAGTGCTCTGGCGGTGGCATCCGGTAGCAGCTGGTGGCCAGCAAGATAACACATAGAGTAGCAAAAATTTGGCTTGCGGTCATAATTTTTTGGCCTTGGGTCAAATATGTAGTAGCAAGCATAGTTTAGGCGTTCATTTTCCTCAATATTTTCTTTTATTATTCTATTAGTCGCTGAATATAAGTGTGTTATGAATAATTATTATATTTAACAAACAAAGTTTAATTAGTGATATAATAATTATTATGGTGGTCGGAGGTGTTATGAATCAGAACGCTAACTATTTTATTAGTGCGTTTCATCAATTAGATGCGAATAGTCAGTTAACTATTTTATCGCATTTTGAACAGGGGACGGAACCGAAGAAAAGTGAAACTGATTCTCTAGCGAGGGGACTTGAGCACCTTCCAGCGGCATTATTGGAAAAAATGAATTTAAGGAAGGATCTTCGCAGCCACTATCCCGTTAATCAGGAAAGAGCGATCACGGCTTATTTAGGTTACATTAAGAACGAAGATGGGGTCAGGAGGTTTCTGCAAACCCAGAAGCTGTCTGTGGCTTTTTCCAAACATTTCGAACATTTGAGGCCGGCTGATCGAGAGATCATCTCGCGCTACTTAATCAAAGAAAAGCTCAGTCAAGAAGAAGTGAACATCCTCGGTGATGCTTTGACACACTTGCCCGAAGAGTTTCTGGAAGTTTTAAGAGTTCCTTCTGAGCCTGAGGCAGTGACGATGGGAGATTGGCTTTCTAAGATGATAAAAAGCTGTAAGGAAGCCTTTGGCAACTTACACTTGCCCTTCTGGAAAACGGTTCAAAGGGAGAGCGTACAAGCGCCTCCAATCCATAATGCTGCATATTTCGCCGGGGTTGTGACTACATTTAGAACATTTCTTCAATCGGCATCAGGGGAAGTTGCGAAAAAGATTGTCCATGAGACCTCCAAAAAGGAACTTCAATTTAGCCCAACGCAGATGCTTATTCCCAATGATAAGCAATGGGACAAAACAGTGAAAGAGATGTCGGGGGCCAACCCACCGACTGAGGATGAGGGGAGAGTCCTGGGCGAACTGACCCATCTCTTAAAAGAGTATAACGCGATTCCCAAATTTGAGTGGATGGATAGGCTCGAGAAGCTGCACGATATCCAAAATTTTCTTGAAAAGCAGATTAACGCGGACGTTGAAAAGGTGGGGTCAGGAGAGGAGGGTGCGCTTCAGCAGAATCCGTTGCATAAAATGCTTGTTGGCCTGTTCGACAATGTTGAGAATAAAACCAATTATATCCTCGAACTCAATAAAAGAGAAATGTTGGTGCAAAAGGAATATTATCCAATCAATTATAAGATTGCAGAATTTGCTGATGGGACACCTCAGAATGTATTGGAGGCCTTAGAAAGGTACCAAACGCTCACTGCAGAACAGGTGAGAAATCAAAAGCTATTTCGAGGGCAGCAAGGCGACATTCCCATCACGCCTGCAGATTTAGAAATTCTTAAGGAGCAAGATACGCACCGCCTTGAGGCTCTTAAAGAGTTGCAAATATTACTAGAGAAAGAAAAAAAGACATTTCTCACAAAGAAAAATGAAAAAATCCCCCTGCAAGATCTGGTAAGAGAGAAAATCAAATATTTCGAACATCTCCAAAAACGGGGAAGGGCAGAATTAGAATACGGGGGCTTGCCTTCTAGGGTTGTACAGCGCCACCACCGCCAGGAGCTAGTGATCGCAATGAGCGCTCAAAAAGGGGGGCGCACTCTTGGTCAAGAATATTGGCTAGAGAAAAAGGATCCGTTGCATCGCGATTGGTCAGACCCTGTTTTAGCGAACTCTGTCGTGAGTGATTGGAAAAGCAAATCGTCATTTACCTCCTTTTTGACCTATCTAGAGACGGTCGAGGATCAACAGATCGTCATTAGTCAGACTGAAAACGCGAGGATTCGCTATTTCGATGCGAAACAGCGAGAGAATTATCGGCTCGATTTTCAAGCGGACGAGAAGAATAATGTTTGCATCTTAAGAAATGGAGCTCTTGCGGACACGCGCGGAGAACGGACCCATTTTTCGGGAGAAGGCTATGCCATTTTTGTCGAGGACGCGGATGGAGAAATTTACATCGGATCTCATGTGAAAGGGGAAAGGCATCATAGTGGTTTTTTGGCTGGAGGGAACGTCGATGCAGCTGGAGAGATGGTGATTAGAAATGGAAAATTGATTGAAATCAAGGATAAAAGCGGGCACTACCACCCAAGTAAACGACACATTTTAAAACTGTTGCAAACACTTCATCTCAAAGGGGTTGATCTTGCGGGTGTTTCGGTTTCGTTGTTGGAAAAATATGGGACTGGAAGCGTAGTTGCTTCTAGGATTGAAGGGGAAGAACTTGTGAGTTGCGTTTTTGATGCAAAAGAGCTCCTTGAATCTCACGGAAAGTGTTTGCCCAAGTCTTCTGCTTCTGGATGGACCCCTGTTCACGAGGCGGCGTGGAATGGCAATTACGAAGAGTTGGAAAAGAAATTAGATCAAATGGAGAAAGAGGAAGTTCTGTCCGCTGTCAATGCCAAAGATGGTGCGGGTGATACACCTCTTCATCTGGCGGTGAGAAATCAGACTCAAGCAATGTTAACAGAAGCGGCAAAAACGCACCAAAAAGAGGAGTCGGCGGTCCAATATGTCACTTCCTGGGATAAGCAAAGAGAGTGTGCCGCTCTTTTGCTCGATTCTGGAGCAGATCCCAATGCCGTCAACAACGATGGGGAAACGCCGCTTCATCAAGCTGTTGCGGAAGGCAATAAAGAGGCTGTTGCATTTTTCATGTCGAACAAAAAAACAGAGCTCGCTGTGAATGATCGCAATGGGGTTAGCCCTCTTGAATTGGCAGCCTCACAGGGATCAATAGAAATCTTTGAGGCCTTGTTAAAGGACTCGAGAGCATCTGACCTCTACCAAAAACCTGCGCAGGCGATACGTTTGCTAGAGGCTACTTTTGAAGGGGGAAGTTTGGAAAAAGCCACGCTTCTCTACCATTTCTTAGAACAGAAAGGAAAGTTGCCGGAAAATAAGAACACCCTTCTATTTTTATACGTAACTAAAGGGCGCCGTCCTGAGATTCTACCATTTTTACTCGCACAAGGTTTGGATATCAATGCCAAAGACGAGCGTGGAAGAACCCCAATGCATGCCGCTGTGCTCTACTACCAACCCAAAAAAATTGAACAGTTGGTTACTTGTGGAGGCAATATCAATATGCCAGACCACAAGAAACAAACGCCCCTCCACTTAGCTGTGGCAAATGCCGTGACTGCCGCACCAACCTATCTTGGCAAAATCAGGATCAAAACTATTGAGATGTTATTAGACCAAGGGGCAAATCTTGAAGTTCAAGATACAAACGGAGTAAAACCTCTCGATACCTCAATAGAAGGGGGGCCAAAGAACGAAACATTGCAGAGCTTGGTCGAATATGGGAAAGAGGGTTTTGGAGATCTTTTGGAAGCGGCGCAACGCCGGGGCTTAGAGTACATCCGCAAGAAGAGAAGGGTTGTTGTTCTCTCCTGACTTATTCGTTTTCAGCCAGTGTTTGGGGTGTGACCCGCCTTCTTTCTTTCTGTGCCCAGTTGATTCCTCTTGCATTGACCACTGGAAGAAGGTCGCCGAATCCCTCTTTTTGGTTTTCGACGAGCGATTGTAAGCTGACATCAGTTCCATTAATTGTCGTATCCAGTGGGTTTTGGTTTGCTTGATTCACGATGAAGAGGTCTGCTCCTATCTCAAGCAGCGTCTGGATCGTTTTCATGCGGATATAGGGGATGGGGATTTGGGGTGAGGTCTTCGCATACATGACTGCTAGGTGCAGAGCTGTCTGCCCTTGAAGATCTTGCAGTTCGAGAGAAGCGTTTTGCCGCACTAATTCTCGTATTAAGAGGGGCTCGCTTAAGATAGTGGCCAGATGTAACGGCGTTCTGCCCCGCGTATCTTGTGCGTCGATGTTTAACCCCTTTGAAAGCAGGTAGTGCAAAACTTTGGGGTTTTGACATTTTGCAACAAAGGTAAAGAGGAGGGCGTTTTTATCCTCGGGCAATAGCTTCTGTTGCTCAAGCCGTTCGAAGAGAAGTTGTGTTTTTTCCAAGCTACTTCCGCTAATTGCAGCATGGAGAAGTTGCATCGCTATTTCTTGGGTATTCACATATTGGCTTGAACGGGGATCGTTCAACAAGAGCTCTAAGATCTCCGCTGAGGCCTCCTTCGCAGCCAGTGACAAGGCCGTCATCCTACTTTGATCAGGAATGTCTATCCGTGCCGTAGGATTTGCTAAGAGGAACTGTACGGCTTTTTTGTTTCCAGCCCGTATGGCGTCGTGTAAAGGGGTTGACCCCGCCTGGTTGGTAGCATTGATCTTTGCACCGGCTTGTAAGAGTGCTTGAGCGCACTTTTGATGCTCCTCCCACGAAGAGGTATACTCCACCTCACTGCTTTCGTTCTGCTTTGGAGAAGTAGGAGTCAACATAAAGTGCAGCCGATTTTTTACAGTCAAATGTAGGGGAGAGTTTCCGGCGCTGTCTTGAGCATTGACGAAGGCTAGTTGCTCATGCTCTGGTAGGGCTTTGAGTTCCTTAGCTAAGCTTGGGTGTTTTCCGTTCCACGCGGCTTCGTGAGCGGCGCTCCATCCGGTAGTTGAAGATTTGGCAAGACAGTGTCCGCGTGTTGTTAAGTAGTCGTAAGCATCGTAGACGGCATAGACGATGGTTTCCATTTTATGCCCAGTCTTAGTTGTGATGATGTTTCCATCCCCGGTTTTTTGAGGCATCGAAAGCTCGATCCCTTTCAAGTCGACACCTTTTTTGTTGAGAAGCTGCAAGGCGCGAAAGATATGGCGATGTTCTGTTAAGTAGTGACCGCTTCCGTGTTTGATCTTGACAACGCGCCCTTCTTTAATGACGATCTCTCCGCCGCTTCTGACGTTTTCCCCTGCCATAAAGCCGCTGTGGTGCCTTCTGCCTAAAATTTGCGGGCCGATGTACATCTCGCCGTGGTTGTCGACGACGAAGATATTATAGCCTTGACCAGAGATGACTGTTGTCCCGTCGCTTGTATCTGCCAATTGCCCATTTCTGACGAGGCGGGTTTGGTGGTCTTGGTCAACGACAAAATCGAGTCGCAGTTCTTTGCGTCCTTCAGCATCGAAATACGTCACACGCGATTCATCAACGGCGTTTGCGATTTGTTCTTTGTGCTCAACCGTTTCTAGATAGGTGAAAAAGGAGGTGAATGACGATTTGTTTTTCCACTCAGCTACGATGCTATTGGCTAACTGTGCGCCCGACCAGAAGCGGTGTAAGGGATCATTTTTTTCTAGCCAATACCCTTGAGAAAGGGGGCGTCCCCCTTTTTGCAGGTTTACCATCGCTCTTAAAAATTGTAAGCGATGCTTTTGAACTTCTTTAGAGGAAAGGCCGCTATAGTTTAGCTCTGCTCTTCCTTGGGCTTGCAGATATTCTAAATAATTAATCTTTTCTTTTACCAGTTCTGGCAAGAAGATTTTCTGGTTTTTTTTGTCTTTCAACGTCTTGTTTTCAACCAGAGCATTCAATTTTTTCAAGGCCATCAACCGTTTTCTATCCAAGTCGTACAGGGCGCCTGAATGGGGACATGTTTTGCGCTCATTTGAGAGATTTTGATACTCGCGAAGGGCATCGAGGATTGTCATAGGGGTCGAGTCAGAAAAATTCTCGATCTGGATGTCGATAGGATAATACTCTTTTTGAATTAACAAAGCGCGTCTGTTGATTTCGACAATGTACTGTATTTTATTTCCGATCTTCTTAGAGAGTTCAACGAGGGGATGGAGCGCTAAGGAGGGCGGCAGTGGTTGCCCACTGAGGAAGCTGTCTATGAGATGTTTTAGCCATTGCAATTTTTCAATCCGATCGTTCCACTCAAATTTGGGGATGGCGTTGCATTCTGTTAAAAGCCGTGTGATACGTGAAAGAAAATTGGCAAGATTGCTATCCTTGCTGGCTTCTTCTTTAAGCGCATCGCAAGCACTTTGCCATTCTTTATTTGTAGGGAGCAGCATTTGCCGGGGAGAAAAGCGGAACTCTCTTCGGCCAACTTCGTCGATGAGCTTCTTTGTCAGTTCTCCATGTGGAGATTGCAGGAAGGTTTTGAATCGGCTGATGACGCGTGCATTTTTTTCCCTCTCGTCAAGGGGCACGCTCACACAGGTCCCTGCATCCATGGGAGAATGTGAGGATTCTTCTAGCGCAGGTTGGAGAGGCTCCTCTGAGATAGCGTAAATACGAACGGAAAGGCGGGACAAGGCCAGCGCCAAGATTTTTGCTTCCTGTGGAGACAGCTCGTTTTTTACAATGTAGCTTGAAATGATTCTCTGATCTAATGGGCTTAGCTGTTGAAAAAGTTCCAAGAAAACAAGTGATGACTTGATTGAAGACAAAAAGGCATTTGTCGGAGCATCCTGCGCTAAAAATTCAAAAAAATGGGTAATTGCTTTTGCTCTTTTTGGGAGGTCTAAGCTGCGGATGTCTTGGGAAATATTGGCTTGATCCAGCAATTTTCTTGGCAAACGAAGGAGGGTGGCCGAGAGGGAATGGATCTCAGGAACTGACAGATTCTGTCCATTTTCGTAATTTTTTAAAAAATCAGCCTGTTCGTTTGTATGTAAGGCGCGAAAGCTATTTATAAATGTGTTGGTATTCACATAACTCTCCCGTTTCCATGTTTATGTTTATAATAACATATTTATTTATTAAATGTAAAGATAATATTAAGAAATATTTATATAAGACTATGAAAGAGGCTTTGTCCCGAGGAGGGTGGTTGCGATGCCTCCGGATAGGGGTTATCCAGAATGAGTCCTCAAAATACGTCTCGCTGCTATACCTTCAAACAACAAACAGGGCAAAAGGCTCCTTTTGCCCTTTGAACGAGATGAAAGTTGATGTGTTAACCTGTAATAGTCATCCATAAAAACTGGGGGTTTTCAGGGGCGATTAAGTCTTGTCCAACACGTCTAGGTATTCCTTAGCCTTTAGGCAGCCTTGTTCTGCTGCTTTTCTTACTAGTTCCAGAGCCTTTTTCTCATCCTTCGGCAAACCGATACCATGAAAATAACATCTACCTAAGTTGTACAATGCAGCTGCGCATCCACGTTCACTAGACCATTGATACCGGCTAACGGCTGCATTTTCATCTTGAAACATACAAAAACCAGTTTCAAAGCATTCGCCCAATCGATTCAGAGAATATTTACACCACATGTCAGCACCAAGCGAATAAAGCTCTACAAATCTTTCCTTTTGCCTTAAGCTCAAACTTGGAGAGGTGTTCGGAATTAATTGCATCTCTTTACCCAATTTATAAACCTCTTCAGCTGTCTCCACATCCTTTTCCACACAATTGCCAAAGAAATAGCAATCTCCCAGTAAACGAATCGCTTGTAAATTTCCTCTGCATGCTGCCTTCCAGTATAATTCTATTGTCTTGCCCTCATCCTTCTCTACTCCTTTACCATTACAATAATACTCCGCCAGCAAAACCATCGCGTTAGTATCACCATGTCCCGAAACTTGCTCGTATAACTTGGCTGCTTTGAATTCGTTTTTTTCCACTCCGATTGCTTGTGTATAACATCTCGCCAAATTCATCATGGCTTTCGGATTCCCAAGTTCGCTTGCTCTTTCGTATAATAGAGCAGCCTCTTTTTCACTTTTTAACACCGCTATTCCCTTTTCATAAAATTCCCCTAAACAATTCATAGAACGCGAGCAATTCTGTTCAACTCCTCGCTGATAAAACTCAGCAGCCCTATTTAGGTTATTAAGTACACTTTCACCATCACGATAATAATCACCAATCAGATAGAGCTTGCCGACTCTGCGATAACACTCTTCAGCTTTATGGATATCTTTTTTTACTCCTTCCCCAAAGAAATAGCACTCTCCAAGAAAAAAGAAAGCATGACTGTCGGAATATGAATCCGCTTGATTAGCGGCTTTTTGGTATAGCTCTAGCGCTTTCCTAAAGTTCTTTTCTACCCCAGCGCCATTATGATAACAATCTGCTAGAAAGACCATCGCGTATGTTGCGAGTTCAGTATCCATTTCTGTAATTTTTTCATATAACTGAGCCGCCTTAGCTGGGTTTTTCTCTACTCCGATTGCCTCCATGTAACATCTAGCTAGGTTCATCATCGCCTTAGCGTCGCCCAGTTCACTTGCGCGTTGATAGACAGCGATAGCTTCTTTTTCATTTCTAGAAATCCCTGAACCATCTTCATAGCATTCACCCAAGCGTTCCATACAATTTATACATCCGTTCTCTGCTCCCCTCTTGTAAATCTCTACCGCTCTTTTTTCATCCTTCTCAACATTGTTGCCGTAAAAATATTGATCACCAAATAAGTGCAACTCCCCTGCCGACTTATAAAATTCTTCAGCATTTTGTTCGCTTTTTTCTACACCAGACCCAAAAAGATAACAATCTCCAAGGATGGATAAAACAGACTGACTTCCTCTACTAGCAGCCTCCTGATAAAGCTCGATCGCCTTCTTTTTATCAATTTGAACTCCTTGCCCATAACGATAACAATTACCTAGTTCAATCAATGCTGATGTATTACCCATTTCAGCGGCTTTTTGATATAACTCAATAGCTCTAGCTTCGCTTTTCTCTACTCCAATCCCATAGAAATAACATTCAGCCAAACCTTTAATACCATCATGATTTTCAAGTTCGCTTGCTCGTTGATAAAACGATACAGCCCGCTTCGCATCCACCTCAACACCGATGCCATCCCGATAGCATCTTCCTAACAAAACCAATGCATATGTACTTCCTGATTTGCTAGCCCTCTCGTACAATTGAACAGCCTTGACGGCGTCCTTCTTCACGCCAATTCCCTTTCTATAACAATCTGCCAAATCCGTTGTGGCGCGCTCATACCCAAGATCACTCGCTCTTGTATAGAGTGCTACAGCCTCAAAATCGTTCTTTGGCACTCCAAGACCATTCTCATAACAATCTCCCAAACGTTGCATGCATATTTCACTGCCCGTTTCAATACCTTGCCTGTAGAACTCTACAGCGCGTTTTTCATCTTTCTCTACTCCATTCCCTTTTCGATAATGATCTCCAATCCTAAATAGAGCATTAGCTTTTTTGTAAAACTCTTCTGCCTGATGAACATCCTTCTCAACACCATCCCCAAAAAAATAACAATCGCCAAGATATTGATAAGCCGTTAGATATCCCTGTGAGGCTGATTTGGTTAATAGATCTACAGCTGTTTTTTTGTCTTTTGGCATACCAATTCCATTGAGATAACAAAGACCCAAGCTGCACAGCGCAGGTATATATTCCATCTCACTTGAACGTCTGTATAAAACTACTGCTTCCAGCTCATTTTTAGGCAAACCTACTCCATCCTCATAACATTGACCTAACCGTTGCATGCAAACTTCACAATTCCCCTCAACTCCCTGTTTATAGAGCTCTACAGCATGCTTTACGTCTTTTTCTACACCCATGCCATTCCAATAACAATCTCCTAACAAATACATCGCACATGTACTACCTAATTCAATAGTTTTCTCACATAGCTGAATGGCCTTTGTTTCGTTCTTCTCCACTCCAATTCCTACCAGGTAACATGTGGCCAAATCTACCATGGCTGGAACAAATCCAAGTTCGCTAGCCCTTGTATACAGCGCTACCGCCTCAGATTCATTTTTGGGTACAACTACCCCCTTTTCATAGCACTCGCCTAGACAACACATGGAAACGGCACATCCTCTCGCAACGCCCCTTTTATAAATTTCTACGGCTCGTTTTTCATCTTTCTCTACCCCATCACCGTACATATAATTATTGCCCAGAATGTACAAAAAACCGCTCTTGTCGTAATACTCTTCCGCCAAATGAGCGTCTTGTTCCACTCCGTCTCCCGAGAAATAGCTCTTTCCAAGAATGTGCATGGCATCCACATTTCCCTTGTCAGCAGCTTGTCTGTACCACTCTATTGCTCGATTGCCATCTTTTTTAACCCCTCTACCGCGACGATAACACTCCCCTAAAATGACCATAGCCCAATCTTTGCCCTTTTCTGCGACCTTTTCGTATAAATGAATCGCTTTAGCTTCATCCTTTTCTACCCCAATTCCTTCCATATAGCATCTTGCTAAGTTGCTCATCGCTACATAAGCGCCAAGATCACTAGCTCTTTTATAGAGCGTTACCGCCTCCTTTTCATCTTTTGGAACGCCCAACCCTTTCTCATAACATTTCCCTAAATGATTCATGGAAAAGCAACACCCCATCTCGGCGCCTTGCTTATAACACTCAGCTGCTCTCTTTTCGTCCTTCTCAACGCCATCGCCATACAAATAATGATCACCCAACAGAAACATGGCCTCGGCTTTTCGATAATACTCTTCAGCCAAGTGGACATCCTTCTCGATGCCGATTGCTTTCATGTAACATCTGGCTAGATTCTTCATGGCAAGAGGGCAGTCTAAGTCGCTTCCCTTTTTATAAAGCTTTACTGCCTCTAGTTCATTTTTTGGTATCTCAATCCCTAGTTCATAAAATTCTCCTAAAGCACCAATAGCTGATCGATTTCCCACTTCAGCAGCTTGTTCATACAAATGAATGGCCTTAGTCGCGTCTTTTTTAACTCCAATGCCTTGCATGTAACAGCGAGCCACATCCTTCATGGCATTCAAGTCTCCAAATTCACTGGCTTGTTGGTATAACGCCAATGCCTTCATATAGTCTTTATAGACACCAAGACCCTCTTCATAGCATTCGCCTAAACGACGTATAGCCGCTGGAAGTTTTTGATCAGCCGCTTCTCGGTAGAATTCAACGGCTTGCACCTCATCTTTTTTAACTCCAGCACCTTTAAGATAACAATCACCGATCTGCACAAGCGCAAATACCCAACCGATTTCAGCCGCTTTTCTATAGAGTTCTAAAGCCTTCTGCTCCTCTTTTACCACCCCACACCCTTCCTCATAACATTCACCCAGATACACGATTGCCGAGCTCTCTCCTTGATCGATTGCTTGTTTGTATAACTCTACAGCTCTCTTTTCGTCTTTCTCGATGCCGTCCCCATATCGGTAACAATGAGCAAGAGCAATTAAACCACGGCCTATCCCCATCTCCGCACACTCTTGAAAAAACTGAAAGGCTTTACGTTTATCAGACTCGACTCCAGCCCCATACCGATAACAATTTCCGAGGTCGATTAAAGCAAAGTAATCTCCTTTGTCAGAGGCCATTTGGTAAAGAGCAGCTGCTTTGCTTAGATCTTTTTCGACACCAATGCCTTGTTCATAGCAACGAGCTAAATTAGTCATGGCATCTGCGTTTCCTAACCTGCTCGCCTCTTGGTAAAAGGCAAAAGCTTTAATGAGGTCTTTCTCAATCCCCAAGCCATTTTCATACAATTTCCCTAAACTGCTCATCGCTTCTGGACTGCCTAATTCGAGAGCCTTGTTATAGAGCTCAGCAGCTCTTTTATAATCTTGCGGTAAACCGCGCCCATCAGCAAAGCGAGAAGCTTCTTGAACAATCTCTTCCATTCTCTTTTTCTGGCAAGACTCTAACATGGATTTGGCTAAAGCGTGGCCGAGCTGACTAGCTTGCCAATAGTATAAAAGCTCCTCCGAAGGGTCTTTCTCTACCACTAAGCCATCGTGATAACAAATGGCAAGATTGTACATCGCTTCCGCATTGCCTAAATCCGCCGACTGTTTCAATAACTGAATTGCTTTCGGACAGTCTTGTTCCACCCCTTTCCCTTTTAAGTAACAAAGGGCAAGGTTGTTCATGGACTCTTTGTGGCTAAAAGCGGCGGCTTGCTGATAAAGGTTGAAAGCTTGGAACTCATCTTTGGTGACTCCGTCTCCATGCTCAAGGCGAAAGGCTTGTTTGAAAAGGGAGGTTGCCTCGTCAAAATCTTCGTCTTTAGGTTTGTTTTTGGAAAAATGGCTGCTCATATAACATCCTCTTTTTCCGACAAAAATGTCCAATCATGTTTTGTTAAAATTTAAACCCCTTTTCTCTTAAAAAATCTTCAGGGTTAATGTTGAGAATAATGGGTTCTTTCTGCTCCTGAATGTGCCCTTTTTGAATACCTTCTAGACGGTCTAGTTCTTTTTCCATGACTTCCAAAATGAATTCTCTTTCTAATTTGTTCTTTGCTTTGATAATGGCTTTTTCGAACTCTTGTCGTCTCTCATCGGCTCGGAGAATGAAACTAAGTTTTGTAAGCCAGTAATTCATTTCCTCTAGATATTTTTTCGCATAATCTGGCTTTACGTCCGACAAGTCTTGAGATTTATCCACTTTTTCATCTCCATCGGTAGTGGGTGCTTTATCCTTTTTGTCGTCTTCATGTATTTGAACTTTTTTCGAATAAACAAGGTTCATCAATTGTAAGAAAGCTGTAAAATGCTTGTTATCCAAAAGAATAGGATCCAGAACTGGAACTCCATGATGTTTAGCCAAATGCTCTTTCAATTTGGTAAACTTTTTTGGATCGTCCAAGATCGCTTTATGGTGGGGGTTGCTTCTATTCAAAATAGGGCGGACTCCACCTTTGGCTTTATCGATATGAGTAAAGAATAACTTGTCGTCGTGTGGATCAATAGTGTTTCGGTGGATTTGGACTAAATGTCCATTTTTATCTAATGACCACGCATGGAGATCTTTAAGTAAGTTGTGCGTATCTGCGCTCAAAAGCACATCCTTAGTTGATTTGATATTCACAGCCTGAGCGGCTATTGCAACAACGTTCGTTTCTTTAATCTCGACTTGTTTTTCAGTAGATTGAGTTTGTTTTTCAGCAGATTGTATTTGTTTTTCATCACTTATTTCGGTGTTTTTTGCATCAACTTTATTTGAAATCGAATCCTCTGATTTCTGTAATTTTGCTTCTTCTTCTTCCTGAGCTTTCATCTTTGCTTTTAAAGCTAGAATTTGCGCCCTTAGTTTGTCTGCATCTGAACTTTTTGTGTTACGAGGTTCCAGTATTAAAGCTCCGTTTTGGATTGCACGCCCCCCTAAGTCATTTGTCGCTTTTTGCGATATGTGTTGCCCTTGGCCAGTGGCTTCATCGTTATCAGTACCCTTGACGAGTTTTTGGGTTGCTGATTCTTCTGAAGGATTCTTTACTTCTTTCTCATTTTTACCGTTGTCGGCAGAATTTGGAACAGGTTCGCTTGATTCAGAGGGATTAACTTCTTTCTTAATTTTATCGTCTGGTTGCTGATTGAATGGATTTTCTGAATAATTTGGAAAATTTCCAACATTCATAGTATCTCCTAAATATAAATTTATACTACATTTTGTATTATAATATAAATATTTGTTTTGTGTCAAATTATGTTTATTATACCAAGATTCTTGACAAAAAACTGCTTAAAAAGCTACTATGGGCCCGGTTTGGGAATATTTAAATCCAAACCGTTAAGCACAAAGGAGAACTCTATGTTAAGCGCTCTTAAAGGAATGGTAGGTAAACACCCTAAAACCACATCTCCAGCTCAGCAACCCCCTGAAATTCTATATGAAGGCAAAGCCTCAAATGGGGTGACAATAACCGTTGTCCAAGAAAACGAAGAAATGAGAAAAATCCGGGAAAAAGTCGTTGAAAATGCAGCAAAAAGTCAACAATTAAAAGTTGAAATAGCCGATGCTAAACGGCAACAACAAGAAGCCAGTGCAAAAGCAGCTCAGGCAAAAGCAAATATTGAGGCCAGCAAGCAACGCGAGGAAGCTAGTCGCCAACGCCAGGCCCAGCTCCAAACAGATGTGCAACAACTCCAACTAGAAAAACAACAAATTGCCGTTAAGCGACAACAACTCCAACAAGAGATTGCCGACGATGATGCTGAAATGGCAAAACTGATGGCACAATTAGCACAGATTGAACAAGCTCAGCAAGACGCCCAGCTAACAAGCAAGATTTAAATTTCAGCTTAAGAACCGTATAAAGGGCAAAAGATTTTTTGCCCTTTTTCTCATATCTTTTTAAGTTAGTTCAGAACAAAAAACTGCTTAAAAAGCTAATATTTGGCCGGTTTGGGAATATTAAATCCAAACCGTTCAGTAGCCTATGCACCCCGTACAGGCCTAAATAAAGGAGAAGGGCATGCTAGCTACACTGTTTGGGAAAGGCCCTAAAACCGCTTTTACATATCGTGCTAGAATTTCTTTTTCAACCAAAAATATAGCCTCTGTCCTCCAGGGAAAAGAAATCGGCTCAATTTCATAACCGAAAGTAATTTGATTTATCTAAAGTCTCCAGAATTCGTCGACATTCATCAAAAATTTGTTTTTTCTTGTTCAAACAATCCCCAAAAATTTCTTTGCAGCTGGTAATACAAACAAGGCACCTTTTTTATGCAATTCTCTGATACCGTTTTTTGTGCTTGAATTTATGCTTAAAGGGACGATAAAGTTATTGAACAGGTCTTGCAAGCCCTTTTTTCGATCTTCATCAGTTAACGGTTCTTCAAGATTTAGAAAACAAGAATAATTTTCGGGTTGACGAAGGAAAATGTTTCCGACGTCAGTTTTAACCAGTTTTTTACTTTTTTCGTAAACATTTCCGAAGATGCCTTGAATAAATAATTTGATGTTCAGGTAGTAAAATTTTCCAAAATTTGACTTTTGCAAGTCTAGTACATGAATAATTTCATCGGACTCTTTGAACCATCCCTCAAAAGCTTTTTCAAATCCATTGTCTTTTGCGACATCACTAAACATTTGTTTAAAGTCACGGCTTTCCATCAATATGTCTCCAAATGAATTTTCCAATCTATACTTTCAAAGTCTGGGACGGTAGATATTTCCTGCTTGTATATTTCGAGTTGTCTATAACCTGATCTAACTGAGCGCGGATTATTTGGTTTAAGCTCATAAATGACACCTTTTATTGGATCAACGTAGTCTATCCTTCTACCACTTGGTAGTCTGTATTCCTTCAATCCTGGTGAACCGATTTTATAGGATTTGTGTATTTCTTGTCCTCTTCGAAGAGTCGATTGTGTGTATGGTGGTTTTGTTACACTTGTAGTCGTTTTGCTTGCTTTCACCGCTTTCTCGGCCTTGGTAGCTCCGTTAAGGGCTACTGTTGCAGTTCTTCCCGCATTTGTGGCGGCAGTGCGTCCGGCGGAGCAGACGAAGCCAAGCCCAGTATCGACGTACATCGCTGTTTCGTAAGATGCTCCAGCTTGTTGCAGGAGGTACGCTGTGGTTGTATCGACATATTCGCCACGCCAAGCTGTTCGGACGCCTGTCACAAACTGGTCTAAGCCATGTGCAGCAATAATGCCGCCGACGGGGGCAGCAATGCCGCTTGAACCTGTGGCTATGCCTACTCCACCTACCATCTCAGAAAAGCCCCCAATAGCTTGCATGCCTCCATGAAATCTCGGACTTGCCAAGACACTTGAGGTAGCTGATTCTGTGTAACGGTAAACAAGGGAGGCAAGGCGGCCATCGGGATCGAAG
>Ga0207117_1044_pt2 | contig 23272 bp, 31 predicted proteins | sample Alteio_BWMinHeat_45_FD_153502 | JGI IMG/M metagenome (GOLD analysis project Ga0207117, IMG submission 153502) | Enriched cells from forest soil in Barre Woods Harvard Forest LTER site, Petersham, Massachusetts, United States -... | ecosystem: Environmental > Terrestrial > Soil > Temperate forest >...
GGCCGTGACCGTAATGGTGGTTCCGTTGATGACTATTGGAATGACTTGACCATTCGATGGCGTTGTCCCAAGGGCCAACGTTCCGAGCTGCTGGTGCGCCAAAAGAAACGATCCGCCACGCGCGTCGTCGCGTTTGTCGTTGTTCTGTGATGCGAGTATATTCTGGCCGGTGCCGATTGGTCTGCTTTTCATGGATCAGGAATTTGCGAGCGTGAAATTTACCTGACAAGTTGTGTCCGTACCCGCGGTCTTGCTATACGCGCTGGAAAACAAGGCATGATTGAACATATTGCCGGAGCCGATGCTCGATGAGCCACCGACAAAGGTTCCAAATTCGTAGTAGCTCGTATTCATGAGAATCGCGTCAGGAAAGAAGAATTGGAGTTGCGCCTCATTGAAACCGACATCGGCGGCGTAGCTTACCGTCGCCCGGTTCGTGGGCGTCGTGAGGGCGGTATCGCCAATGGCAGGCGTGGTATTGCCGGTGCCGATCTCGCCCCATGCTGGCCCAAGCGGGAAATTCGTCGAGCCGATATACCCGCTCAGAAGATACTGGATGATGATGTCAATGCCGTAGTTCGAGGAATCGACGATAAGGTTCTTCTGTTCGACCTTCACCTTTCCCTGTCGCAAAATTGTGTCAGCCAGGCCATGCTCGCCACTCTTGTGAAGCTCCCGAAGCGTCGCAATCGTGCCTACCGGATGCGATCGCACAATGACCTTGCCGGACAGACGGATGGCTTCTTTGTGAATTGGCTGTGAGTTCATGGAAAATGCGGGGCGGAGTGTTGCTTGCATTATAGCTACGAATAGACGGAGAAACCATACCGCGACTGTGGAGAAGTGGGACCGTACACATACGGGCGCGTTCCCGACGTGGCGGTAAGGGCTTCGGTGACCGTGATGCCTTCATCGACGACCTCAAGATTCTCGTTCACTGTATTGGCTCCCGGCTGGGTCTGGGCGGCTTCCTGCTGAAGAATCGTCGTCATGAGGTCGGTGAACGTGACGTTGTCCGAACCGATGCACTCAAGCTGATACTGGAGCTGGCCGTTCGTGCCCGGCACGAACACGGTCGCCTCGATGCGCTTGATGACGAGGGGATAGCTGGTTATGCCAAGGGCCGGGATGTTGGCCGTCACGGTCTGGCCGATCCTGCATCCAGGTACGAGCGTCGTCACCTTGACGTCGTACACCGGATGGCCGAACTGGAGGATTTGGGCCTGCGCCCGCAATAATGCCTCCTGCACGGTGCTTATTTTGGAATCGACGATGACGCCCTCGCGCACGCCATAGGTTGAAATGCTCGCCGCGTTGCGGGCGTTCGCCACGATGGGAACCTGAGCGTTGCCGAAGATCAGCACGGTTTTGCCTGACGACGGCGCACCGCCGGTGAACTGGATATTCCGGTCGGTCGAGCTGTACAGCACGTCAACCGTCGCTGGGTTCGTCACCTGATTCAGGATGCCAACGGTCTGCGCCACGCCGTTCAGGGTCACCGATATCGTGCTCTCCGTATACGCATAGGAGGTCGGAAACGACTGCTGGATGCCGTCGGTCTTGTAGGAGTCGATGGTGTTTCCCGACGTGAACATCTTGAGATACGTCCCGCCGACCACGAACACGCTGTTCTGCATGTTCGTGATCTGAAGGTCGATGTCGAGTGAGTTCCAGAAGATGTCCGAGCCGGTCTGGCCGCCGACGGCGTCGATCGTGATTGGGGCAAGCCCTCCGTCGCCGATCGCGCCGCCGCCGGAGCCGTCATCCACATCGCCAAGGAAGAAATGAAGATGCTTACCGGGGTCGATATACCAGTCCCAGCCGATAAGCTTGGCGAGCGACTGGAGCGCCTTAGAGGGCTGCTGGTAGTTGAATTGGATACTCGGCACGTTGAAGTTGCCGACCTGGACGAATCCGCCGTTCGCGACGGTCGCCGCGGTTATGCCGGTGCCAGAGCAAAAGCTCGTGATGATATCGATGGCGATGGCGGACGGATCGACGCCGGAGTAGTTCTTCTTGACCAGCGTTCCGTCCATGGTAAACGACCAATCCGTGGCTTTCATCTGCCACGTGATCATCAACCCTTTGATGATCGGTTCGCTTTCGGTGAGCGTGCCGCCCCACATGAGGCCGCTCGAATCGTACAGCGTGATGGTGTCGCCTATCGCGGGGATGGTGAGGCTCGCGGCTGCGTTCTGGAGAATGTTGAAGGCGAGCGTTCCCGTCTCTTTCGTCAGGACCTGGACCGCAGAAAGGGACTTCCAGTCAACGATGCCGGATATGTCGGTTGCATTGTCATAAAGGCGAACAGGATTCATGGATCATGAGCGATAATTTGAAACCCGAATTTGGTTCACGATTGCCTTGGCAAGCATGTCGCCGATCTGCTTGATAGTCGATTGGTCTGCGGGAAAGATTCCCCCATTGATGTTTATTACAATTGGCTGTCCCCCGCCGTATCCTCCTGCGCCGCCGAATGACGAGAGCGGAACGACCGCTTCCGGCCCCTGCTCGCCGATCATCGCAAGGACGGGATTGTACACAATGCCTCCGGCGGCGAGCATCGGGATGTCGGGAATGTTGAATCCGAGGTCAATGGCGGGGGTCCCGATCTTTGTGCCGGGAACCGTGATAGCAGGGATATTGATATGCAAAGAATCGAGCGCGTTTATGAATCCGTTGATGGCGGTGATAATTTCGTTAAAGCCGGACTTGACGGTGTTCTTGATGGTCGCCCAAATACTGGTGAGAAAGTCGGACAGGCCCTGCCATGCGCCGTTCCAAACCTTTTGAACATCAGCGATAGAGTTCGTGAAAAGATCCTTCATCCACGTCCACGCCTCGCCTAGATAGAGTTCGATCAACTGCCAAATCGCGATCATGTCGTTTACGAGCGTCTGCCAGTTGGCGATGATAACGGCGGCGAGGAGAGCCACGAGCCCGATAAGAAGCGTGAACGGGCCGCCCAATAGGGCAACCACGATGGCAAGCGTTCCAAGGGTAACTAAGAGCGAACCCAAGAGCGTCAGAACGCCGCCGAGGATGCCAACGAAGAGAATAATAGTCTCGGTGAGCTTTTGATGCTTCTGCGTCCAGTTGTCAACGGCGTCGATGATCCTCACGAGCATGCCAAGGAACTGCGTCAGTATCGGCAACTGCGTGCTCCCCATGTCCTCGATAAGTTTGTTGAAACTTTGCATCGCCACGGCAAGCGAACCCGAAAGCGTCGCGGCATAGGCTTGCGCCTGGCCGGTCACCGCGCCTTGGACAGCTTGAAGGGCCTGCATCCCGGAAAGGCCATCTTTGATCTGAATGCCGTAGGTGGCAAGGGCCCGGCCCTGCCCTTCCATCGCGAGAATGACCTGATTCGTCGCGGTGCCAAGATCGATGTTCTTCGCGCGGGCCAAGTCCATGGCCGCCGAATTGACCTGGAGCGCTTCGCTCACGCTCTTCGTGGCCGTGAAGGCCTGCATCAGGCTCTGCGTGCTCTCCTCGACGGAAAAACCAAGTGAAATGTTGGCGTCCGCCTGCTCCTCAAGCTGTGACGTGATGCCTGCCGCAGACTGCCCGTTGAGGGCTTGGGAGTTCGTCAAAAGATCGAGCTGTTCCTGATACTTCGCCATGTTCGCTTGGTCGGTGGCGATGTCGGCTGCGGCTTTGGCGTGGGCCGCCGCTACCGCTTCGGTGGTTCCCGTGTTCTTGTCGAGTGCGGCGTTCGCCACGTCTATCGAAGCTTTATAACCGTTGATCTTGTCCTGCAAAAACGCCACCTGGGTAGCGTACGAGCTGGTGCTCTGGCTCGCGCCGGTCATCGCGTCTGAAACCGCCTGCTGGAGGCTCGCTTGAGATGACTGAACGCCCGCTGCCGCGTAGACGATGCCGCCATAAGCGGCCGTGAGCGCTGCGCCGACCAGTCCTATCTGCACGCCGGCGGCGATGGCGGATTGGCCGACCTGCTGGAGATTGTTTTGCGCGCCCTCAAGCGCCGCCGCCGATTCATCGACGGCTTGGATAAGGATTTCGAGAATCGATTGCGAGGCACCCATGATATGAAAACGGGGGGATTAAGGGTTGGATTTGAGCCACTTCTCCAGCGATTTGTTTGTACGAAGCGCGACGCGGAGCAGTCTGACGACAAATGCGACGCCCACAAACGCGAAGAAGAGGATTAATAAAATGACTGCAGCCATGGTGGTGAGGATTAGAGTTGCGACCTTTTGCCTTAACAATGCCCCATAATCGCTGATTTGGCAAATGCGCCTACTGTTTGTTCCTCCGCTTCGACTCCTCCGCTTCGTTTTGGAGCATGCTGACGATCACGTTCAGGAACCAATTCGGCTGGGACTCAAAGGTGTGCCAATCCCAGCCGTACTCGCGGCAAATGATGGCCGCCAGCATCTCGCGCGTCAGTTCCGCCCGGCCGAGGGCGAAGTATTCATGCCAGCGCAATTCTACTTCGCCCTCTAAAAATTTCCGTCGGCGAGGCTCTTGACCTCGTTTAGGATCGCCGTGTATTCCTTGGCGGGGAGGTCCAGAATTCTCTCCAAGATATTCTCCGCCGAACCTTCGAACGACACGACGGCCGCTTCGATCAGGAAGACGTTGCGGTCGATACCTGTCGCTATCGGAAGCTTCGCCGCGGCCGACCCGTCGCTCTGCGCTGAGATTTCGCGTGCGCCGAAAAGCTTTTTGAGCACCTCGTTGACTTCCCGGCCCGTGAGAAATGTCTTTACGACAAGCTTCAGGCCGCCGGGTGTGGTGAACTCTTTCGTTTCTCGTTCTGACATGGTGGTGATGATTTTTGACTAATTGATTTGCCGACTACGCGTACGCACCCGATACGGTGTTGGTCAAGAGAATCTTGATCATCTCCGAATTGGTGAGCGAATACGTCGCGCGGAATTTGACCGTGCTATAAACAAGGTCCTTGATCTTTATCGGTCTGCTGAATTCGGTGAAGAACACCTGGTCGAGCGTGATCTTGAGCTCGGGGTTCGCCGCGGTGCCGATGGTAACGTCCGTGTTCTTGAGGTCGATGAGGAGGGCCTGCCCAACATTTGGCGTCGCGAGGGCGGCGGTCTTGAAGTCGGTCTCGTTCTGCCAGATGGCTTCGAGCGAACCTTCCACCTTGAATTCCTTGTTGAGGAAGTCCGCCGGAGCGACATTGCCCAACACTTCCTGATCCTCAACCGTTTCATCGATCGAGAGCTTGAGGGATTTGAGTGCGACGACCGCGCCGCCGAAGGTGAGCGTCCCAATCGAGCCGGTTGATGCCGCTGAGAGGTCGAATGCCGTCGAACTGACTATTTTTGCGACAGTTGCGCCTGCGGGAACGTTCGTGCCGTTCACCGTCATGCCAACCTTGATCTGATTCGTGTTAATGCTCAACGAGGTTACGTGGATCGTGCTCGACGCCGTGCCGGTGGCGGTCAGCGAACCGAAGTAGAGCGTCCCCGCGTTGCCGGTCGTCGCCTGGGACAGGTCCACCGCTGTCGCCGATACGATCGCCGCTATCGTGGTTCCGGCCGGAACATTGGTACCCGTCACCGTCATGCCAACCGAAAGCACGTCCGTATTGAAGCTGAGCGCCGTCACATGAATGGTGCTTGCCGCTGTTCCCGTACCCGAATAGATCGGCAGAAGCCCGGCCGTATTCGGCGCGGAAGAGAACGTCATGTACTGTGGAATGAAACGGTTTTCCGATAGGATGGACGGGGTGAAACTGGACTGCGAGACGCCTTTCTGTGCGCGCGCGGAGAGGGAAAGCTGGACGAACTTCTTGAGTTGCGCGTCGATATCCATCTTATGGACGACGCCGTTCGCGTGCGAGTAGTCAACGCCAGAAAGTTGGTCGTGAAGGAACATGGTGAGCGACTGGTGCTGGGCCGATTCGCCAACCGTGAACGTGTGGTCGTAAACGGCGGCTTCCGCACCGTGAGCCGCGACCGCCTGCGCTCCAAGCAGGGAAACAAACAGGAGCCCGGTGCTCTGGTCCATCATCGGAACCTTGAAACTTCCGTCCGCATAGTTCTTCACGCGGTATTCGTTGATCGAGTTCTCGACCACGCCGACCGCCTGGTCCGCCACCGCGTTCTCGAACTTCTCGTCGATGCTGATCTCGTCGGTCGGAAGCCAATACGTGGCCGCGCTGATGGCGGTGCCGCGCGTCGTCTCTTTCGCCAGACCCAGTTGTACTAATCTACCTATGCCTTTACTCATGAATTAATTAGATGTTGTTTTCGTTTTTGTCTCCGACCTTTTCGCTTTCGTTCGCTTGTGTTGCTGCTTCTCGTTTCTTTCGGTGTATCTCTTCGGCTTCTTCCCTCGTCGCAGCTCTCACGGTCATCGGCTTCCAGATGCCGCCGCCGGGGAAGAAATACTCTTGAAGAACGATATCTGGGTCCACGGCCTTATTGACGGAATCGCCGGGTTCCATCATCTTATTAACTTTGTTATCTATGTCCACGGATTGTGGAAAGGGTTAGTTTATTAGAGTCCTGCGGGGACAACCGCGCGGGCCCGCAACTGAATATAAAATAGCACGTAAGTCGCTCCGTTGAAATTCACAGGGCCGGGTGCTTCGACAATGACGGGATAGACCGCGGCGTTGGCAGTGCCCTGGAGGGTAGCGTCCAAATTGAAGACGTTGATCACCTGATCCTCTAACCCAGCGAGATAAGTCGGATCGGTCGCCGGAAGATTTGCTGGCGTGGTTACGACCATGACGTACCAGGTGTATTCCATCGTGTTGTTTGCCTGGTCCTCGAACTCGTTGCCGGAAACAATGGGCGGGATGACCACGGCGGACGGAAAACCGGGCCAAACCCTATCGAGCGGATTCACCTTTGACATGCTGTCAGCCGATGCGGAATTGAGGACGCCGGATGTTACGAGGGTCTGGAGATCCGCGAGGATGGCGGTCATTTGAAGTTGTCCGGGCGTTTTAGCCATTGGCTTGTGACGCGATCTGCGCGTTTATGTTGTCGAGAGCCGTGACGAAAAGCTCCGTGATGCTCGGCTCGGATGCAGCCACGATCCGTTCCATGAATGGATTTGCCTTGGTTCCCGGATGATGTACCACCGTGCCGAATATTTCCCCGGTCTTGCTGTTCGCCAGCACGCGCGCATTCTTAGCCGTGATGATATGCGGCGCGGTTCCGAATTCAACGTAAGGCGCGTATTCGGCTTTCGGATACCACCGCGCCTGAAATGTGCCCACGTCAAAGCCCCAATTCTGGACGAGGTAGCCGGTAAGGATGGGAACCGTACTGGCGTTCGTGAATTTCGCCAGTATCGCCTGCGTCGCCAGGATGGCCCTCTGCACGATAGGAGCTGCGATGGACGGATAGTTCGCCAACGCCTCCTGGAGCTTCGGCAGATTCGGTATGGAAACTTTGAAGGTCGTGTCTGCCATGGTTTCTAAAAGACATTGCCCACGCGGGTATAGTTTGCGATGACCTGTTTATCCTCGGCGTCGTAGTCATTCCGCCATGCCACGGTTGCGCCTTGAATGTTTTCGCTCGCCTGGCCCGCGAGCGGGAGTCGTTTGAACGTGCGAACGCAGATGTTCTCGCAGGTGTTCGTGAGATCCGCGGGCAAACGATGTGTGGTTCCATTGCCGGCGTTTTGCCAGTCCACGGGGAATCCGGCGATATACGTCGCCCGGAGCATGTTCGAATAGATGTATGGAAGCTGTCCGTACGTCCGGATGATGCCCGCGCGGCCCTGCTCGATGATTTCCGACTGATCCTGGATGAACGGCGTCCAAAATGGGGCTGACGGCGTACCCGAACGCCACTGGTAGCTCATGAGGCCCGTTACCTCGATAATGACGTTCGAGCCTGACGTTCCCACGGCGTTGCTCAGGGTGAAATTCCCTGCGCCATCGCCGCTCGTGATGTAGGTGAGCGGGGGAATGCCGGCTCCCTGAATGAGAAGACCGTTTACGAAGTTGGCTGGGGCAATGATCGCGGCCACCTGCGTCATGAGCGACTGGGGCAGAATCGTGAGCAGTTGCGGAGAATTGATGGTCGTACTGTTCGCCGTCGTCGTCCCGGTAACCGTCGCGTTCAGTACCGGAGATCCTCGCAAGACGATCCGTTCCTGCCGTTTTCCCGCAACCGTATAAACCTCGTTGATGTAAAGCTGCTGGACGAAATGAATAGCGTTCGAACCTCCATCGACACTGGCTTTGCCGCACATACGCTCGATGTTGTCGGTGACCGAATTGATGATGCGCGTCAAAACGGCATCACTGTTGTTGTTCGTGATCTGGAGACGATCTTTCACGCGCTGGAGCGTGGTGAGGGCGTATGGCGAGACGATTTCTTTTTGTGCCATGTGAAGGGAGGGAATTCCCTCGCCACAGGCCTCCTCGAACGAGAAGACCTGCTGGCGAAAGTTCGAACTATGTGTTCGAAACAGTGCCGGAGCTGCCTGGGACAGTCGGGAGCTGGGTCGCCGGGCCGCCCATGACGATTTCGGCGTAGCCGAGGATCGCAGGGGACGAGCCGCCCGTGAACGACGGCGTGACGACCGCACGGAGGAACGCATGCCGATTAAGGCCGAGACCTTCGATGCGTGCTTCGCCTTCGGTATTGAAGGTCAAAGCTTCGCTCGTGTTCGACGAGGTGGCGTTCGCGCTGATCGTGATCGCCGTAGCGCTCTGGATCGCAGTGATGACCGCGCCGGACGGGATGCCGGTGCCGCTGATCGGCTGGCCGACATAGAGGCCGGTCACGCTCGACATCGCCGTGATGATCGGCGAGCCGGAAGCCGTCGTACCCGTCACGCTGGCCGGAGGGGTAAGCGTGAAGCCGATTACGGTGCCCGTGTTATCGAGCGCGTTCGTCCATCCGCTGTTGCCCGTCGTCGATTCCTGGAGGGTAACGACAAGCGAAGCAGCCGTAGGGGAGCCGGACGGCGCTGCGGCGTAGGCCCGCAACACTGCATCCGTCATCCCCGCGGCGTTCACCACGTTGCCATTGACCGCGCTGCCACCCGTGAACGACTGCGGAGGAAGGCTCACGCCTCCCTGGAACGCAACGTTATCGTAAATTGAACCGCGCATAGGATTGCTTGGATGTGCCCTGCCTTCCTCGACCGGAAGGGACGAAATACGTAGATACTGCATCGCAATGCCTAGATATTTCGACGGGCGGTTTATTTGGCCTCGCGCCCCCGTCCTGAATCCGCTAGGAAAGCGCGGAATCAGGATAGAGGCAAACGTCCAACTATGACGCCGAGGTGTAGCCGACGCAGAATGCTTTCGGAAGTACAACCACGAGAGCGTGGTCGTGCTTGTAGACGATACCAGCCTGGTCCGACAGCGCGATTTCCTTGCCGCCAAAAGAACCGGACGCGAAGTTGCCAACGCGGATAGTCCCCTTGTCGCCGAACGCCATCGCCTTCAGGTTGCCGAAGATGATGAACGGAGTGTTCGTCTGCGTTCCAACGGTCGTGGAGGGCATCCAGCGGTTCGTGTAAACCGGGAAGCCAGCCATGTACCCTGCCGCGCGGATCGGTCCGCCAGTCGGGTCCTTTTCGAGGCCCGAGTTGTTGGCCGCCATCGCGCCGAAGTACAAGAACGGAAGGCCGGAGGTCGAAGCGAGCGTGCCGGCGATGTCAGCCCAGACGGTGCGGTGACAGTAGAACGCACAGCCGTCGAGAACTGATTCCTCGACGGTCGCGACCATGTTCAGCGCATCCGTTACCGGATTGAACTTCGCATAGGTCGTGTTGCCCGTGGCCATCGTGTAGGTGTTCACGGAGCCGCTCGGCAAGCCGAGAATGCCCTGGAACGGACCAGCGTAGGACGTCGTACCGGTCACGGCGTTAAGCGTCGCGCCGCCGACGAAACCCTGCTGGTCAACCATGTTGGCCAACGCCTCGCCTGCGAGGGAGAGGAGCCATTCGCCGAGTTCCACGGAAGCGTCGCGGAGCAGGTCGTTGCCGACCGCAAACGCGAGCTGCCATTTCTTGACGATGAGAACCGCCTGACCGAACGTGAGGCCCGTGATGCTGCCCGGAATGTCAACGCCAATGTACGAACCGGTGAGGAATGAGCCGGTATAGTTGGGGATGCCCAACTGATCCGTCTTCATATTCCAGCGCTGCGCCTGCTTGAGGATCGTTCCAACCGAAGCCGCGATACGCAAAATCGCCGCAGCCACTTCTGGCTGGACGAGGTATCCACCACGGTTGTCCTGTTCCTCAATGAGGGGCTCGTTCGCCTTGAAGTGAACCTTGCCAGCGTCGATCAATTCCTTGGTGACGCGGACAGCGCCAGCTTCACGGCCCTTCCAAGCTTCGATGACTTGCAAAGCAAAGTCCTTCTTCTGCTCGTCGGTAAGGAACGTGATGTCGGTGCCACGAACCGAACGCTCGACGGCCATCTCTTCGACGATCCGGCGCGCCGTTTTCGCGGACACTTCCTCCATCGACTTGAGGGATTTCTCCATCACGTCGCTGAAGTTCTTGGTTACGGTTTCAGACACCGCAGCCAAGATTTTCTCTTCATTCATTTATTTGGGAATTTGGGATAGGTCTATCTGCCGCGAGACGTGAGTTCCCTGATCTTTGGATTGACCTGGCGGAGCACCGTTTCGGCGGCAGTTTTGACCTGCCTCGCGAGCCGCTGGTTGAAGAGATAAATCTCCAGTTCAGCTTTTGCTCCCGAGGTGCTCGACCTTGGTTTCGGGGCCGCGTCGGACTTTTCGTCCGGCTTCGTTTCCTCCCCTCCGTCGCCTGAGGCGATTATTGCCTTCAGGGCTGCGGTTACATCGTTGGTGGATTTCTCGTGGTCGGCGGTGTGCTGACCGTGGTAGTCTTCGATTGTCTTGATAATGGATTCGATCTTCTCTTTCGTTTTCGCTGAAATCGCACGGCCTGCTTTATTTTCTATGGCCTTTACAAGGACGGCGGTTTTCGCTTTACCTTCGAGGTCCTTCATCAAGGACACGGCTTCATCAAGCAACGTGTCGAACTGATCGACGGTTACGTCGTCCTCCATGTACGCGGAAGTAAACGCATAAAACACGTCGTAAGCGCGGTCAAGTTTTTGATATTTTGCCTGACGCACCTCATCGCCGGCGAGTTCCTCGGCGACCGCGCCCATCTTCTTGGCGGCTTTCGTTTCCTCGGTTTCGCCTTCCGCCTTCACCATGTCCATGTGGCACTTCTCATGACGATCAAGCTCCGCGCCCATCGCCTTCGTGAATTCATCGATAGCTTTCTTCTTTTCTTCTTCGGAGTAGCCGGGTTCAGCCTTAAATTCGTCAATGGCCTTGTCGCACTTTTTGACGTGGTTCAGGTGTTCGTCGGTCATCTCAGCCTTGAACTCGTCGATGGATTTGAGCTGCTTTTTCGCCTGGTCCTGAAGCTCGTACCCCTCGTCGATGGCCTTCATGCACTTTTCGAGGTGAGTTTCCTGCTCGCCTTCCATAGTCTTCGATAATTCTTCGATCGCCTTATCGAGGTGGCCTTCGGCCTTTTCGCCCTTCAGACACTTCTCGCCGAACGCGTCGATGGCTTTTCCGACCTCCATGCCGTGGCGCTCGTGTTCAGCCTTGATCTTCTTTTCTAGCTCGTTCATGTCTTTGGTTTCGTTCGACTCGTTAGATTTGTTTTCCGTCGGGACGCATATCAGCTTGCCGGGATCATTCGCATCTTCTGCGAGCACTCCCGGAGAGCCGTCTTCCAGTTCGCAGGGCTCGCCCACCTGCGATTCCTTTGGTTTCTTCTCTTCGTAAAAAAATCCTTTTGCCACGAGTTCCCGCGTCGAAACCTTGAGACGCCCTACCTGCCGGAGGGACAAGGCGTAGCGTCCGGCCGGAACCGGACAGAAGCTCATTTCGAGCAGCTCGCGCGTGCCGTCGTCGTTCTGGATATAGCCGGGTGAGACCGTTTTGAGGATTTTCTCTTGATACAGGGCGCATGCCATGTCCGCTTCGGGGTTCACGCCCGCCGGCGCAAACTTGCCGGTCGCGATTGCCTTGTCGCCGTCGATGCGGATATCCTCGACGACGCCGATCGGGAAGCTGGAATAGTCGTGCGCCCACAAAACGACGGGGTTCATCTCGAAGTACTTGAGATCCCATTTGGACTGGTCAAGCGCGTCGCCCTGGCGGTCCTCGTCGGACGTGCTCATGACGACTTCGAAACTCCGGTCATCGCCGGAGGCCTTTACCGTCTTGATGAACTCCGCCGTCTGTTCAGACGAAAACTTGCCCTTGAGCTGAAGGGCAAGTTGTTCGCTGAATTGTCTAAGGGTTTCGTTCATTCCCGTGATGGGAAGTTTGATGCCTTACCGTTTGACTAGACGCCCGTGTGGAAGCAGGTGGTCTTCAGGGTGCTCGATGCGCCCGTGACCGTGCTCGTCACCGTGAGTGTCAGGTTCGCCGTGTTGCCGTTCCAGAACGTGACCGTCGCGGTGACCGCGTTGCCGCTGACCGCCGAGATGAATGCGTCCGCGCCGAAGGGAAGCGTCGATGTGCCGTTGCCGTTATACGCCACTTCGCACGCGTCGCCGACCGAGAAGCCCGGAGCGTTGAACGACTCGGCCGTGCTGGTCGTCGAGGTCGAGGCCGTCACCGGACCGAGGGTCACCGCCGCCGTCGGGTACGCCGTCGTGGCCGTGTAGAACGCGGTCACCTGGTTATTCGCGCCCGTGCCGCCCACGCTCACCGCTCCGTTCACATAGAGGTTCGAGAGATTGGGGGTCACGCTGTTCGTGGTAACGTTTGCGGAAAAGAGCTGGCTCGGCTGGATACCGCCAGCGAAGTCGCCGCCCGTCTGCGGAGCCGCCACCGGTCCGAAGCGCAACGCGAGAAAACCGCCAAGGAAGATCGCCACTGCACCGACCAAACCCGCTTTCAGATATTCTTTCATGAGATTGAGTTATTTATGTTTATTCGTTTGCCATAACTATAGCACCCGACCTTTCGTAACTGAAGATGTGCATAACTTGGGTAGTACCGACTCATGTTTAATTCATGGTCATCGGGAGCGCGGGCATAACAATGAGCTGCGGACCGATCCAGGTCAGGGTTTCGGTGCCGGACCAGACCGCGACTATGCTCGTGAGGAACGTGCCGGGATTCGGGAAATCGCCCTGCGCCACCGCATAATGGCACGAGCCCGCGAGCGCATTGTCGACGATGACCGCCCCGCTCAGGGTCAGGTCGGTCGAGGTCGGGTCCTGCGATGATTGGACTTTGAGGGTCAACGTGGCTCCCGCAAGGTTGACGGGATTCGCGCTGCCGTCCTCAAGGATGAAGGCGAGCTGGTAGCCGTAGTCGTTCTGGACGATGCTTTGCGGTTGGATCATGGATGGATATGGTTCAGATGATTGACAGGAGCTTCGGCGTGAGCGCTGCGAGATGCCAGGCGGCATAGAGCAGGACGAGGACAAACACGGTCGCCGCCGCGCACAGCACCCCTATGTTCCGGTTGAAGCCGTCCTCGTTCATGGATTGAAATAATGTTGATCGCTAGAGAGTAAGCGTGGTTTGCCTGAATTGTAGCATCAGCGCGATGGCAGCGCTAGAGACGGTGGGGTGGTAGCCCACGATCTTCGCGACGCCCGTCTGGAGCTGCGCGGTGGACCCTTTGACGCTGGCCTTTCCGGCCTGCGTCTGTTGCGTTATCGGTGCGATGCTAGCCTTTCCGGCCTGCGTTTTCTGCGTGGTTGCCCTGATGTTCGCGACGCCGGTCTGGGTCTTGATGGTTCCGGTCACGATATAGCCTTTGCCGGCCTGCGTCTGCGATGTCGTGACGGTGATGCGGGCCTTTCCGTTTTGGGTCTGGGTGCTCGTGGCGGTTATCCGCGACTTTCCGGCCTGCGTCTGGGCCGTGGTCGCCGTGATTCGGGCCACGCCCGTCTGGGTCTTCGAGGTCGTCGTCGCGGCCGGCTTGTATGCGGCCATCACCCAGCACCATTCGTTGTTGGGGCCGTTGAGCGTCATGCTGTAGCTCCCCGCCGGCGTGACGTCCGCGCCCGAGTCGAATATGCCGTACCCGTTCGCGGAGTTGATGACCGTGTGCGAACCCGTCGATGCGGTCGCCTGGCCTTGCGAGAACGTCGTCATGACGGTCCAGTCCTTGTCCGTGCTCGTCGTCACGCTCTCAGTGATGGAGGGCGTGTGCGTGTTCGTGAAGTTCGACGTCACGGCCTCCGGGTTCCCGGTCGCCATGCCCGTATAGGAGACCGCCTGCACGACCATGGTGATCGTACCGTTCGTGGCGACGATGGTATGCGAACCCGCCGACGGGCAGTCGTAGTAGAACTGGACGCTGTTGCCTCCGTTGGAATCCACGCCCGAATTCCCCACAAGGGTCGCGGAGTTTCCGTCCACGGTGACTGACTGGCCCGACGACGCGCCGTCAAGGATGTTGATGATGATCTTCGCGTTCGCGGCGTTTGTCGTGTAGCTCGAAGAATACGGACTGGTTCCGTTGCCGAGGTCCGCCGAATTGTCGATGGCGATGGCCATGTCAGGTTATGAAAATGGTTTGCTGCCGGTTCCTGCCCGCCGGATCGGTGTACTGCCAGCCGATGAAATGGCGGCTCGTTTCGCTGCCGACTATCTCGCCGCCGTAAATGTGCTGCTTCACTTCGCGGAAGTATATGAGCCTGAGGTCTGTTGGTTCCCAGTCCTGCGCGTGAGCGCCAAAAACGACACCGTTTATCGCGAAGGTGCCGTCCTTGAGGTTCACCGAAGCCGTGGTCCCTTCGCCTTCGAGCGAAAAGGCGGCGATGCCGCCGTGCTTCTTTTCCTCGTCAAGCAGATACGTGAATGAGGAGCCGGGGCCGTTCGGGTTCGTGTCGTCGGGGAGTTGGGACAGTTCCGTGCCGTCGTTGAAGACAGCACGGAACAGATACTTGAGTTTCATTGGATTGATACTAAGGTCGGAGAGTAACTTGACAAGTTACTTAATTCTCATTGTATTGAAGGGTCGCGGTTATCGTCGGCGTGTCACCCGGCGTGGTGCAGGTCGAAGCGACGACGAGTTGCGAGGCGAGATACTGCGTGTAGCCGTCGGCCGAAAGCGTGGAAGCTGGCGATGCGTTCTCCGGGCCTGACGTGGCGAAGTTGACGGAGATGCCCGAACCGATCGCTACCTGGCTCGTGAAGTCCGTCCCGAAGGACGAGTTCGACGTGGCGGGCGTGGCGTAGGTTGAGGTCACCGTTCCCTTGAGCGTGATGCCTGTCGGGAAAGAGCCTGTGTCGCCCGTGTGCGCCGACCATTTCGCCGACGATATCTGGTTGAACGTGCCTCCGATGAAGTGCCCGTATTGGTACTTCGGCATCGAGTAGTTCGAACCGGAGCCGGGGACCGTGATCGGAGCGGACGAATACGTCGTGCCTCCGTTCGCCGTGCAGTCGTCCGCCGTCTTCCAGTTCATGTCCGTCGCGTAATGCGTGTCGGACGGGAATCCGGAGCGGGTCGTGCCGTGGACCGGCGAGCCTGTCGCGGCACCGTTGTCTTCGCAATAGTGAAAAGTCGCTGGCATGGTTGTTGTTCTTGTTGGTTTACGACCTTTGTGGTTTGTTAGTCGATTGAGATTTCATCTGGCCTCACAAAACAACAGCAAAGAGGATGAAGCGGCGGCGCACTCACATCGCCATAATTGAGCGCCATCGTTTGCGCCGTACCATTCGCGTCCGTCGCCGTTATTGAATCGCCGTTTTTGAAAAAGTCGTTCTCAATCGGAATTACGGTGCCGTTCATCTGCTGGCAGTACGCGCACACGTTATCCTTCTCCGACGTGTACCATCGCACCGTCTTCACGACGCCCGATTGCTGCCAGGCGGTCTTGAGCGCGCTGTTCGCCGTCCGGAAGGATTCTGTTTTCGCAACCGTACCGGCCCGGCTGTTGTCGCTCCATTCGTAGATCTGTTCGACGCGCTTCGTGATGTCGGCAAGGGATTCGCCAGCCTGTAGCCCATCGTTGATATGATCTTCGAGGGCGGCCAGCGTCGTCTGGTTGTAGCTCTCGGACATCATCTGGACCGACCGCCTCACAGCGGCGGCGGTCGTCTCACTGAACGGGTTCACATCCGGCTTGCCGATCTCCGCCAACGCCGCAAGGGCCTGGTGTTCGAAAAGCGTGTTCATGATCGGCGTGAGGGCGTCAGTCGTAATGGAGATCCACTTATTGATGTCGAACAGGTCGGCGGGATTGATTCCTTTCGTGATCGCCCCTTCGAGGTTCGCGAGGACCTCTGCCTTCTGCTCGCCGTTGATCTTCTTCACCGTCTCGGCGATGTCTTTCTCCGCGGCGGCCGTGAACTCACTGAACTCTTTCCAGCGCGCTTCGTCCTGCTCTTTCGTGGAGACGAATTTCTTGCTGGGCTGGCTGAGCTTCTTTTTGAGGTCGGCGGTGATCTTGTCGGCAAGCGACTTCGCCATCGTCACGCGTCGTGATGCCAGCTTCTGGAACTTCGTGCGCGGAGGCCGCCATCCGACCTGGACGCCGTTTGCGGCCTTGGTGTGGCCCGCCAAGATACCCTTGCGAACCGTCTTGGCGTTCGGATCGTTCTGCGGTTGGGGCTTACCATCGCCACCGTCTGACGGCTTGCCGCCCGGCTCCCCTTCGCCGTCGCCAGTCTCGGTCGCCGGCCCCATCGCGGTGGGCTTCATCAGCGCGTCACCGCCGTCCACCGGACCAAGCCCCATGAACTCGTCGCGGGCCTCGTTGACCGTCAGGATCGGCTGACCGCCCACAACCGTCGTCATCTCCGTCGTGCGGGCCGCTTTGTCCTCCGGAACCGGGTCAATGAAGCTGACGTAGAGATTGTCCGCGTAGCGGCCGACGAGCCTGTCGTTCAGCGTTCCGCAGATCGCGATCATGTGCGGTTTGATAACCCGCTTGGAGAAGACGTAATCCGCCGTTTCCGCCGTCGCGCGGTTCGTGTCCGATTCAGCGGTGCCGAGGATCGTCCGCGACGCGCCGAACATCGCGAGTATCCGCTGCTGCATGACCTCGGACATCTTAGAGAAGTCCATGTCTTTGGGGTTGGAACCGACGATGCTCGGCTTCACGCCCTTCGGCAAAACACCGACGCGCTGCATGTTGTCGATGCCGCCGTGAACGTCCATGAAGCCCATCTTCAAGGCTTCGAGCTGACTCTCCGCCATGAAATCGCTTTCGAGCCACATGGAAGGGCGCGCGCCGTTCCGGAAGAAGTTGCTGTTGAACCTCATCGCGTCGTTGTCGTTGTCGATGTACTGCGCGCCTGCCATGACGGGGCTATATCCCTCGAAGAAGTTCATCGGATTCGGTCCGCGGAAGTGGACCACCTCATAGGGCGCGAACTTCATCTCCGAATTGGTGAGCCTCATCTTGTACCCGATAAGCTGTTCGGGCCAGGAACGCCGGTCGATGACGGGCGTCACCCTGTCGGAAGGCATGAGATGGATGGCCTTGGGTTTGTCGGTTTCGTTCTTCACCCCTTCCAGCCACCAATACGTATTGCCGGCCAAATCCAAACAGGCCGAAGTGAGGTACTTCAGCTCAAGGCCGTTCATGTTGTCGTTCGGGCTATCGAGCAGGTCCAGGAGCTCGTGGTCGGTCTCCTCCGTCGTTTCGTCGCCGTCCACGGAAAAAAGCCGCCAGTCGATGGTCATTACCTCGCGGGCCTTGGCGTTCACCGACGCGTAGACGAAGCCCTTGAAGCTTTCGAGTGCGCGGGACGGATTGACCGGAACCCCTGCGCCGGGCCGCTCGATGACGAACTGGTTGGCGGTGCCGTTGATCTCTCCGAACTGGCTCACGCCGGATTTGGTCTTGACCCGGTTGATGAAGCCGTACTGCGTCATGCCCATCCCCTGCGTCTGCTCGTAGGTTTCGGGGTCTATACGCGCGGCGACGCCACGAATGAGCCGGGGAAACCAGCCGGGCTTGTTCTTGGCATTGAGGGAGGGGGAGGGCATTTATCGGGATTAGAATTCTTTGAAGAAGCGGAATCCGCGGTAGTTCTCGCGGGTGAGCATCTTGCCCGGCTTTGGCAGGGATGTGAGCTTGAAAAACCAGATGTGGATGAACCAGCGATACAGGGGAATTTCCCATCTCCACTGCCATGTAGGAGGCTTGCCCCATGCGATGCCAGCCTGCCATTGGTTCAGTTTTGAGTTGAGTACGCCGATCTTCATTTACACGGTGATGAGTTTTCCGTCTGCGACCGTGAACGTTACAGTGCGGCAGTAGGGGCAGGTGATCGGCTTTTCGATGGTGAGCGGCTCAAGCGATTCGATGACGTGTGACTTGCCAGTCGAAAGCGGCTGTCTACATGCGGGACAGACGATGAGGATCGCGTCGTAGCCGGGCCACACTTCCTCCCTAATCTCACGAATGATGGATTTCTGGCCGAACCAAGTCCACCAAAGCGCCTTCCAAAATGTGCGCGGCGGATCGAGGGGGACGGTCTCCGTTGCCACTCTCGGCGGGCGGGCTGGTATGAAAACGTAGTCACCGGGAACCAAGAGGTCCTCGGAATGGGACACACGCCGCACCTCGATGGTTTGAAGGGCGTCCATTTGCTGTTAAGTATAAGAGTTGAACGGAAAACCGCAACCTGTGCAAAATGTGGCGAAATTATCTTGCATCATAGGTAGTTCTCGGGCGTATACTCGTTCGGATAGGGGCTTGCGGTGCCAACCGCAACTATTTCCCCCGACAGACAAATAAGCGAGTTTATGGAGGCTATTGGAGATGAAATACGCTACTGTATTCGGCGTTTTATGGATCGCTGCTAGCACGATGAGCTGTGGCGGCGCGCCGGACTATACCCCAAAACCAAAATCGGGTGCCGTGAGCCACTACACTATTCAGTTTCAAGCCATCCTAGTCGGTGCGCAGACTGGAAAGGCAACAGCTCGCGTGATGGGCGAAGAGACGATCAATGGCAAGACCTATAAAAAAACGATCGTGGCATTCACAGGAATAGCGGGACTAGATCAAACGACCGCATACAACCGCTATGATGCCGATGGTGAATACGAAATTGACGGAAAGCATAGGGATATTCCTGAATACCTCGTCATGCCATTGCCAATCGCTGTCGGAAAAGCATGGTCTGCGATGACGGGGGACGGCAAGAAGAATTTTAAGGCCGAATCCATTGAAGCAGTGCTCATAAACGATAAAACCTACGATGCGTGCCTTAAAGTCACGTATATGATGGATGGCGGCGTGCAAGGAACCGACTATTACGCACCGGGTGTCGGCCTCGTGAAGTCGATCTTCAACTCTGGGCTCGCGAACGTGACGCTGACGCTCGACAGCAAATGAATAGGCGCTCGTCTACGCCTCAATCCAGTGGATCTTCGGCAAATCCAACCCCTGGCCCACCAAGCCCTGGATGAGCCACACTAAGGCATCTACCAGGTCGTCGTGGGCCTCCACGCCCAGATTGAACACCTGCCCTAAGAGCTGTTCGCACCCGGCGCGCGGGAAAAGCACCGTCCCGTTCTTGATGTACGGCGCAACGACCTGAAGCCGGCTGCGCTTGTCCGTGGTCGGCTTCATCGGCACGACGGGGAGCAACGCCCGCTCCATTTCTTGTACGGCAGCTTTTTGATAACCGATGTCCTCGACGAAGAAAATGTTTGCGCCGCCCCGCTCACCCGGAATCGAGCGGACGTGTTTCATCGTCTCGTGAAAATTGACGTGCTCGTTGTACGGGTTCGCGCGGACGTAGATTTTGGGCGCGTCATCGACGTAATACACGTCTCCCGAAACGATGGCGGTATAGTCGGCGCTCTCCTTCTCGGAAATGGCGAGGTCGACGCCGTGGCCCTTGAGCGATGCGAGGACCGGAATCCTGACCTTCTCGCCCTTATCGTTCGTGGTTTCATTGTGCGGCGGGATTTCGTCGTAGTAGTGGATATCCTCCGGCGAGACGAGCTGGCCTTCCTCAGCCACGATTTTGAGGAGCATTTCCCGCTGCCAGGCCACCGCTCCCATGTCCCGTTCCTTGTCCTTGAGGGATTTCTCGGTCGGGTACATCGCGGGCCAGGTGCATCTGCCGTCCTTGTCGATCAGTGGAAATTCGAGCACCTTGAATCCGGTGCCGGGCGAACGGAGGCGCGACAGAAGCGCGTCCATGTGCAGCAGGTTGCCTATGACGACGAGCTTCCCTTTGCGGGCGTCCAAACCGCCCATGACCTCGGAATGAAGCCATCGGGCCGTTTTATCCCTGTTCTCCTTCGTCCGAACCCATTCGCCGTCTTCCGGGTCGTCCACGACCACGAGCCTTGGTCGGTGCTGGAGGTGGCGCAGACCACGGACCTTCTGGCCGCGTGAGCGGGCCAAAATCCGGACCCCGTTCGAGAGCACCAAATTTTGTTTTTGCCACTCGCCTTCCTCGCCTTTGAGCGAGAAATCCTCGATAACGTTGCCCTTGATCTCGCCGTAGTCCTGCTTGATGAGCGCGTTCGTTTCGAGTTCCGTTTTGATGGCGGCGATGTTGAGCGTCGCCTGGCGCGCGGAGTCGGCGATGAGCAAGATGAAAGGATATTTCTCGGGATGCTCCAGCGCGGCCCACAAGGGGAGCGCCAACGAGCCGAACGTGCTTTTGCCGGAGCCGCGGAAGCCGATGACGAGGAGCCGCCTCTCTTCGTCGCTTTCGAGCGCGTTTACGAGTTGCGGATGGAATGAGGCGGGGGGATCGGTGAAATAGCCGGTCAGATAGACCAGCGAAAAGCCAAGCAGAGACTTGGCGCTCTGCCGTCGGGCCTCGTACGACTCGTAGAGGTCAAGGGGCTGCGTTTGGCTCGGCAGGCTTGGCATCCTCCTGTAGCTCGGCGGCGAGCTTTTCGTAATCGGGGCGGCGCACGCGACAATTCACCGTGCCGGTTTCTATTGCTTCGTCATCGAACGTGAGGTCGGGAATGAAACGGGGGGCTTCCTGTTTGGGAACCACTGTCACGAATTCACTCAATCCAAGCTTGTCCACAATCGTTTGGGCATAATCGACACCGCCCGCGCTCCAGACGTAAACGTCATCGCGATTCGCGGCGAACCACCGAAGGACTTGGATCAGATCGTAGTCGGGTATTTGGTCGCCAACGAGGCGACCGCCAGCCTTGCGGATGCGGACTTTCCAAAGCGTGTCGTCCACATCAAAAACGATCTTCATGTGTTCGGTGAGGTTGTTTCTGTTTTTGCATCCTCCTTCGGGGCCTGGAGCAATCCCCAGTTTGTGAACACGGCGGCTATCGCCTGCTTCTTCTCGTCGGGAAGCGGGGTGTTGCGGATCGCCATGTCTAGCGTTCCGAGTTTGCGCTCGAAGACGCCGGCGTCGAACATCTTCTCGAAGACGAGGTTGTATGCCTCGCGGATCTCGCGGAGAGCGGCGGCACGATCGCGGCCTTCGGCCATTTGGTCGTTGGCTATTTCCCATCCAACGCGCACCACTTCGCCCATCGCGTCCTGCAGGGCAGTGAGAGCGTTGTTGAGCGTCCACGTCTCGGCGCGCTTGGCACGCTCCCGGTGGATCTGATTGACGATGCCATTTATATAGTTACGGTCGAGCACCAAGCCTTCACGTTCCAATCGCTTACGAATGCCTTCGCCGGCGAGCATCGGGTCCTGGACCATGATGCTGCGGACGCGCTCGCGGTGGTAGTGCTTCGTATCAGATGAATAGGCGGGCATGGCAATGCTGGCGGTAGAGGGTTTTCATAATCATGCCAGTTTCGCCGAAAAGCGCAAACGGTCAGGTCGCTTTTTTGGGATATGATGTTAGGGCATTATGAACTCGATAGGAACCAGTCAGCTTACATTCCGCATCAGGGACATTCTTGGAAATACCGTAAAAAGTCTTCGAATCGACACGGAGGATTTCGTTGCCATTGGTATTCTATTGCTCGCAATGGGCGCAGTCATCGTGGCAAGCATAACCGCACTTGGGCTCGTCTTTGGACGTGTCAATGGTGGCGATGCAACAAAGATAATCATTGGATGCGTTGGAGGATCGGCCATCGGAGGAATAGCGTCAGCCCTGCTGCGAAAGACTTCTAACCAAAAGCGATTGCGGACAAACACAAGTGTGAAGAAAAAGAAAACTGCCTAATGCGCCATCGATTGGCGAGGAATTCCGACAGCTCCTTGATACCTCAAATCCCCCACTACCTCGATCCGTGCCTTCATCTTGTGAAAGATGCGAAACTTCCGAAGCCCTGGAACACAAAACCCCGCCTCTGAAGCAAGTCCGGCGGGGTCTGCGTCGAAGTCGGCTGATTGACGTTGCGTATCGAAAGCCATGAGGACGATAGCCAACGGTCTAGGTGTTTCGTCTTTGCTCTGGCTATTCCAAGGTCTTCATGGTGAAGTATACGGCCGCGCCGGAAATATGCAAGATCAAGAATGCGGCGCGCCGCTAGTTTTCATCACTTCGACATGCTCTTGCCACGTCCCTTCCGGTTGCGTTTGTGCGGAATTGAAGTTTTTCCACCGGGGGGCTTGGGATTAGCAGTCGGCCGCATGATTGCACCACAATTGCGACACGCACTACCGAGGGCAGCAACCGCAGTAGCACCGCATTTCGGACACTTCAAATGGTTCGCCATATCGGTCAACCTTTGTCGTTGGCCTGGTCGGGTGTTAAGAAATCGTCCACGTCATCGCTGAATGAGATGGCTTGACCTGAAACAGGGCAAAACATATTTCCGACCGGCGGGTGTTCACGCGCAAGATGGAGCGACTCCAACGTTTGCCGATCGACAAGCTTCACGTTATGGGTTTCGCACATTGCAACGCCTTTAAGGCGGGAACCGCTGCACATATTCTGCGCCATGTTGCTCTATCCCTTCATCGAGATAGTACCAAAACTACTTCCCCAGCGTCTTGATGAAATCAACTACTTTTTTCACGTCCTCGAAGTCCCCGACGAACTCGATCCGAGCCTTCATTTTGTGCATCTGCTTCGAAACTTCAACTTCGCTGTGGATAGTCGGGTCGCTCAAGGCCTTCTCTAGCTCTTTTTGGCTCAGTGCGGGTCCGAATTTTATGGTGTAGCGTTCGATCATGGAGTATTCAAATGCTTCTTAATCTCATCAGTCATATGTGGATCGCCTAGTATCTGATCGAAGTCGCGCGTATCGAGCTTGCGGCCTGCCAAAATGCACATCATCCGATAGATGAACCGCAACGCGAGCAACGTGAAGAACATCTTTATGCGAATCCACGCGATCTGAACTTTGAGCCGAAGGGCGTTCATAAATTGTTATTTAATGGTCTCCATGACCTTTGTTTTGAAAATGTCAG
>Ga0207117_1048_pt1 | contig 22775 bp, 20 predicted proteins | sample Alteio_BWMinHeat_45_FD_153502 | JGI IMG/M metagenome (GOLD analysis project Ga0207117, IMG submission 153502) | Enriched cells from forest soil in Barre Woods Harvard Forest LTER site, Petersham, Massachusetts, United States -... | ecosystem: Environmental > Terrestrial > Soil > Temperate forest >...
CGAAACGAAATACGGTGTTCTTGAGGAACCATGAAACGCAGGGTCTTAGCGTCATGCGTCTGACGTTCCACGCGGGCCAATTGAAGGATGACCGAATTCCGTCCGGGCGCAGCCTGCCGAACGAGAGTCGACGCCGGATTTGCATTTGCGCTTCGTGGGCCACGTAAGAGCAAAATAACCAACACAGCTGCGAAGACAGTTATCACCGCGACAGAGAGAGCTCCGGGTACGCTTGCGGGAGTCGCGCCCCGCAGCAGATACGCTCCCACGCTCATAATGACGAGTAGAAAAGAAATGCCCGCGATGAGGGAGCCAAGGATTCTCAGCGTGGCGGTTTGGCCCTTGTAGTACCGGGCCACAACCACCTTTGCCACCAGCAGCGGAAGCAGTATTAGAGCCAGAGATGCATGAAGTAGGATGCGCGGCGGGAGTTCGTCTGGGAGTCCCTTGAGGCGCAGCACCATGAAATAGGTCATCGTGCAATAGAGAAGTATGAATAAGTAACCAATGAATCGATGTGCTCGTACTCGCCACGCCCGAGCAGCGGGACTGGAATCGGGCGCGCGTCGCAGCATCAGATAAGAGTTAGCTGCGGCGAGCAGTATGAAGATCCCGCCGAGGGCGAGAGTAAAAGGAGGCTGCATCAACCTAACTTGCCCGGGTTCGGGGGATTGAAGGCTGATTCCCCGGAAGTGACGGCACAGGATCAGCTTTGAATGCGATTTTGCCTGTTCCCGGGACTAATCGCGCGGCAGTGAATGTTTCCGAGCTTTCCTCGGCGCTGCGCAGCGCAAGTCTGAGCAACAGAATTGATTGCAAAATTAGGAGTGAAGCCACCGCACTGAGCGCCAGTTCTGCTATCATCTCGCCTCCGTTTGCTTGCCTGGATACTCATTAAGACCTCAGGCACCCCGGTTTATTCCTGCCGATTTACACCTTCGATTTTTTGCGCCCCCAGACGCGAAGGAATAAATCTTCATCCGCCTTCGTCCTATGTACTACCGGGTTGTCCCGTTATTGCGGCACAGCTCGAGTTCTCACAAGGATGTGGCGACCATTAACGTCTCAATACTTTCAACCGGTGTTGCCACACCTCTTTTCCAGGTAAGCCAGCAGGAGACGTTTGCTCAGTCGGGCTATCGGGATGAAGCGATCCGCAGAATCTTCATGAGAGCTGGTATCGAGCAGCGTCACTTCTATTTTCAAAATGGGATTCGCGTCGACGAGAACTCGGATGAACTGAATCAGAGATATGTTCGGGGCGCAATCCACATTGGCTGCCAGGCAATTCGCAAATGCCTCGATTCCGCCGGTTTGACCGAACGGGACGTCGACTTATTCGTGTTGTGTACATCGACCGGCTATACGTGCCCCGACATTGGCAGCCGCCTTATTGCCCACATGAGATTCCGCTCCGGCATTCAGCGAGCGCCTATGGTCGGACTGGGCTGCGGTGGCGCCCTCCCCAGTCTGCAGCGAGCCTGCGATTTCGCGCAGTCTCGCGTGGGTCAAATCGCATTGGTGCTGACCGTGGAGATTTGTTCCGCGTGCTACTACCGCGACGACACCCTCGAGACCGTCATTGGAAATGCGATCTGCGCCGATGGCGCGGCAGCCGCTCTGCTTACAGCAGGAGCGCCGCCGGATCTTCCGTTTCCGCAGATTGTCGATTTCGAATCCTTTCTTGATCCTGAGCACCTGGGGAGTGTTGGCTTTGAGCATCGTGATGGCAAGCTGCGCATCGTTCTAGGCTCTGAAGTACGGCATCTCGCGCCTCGCCTGATGGAAGGAGCGCTGTATCCATTGCTGGCGAGAAACAATCTTTCCCAGTCCGACATTCGCTTCTGGGTCGTTCATCCTGGGGGACGCAGGGTGATTGATAGCGTGCAGAAACACCTTGGTCTTTCCGATTCCGAGTTGCAATTCTCGAACGCTGTGCTTCGCAACTACGGGAATATGTCGTCGGCAACCGTGATGTTCGTTCTCGATGAGGTGGTCCGCAACGGCAAACCGAATCCAGGAGATTGGGGCGTAATGACTGCACTCGGCCCGGGAATGGCGGCGGAGGCCGCTCTCATTCGATGGTAAACATTGCGGCAGTGAAATTCGGTTTGTTGTTTCGTGTCTTGAACCATCGCGTGAGAAAAGGCCGTTGGCGCGAGTTACGGCAACTTTTCACAAACGGCGATTCATCTCGTTCGAACGGCGCGAAGGCCGCTGCCGGATTTGCCTTTAACCAGATGCGCTCCCACGAGCCTCCTCCTGTATTCCAAATGGCAAGCGCGTACTGGATTTCGCAGGCGATCTACGTGGCCGCGAAGTTCGGCATCGCCGACATACTGAAAGAGAGTCCCAAGTCGGGAGAGGAAATAGCCCGCGCCGTCAAGGCGGACGAAGATTCGCTTCTCCGACTCATGCGCGTGCTGTGCATGCTCGAGGTTTGCCGCGTCACGGAATCCCAGAAGTTCGAGCTGACGACCCTTGGCGGGCCATTGCAGTCCGGAGTTTCGGGGTCACTGCGTTCGATGGTGTTGACCTTGGGCGAGGTCCACTACCGAGCCTGGGGGCAGCTTTGCGATAGCGTGCAAACCGGCCATCCTGGATTCCAGAAGGTTTTCGGCAGTGAGATGTTCGATTTCCTGGAAAACAACGGCGGTGCCGGCGATACCTTCAACCTTGCGATGACCGACTTTTCCGCGTTCGTCGCATACGCGGTACTCCTCTCCTACGACTTTTCCGGAATGAAATCGATCGTCGATGTCGGAGGTGGTTATGGGAAGCTGCTGACCAGCATTTTGGAGGTCTATCCAGACTTGCAAGGCGTGCTGCTCGACCTGCCCGCGGTCATCAGCGCTGCAAGGGAACACATCGAATCCCTCGCCTGTCACGATCGCTGTGCTGCGGTTGCCGGGAATTTTCTCGAATCCCTTCCGCGAGGCGCGGACTCGTATTTACTCAGCGGCGTGGTTCATGACTGGGCCGATCCGGGAGCTCAACAAATATTGAAGAATTGCCGCAACGCAATGCGATCCCATGGCAGAGTCCTGGTTGTCGAATGCATAGTGCCTGACGGCAACGAGTCTTCGTTCAGCAAGCTGCTCGATCTGAACATGATGGTGATGACTGGCGGCCGCGAACGAACCGAGCTTGAATTTCGTGAGCTGTTCCGCGCCGCAGGACTAAGACTGAACAGAATCATTCCTACCGTGTCACCTCTTCGTATCCTCGAAGCTGTTCGCGAGTAGTCCCCCGCCTCAGAGGCGTGTACAAACAACCTACTGGTACCCATACCCCCATCTCATCCGAAACATAGCAATTCGAACCACTTTGGGATAGACAGGACGCGGCGCTGTGCCAACACGTCCCAATTCGGAATACAGGGAATATTTCTTTCACATCGAGAGTTCTATGTGGTTACAGCCTTGCGTGGAAATAGCAAGTACCCCGCTCGCTCATCCCGTTAGGTCAGGCCCTCGGACTTGGAACTGGTGAGTCGGTCGATGGGACCGGACCAGCGTCCAAAAATCAAATCTTCAAACTTAAGCGAAAGGAAGAAGTTTTAGGAATCTCCATGAAAAGTCTTGTCAGAGTCGCCCTCCTTGGCGCCACAATGTGCGGAGTACTTGCCTCCAGCGCGATGGCGCAGGAATCCTTGTTTCGTTCAACCATCATTGGGTCGAACCCACATACCATTATTGCTGGAGTACAAAGTGGCGGAGCGCCCTGGACAGTCCAGCGCGGTTCAGCCGTTCTGAATGACGCGGGTCGACTCCATGTGGAACTGCGCGATTTGATCTTGCCGGCACTAGGCAATACTGGGCCGGTCACGAGCGTGAGCGCCAGCCTCGTTTGCGGCGGCGCGGGTGGCGTCGTGGTTGCCACTACCGACGCGGCTCCGCTGTCGACTGACGGCAACGCCGAGATCGAGGCGCAAATCAGCATTTCCAGCCCTTGTTTCGCTCCCATTGTTCTTATCCGGGCAGCGGGGTTCAATGGCACTCCGCTTCCCCAACCCGGTCCTTGGATCGCCGCCACTGGGTTTGCGGCCTTCTCGGAAGACAAGGACAAACAAGAAAACTGAACTTCTGATCGGGATCGCAGGCAACAAGGCCGGTCCATGTCGTGGAGACTCGCGGATGGCCCGGCTTTAGCTGCGAAGGAACAACAACCCAATTCTCATTGGCAAACTCAACCGCCTGCCTAGGCTTCTCCGAACGGAAACAACGAATCAATTCTGACTCTTGCCGTTTAGCTAACACTTCCCCTTGCCGGGTGTGTAGGGACATTCACCTCCAAGTGAGTGCGCCCTGCCGGGCGCACCAATAGAAAAGAGCCCGCACTGTAGCGGGCTCTTCCAGCCATAACCCAGGAAATCGCGCGGCTTGGGTGTGACTAACTTCTCTATAATTCTCGTTGGGCCTGGTCCGCTGCATTCGCCAAACGAAACAGCAACTCTTTGAACCTAGGGTCCTGCTGCCCGGCGAATAGGCCATCCTCAAAGAAGCCATTGATGGCGCCGACGGCATCGAGTTGTCCCGCGCCGGTTGGTCGAATGATTGCGCATTCGGGCAGCCCCTTGATGAAGTCGCAGGGCTCAGGCATGATCAGGTTGGCTTGCAATGATTCCGGTTGGTTCTGAGTGAGATCCACGAAGGTTAGCGCTCCGTCGGTCAATGGAACAGCATTTCCTGCCTTGTCATGCCAGACCTGGAAGTGCATGATCTCGGAACCACCGATGCCGATCGTGATCCGCAAGACCTCGGGACTAGATACGCGCTGGCTCAAAGTGGCATAAAGGCTGGTGCCCGCCTGTTCGATGAATCCGAAATGAAACCCGGCCGTGTTAGCGATGGCCTGGATGTGGTCGGTAATAGTGGTGGGATCTCCCAGGTCAGCCCCGCTTGTAGGAATTGCCGGAAACTTTCCCTGCGCTAAGCTCGGGACAGCTTGAGGAAACCTCGCGCCCAGATCGGGATTTTCTTTGCTGCGGTAGCGGGTCCACCACGTGGTATCAACGCTGAGCTGCATGAGATTTGTCAGCCGCCCACCTTGACTAGCTCCTGGCGCCTTGCTGGGGTGAAGAGTGCGGAACTGATCGAGATTCACCGGTTGATGACCTTTGGAGAGCAAATAAGCCGTTAGGAATGACACGTGGCTCATCTCATCGTCGGTGTTGTCGGAGATGTATTGCGGCATGTCGCCATCGAGCTTCTTCAGGGCGGCGACATAGGTGCTGTCGGGGGCGGCGACCCCTCCTAGCTCGTTGTACTGCTGCCACAAGTCGGTCTCGATGATCTCCGCGGCAAGCAAGAGCTGCAGGATCGCGGCATCTCCTGGAGTGAGACTACCCTCCTGTTGATCCCTGCTGAAAGCGGACGCTTTCGTCAGCAGTCCGCCGCCGACCGTAGCAACGCCTGCGGCGAGCATACCGTTCTTGAGGAACGATCGCCGGTTCGATTGGGGCTTGGGTGTACCTTTGGATTCCTTCATTCTTCACTTCCTTTTGTTTGTTGTTCAAGATCCGGAATGTGATGACTTCGAGCCACTGGCGCGAAGCGGATGAACTTGCGGGTGTACAGCTGGGACAAAGATGACTCCACAATGGAGATTCTGGAGCCACAAAGTGTAAACTGCGATTTCACGTCAGCTATTCCAACGAGCAGTTCTGCTTGGTCTAAAGATGGGATGACCTGGGCTTAGTGTCCGCAGGCAACGGGCGGAGCTATTCGGCTATGTGAATAAATAGGACAGCAAAGCAGACTATGACGCCGCCTAAAAGAAGTACGAGCGTGACTAGGCCCTCAAAGTCGGGATGGCACCAGATCGTCTGTTTGACTTCCTGAGTATCTGGATCCAGATACTGGATGAGTCGAGAGACCTGTTGATCGGAAGTCGCTTCAATCAGATTTTGCTCACGCATATACTCCTCATCGCGGCAGGAGAGTTGAAAGGATCGTAGGTTGAGTTGGCGCCGCACGGAATGACCGGATCATTCCACCGATCTACTCCGGCCACCCGGCGGCATTGAGCGCGACAGCTTGAAGCGAACTTGAGTCCTGATCCTGTTTCTTATCTTTCTTCTTCTTTTCCCTCTTGACTTTTGTTTTGTGCTTCTTGGAGGAACTGAAATCCTGATTCTCTGGTTGATTGGCCTGGTCATTGCCCGGAGCGACTTGCCAGCCTTGGTCTTGGGACGCAGCCTGCTGGACACGGCTCGTTGGCTGATCCGATTGCTGCGAGAAAGCGCTACCCGCAGAGAGGGCGGCGAGGAGCATGAATCTGGCAATCGTAGATTTCATAGCATTCTCCCTGGGCTGGAAAGGCCTCTGCCCTCAATAACCACGGTAGCTTGCGGCAAATTCCCAGAACAGCACTTTGCAGGGATGGGAATCATGTTCACTGAATCGGCGTAGCAGTTGGTCACGTTTCTCACTTGCTTCTGCGGAGAAAGGTCGGCACCGTCGGGAATTGCACTGTCGCTAAGAAAAGATGACGCCCCGCGATTCAACGGGGCGCCGGTAGTTCATGGCCGGAGATGCATCGGTTACCGATTGCTGGTTGTAAGAGGCGCCTGGTTCATGCTTCTGATATGGAGTGACCTGTCAATTTGTATAAGCCGGAGGCAATTCGTGGGAGCAAAGAGTCGCGATGAGCGAATTCGAAATATGTGGGATCAGCGCACGTTTGTTGCTTCAATGCAGGAATAAATCCCCACGCCTGGAGTACATCGTGAAGAGAGAGCCTGAGCCAGACTCCTGTCTGGCGTCCTATCGCTCTCCAGACCCACACACAAAGGATGGATCGATATGGGAAGAACTCTGGCTGTGGTCGCGGTTCTTTGCGCGAGTCTATGGGGTACAACCAGGACTTCGGCACAAGAGGAAAATCAGGCGGCGGACAGCTCCTCCGCACAATCTGTGAATCAAGTTGTGCAGTGGAACAAAATACTTCTCGGGATCGTTCGCACGCCGAAAGCGCAGCCTGCAACGATTCATCCAACCCGCAGCTTCGCGATAATGCACGCCGCTATCTATGACGCGGTGAACGCCATAGATCGAACCCATAAGCCATATTTAGTGCAGCTTAGCGGCATTCCGAGGCACGCGTCTCAACCGGCAGCGGCGGCAGCAGCAGCGCACGAAGTGCTCATTGCTTTGTATCCGAGCTTCAAGGCAATGCTCGACACTGATCTTCAGCAGTCACTCGCAGAGATTGGGCCTGGCAACGACGTGAATGAAGGACTCCGGATTGGCCAGTTGGTGGGCGATCGCGTCGTGGCTCTGCGGAGCAAAGACGGATCCGACGCTACGCCTGTTAACTACGTCTTTGGCACTGCACCCGGCGACTTCCAATCGCCGCCGCCTGTTTCTCCCAAGCAGCCCCAATTTACGAGCTGGTCGCATGTGACTCCTTTTGCGCTCGCGAACGCGGCCCAATTCCGTCCTGAGCCACCGCCGGCCTTGAGCAGCGATGTCTACGAAGACGCTTTCAACGAGGTCAAGTCGCTCGGGATCGCCAATAGCACCGCCGCCTCAGCTGACCAGGCGCTCACCGGACGCTTCTGGAATGGAGCAATTCAGAACTACTGGAACGAGATCACCCAGACGGCGGCGATTGACGCTGAGTTGACGACTGCCCAGAGCGCCCGGCTTTTTGCGTTACTCAACCTGACATTCGCAGACAGCGTGATTGCGTTCTACGACGCCAAGTACACCTACAACTTCTGGAGGCCAGTAACGGCAATTCGGGATGCCTCTACAACCGATAATCCGAACACAACACCCGATACAACATGGCTGCCCGAAGTGGTCAATACCACTCCCGATCCGTCGTATCCAGGCGCGCACGCGGTAATCAGCGCAGCCGGCGAAACGGTTCTGATCTCGTTCTTCCATCACGACCACTTGAGATTTGATGTCACGTCGGAAGTCATGTCCGGCACGGTGCGGTCGTTCGATTCCTTCGCAGATGCAGCCGAAGAAGCCACTTTGAGCCGGCTCTTCGCAGGAGTGCACTTCCGTTTTGACTTAACTCGTGGTCAGCGCCTTGGCCGTCAAGTGGCTGACTTCGTCGTCGATAACTTCCTGACTGTCCGCGACGAGCCTGTCGAAGCCGAAGACAGATAGTTTCCTCAATCAGGGCATAAAGTGGAGCCGACAGAACAACTCAGAGACAATCAATAGACGAGTCACTGACGAATGCCAGCCGGAAATCCCGTGTGCTAACAACCCAGCGAATCGGTTCCGGTGCACTCGGGAATTCCAAAATCGCACATTACAACCCTGATCCGCGGTATAGACACGGTGTGGTTCAGGCCCGACGGTTGAATGCGGGAGCGGGGGTTGGCTCCCGCAGACGATATCATCGCTTAGAGGGGTAAGACGACCTCAGGACCCCAGCCCTATTCCGGGAACTGCTTACTTACCGATGTAAACCGGCAAACGATCAATCGCGATTCTTGCAAGCGGCCAGAGAGTGCACAGAATCGGTGTCTGTGCGAATCCAGTCACGCGAGAAGTACGAGCGTGACTAGGCCCTCAGAGTCGGGATGGCACCAGATTGTCTGTTTGACTTCCTGAATATCGGATCCAGATACTGAATGAGTCGAGAGACCTGTTGATCGGAGGTCGCTTCAATCAGATTCTGCTCACGCATATACTCCTCATCGCGGCAGGAGAGTTGAAAGGATCGCAGGTTGAGTTGGCGCCGCACGGAATGACCGGATCATTCCACCGATCTACTCCGGCCACCCGGCGGCATTGAGCGCGACAGCTTGAAACCGAGCTAGTTATTGGACTGCGAACTTGTGCCCTGATCCTGTTTCTTATCTTTCTTCCTTCTTCTTTTCCTTCTTCACCTTTGTTTTGTGCTTCTTGGAGGAGCTGGGGTCCTAATTCTCTGGTTGATTAGCCTGGTCATTGCCCGGAGCGACTTGCGAGCCTTGGTCTTGAGACGCAGCCGGCTGCACGCCGCTCGTTGGCTGATCCGATTGCTGCGAGAAAGCGCTACCCGCAGAGAGAACAGCGAGGAGCATGAATCTGGCAATCGTAGATTTCATAGCATTCTCCCTAGGCCCGAAAGGCCTCTGCCCTCAATAACCATCGAAGTCAACGACAAATTCCCGGAACAGAACTTACCCAGGGATGGGAATTATGCGGAGAAAACGCCGAGAGGCCGGGCGGGAGTTGCATGGCGCAAAAGAGAGCGCCCCGCCATTCAACGGGGCGCAGGTAGTTCATGGCCGGAGATCCATCAGTTACCGATGCTGGTTGTAAGAGGCGCCTGGTTCCTGCTTCTAGCCAACTGCTCTTCTCTGGCTGAAACCGCAAAGTGCAGCGTGCCACTTAGGTTGACTACATCGCTTAGAAAGTACTGATCGCCAATGCGATGGAAGACCAACTTAGTTCCTTTAACCCCGGTGTTCATATCGGTTGCTATTGCAAAGGCTCCAGTACCCTCGCCCACCACTGCGAGGGCTCTGTCGTTATTGGGAAGTGATTCTCGAATGACGTACGTAGCTGCCGGCAGCGTTTTTCCGCTAACCACGAAATCGAATGGAACAGAAACCTTGAGTTCCTCGGCATTTGCCGTTGCCAAGGTGCAAAGAACGATTCCCATCGTGAAGAGTAAAGCAAAACATTTCTTCATTGAAACTATTCTCCTTGAGCACTCTTAAGTAGATCCGTGCGCACTTATATAGACGTTGCTGCGACGTCAGTGATTCTCTAAAAACGTGTTATTTTCTGTAAAACCTGAAAACTATTTGGCGGGGAGCAAGAGGGCTTTGGGAATAAATCCGCGCGCCCAGGGTACGTATCTGTAGAGAGCGACTAAACCAGACTGTCATTTGGATCACTGGCAAGCAATACTTTGCGCATTAGTCTTCGCTGTGAGCGGCATATTGACAGAGTGCTTAATGGAGAATGTGTGGCTCAGCCTTGCACGTCCGTAGTACTGCTCATCGTCGGACCAGACATGAGGCTGGTTGCCCGACGCGCTCGTCTCTTCCGGCAAATCGGTTACGGTGTTGTGGTAGCACGCAGCGGAGACCACGCCGTGCGACTGGCTCTGGACTCGGATTGCACATGGTGCTGATATGTCATCGGTTTGATGATATGGAGCAGGAATCAATTCGAAGGCGCTTAAAAGTTTCTTGCCGCCGGGTAAACACAATAACGCTGTACGAATCCGACGATGCAGACCCGAGAAGGCTGGTGGCCCAAATTGCAAGAACGAAGCCTCGAGTCGGAAACACTATTAGTGCAACTTGGTTTCCGGGTGCCGTGCCCTAAGAATATCTTAGGCTCATGAATCTGGGCACGGAATACAGTTACTTCTTGCGGAACTTGCGGCGTATGTCAGGCCAGAATTCTTTCGCTACGATAGTCAACGAGTCGTACCCGACCTGGGTTACCCATACACTTGCGGCGTTCGCCAAATTCCGATCGGCTGTTGGATGGTAGCCATAAGTGGAAATGCCCGCGGCAAGAGCGCTGCCCAAGGTCTCTGAGAAGTTGAACTGGGCCCGCCCGGAATCGGTTCGTGTGACAAAGATTCGGCTCATGGAGTAGCCCGCTCGATGCAGCAAGCTCCCATGGCCTAACTCGAAGTAGCGAGGATCTTGCCGCAACAACGAGGGCAATATGGCGCCCGTCATAAAGCTCTCGATCGTGCCGTCAGCGAAAGCCGCTCCATAGCGTTTGGCGTACCCTGCAGATCCTTGGCCGTAGCCAGGTTCGCTGTTCTCGGCCTGACTTATCCCAGCTAGAAGGGCGTACCAGGGATACTCTACATAATCGAACGAACTCTGTGTAACGACTTTGAACTTTTCGCGGACGGATAGCGGTGAGGCCTGCGTTGTCTCTAACGTCAAGAAGTTCGGCAGCACAAAGAACAGCCGGTCGTCGGATGTGCCGGGGCTTCGCTTCTTACTGTTCTTGTTTTGATCGTCTTCCGTAGTCTGGCTGGCTATCTGACTCTGACTGCCCTGAGTCAGCTTCACTGCGGACGCTGGTTCCTGTGCAAGAGCAATCGCGGAAAGCGAGCTTATCGCCATTAAGAATAAGGTGAAGCGAATCAGATGGGGCACAACAGTATGTCTCCGGAATAGGCGAAATCTGCTATGAGTACCGCGAGATTCAGGGCGATATTCCATAAAAATCGAGGGGAGCCACTTACGGCTCCCCCCAATGCTTCTTGAGCAATAGTCAGAATATGAATTTTGCTCCAAGCTGCATGGTTCGCGCATTGTTCGAGAAAACCAAGTTTGGCTTGTCGAACGTCGGTGAACTTGGCGTCAGGAAGTTGCGAGTGGCCGTAGTCGTAAAGTCCAGCGTTCGGCCAATCAGGCTTACGGCGTTGATTTGATTGATGGAGCCAGGAACATATTGAGAGTGGTTCAAGACGTTATAAGCCTGGGCCAGAAACTCAAATGACATCCTGTCGTTCATACTGACCCGTTTCACTACCGAAAGGTCCCAGTTATTAGTGCGGGGCAGCGCCAGAGTATTCCTCGACGCATTGGTCAGTGCTCCGCGGCCGGCGACTATGTACTGAGCATTTGGATTATTTGCGACGTAGCCCACAATCTGACCCTGAGAATTCGTCAGTGTACTCACGCCGCTTCCAACTCCCGACACACCGTTAGGATTGAATATCGCACGATCAGGAAAAGTGTCCCCGGCCAGATTGGAGTCCGCGTCGCTCTGGACGGTGGCGTATTCTGGAGACTCAAACGTGTAGATGGGCGCGATCTCCCAGTTGCCCACCACGTTCTTCATCAGCCAATTTGACTGCTTGAAGAACGGCAAATCGTAGATGGTGCTGATGGTGAGCCGTTGCCTGCGATCGAGAGCTGATGTGCTTCGATCCGCCGCGACATTCCGGGGATCTTGCGGACGGCGAGGTGTAAGCACGGTGGAGAACACATCCGCGGTACTGTCGTCGATCAGATGACTCCAGGTGTAGGCCAGGTTGAACTCCAATCCATGCTCGAAGCGACGGCTGACCGACGTTGCCAGGCCATGGTAGATCGAACTCCCGAAGGGCTCGAACGCCGTGACGTTGCTACTGAAACCTGCCGCCGCGAAGGCAGGCACAAAGCTGGATCTGAATGCTTGCACCTGGTTTAGGGTCTTCATCGTATTTAGCTGGGCCCGTGAGGGCACCGTGGCAGGATCGATGAATGTGGGGAGAAAATTGTCCGGTCCAACCACTGCTTGACGATTGAGGCGGTCTTGAACGGGCAGGTGAATTCCGCGGCTTCCGAGGTAACGGACTTCCACTGTATAGGACTTATCAAAAACGTGTTGAATGCCCAGGTTCCACTCCTCAGAGTACGGGACCTGCTGATTAGGGACAAATGCGGCAGTAGCCGCGCGCTGTGCCTGAACCGTAGGGAATGTCTGAAGCCCTCCCGTACCTGGCGGCAGTCCGCCCTTGGCAAGGAAGTTCGGCGTGGATACGTTGGTATTCACGTCCTGCGTACCACTGAACTGCGGAGGAAACGAGAGCGTGCCTAAGTTGTCATAGAGTACATCGTAGGCAATGCCATAACCGCCGCGAATGGAGGTGTTACCGCTGTCGCCCGGCGAATAGGCAAAGCCAATGCGGGGAGCGAAGTTGCCATATTGCGGTTGCGGCTCTTTGAAGTCAATTAGCCCCGGCACGCTGGCAGCCGAATTCAACGCCTGCGTCCTCTCACCTGTAGGCACCGAGGTAAATTCGTAACGCAATCCTAAATTGAGAGACAAGTTCTTGGTCACGCGCCATGTGTCATTGCCATAGGCGTAAATTGCGCTTTGGTCGCCATAGTAAAAGAAGTTTCCCGTGCTGCGCTCGCCGAACTGGTCTGGACTTAGATCGCGCAGAAAGACGTCAAGACTGCCGTATTCGTAATCGCCTCGCTGCCGCTGCGTGAACGACTGTGGCGAGATGTATTTGCGGCCCTCCACTCCGAACTTGAAGTTGTGCTTCCCCTTCACCCAGCTCAGATTCTCGACCGCTTGATAAGTGTTCTGCACCGTACTCTGTGGGGCATTGGGATCAGGCCCCACATTCGCGGTCAAAGAGTCGATGGTGAGGTTGGGAAACTGGTCCAAGCCCGGAAACGAAAAGTTGCCGGCAGGAATAACCTGAGAGAACCGGTTATATCCCAAACGAAACTCGTTGGTAAGGTTGGGACTGAAGGTATGAAATTCGCTCAATGTAAAAAGGTGAAAACGCTGAGGCTCCGTCTGGAAAAACGCAGGCAGGCCGGCGGCGGCGTCAAGACCGTCGAGCTTGTTGTATACGTAACGGCCGCGAACCTGGTCCTTGTCGGAGATATTCCAGTCCATGCTGTTGGTTGAGTAATAGGAATTCGTGAAAGTACTTCCAGTAATCGGGAGCAGCGCGACGGGTACGTTCACCTTGCCGGTCCCCGAGGTGATCGCCTCGGTGCTGCCGGCGCAAGCTACGTTATTGACATCGGGAACGGTGCCTGCGGGAAGAAACTTTTGCAGTACCTGAAGGTTATTTTTCGAAAGCCCGGGAATGCTCGCCAAAGTTGCGTATCCTGCGGCTGTCGGCGCACAAACCTGTGACGAAATGCCGTTGGCGACAGGATTGTATTCCAGGTTGGAAAAGAAGAAGAGCTTGCTCTTGATGATCGGTCCGCCAATCTGGAAGCCGAGACGATTTTGATCGTATCGCGGGTTGCTCGTATTTCCGTTTCTGGCTGTGGCCGCGTCGATCGCATTCAAATTACGATTTTGAAAATATTCGTACAGGCGACCATGAAAAGCATTGGTGCCACTGTTAACGACAGTATTAAACTGACCTCCGGATGAATGGCCGAATTCGGGACTGTATTGATTCTGCAATACAGTGAAATTCTGAACTGCATCGTTCGGAATGAAGACCAATGGCCCAGTCAACACTTTATTATTGTTGTCGACGCCTTCAATCGTGAAGTTATTGTTGCGTGGCCGTTGACCTCCTACTGAAGGACCTTCGCCCGCGCCGATGCCGCCGGTATTGGATACTCCTGCGCTGAGCAGGGAGAGGTTGAGCACTCCCCGCCCAATTGCGGCGGCAGGGATATCCTGCACCTGCTTCTGCCCGAAGGTAGTCTGCACCTGCGCGGTAGTGGTATCGATGGCCGGCGCAGTGTCCGTGACCTCGACGGTTGTCGCTCCCCCAGCCACACTTAGAATAAGGTTTGCGGTAGCAGTCTTGTTTAGTTCAACATCGAAGTTGCGGACTACGGAGTCGGCAAATCCAGTGCTGCTCGCTGATATGTCGTACATACCTACTGGCAGATTGCCAAAGCGGTATTCTCCGCTCGCATTGCTCCTGGTTGCCGTTTTGACACTCGTTCCTGTATTTGTAGCGGTGACCGTAGCGTTGGGAACCACAGCCCCGGCCTGATCCGTAATCGTCCCGACAAGATCTCCACTAACAGCTTGCCCGAAGGCAAATGCTGCGGTCAGTGCCAGCACAGCGCAGATGCCGGCGGAAAACCCCACACCTTTACTTATTCTTGTAATCATGATCCTCACATATGTTCGATTGAAGTGTTGTTGCTATGAAGTAATCTCTAGCTGCATACCTGAGATAGTCGGCCCCTAAGCGATCAAGACACTGAGTCAGCGAGAATATTCCTTGGCAAGTCATGAAACAGAAATGTTGTATGGGATCATTGTGCCGAATTGGTATCTGTTGTCCTTCGTCCTAACAGGTTGATCGCTGCCGAAAGAAAGCACGCGTCTTAGGGTAGGAAGTCTCAGATAGACCTAGGTCTATCGGCGTCGATTGGGCGGTCGGTCGTGCAGAAGCAAGAGGGAAAACTCAGTGTTTGTGCGAATCCAGCCCGGCGAGAGCTCTGGGAAACAAAGAGTTTCCGGGAAAGTCATGCTGGAGATTGGATAGCAAGTATTGCGCCCGCTGAGTGTCATGGTCGCGAAGATAGGCAATAGCCAGCAGAATGCGAGCTAGAGGAGCAAGATAGTGCCCGTGTTCGGCAGTTAACGTCAGCTCTCGAATGCCTTCCTGTTTGTCCCCTGAAATTCCTCCCAGGCGCAACATCCAGCGTATTGGCGCGGACAGATTTCCGACCACATAGTTGCTGCTTCCCATGGCAAGATAGGCGTCATAACAGGTTGGATCAACTGTCAGCAACTTTTGTCCCCAGGTTCGTGCTTCGTTTGCGTTGCGCAATGAAGCAGCATTTCGCTTCTCGACCAAAGCCTGGTAATCGGCTCGCAGTCCGGACGCCAGAGTCATCGCCAACAAGGCATCGCGATCCCTCGAATTTATTGCGAGATGTGCCGACGCCATCTTTTCTGATCTTTGCAAAGCAGCTTCGAACTTCCCGCGCACCGCAGGGTCTGGAGAGAGACTGGTTTTGGATTCGTAGGAGGAGTTCTTCGTTAAGAGCTGAATTTCGAGCACGCCTAGCCGATCAAACTCGCCAAAAATATCCGCCGATGCCTCTCCGAGGGGGCCGAGCGGATCATCTGGATTGAGCTTCTGCCAGTTCGCGAATTCCTGTTGAGCGTTTACAAAATCGAAGTTGTAGAGGAAGTGAAAGCCTCGATCGAGCGATGCCAAAGGCGGTTGCGAGCCATTTGCGGTCGGAGTCGCCACCAACAGCACAGCGTAAATGGCGATCACTAACCGAAATATCTTGGGCATGATGTTTGTGGCCGCCGGCGTAACTACTCAGGAGAACTGCGCACAGCGACGATCCGGCAGGTGATTCCCAATGGTTGGAGGCCTTTAAGTTGGTCCATTACCAGTTGTTTGATCTCATAGTCCTCCAGCAATCGCTCATCACCCGCCTGAAGAGCATCGCTTAGCCTGAGCTCTATCACCCAGTGATTGCACAACTCATCAGCAAGTTCCCGATTGTGGATTAAGAAGCGATTGGTCCCAGGCTGAGTCAAGAGAATGTCTCTGCCAGTATTGACCGTCACCAAGTCAATTTAATTCCTGGCTCCGGAATATTTTGCGCTCGTCAGCAGTTCTTAAAATTGCGGCGCTCAGGTCAATCTGCATGGTTTCCCGGCGCTGGCTCAAAGGTTGCGCTTACTGGCGATCAGAATGGAGGCGGTGAGAATGAAACTGGCACGTCTTTCGTTAGTTGCAGGCATGGCAATTGGGCTCTCCACGATGTCCTTTGCTCAATATGGAGGAAGTGGAACCGGTAGTACGGGAACATCATCTGGAACATACACTCCCCCAAGCGGCGGATACAGCTCTACGACGGGGATCGCTGCCGGCGCCGGGGCGGGAGCGGGACTCGCCTTGTTATATGTGACGCTCCATAATCGCGGCACCATGGTCGGCTGCGTCGCCACGGGTGACGATGGAGCATTGAAGCTGGTTTCTTCCGGAAAGCGCGATGCCTACGTTCTGATGGGATTAACCGCAGTGCAGCCTGGCACGAGGATTCGTGTCAAGGGAAAACGGCAGACTGATGGCAGTGGCGAAAAGGCGTTTCTCGCAAGCAAGCTCGTGAAGGAATACGGTCCCTGCGAAAAATAACTTTGTGCGAGCTTAAACTTTCTTACGAAGATGTTCTTCTGAGGGGAAGTTAGGCCAAATAATCGTGCACGCGGTAGCGGCGGCGTTCACTTCCCTCGGTTTTTGTTCTTTATATCGTTCTCTCGACAACCCGTCCAACGTTTCCATTTCTGGCACAGCACCCGAGGAGGCATAGTGAGGACTGCACAGATACTACTTGCGATTGCAACGTTGGGCGGCTTCGATGGATTGGCGTCCCATAGTCAAGCCTTCGCGCCAGAAACGCAGCAAGTACACGAAATCGCAGTGACCGCAAAGAAATACGAATTTAGCCCCAATCCCATCCGAGTCGCGAAAGGCGAGCATGTCAGGCTGGTGATCACCGCAGTCGATCACGATCATGGGTTTAAGCTCGACGCATTTGGCATCACCCAAAGCATCAAAAAGGGAGCCTCAGCCACGATTGAATTCACCGCGGACAAGGCAGGCACCTTTCCATTCCGGTGTTCAGTATTCTGTGGGTTAGGCCACGCCGGCATGAAGGGCGCCTTGATTGTCGAATAGTGACGAGCAGTGTTTCCCAAGCTCACGGGCGAAGTTCCAACGGACTGACCCTACCGGTCCGGCATAGCTGAGCGAAGATTAAGAGTCAGGCCGGACGGCGCACGAATAGGATATGCGGATGTGGCGCGAGCTTGTGCTATTGACTCTCGGTGTTTGTGGCGTTGCGGCCGCTCAGCAGCCAGATATAACTCCAGAAGCCAATCCGGGCAGACCCACGGTTTCCACTCCGGCCACGCTTACACCGGTAGGATACTTACAGTTCGAAACAGGCGCTTTTGGAGCGATCAATTCACCAGGTTTCTCTTCTCGCATAAACGGTACTGAGGTCGTTAAGCTTACGGTTCAGTCGAGACTGCAACTTCTGCTCGAGTCAGAGCCAATCGTACACACGCGTAGCGAGATCGAACAAACCAAGTTTGGGGATGCGGTCATAGGTGTTCAAGCTGTCCTAGTAGGCGCCAAAGAATCGCGAGCCACATTGTCGCTGAGTTTCCTTCATAAGATTCGCGAGGCGGGAGTGCCTGAGGTCGATTTCGGCGCTCCCCGAAATTCGGCTCTGATCCTGTTCAGCAGCGATGCCTTGGGATTTCACTTCGATGCAAATGGCCTCGTCAATGAATTACAGGAAGGCTCCATCGGAAAAACACAAACCGGGCAGACTCTTTCTGTGTCCCACCCGCTACGAGGGCTCACGGTTTCGGGAGAAGTTTGGCATTTCACTCAACCGTTCCTGAACGCTCACGCTGTAGGAAATCTGTGGGCCATGGCATATCCCGTGCGCAAGAATTTCGTCGTTGATGGCGGGTTCAATCACGGGTTGACCAGTACTTCCACTCACTGGGAGATCTTTGCCGGGTTTACTTACCTGCTTCCACACAAGCTGTGGTGACGACCCGCCGCGGTTGTCGCCACGTTCGACTCATTGTGCGTTGCTTCTTTAAGAAGCCATTCATCGACCATCCACCTATCGACCATCCGCCTGATGTTGGAAGGTTTCGTATCTCTTGATCAAATCTCTCTTTAACTGTTGGCGTGCGCGAAACAGAATCGTTCTGATGTTGCCCAGAGGCTGATTCAAGACCTTGGAGATCTCAGCATAAGACATGGCTTCCACCTCACGGAGTATGAGAACCTCTCGATATTTCAAGGGCAGCTCTTGAATCGCCGCTCGGACGAGCTGAATGTCGGCGCTCTTTATTGCGATCATTTCGGGTGTTTCCAACCCGCATTCCTCGATGTGCCGCTCTTCATCAAAGGTCGTGTTTGACAAGTGTGAAGGCTTGGAGCGTAGTCGTGTGTAGCAGGTATTGCGCACAATTTGGAGCAGCCATGCTCGACTATCGCCCCCACGATAACCACCGAAGAAACGGAAAGCCCGGAGATAAGCATCCTGGACCGCATCTTCTGCGTCCTGCACATTGCCAGTGAGCCATCGCGCCAGGGTGTATGCAGCGTTGAGATGCGGCAGCATCTTGCTTTCAAAAGTTCCAGGGCCGCTTGTCCATGTCATCATTTGCCTCCTGCGTGGCCGCTAACGCCGAGCGACCTGTTGCTGACCCGGGAGAAAATGGACCCTATCGGACGGAATCGGGTCGCAATGTTTGCGACGATGGACGCCACTTTATGCGCTTAAACAACTACGGCAATGGTCTGCCAGTCCTCTTCTCAGGAAACTTGGATCCCCAGCTAAACCGCAGATAAGACGGTGGTTGTTGGGAGTTGTCCCCTGTTCGATTTCCCCAGAGTCGATCCGGTGGTAGACTCGCCGGGCATGGGACCAATCGGTCAAGCTTCCGGGTCTTTCCGCTTTGGCGTCTTCGAAGTCGATCTTCGGGCGGGAGAACTGCGTAAGCGCGGTCTGAGAATCAGGCTGCAGCAGCAACCATTCCAGGTACTGGAGGTGTTGCTGGGAAGACCGCGAGAAGTCGTGACCCGGGACGAACTGCGAAATAAACTCTGGCCGGCAGATACCTTCGTAGATTTCGATCACGGGCTCAACAAAGCGATCAACAAGATCCGCGAAGCCCTGGGAGATTCAGCCGAGAATCCGCGGTTTGTCGAAACGGTGTCTCGCCGTGGCTACCGATTTATTGCCGATGTGGCCGTTGTCGACGAAGCAGATTCTCCTAAACCGCCGGACTTAGAACAAGCCGTCTTTAAGCCGAGGGCAGCCTCACCCAGGCGGTTGCCTTGGTCACGTGTGTGGAAGGCTGGGGTTTTCATCCTGGTCGCAGCGTTGCTGGTTTTGGCTGTGCGGGTGGTTCGCTTGAAGAGCCGGCCGTCAGCGATTCGGTCTTTAGCTGTGCTCCCGCTGGAAAGTCTTTCCGCCGATCCTTCGCAGGATTATTTCGCCGAGGGCATGACCGACGAACTGATCACCGATCTTGGGCAGATCGCTGCCTTGCGCGTGATTTCCCGAACGTCAATCATGACGTACAAAGGCGCTCACAAATCTTTACCCCAGATCGCGCGCGAGCTGAACGTGGACGCCGTGGTGGAGGGCACGGTTTTGCGTTCCGGAAACCAGGTCCGCATTACTGCGCAGTTGATCCAGGCTCCCGCAGACAAGCACCTATGGGCCAAGAGTTATGAGGGCGATTTCCGCGACATGTTGGCCCTCCAAGGCCAGGTTGCGCGCGCTATCGCAGACGAGGTCCGCATCAACCTGACCCAGCACGAACAGGCCGTGCTTAAGAACGTGAAGGTCGTCGATCCGGAAGCCTACGAGGCTTATCTCAAAGGACGCTACTTCTGGAATAAACGTACTGCGGATAGCCTGAAGATGGCCAAGGACTATTTTGACCAGGCAATCGCAAAGGATCCGAACTACGCACAGGCTTACAGTGGATTAGCCGATACCTATGCTTTGTTGGGTGATTGGCAGTATGCAGTGATGTCCGCGAAGGAGGCATTGCCCAAAGCGAAGGCCGCTGCTAGCAAAGCGATCGAGTTAGACAATACGCTCGGCGAAGCTCATACCTCGCTAGCGTTCTGCTTGGATGGCTTCGATTGGGATTTTGCATCTGCAGACAAGGAGTTTCAGCAAGGCGTTGAACTCAATCCCAACTACGCAACTGCACACCATTGGTATGCCTGGCATCTGAGCTTGCTCGGACGGTACAGGGAAGGTATCGCCGAAATGAGAAAAGCGGAAAGCTTAGATCCCTTATCTCTCATCATTAACGCTGATCTGGCAGAGCTGCTTCTCCTTGCGCATTCCTACGACGAATCCATTCAACAGAGCCGCAAGACGATTGAAATGGATCCCAACTTTGCTCTTGCACACAATCAACTGGGACAAGCCTACCTACAAAAACAGATTCCCGACAAAGCTATCCCAGAACTTCAAAAAGCAGTTCAGCTCTCCGAAGGCAGCCCCACATGCACGGCTAATCTTGCCCGCGCGTACGCGGCAACCGGGCGACGGAATGAGGCGATACGATTACTCAAGGATCTCAAGAATCGCTCTACTCCCGACTACTCAAATGCCCCGGAGATTGCCGTGATCTATGCTGCTCTCGGCGATCGAAATCAAGCGATGACCTGGGTTGAACGAGGGTACGCGGAACGATTTAACCCAGGGGTCCTCTTGCGTCCCGGCTTCGATGCTCTGCGCTCTGACGCCCGTTTCCAAGACCTTCTTCATCGCGTCGGCTTGCAGATAGCAACAACCGGGAACCAGCAAATTCGTTAGGAGACACAACAGATGCGCTGTTCAATGGAACGAAGATTCCTACGGAACGGCACCGCGCAGCGCAAACGCGACATAGACTCCTCCGGATTTTGACCTGAGATCTTTGCCTCCACCCGCCGCGATTGCGACGTATTGACGGCCGTTCACCTCATATGTGATCGGAGTTGCGTTTCCGGCGAATGGAAGCGTGGCTTGCCACAGCAACTCGCCGGTGGATTTGTCGAAAGCGCGGAATTTCCTGTCATAGTTCGTAGCGGCAATGAATAGGAGTCCGCCAGCGGTGACAATCGGCCCGCCGTAATTCTCGGTGCCGGTGTCCTTCAGTCCCCGGGCGGCAAGTTCGGGATATTCCCCAAATGGAATCTTCCACGCGTATTCACCCGTATTCAGACTGATTGCATTCAGCGTGCCCCACGGCGGAGCAACGGCTGGATAGCCGTCCGGATCGAGAAATCGTGTGTACCCCAAGAAGCGGTAGGGCATCAGCGGAGATGGAGAGTTGGAGGAAGAGAGCTGCTTGTCTTCACCTGTGATCATGTAATCGAGGAGCGCATTGAGTTCGGCACTTGAGAGACCGGGAGAAGCCGGCATTCGCCCTCGGCCTTTCTGAATCACGGTTGCGATTGCCGTGCGGCTTGAGCGCTTTCCAATTCCAACCAATGCTGGGGAAAGCGGTGGCGAGCCCGCCATGTTGTCCTGATGACAAATGGTGCACTGACTCTGGTAAATGCCGCGACCGCTGAGCTGGTTGGTAGCGTTCTCGGCCAATTGCGAGCACCAGGCGACGTCGTTGGAGTTCACGTAGAGGAGCCCGCTTTCGGGATCGAAGGCGGGACCGCCCCACTCCGCGCCGCCGTCGAATCCTGGAAAGATCACCGTGTTCTGCTTCGTGCTTAGCGGAACAAACTGTCCTTGGCTGCGGAACGTTCTAAATCTTTCAACCGCCCACCGATATGTTTCTGGTGTCCGCCTGCTCAGCAAGCCTTCGGTCAATCGTTGGCGGGCGTAAGGCACAGGCTTTAGCGGAAGCGGCTGCTCTGCGGCGGCGACTTCTCCGGGTACGTCACTTCGCGGGAATTTTTGATACTCGATGGGAAACAATGGCGAGCCATTGACTCGGTCAAATACGTAAACAAATCCCTGTTTTGTCGTTTGCGCGACCGCCTTGACGTCTTTCCCTTCACGCTTGAGCGTGACCAATACCGGTGGGGCGGGAAAATCACGGTCCCACAAATCGTGCCGCACGCCCTGAAAATGCCAGATTCGCTCTCCGGTTTCCGCCTTTAGCGCGATCAGGCAATCGGCGAACAGATTGTCTCCAATGCGGGCGCCTCCGTAGGATTGCCCACTGCGACGGGGATATCCTCACGCCCAACTTCGCCCAGCAGCCGGTCGAGCAGCCGGGCGCGAGTCTCGGTATCGCCAAAGGTCGTCGTGATGCCGAGAATCTCCAACTCCGGGCTGCGGAGCGCCAGGGCCACAGCAAATGCGTCGTCTATGTCGTCGCCAATATCGGTATCGATGATAATTTTGTCGGAAGCGTTCAGCGGGCCAGATTGCGCATGGCAGAGCTGAGCAACGATGACTAAACTCAGCAAAATGTGACCTAGGATTCTTTTTGAATGAAACATCATCGCCTCTTCAGTTTGGCGAAGAGTATTCCACATTTTGAGGCGCTACCCGCATAGCCTCAAGGCTGCGCGGATTCGTAATTTGCTTGACCCATCATCGCGGCTCACGCAAGAACTCGAGCATCTTTGCGAAAGGCATCCTCGGTCCAAAGCCCAACCGCAACCCGAGCGTGACCCGGCGTTTCTTATCTACTGTGAAGAAGAACCTAAATATTCGGTCTCTCCCGATACGGCAGGCGATCCCGGTCGCGCTCCTTGTTTTTGCAGCCATCACGCTGCGCACTCAAACGTCGGACGCCAAGAGCATCGACTGGCCGATTTATGGCGGCGTACTTGGAGGCGGCCATTATTCGCCGCTTACGCAGATAAACCGCTCGAAC
>Ga0207117_1021_pt1 | contig 22461 bp, 20 predicted proteins | sample Alteio_BWMinHeat_45_FD_153502 | JGI IMG/M metagenome (GOLD analysis project Ga0207117, IMG submission 153502) | Enriched cells from forest soil in Barre Woods Harvard Forest LTER site, Petersham, Massachusetts, United States -... | ecosystem: Environmental > Terrestrial > Soil > Temperate forest >...
CCCAGTCGTCAAGCCAAGCCAACGCAATACAGCCCCCACCCATTCGCAGTCGCGCTTGGCCAAGTAATCGTTCACAGTGACGAGATGGACAGGCTTACCCGTCAAAGCATTGAGGTAAAGAGGCATCACCGCAGTCAACGTCTTCCCCTCACCGGTCATCATTTCGGCAATAGCGCCCGAGTTGAGGGCAATTGCACCGACTAACTGCACATCGTAGGGCACCATATCCCATTTTTGATCATAGCCAGAAACGTGGATCTGCGTTCCGGTCAAGCGGCGGCAGGCGTTCCTCACGACGGCATATGCCTCAGGTAAGATCGCCTCAACGGTTTCCCCTTTTTTCAGCCGCTCTTTAAACTCCTGTGTCTTTTGCTGTAGATCAACGTCACTCACTTCCTGAAATTTCTTATCCCATACATTGATCTGATCGACGATTTTCCGAAACCGGCGGATGGTACGGTCTTGAGCTGTTCCAAATATCTTTCTAAAAAATCCAAACATGTTTTGAGCCTAGCTTATAAAGGGTGAATCGAGCCTCAAGTATACCTATTTTCCCTTTATCCATCAACAACAGGTAGTGCTTTTTTTGTTCGCCAAAAAAGGAGGGGTTTGGTACATTAACAAACCTTATTGGCGAAATTGAAACGAGAACCTTAATCATTTAATAAGAAGGAAAATCGTGATGAAAAAAATTTTTATTGCCCTTGTGATCCCATTTCTTGCTTCCGTCTACTCCCTGAATGCGGAAGTTTGCGGAAAAGTCGATGCCGGCCCTACCTACATCCACCTCGACATGTTGCAATCTGGAAAGACCGTTAAGCGGGTCGACATGGCCGGGGTAAAAGTCGATTCTTCCATTGTTTTCTGGAAGGGGCTGTGCGTAAAACCCACATTTATCTATGGAAACGGGCACGGAGAAATCACCAGCGCCGGGGGTTCTTTTGGCCACTACACCCCCTTTTGCGAGAACTGGTCGGCAACCCCCGCAATCGGATGCGTCTATACAGAGATAGAGACAACCATTCCAATTGCTCTGCAAGGCCTCCTTCCCTTCCCGATTCCCCCGATGCCGCGCGCGCACGTAAAACAGAAACTCTATTCAGTTTCCCCTTATCTCTCTCTCGATGTTAGCTATTGCTTTTATAAAGGGTGGCGCATCATTGCCGTTTACCAATACTCTTGGAGTAGAACGCTGACGACCCTTTCCCTGAAAAAGCCCCTTTTCCCGCTCATTGGCGGCAATGCAGAAAATGTCAGAGATTGGAGCCATTCACAGGGGTCTAACTACGGCCTCATGCTCGAAGGGGATATCAACGATCACTGGTCGATCAACATCGGCGCGGCTTACAACCTGGGCTTGAGCAAAGAGAAGCACGGGATAAGAGCTTATGGCGGACGGATCGCTGTCGCCTACTGGTTCTGAATCGATAACAGGCGGCCCTGTTCGTGGTACGACGGGGCTGCTTTTTGAATCATCGCTCCCCCAAGACACCTTTCACCCTGATAAAAGACGATCGACTGGCGTGGAGTCACAGCCCGCTGCGGAGTTAAAAATTCCACTTCCAAAATCCCATCAGCACAAGACTTGATCACACACGGCTGGTCTGCCTGACGGTACCGAATCTTACAGGTACAGGAAAAGGGAAGGGGCGGCATCGAACCTTCCACCCAAGTCGCTTCTGTTGCTGTTAACCCATCGCAATAGAGGGCCGGATGAAACTCACCTCGCTCGACGATCACATTCCCTTTTTCGACATCTTTACCGACGACGAACCATGCGTCTCCAGCGCCCCCGAGCCCCATGCCGCGCCTTTGTCCAATCGTATAGTAGGCCAGCCCCTCGTGCCGCCCCACGACACTCCCATCCAGGCGCTCTAAATTTCCCGGCTGATAGGCAACGTATTTCGACAAAAATTCTTTAATTTTCCTCTCGCCGATAAAACAGATCCCGGTGCTATCCTTTTTTTCTGCTGTTGGAAGACCCGCTTGACGTGCTAGTTCTCTCACCTGTGACTTTTGCAAATGGCCGACGGGAAAAAGGACTTGAGCCAATTGCGCTTGCCCAATCGTATAGAGAAAATAGCTTTGATCTTTGCCCAAATCGGCCCCGCGCAACAGATTCCACTGGGCGTCTTGAAAAACCGATTGGCAATAATGGCCAGTTGCCAAAAAGGTGCCGCCCACCTCTTTTGCTTTGTCTAACAGCACTTTGAATTTGATTTCCCGGTTGCACAAAATATCGGGATTGGGGGTAAACCCTTGCTCAAGCTCAGCGATGAAATGGTGAAACACGCGGTCCCAATACTCTTGGACGAAATTGACCGCATAATAGGGGATATCCAAACAGTCGCAAACGCGCATCACATCTTCGTAATCGGATGCAGAATGGCAGCCACCCTCCGCCGTCTCCTCTTCCCAATTTTTCATGAACATGCCAATGACGCGGTAGCCCGCTTCCTTTAACAAAAAAGCAGAAACGGACGAATCGACGCCCCCCGACATGCCAATTACAACGGTTTTTGTATCCATAAATGACTAATACTTATAATCAAAAGTTATTTAAAATACAAGAAAAACTAGAATCTTAATTCTTTTGAACAAAGTTCAGAAAATTCCCATAAGCTAATCGAGATAGAACTTCCTCAGGCAGGTGCAGCTCTTGTCGGATCATCTGCAACAGGCGCGGATACCTGCTGGCATCGCCAAAATCGGGGAAAAAGAAGGTCCCTGCCGTACGATGAGCTGCCGGGACATCGTCTTCATAAAAAAAGTCAGCACCGAAACACACATGCTCAGCGCCGCCCATCAGCAAAAGGCGGTCGAGATGTTTCAAAAAATAATCCATGCGCGGCCCAATAAACTTCGCAATCCAATTGAGACCAATCACGCCTCCCCGTCGAATAATTTCTTGCGCAATCGGATCGGGAAGATTGCGCGGAACCTCGTGGATCTGCCGCATTACTGAGTGGCTGGCGATCACTTTTAGCGGCAGCCGCTGCTTCTCGATGTGCTCAAAAATATCGTAAGCCAACCGGTCAGAAGCGTGGCTTAAATCGACAGCAATCCGGTGCTGCGACAAAAAATCCAACAAACGTCGTCCATCTTGTTTCAAGCCAATACTGGTGTGAGCGCCCCCTCCAAACCGATTCTCATCATTCCAGGTCAAGCTAACGTATAGAAGCCTTCCCATGTTCTTGTGAAAACGGAGTAAAAGGGCAAGAGCGGTTTCCAAGTCGTCATCTTCTTCAGCAAAGGAAGAGCTATTTTCGACAGCCAAGCAAATGGCAATTTTGTTCGTCTCCAATAGGTGTTTTACGTCATCCGATTCCCGCACGAAAAAGAAATCGTCTGGATACGCTTTTGGCAGTGTTTTGAATAGCTGCGCCTGTGAGAGCCCCTGTTGAGAAGAACCTGGTTCTGTCAGGGTAAAGATCGCCATGGTTTGCAACCGGACACCTCCCTGCCGCAGCTGCGGGATCGAGCAGCGGACAACCGGGTCGTAGGGCGTGCATGGAGCCCCACGGCAAAGATAGGTGAGAAGATCGCAATGAAGATCGGCAATCGGGAGAGTCTGTACCATTTTATTAGTCATTGGGATAACCTACGGATATATGTTTGCACAACTTTTTTTCCTCATGCTCATCACTCTGATCACGGCCATGGCAATGGAAGGCCCTCTTCAGAGCGTAGCAGAAGCCACCATTGCCTTTTTCCAAGGCGTTGCGCTCTACGCAACTGGGCTGATCGCTCTCTATTTCATCAACAAAAAGCTGAAGAAGTTCCTCAGTATTGATCAGATCCTCTTTTTCGACAATATCGTCATCTTCTTATTGCTCTTCCTTCTCCTCTTCCCCCTCAATAGCCAATCCTTGCTTTTCGCCACACATGTCCCTCTTGCACAAACAATCGGAACTGCGTTCTCCCTTTTCCTCTATTTTTTCGCTCTCTATGCGTGCAACTACTCGATTTACCGGATCAACCACCCGCGAGAAATCGCTCAAAAAAAATCTTCTCACGCCGTCCGCTTTTTAGCTCCTTTCACATTTCCTTTTCTCCTGGCCACATTTGGCCTAAACCTATTTGGTGACCACTGGTCAGACAGCAGCGCTGGGACATTCCTTTTCCTTCTTGGTTTTGCAGTCGTGACGATGATTTTTCTCCCCCCGATCGTCGTATGGACATGGAAATGCCCTCCTTTAGACGACCCACCGCTCGCTACAACCCTCGATGCCCTCTGTCAAAAGACCCATTTTTCCCACGGAGGCTACAAAATTTGGAATGTGGCCGAAGATTCTATTACAGCCGCAATTATTGGGATCGTGCCTCGCTGGCGCTATATTTTGTTTACCAAAAAGCTCTTGGATGTGATGTCAGGTCCCTCGATAGAGGCGATCGTTGCCCACGAAATTGGACATAACAAAAGAAAACACCTTTGGATTTATCCCTGGATCTTATTTGGGATGCTCGTCGTTGGCACCTACGCCGTGCAAGGCGTCGCTCTGCTCATCCCGATCGATACACAGCTCCCTGAATGGGCGTGGGACAGCATCGGGTTTGCCGTCTTCATTGCGGCAATCGCTCTGTATTTCCGTTTTGTCTTTGGTTTTTTCTCACGCCAATTTGAACGGCAAGCCGACCTGTATATTTATGAAGCGAAGCTTCCTCCTCAATCACTCATCGAAGCATTTTTAACCCTGGCTCGCTCATTAGGGACGACGGGTCACGAGCCGAGCTGGCACCACTACAGCATCCGCGAACGGGTCGATTTCCTCAACCAAACGATCGAAGACCCTTCTCTCATTCAAAAGCACCATCGCAAAACATATGCGTGTTTAATTTTCTTTACTCTTTGCCTCCTTGTACTTATTGTTCTTTCTCTATGAAAAAAGAAACCTTTAAACCCAACTTTCAAACGATGCGAGAAGCAGCGCTTGCCGATTACTTCACCTTTCTCCGTTTTCCCAGTATCAGTTCAGAAGAAAAATACCGACCTGACGTGCTGAAATGCGCCGACTGGCTGGTCTCGTATCTAAAAAAAATGGGGTTCACTGTCGATTTGTGGAAAGGGGATGGACATCCCGTGATTTTTGCTTCTTATGAAAAAGCAGGTCCCGACCAACCGACTCTCCTGATCTATAACCACTACGACGTCCAGCCAGTCGATCCCCTTGAGCTCTGGGAAACACCGCCCTTTGAACCCACGATTAAGAATGGGCAAGTCTTTGCACGCGGTGCACAAGACAATAAAGGGCAATGTTTCTACGTCCTACTTGCTTTGAAAACTCTCATCGATGCCCAAGGAACCCTTCCCATCAATATCAAGCTATGCATCGAAGGGGAGGAGGAGTGCGGGAGCACGGCTCTCACCCATCTTCTTCAACAGAAAACAAAAGAACTCAAGGCCGACTATTTGGCGATTGTCGATGTGGGAACTCCAAACCCCACAACACCTGCAATTAATTTAGGCGTCCGGGGCATCATCACGATGGACGTCATTGCCACAGGCACTCCACATGATCTACATTCAGGCCTGCACGGCGGTCTTGCCTACAATCCGATCCACGCACTTGTGTCCCTTTTAGGCAACTGCCGAGATCCTTCTGGCAAAATCACCATTCCTGGCTTCTATGACAATGTGAGACCCATCACAGCAGAAGAAAAAAGGTCGGTCTCATGGGAGTTCGACGCAGAAAACTATGCACACATGTTTGGCGTCAACCCTACCGGCGGCGAAACTGCTTATCCCCCCTTAGAGCGCAACTGGATCCGGCCCACCTTGGAGATCAATGGGATTGCCGGAGGCTATTCTGGAAACGGCTTTAAAACCGTGATCCCCGCTCAGGCAATTGCCAAAGTCTCTTGCCGACTCGTTCCTAATCAAGATCCCCACCAAATCTTCAACCTCCTCAAAACGCATTTCGAACGTTCAGCACCTCCCGGCATTCAAATTAAAGTCGTGCAACACGGCGAAGGGGGATTGCCGATGCGCACAAGTCCCGATACGCCACTCGTCCAAGCGTGCAAAAAAGCATACGAAACGGTTTTCCAAGCCCCTTGCAAGATGATTTTTGACGGCGCGTCCATCCCAGTCACAAGCGCTTTAGCAAAAGCGGCGGGCGCATTGCCTGTTCTGATCGGCCTTGGACTTCCAGATGATTTAATCCACGCCCCTAATGAACATTTTGGGATCGACAGGATCGAAAAAGGGGTCTTGTTAATCACAAATGTGTTGCACAATCTTGCGAAATAAAAAAAAATTCTTTCTATTCTTATGCTAAATTGTTATAACCTCTGAGTATTACTACACGGAGGGTATCTCATGAGTTTCAAGCGTCTTTTTCAACTCGCAATGACAAGCACGACACTTCTCTTTTCGCATGCCGTACACGCTGACCAAAGCTACGCTATGAACGATTGCTGCAATGCCTGCGGCGAATTCATTGCTTTTGGCGATTTTCTATACTGGGAAGCCGCACAAGATCAGATGCAATACGCGGGCATCATTCCAGGAGGACTTGGCCAGTTAATCAAAGGTTCCGTGGGAAATTCTGGTGTGCATGTTAGTGATTCCTTCGATATCAAAGAACCCGGCTTCCAATATAAGCCCGGCTTTCGTATCGGGGTAGGTTACATCACCCCCTGTACAGAGTGGGACATGGTTTTAAGCTGGACGCGCCTCCATGAAAAAATCAACTCGACCGTATCCGATACAGGATCAGGTATCATCCCTATCTCCGATCCCGCAGCCCTTATTATAGATATTGCATCAAACTCAAACTTCAAGGGTCTATTCTCTAATGTGGCAACGAGCCACTGGGATTTCCAATTCGACACCATCGATTTCCAACTTGGGAAAAATTACTGTTTGACTCCCTGCGTCAATCTCCATTCGTACCTCGGCGTCAAAGGGGCTCTCATCCGTCAAAAGCAATGCGTCAACTATTTTGGCTTAACTGCCGCTGGACAACCGCTTACGGTAAATTCAGCTAAGAAGAATAATTTTTACGGGGTCGGGCCGGTCTTCGGAATCGATACTAGCTGGACATTCTTCCAAGACTTCAACCTCTATTCAGCCATCTCTGCTGGTCTGCTCTATGGTCAATTCTGTGTCAGCAATACCCCAACATTCCAACAAACGAATAACTCCATCGTTCTTGTGATGCAAGCCGACAAGAAAAAACGGGTAAGGCCCACAGTCGATGCCTTAATCAGCCTCGATTGGAGCAGCTGCCTCTGGGACAACTTCGTCGTTGACATTGGTATCGGCTATGAAGTGCAGTACTGGTGGAACCAGTGGCAAGTGCCAGCTTCTTTCCTCTCTTCTCTTGTAAATAACGGAACTTCCTCACAAGGCGATCTCGTCTTGCAAGGTCTTACCGTTCACTTTGGATTCAAATTCTAAAATTCTCTTAGCTGTCGAGATGGTCCTATCCCGACAGCTTTTTTTTCGCCTAAAAATCTGACTATTCCGCAACCAAATGCGGAATAGTCTTGACTTTCCCGCATTTGACTGCATAATAGTCAATATGAAAAGGTATCAAAAAGAAGCGATCATTCGCGATCTCAACAAGAAAATGGTGCTTTTGGCGGGACCGCGCCAAGCCGGCAAAACAACCTTGGCCAAAGAGATTGCGACTCACTATCAATCATCCGTTTACCTGACCTACGATCGGCTAGAGGATCGAAAAATAATCCTAGAAGAGGCTTGGCTGCCATCAACAGAACTCTTAATCCTCGATGAAATCCATAAAATGCCCGATTGGAAGAACTACCTCAAAGGGATTTTTGATACACGCCTCCCCCATCAAAAAATTCTCGTCACAGGCAGCGCTCGTTTGGAAGTTTATCATCACGTTGGAGACTCCTTAGCAGGACGTTTTTTCTTACATCGCTTGTTGCCGCTCTCACCAGCCGAATGCGCAAAAGTACATACTGCTTACACAATTGAGCGCTTCTTGGAACGGGGAGGATTTCCTGAACCATTTTTAGACAAAGAACTCGTCGATGCAAACCGTTGGCGATTACAATATGTCGACAGTCTTTTGCGCATCGATGTACTCGATTTTGAGAACATCCACAACTTAAATGCAATCCGTTTGGTTTTCGAATTATTAAGAGAACGAGTTGGATCTCCCCTCTCTTACACATCAATTGCAGAAGATGTCGCCATTTCTCCCAATACTGTCAAAAAGTACATCGAGATCCTCGAAGCACTCTACATCATCTTCCTCGTCAGACCCTACTCACACAATATTGCAAGGAGTATCTTGAAAGAACCCAAGATCTACTTTTACGACAATGGGTTAGTCAAGGGAAGTGCAGGTATTCAATTTGAAAACCTTGCCGCCCTTTGCTTACTAAAACAGATGTTTGCAAGAATCGATTACAAAGCTGAAAATTGTGGTCTTTATTACTTACGCACAAAAGAGGGGCAAGAGGTCGATTTTGTATTGACGCTCGATGACCAAATCGAACAAGCAATCGAAGTAAAAAACGCCGACCATCACATCCACCCGGCCTTGCGCCACTTTCACCAGAAGTATGGATTCCCTTCCGTTCAGCTCGTGAAAGATTTGAAGCGAGAGAAAATCGACAATGGCATCGCCATTGTCTCCGGCCATTCCTTCCTCCAAAACCTATACCTCTAACGTTGATATTAACCTAGAAACGGCAGTTTCTAGGATTAAAGTTGTGGGGCTACCACTCTTTGCTGATGCCGACAGAGAGGGTGTAAGCGGACCAGTGGCTCCAGTATTCGCCGAACACCTCTCCATAGATGGTGAGGTTGCCGGGGAGTGTTTTAGATAAGTTCAAAGCAGCCTGTATGGCATCGTGGCCAAGGCGAATGCCATCAATGCTGAATTCGGAGAACCCTATGTCTTGGAACTCATTGAACGTGTCGTGCGTCCAGCTGTTGTAGCTATGCTGCCAGGCTAGATCGGCATTCACCATTAAACAATCCCAAGCCGTTGTTGCATGGACGCCGAGGTAACTGTCAAAGGTGTTAAACGATTTCTCATCGAGTGACAGGTTAATCGAATCAGCCCCGCATTCTCGAATTTTGCGTTGGTGATAAAACCCAAATTCGCCAGCTACAAATGGTTGAAGCAACACATCGCAGAGATAATAATTCATCCCTACTTCCACATCGACCAATCCCTGGATTGTGCTTGGTTTGCTTTTCGCCACGCGGTGGATCGTTCCAAAGTCAATTGTTCTCTGAAAGTGTCCCCAGCTTCTTCCTACGATCCCGTCCACAAAAACATAGCCGAGTTGATTTTGATAAATCGCATGCAGAGAAGCGTGCCCGGTATTCCAGTTCGTGTGACCACTTTGAAAAAACTTCACATGGTCGTACTGATAGTTAGCCGCAAGACCAACGATAAAGCTACCGCCAAAAGGCATAAACGCGCCCAACGTGACATCCCAATTGGTCCCTTTCATCCCATCGCTATTGATATCTTGGTGCGCATAGCTGTTGCCCTCTCCAAATTGAAACCAGATCTCCACCGGTTCACAGCTGCACGCACACCAGCGTGGAACGAGCGTCGTCCGAAGAGCATTGTAAACGATGCGGTTGAGCCGCTCATTGCCATAGCGATCCAACTGTGTCAAAAAGGTGTATTGTTCCCCTGCCAGAGCATCGAGCGCTAGAGTTGCCTGGTCGATAGGAAGATTCACAAGGGCGTTGAGGACCGCAAGAGCATCGGGAGTGAAGCTAGTTGTCCCATCAATTTGTTCTGCGACGTGTTGTTCGTTTTCTGTCAATGCTGCCGCCGCCAGATTCGGTAGAAACTCAATATAGACGTCTTGCGGAAGATAAATCACATTGCCAATGACTAATGGAGTGCCCGTAATGACTGTTGCAAACTTATTATTGCGCGCCACATTTGAGTGGAGAAGATGGTATTGGGTCGCAAATGTATAGCCATCGGTCGGCACAACCAAGAGCGTGCCTCCCAAAGAAGCGGTGGCTTCCACTAACGTGAAATCGGTTTGCCCTGCAGTATTGAGAGTTGTCCGATACCTACCTGTGGGCCCCTGATTGTAAGTCCCTGCCACTGTCAACACAGTCCCCGGTGTCGATCCACCCAAATCCAATAAGCCATTATTCGCGATCGGACCACTCTTTTGATTAAAACCACCTAAACTCAACGTACCGCTAGTGCCAATTGCCACGGCAGAAGAGGGGCTAAACACGTTTGCAGCGCCCCCTTGCAGGGTTCCTGAGGTGATCGTCGTTGGCCCAGTATATATATTCGATCCCGTCAAAATCGTGGTACCAGTCCCTATCAGCTGCACTTGCAAGGCATTAATCATTGCAGGAGAAAAGAGATAGTTGGATGAGCTGTGATTAAAGACGACTTTCCCAGGACCGATTCCGCCAGTGATGCTCGGCGTAGAGATGTTTCCCGGATCTCCCCCAGTACCCACATTCACCGTGCCAGATCCCCCGCTGCCTGCCAGCGCAATCACCGTCGCAACAGAAACAAGACCTGCATCAGCAACGGTCAGAACACTATTTGTCCCATTCACTCCAACTACCATTCCACCGGCTGTTAAATTAGAGCCATTTCCATCGACAATGACGCTATTGTTGGCAGCATTGGCGGTATACCCAATGAATAGGTTGGTGCCAACCGTGACAGAGCCCCCATTGAGAACGTGAAGTGTATTGGAAGACCCGTCGGAGCCGACGCGCAGGGTTCCTGTCATACTCCAAAAAGATCCCGGATCAGTGACCGTGACATCATTTCCCGAAGAGGTCGTGTCATACCCGATCCGCCCATTCTTGTTGACAACCACCCTTGCTCCTTGAGAGACTAGCATGCTATTGAAGGATCCCCCTTTACCGATGTAAAGGGTATGCCCCCCGTTCACATCGAACTCTGAACCACTTCCTTGCACAGTTAATGAATTGCTATTCACTCCACTTAACCATCCAAAAATCGCATCGAGCCCAGACGACGCTCTACCCCCATTTTGGATTGTCATGCTATTTGAACTGCCATTAAAACCAACATAGAGCGTTCCTGAACCCGCTAAAATGGAAGTGCCTCCATCCACTGTCACCGAGTTGATCCCAGCGGATGGACTGAAACCCACGTACGTTTGACCAGCAACATTTACCTGACCGCCATTTGAAATCATCAACGTGTTGTTGTTCGCATCGTCACCCACTAATAAATCTGCTGTCAGGGTCATCATTGAGCTCGTCCCGCCGACGTTCACACTGTTATTTGTCGCCCCTGAGATAGCGCCAATATTACATGAGCTGGCTGTGACTAGAGCTCCATTCACGACATTGAGGATATTGTTCGTGCCCTGATATCCGACATTCAGGTTACCAGTACTCGTCCAAAAAGCACTTGCACCTGTGACAGTCGCCGTATTGTTCGACGAGGTTGCCGCCACACCTAGGTTGCCAGAACCGTTCGTGATTGACCCTGTCAAGGTCATCAAGTTGCCCCCCACCACATTCCCAACGTACGTATTTGCTGCGCTCGTGATTGCTCCGCTGATGTTTGTCGTTCCGCCATCAAGCGCAAGGGTATCCACAAAAGTATTGCCTATTCCGGAAATATTTAAGGTTCCCGTACCGGTCTTAAACATCGATCCCGCACCAATCAGATTGGCATCGATCGTGGCCGTCACACTAGGATCTGTTTGAATGGTTGCACCCGCCTGTGGAATAAGAATATGGGGTGGGGAGAATGGAGTAATGGTGTATCCGGATGAAGAAAATTCTATCAAGTTAAAAATGGTATTGAAAGAAGCGTCCGTTAATGTCACGGTTCCGGGATTAGCTGAAAAAATGGCTGTGTCGCCATCCCAAAAAGAATAAGTTGTGCCACTTGGATCGCTTGCCCAGTTATGAGTTGAGTTGTCCCAATTGCCAGTTCCCCCAAAGACAGGCATTTCACCGGTTATCCGATTCCAATAAGGGAATGGGCCCGCATCTCCCGATTGTGCCCACCCCATCAAACCCATCGAAAAAAGGGCGAGTGCATGAAAGAAGGGTGAAAATAGTGGCTTCGATCGCTCTCTTTGGCCAATACCCATTGTGAACCTCATACATTTGAGCTTTTCTCGTATGTATTACATTCGCAATAATCAATCTATAGATTTTTCTTGAACTTTATGAAAAGAGGATGACTTCGGATCGGTTCAAACTCGGGTCTCTCCAATACTGCTGAAGGGTTTGGAAGTCCCTCTTTTACAGCACACTGGAGCCACCCAAGCGCCGGTTGAACTTCTCCCAGACGTGCATGGGCATAGGCATTCAGCAAGGCAACATCCGCACTAGGGATTTGATGGTAAACGCGATTGCCAAGGGAGATGCACTCTTTAAGATCGCCCAATTGATACGAAAGGCTTTGCAAAGCGAGAAGTGCATCGGGCGACAACTCCTTGCGGAGAGGCTTCAAAATCTCGTAGGCTTCTTCCGCTTTGCCCTGATGGGTTAGAATTACCCCTGCTAACTCGCTCGCTGCTTTAAACAACATCCCCGATTGAGTGCCTTTGCGCACCTGCATTAACTTCTCTAAAGCAATCGCCTCTTCCTGCTTTTGGAGAGCTTCTTGCCCCTCTTGAAACAGTCTTAACATGACTTCATCCTGATCCACCTCGCGCGTCTTCCAGCTTTCGCGCCATTTTTGGTACCCTTCCATGGCAAAGATAAAGAAAAGGGAGCCCGCTAGGAACGATTGAAAGATGAAAAATAAAATTGCAATGACGACGGCCAAAATCATGCTGATAAACAGAGCAATTTTAACGCCTCGCAGCCCAAAAACCCCTTCAAGAACAACACTCAGCAGTTTTCCTCCATCCAAGGGTTGAATGGGCAGCAAATTGATAATCGTCCAAAAAAGGTTGATGTAAACGGCAATCGTTAAAACGTAGGCCGTAGCAGAATGGAGGTTTTCGCTTCCTAACACCTTTAACAACAAATAAGAAAATCCACACAGTAAAAATCCAAAGAGGGGACCGTTAAGAACGATCAAAAATTCTTTCCATGGCTTAAGGGGCTTCTGATTGCGCCGTACAGTCAGTCCTCCAAAACCGGTCAGCTCAATGACCACCCGCTGACCAAATCCAACCGCCGTCAATGCATGCCCATACTCATGCACGAGGACAGAAACAAAGATCACACCGACCCATAAAAGTGTTTCGGTGAAAGAATACGAGCTAAACCAACCGATGGCAAAGGCTAAAAGCCAAAATATGGGGGAAATGAAAATCGGAATCTGTCCAGGAATTTTAATCATAGTTATTTAATGCTCTGAATGGCCAATCCCATTTCAGCGGGTGTTTCAGCGATGATCACTCCTGCTGATTTGAGCGCTTCAATCTTTTGTTTGGCGGTTCCTTGTCCACCCGAAATGATGGCACCGGCATGCCCCATGCGCCTTCCTGGAGGAGCCGTTTGCCCTGCAATAAGCGCTGCAATCGGTTTTGTCGCGTGAGCGCGAACCCATTCTGCTGCCTGTTCCTCTGCAACCCCTCCGATCTCTCCGATCATCAAAATCGACTTGGTTTCTGGATCTTTTTCAAAAAGCTCCAGCACATCGATAAAATTGGTCCCATTTAACGGATCTCCTCCAATTCCCACGCACGTGGACTGCCCAAGACCCAACTGTGTCGTTTGCCAAACCGCTTCGTACGTTAAAGTACCGGAACGGGAAACGATTCCGACCGATCCTTTGCGATGGATATAACCGGGCATGATCCCGATTTTACACTCTCCTGGACTTATGATGCCAGGACAATTTGGGCCAATTAAGCGGCTTGTGCGGCTTGTCCGCATGACATTACTCACCTCTAGCATATCCCTGATGGGGATCCCTTCAGTGATGCATACGATCAACGGAATTTTTGCTTCTTCTGCTTCCAAGATAGCTTCTGCAGCATAGGGAGCGGGCACAAAAATGAGCGTCGCATCGCAATCGGTGTATGCCTTTGCCTCTGCAACTGTGTCAAAGACAGGCAAATTGAAAATGGTTTGCCCCCCTTTTCCCGGTGTCACCCCTCCGACAAAATGGGTGCCGTATGCGATGCACTGCTCGGTGTGAAATTTTCCCGCTTTTCCGGTAATCCCTTGCGTGATCACTTTTGTTTTTTTATTTACTAAGATCGACACGTCTACTTCCCCTTGCTTGCAGCAACTACCTTTTGTGCTGCTTCTGTTAAAGTATGAGCGACGATAATGTTGAGACCCGATTGCGCTAAGATCTCTCTCCCTTTTTCGACATTTGTGCCTTCCATCCTCACAACGAGAGGAACGGGGACGCCTAACTCTTTTGCAGCCGCTGTAATCCCATTTGCCAATGTCTCGCAATTCATGATGCCGCCAAAAATATTGACCAAAACCGCTTTCACATGGGGATCCGATAAGATGATTTTAAATCCCGCTGCAACTTTCTCCTCCGAAGCGCCGCCGCCCACATCGAGAAAATTTGCTGGAGCACCTCCAAAATGTTTAATGATGTCCATGGTTGCCATGGCCAAGCCAGCACCATTTACCATACAACCAATTGAACCATTTAAGCCGACATATGCGAGCTCAAACTCGCGCGCTTTTGCTTCCTGTTCTGTCAATTGTGTCGGATCGTACAAAGCGGCGAACTCAGGGTGTCGGTAAAGAGAGTTGTCATCAATTGAGAGCTTGGCATCAAGCGCAACCAACTCTCCTGCAGGCGTTTCCACCAATGGATTGATCTCGGCTAAAGACGCATCTGTTTCGGTAAAAGCCCGTGCAAGAGCCTCTGCCAAAGCACTTCCCTCTTTTGCTTGCTGCTCCTTCCATCCCATGAACTTGCACAACTGCAAAAGGTGGTAGCTGCGAATGTTACCACTTGGTGTCAGGGGGAAGGTCAAGATCTTCTCAGGGTGTTTTGCAGCCGTTTCTTCAATATCGACGCCCCCTTCTGTTGAGGCAATCATCACAGCACGCGCAGTCATCCGATCAATCGTGGCTGCTAAGTAATACTCTTTTTTGATCTCGACAAGCGGAGAAATGAGCACTAGACTGGCGACAACGCCTTGTGGACCTGTTTGATTGTTGACTATCTTCATTCCAATCAGCTGTTTGGAAGCGGCAACGATCTCCTCGCGATTCTTGGCGATCTTGACGCCTCCTGCTTTGCCACGCCCTCCTGCATGCACCTGGACCTTGACAACAGCACTAGAGAGATTTAAAGCATCAATGGCGGGGAACAATTCTTCGATGGATCTAATAACGGAAAAAGCGGGGATTTTAACGCCAAAGCGGCGTAGAATTTCTTTGGCTTGGTACTCGTGTAAGTTCATGTATAGGTGGCGATTGTTTCTTTCGCGGGCTCAGCGGCAGGGACAGCTGTTTGTTCGGGCTGCTCCCGTTCCACATCGATGCCCAAAGAACCCAATTTAAACGCCAAGTTTTCATACCCGCGATCTAAGAAGTGAAGACCCGATAGCCTGCTTGTTCCTTTGGCAAGGACTGCAGCCATGACGTAAGCAAAGCCCGCGCGCAAATCCGGGACGAGGATGTCCTTGGCAGCGAGCTGTGAAGGCCCTTTAACGATGATGCTATGTGAAAAACTCTGTGAAGCAAAGCGGCACTGCTTACCACCCAAACATTGGCGGAACAGAGTGATGTCGGCGCCCATATCATTGAGCGTTTCTGTATAACCAAAGCGGTTTTCATAAACGGTTTCGTGCACGACGGAAGAACCCGTCGCCTGCGTCAGAAGCACGACAAAGGGCTGTTGCCAGTCTGTCATAAAGCCTGGATGGACATCCGTCTCTAAATGGAGCCCGCCTTGCAAGGGTCCATCGTAATAAAACTCGATCCCATTGCTCTTAATATCGAACCCGCCACCCACTTCGCGGATTTTGTTGAGGAACGTCACCATGTTGTGGTGTTGAGCGCCTTCGACGAAGACCCGCCCTTTGGAACTGATCGCCGCCATGCCCCATGAAGCAGCCTCAATGCGGTCGTGAATGAGGGTATGCTCCACCTCGTAAAATCGGCGCGTCCCCTGGACCCTAATCGTCCGATCGACATCCATCGTGATAATCGCCCCAAGTTTTTGCAAAAAGAGAATGAGTTCGACAATCTCAGGTTCTATTGCAGCATTTTTGATCACCGTAATCCCACGCGCTGTGACACTTGCCAGAATGGTATTTTCAGTGGCGCCAATCGAAGGGTAGGGAAGAGTAATCATGGCCCCTTTCAAGCCGTTGTGGGCATGGGCAAAGTAGGCCCCTTCTTTTTTCATTCCACGATACTCGATGCTGGCGCCCAATTTTTCCAAAGCTTCGATGTGGAAATCAACAGAACGGGGCCCGATAGCACAACCACCCACTGTCGGCACGATGATATCTTCGTCAGTACGCCCTAGGAGCGCTCCGATCATTAAGATGGGGATCCGGTTGGCTCCGGAAAAGCGTTGGGGAACGTACGATGTTTTCAATTCTTTGGTAATCACTTCCATGGTCCCGGCTGCGCGGTCCCACTGCACTTGCATCCCAATTTCTTGACACAGTGCTACAGTGACTTCGACATCTCCAATGTTCGGGACGTTGTAAAAGCGGCATCGCTTATCGGACAGAAGAGACGCAACAAGGAGCTTTGTAATGGCATTTTTAGCGCCGGAAGCCTTCACATATCCCTTTAAAGGCTTTCCCCCCGTAATCTTTAGTACATCAGCCGTTTTGCTCATCTAAAGTCCCTGTCAGCCAAAAATTGAACTCTACACAAAGTATTGTGTTGACTTCCGTTTCATCTCCAGCAAATTTGAAATTTGACCTGCGGTATACACCAATTGTTCCGTTGTCTGCAATAACTATTTACTTTTCTGTTTATCAATGGGTACCATTTTGCGACAAGTAAATTTTTTGTGAAGATCGACGTGCAAGATTTGGTGTTGGAAAAAATCGGGCGGGTGTAGTATCACCCAAAACTATCAAGGAGATTGTGAGACATGACGTACCGCATTCGCACAGGGCTTGGGCAAGACAGCCACCGTTTTTTACCACCTGAATCCTCAAAACCTTGCATCTTAGCAGGGATCATTTTTGAAGATATGCCAGGATTTCAAGCCAACTCAGATGGGGACGTGGTATTTCATGCGATTTGCAATGCTATTTCCTCCGTCACAGGGGTGCTCGTGCTCGGCGCAATTGCCGATGATCTTTGCTTAAAAGACGGGATCACAGATAGCGAAATGTACCTAAAGGAAGCTCTCCATACCCTAGGCCATCGAAAAATCACACATGTCGCCATTAGCATTGAAGCTAAACGTCCTAAGTTAAAGGCCAGGTTACTCGAAATGAGGGCCAATGTCGCCCGCGTCATGAATCTCGACATCGCTGATGTAGGGATCACCGCCACATCCGGAGAAGGGTTAACTGACTTTGGCTGCGGGGATGGCTTGCAATGTTTTGTCATCATCACGACTGAAGAAAAGCGTTAAGTAAAATATGTTTGACCCAGATGCCTACACAATTGCCACTGCAATTGTCTTCCCAAGACTTCTGGGGGTCATCTACTTTTTTGCTTTTGGGGCTTTTCTCTTCCAAATCAGGGGGCTGATCGGAGAAAATGGGATCTTACCTGTAAAAACTTTTCTCGTCTGGGTCAAAAGAGCGTATCCCAAAAACTATTTTTCGGTCATTCCTTCTGTTTTTTGGTTGAATCATAGCAATGCGGCCCTGCTCGGCGTGGTGGCAACCGGCACAGCCCTTTCGGTTCTGCTTATGGCGGGCGTCTACCCTCCGCTTATCCTCTTCTTTCTCTACATCTTGTATCTTTCCATCGTCTCCGCAGGACAAGAATTTTTGGGATTTGGGTGGGAAGGGTTCTTGTTAGAAATTACCTTCAACGCCTTCTTTTTGACCTTGACGACACCGTCTAATCTCTTCATTTGGATCAGCATCAACTTGGTTCTTTTCCGCTTCCATTTTCAAGGAGCGGCTGTCAAATTGCAAAGTCGCGATCCCAACTGGAGAAACTTGACCGCTGTGGCTTTCCACTACCAATCGCAACCGATCCCCAATACACAAGCTTGGTATGCCCACAAATTACCCATGTGGTTTCAAAAGTTTTCAACACTTCTCATGTTTTTCCTCGAGTTGGTCGTTCCCTTTGCTCTCTTCGGAACCGATCTCATGCGCTTCTTGGCCTTTTTCTGCCTGATCAGTTTACAATTTTTCATCTGGTTCACGGGAAATTTTTCTTTCCTTAACCACTTGACAGTTGTTTTGTGCACCATTCTCATCAGCAATGCCTATTTTGGATCGTACATCGACGCCCCCTCCACCACATCTTACCCCTTTTTAGATGTGCTCTGCACCAGTGTCGGCCTCTTTTTGGTAGCTTTGCAATTGGGGTTCCTGTGGAACCATTTTTATCCCAACAACCTCTTGAACAAAGTGTCAAGCCTTTTTTCAAGCTTTTACATCGCCAACCGCTATGGCATTTTTGCGATCATGACGACAACGAGGATCGAAATTGTCTTTGAAGGGAGTGATGATGGAATTGAGTGGAAAGAGTATCTCTTTTACCACAAGCCTTCTGAAGTTACCAGAAGACCTCGTCGCATCTCCCCCTACCAGCCGCGGATCGACTGGCAAGCCTGGTTTTTGCCCTTTGGCTATAGCCGTCACGAATCGTGGTTCAACAACTTCATTTACCACCTGTTGAAAGGGACCCCAGAGGTGATGGCACTGTTAAGAGAAAACCCTTTTAAAGATAAACCCCCGAAGTTCGTGCGCACGCTGTCGTACGATTACACCTTCTCCAGTGTTGAAGAAAAAAAAGCAACTGGCCGCTGGTGGAACCGCCGCTACGTGGGTGTGTTTTCCTACCCAATGACTTTAAACCTCTGATTTGCCCCTCTTCGAATGCAATCCTATAGGATCGTTTTTTTGTAATTGCAAATAATTATTTTAAAAAGTAGGACTATGAATGTAGACGCACGCATAAGTGAAGGAGTTTAATTATGTTAAAGTGGGCACTTATATTTTTGATTGTAGCACTGATAGCAGGTGTATTGGGTTTTGGAGGAATTGCGGGGGTTGCTACAGAAATCGCACAGGTGTTGTTTGTTATTTTCCTTATTCTCTTCTTGGTTTCTGTGATTATGGGTTTCCGAATGAGAGAATAGTTTTTTTGGAAGGATAAATGTTACGCTGGGCTTTCATTTTTCTAATTATTGCGCTAATTGCCGGTGCTTTGGGATTAACAGAGATTGCTGGAGTAGCCGCTTTCATTGCAAGGATATTGTTTTTCTTATTCCTGATTTTGTTCTTAGCCATGTTGATTTTAGGATTTTTAATTGTTTAAAGGAGGAAACATGCCATTAAAAAAAGGTTCAAGCCGTAAGACGATAAGCGAAAATATTCGCACAGAAATCCATTATGGAAAACCTCAGAAACAAGCAGTAGCAATTGCTTTGAGTGAAGCACGCAGATCGGGTGCAAAAATAACGAAAAAGAAACGCGCCTCTTGAAACACAAAGGAGACCAAGAATGGTTCAATAAACATCCCGCAAATAACGCTTCTCTTTTTTGAGCCTTTTGACAAACTCTTTGGCTTCCTCTTCACTTCTGTTGCCATGCGTTTTTGCCAATTCATGGATCGCAGCATCGACATCCTTGGCCATCTCTTTCGCATCGCCGCAAACATACAGGAATGCCCCTGTGGATAAGGCAGCTTCGATCTCCTTCCCCTTTTCCAACATGAGATGCTGCACATACACTTTGTGGGGTTGATCCCTCGAAAAAGCGGCATCGATCCTAAACTTGCCTGTTTTGAGCCACTCTTTCCAATCGCTTTCGTAAAAGAAAGTCCTCAGCCGATGGCGCTCCCCAAAGAAAAGCCAGTTTAAGCCCGTATCTCCGCGCTTAAAACGCTCCTGCATAAAGGCACGAAAGGGCGCGACACCTGTTCCTGGCCCTACCATGATCACATACGCATCGGAATCGGCTGGCAGCGTAAATCCATTGCTCGGTTGGATGTAGATGGGAATCTCGACAGAACCAACAGGCGCCATGCGGCATAGATAGTGGGTGCAGACCCCCTTACGCACATGCCCATTCGTCTCATAGATCAATTCGGCAACTGTCAAATGAATTTCATCCCCGACAACCGCTTGTGACGAAGCAATCGAGTAAAAGCGGGGAAGCAAGGGCTGCAACAGCTGCACGAGCTCTTGAGGCGTGATCGCCACCTCTGCGTTTTCTTCTAGAAAATCCCACACTTCTCGTGAGGCTTGATACGCCTTGAATGCTTCCCTTTGCCCCTCGACAAGCAGCCCTTGAAGCAAGACTGCTTTCTCTGCATTGGGTTGTGCATTGGCAACAAATGTCAACAATTTGCGCGACACATCCGCCAAATCTGCTTTCAGCTCTAAAAACTCCCACAACGTAAACGTTTTCTCACTGACATTGAACTGAATGATTGCTAAGAATCGTCTATTGTTGTAAGCTATCTGTTAAGCTTATCAAACAAATAATCACAATTACAAGTTTATCATGAAATATTTAAAAGTAATCATTATTTTATATTGTTTTACATTTCTAAGATTATTAGAAGCAGACAATGCACAAACAGCTTTCAATGAAGGAATTGCGCAAGCAGAGCACTATGTAACCGTCAAAGGAGATCAGCTCCGCTATGCTTTTTTCAAAACCCCTTTCGAAACACGAGGAACAGTCGTCTTTGTTCAAGGGCGAGCCACTTTTTTGGAGTTTTATGAAGTCGCCATTGTCCCCTTATTGGAACGGGGTTTCGATGTTTGGATGTACGATCTCAGTGGGCAAGGAAAATCTTCCCGCCTGGTAAGCGGTGATCATCACAGTCCCGAAACGATTCAGCACATGCAGCATGTCAATGAGTTTGACCACTACATCGATGATCTGAGCTCCTTTGTTGAAGAGATTGTCGTACCTAATACTTCTGGCAAATTGATACTGGGGGGCTATTCTACTGGAGGACATATCGCTTTAAGATATTTAGCAGCAAAAAACCAGAGCCATCCCTTTAAGGCCGCTTTCATGATTTCCCCATTGTTAGCCCTAAAGGTCCCACATTCCCATCTGCTCCCTTATTTACTTTGGAGTGCTTCTTGGTTTATCGATTTAGAAAGCTATATTTCTGGTGCAGGACACGTCGATCCCTTATTCAAAATGCCATTCAAAGACAATCCCTATACGTCAGATGAAGAGGGGTATGCTCAATTGAAAGAACTGTGCATTTTGAATAGGCCGCTCGTGATGGGGGGAGTCAGTTATGGGTGGGTCAAGGCCGCTGCAAACTCTCTTTCCACTCTCTGGTCCACAAACGCGATTCAATCGATTCAAATCCCCGTTTTGATCACCACCGGGGGAAAAGATGGCGTTGTCGATGTGTCTCAAAATGAGCACTTCGTAAAAAGACTCCCTTCTGGGAACCATCTCTACTTTGAAGAGGGACGGCACGAGCTCTTTCGAGAAAGAGCGGAAATCAAAAACCGTATGTGGGTCGAACTCGATGAATTCTTACAGGAAACGAGGTTAGGTAGCGGAGCGGATCAATAAACATCCCGCAAATAACGCTTCTCTTTTTTGAGCCTTTTGACAAACTCTTTGGCTTCCTCTTCACTTCTGTTGCCATGCGTTTTTGCCAATTCATGGATCGCAGCATCGACATCCTTGGCCATCTCTTTCGCATCGCCGCAAACATACAGGAATGCCCCTGTGGATAAGGCAGCTTCGATCTCCTTCCCCTTTTCCAACATGAGATGCTGCACATACACTTTGTGGGGTTGATCCCTCGAAAAAGCGGCATCGATCCTAAACTTGCCTGTTTTGAGCCACTCTTTCCAATCGCTTTCGTAAAAGAAAGTCCTCAGCCGATGGCGCTCCCCAAAGAAAAGCCAGTTTAAGCCCGTATCTCCGCGCTTAAAACGCTCCTGCATAAAGGCACGAAAGGGCGCGACACCTGTTCCTGGCCCTACCATGATCACATACGCATCGGAATCGGCTGGCAGCGTAAATCCATTGCTCGGTTGGATGTAGATGGGAATCTCGACAGAACCAACAGGCGCCATGCGGCATAGATAGTGGGTGCAGACCCCCTTACGCACATGCCCATTCGTCTCATAGATCAATTCGGCAACTGTCAAATGAATTTCATCCCCGACAACCGCTTGTGACGAAGCAATCGAGTAAAAGCGGGGAAGCAAGGGCTGCAACAGCTGCACGAGCTCTTGAGGCGTGATCGCCACCTCTGCGTTTTCTTCTAGAAAATCCCACACTTCTCGTGAGGCTTGATACGCCTTGAATGCTTCCCTTTGCCCCTCGACAAGCAGCCCTTGAAGCAAGACTGCTTTCTCTGCATTGGGTTGTGCATTGGCAACAAATGTCAACAATTTGCGCGACACATCCGCCAAATCTGCTTTCAGCTCTAAAAACTCCCACAACGTAAACGTTTTCTCA
>Ga0207117_1053_pt1 | contig 21472 bp, 12 predicted proteins | sample Alteio_BWMinHeat_45_FD_153502 | JGI IMG/M metagenome (GOLD analysis project Ga0207117, IMG submission 153502) | Enriched cells from forest soil in Barre Woods Harvard Forest LTER site, Petersham, Massachusetts, United States -... | ecosystem: Environmental > Terrestrial > Soil > Temperate forest >...
CATCCCATGCTTCGGTGTTGAGGGATATCCCGACCCGGCGCGCGCTTGGCAACGCAAACGGCGAGGCCGCCGGCATCTGGGGCTGATCGTAAAGCACGACGTCCGAGGGTGCATCTTCGGGGGTAAGTATCTTGAGTTTGGGAAGTTCTGGAATTTCCGGTTGAAAAAGGCACGGGTCGGGAAGTTCAAAAGTGTTTTCCCTGGCTTGAAGCGGCAACTGCTCTCGAGGAATTCGGGAAGCGATTTTCTTACGCGCTTCTTCCGTAAGATTGAGGAATCGAAGCCCAGCCTCTCGTTTGGAATCACTGAGCCAGGCAATCTGCCCGCAAACTTCTATGGATTCCGTCGAATCTGCGAATTGAATCCGGATGGAAGTGAGGTCATCCTGGGCGAGCCGCATGGCCACAATGAATGCCAGTCCACTCTCGCTGATGTTCAGAAGCATGCCACGGTTGTCTGGGCCCACCTCAACGAAGCTCACGGGCGCGATTTGATGACGTGGATGCTCGCGGCGTTCGCAAAGTTGGGCCGAAGCGTCTCCGTTTGCAGGGCTGTGGGCATCAACTTGAATCGATTTTGGAGGGCGCGCAGCGGCAGTTCCCGACAACCGATCGGCGGAAACGTAGGACTCTTCTCGCAGTCCTTGCGGTGGAGCGGTCGCTTTCGCGAAAGAGAGCGGAGCAAGAGGAGTCGCTAAAGAAAGCGCCGGATCTCTTGCTTGTGCATGGCCGGAAAAATGTTGCGGTGATTCTAAACCCAGTTCCACTTCGGGCTGGAGTTCGGCTTTCGATCTCTCTGCGGTAAGACACTCCCTGACGCGTTCGCGCGCCTCTTCGGCCAAGCCGACAAAGCTTACGCCTGCCGTTTTGCCGGAGCCACTTTTCCACTTGATTTGTCCTATTGTCTCGATCCACCCGCCGGCGCCCGGCAATTGAATTCGCATGCTAATACGATCATCGCCGCGCAGAACCTTTGCCGCCGACATGGCGATTCCGTCTTCCGTCATGTTATAAGCGAGCCCACCGTTGATCCCCTCTATGTCGACGTAGATGGGAGGGTTAACAGGTGTGCGCGTCTTGGCGCGGCGTTCGTCGAGTCCGGCAATGTTTTGCGCGGTGATTGACATGCCCGGCATGCCCTTTGCTCGACGGCCAGCTCTCTAAATAGCCCGCCGTCAAGCACTTAAATCCTAGATGCACGCCCATTCATCTGCAATCAGGTAAAACCCTGCATGCGTCCAAGTTTCTCAAATTTGGCTCGCCTTCGCGGGAGGTCTGCGAACTCAAGGGCATTGTGAGTGTGCTTCAGGTACACGTGTTCTTGCATCGCCTTCGCGTAGGTTACGACACAAACAATGACACCAAGCAGGATGTATTTGAACAACGAGCGGCGGAAGTTATTTGAAAATATGGTAGGCCCGTAGGGACTCGAGAAGAACCGCTAAGCCGGAAACATTACAGGTGAAATTACAGGTGAAGAAATTCGGCACCTCCGGAACTCGGGTGCCTAAGGCGAAGGCAGGCTAGAATTGTACATATCGAGTAATACTTTCCGCGCTATCGAGAGGAGGGTGAAGAGTCCTAAGGCTCCACATGGGTAGGGTATGCTGACAGCACCTAGAAAGGTGCTCAAAAGGAGCAGGCCCATGCTGGACATCACTAAGGACATTCAATCGCTGACGACATTTCGCCGACGTTCCGGCGACTTCCTGAAACAACTCAAGAAGAGTAAGCGCCCTGTGGTGCTCACGGTAAAGGGGAAAGCGGCGGCGATTGCGCAGGATGCCGAAGCTTATCAGCACCTGCTCGATGTTGCTGCGCGTGCCGATGCAGTGGAAGGCATTCGCCAAGGGCTTGCTGACGTAGTCCACGGACGCACGAGCCCGGCCAAAGAGGTGTTTGACGAGATTCGCCGCAAACATGACATACATCGTTGAGTTTGCTGCTCGTGCGGCTCGCGATCTTGAAATTCTTTACATGGAAAAGAACGCTGCAGAGTCGCAGGCTGCTGCTCGCTGCTACAACGGGTTGGAGCAGGCTGTGGATGCCCTTGCATGTGAACCAATTTGTGCACCAACCGTCGCATGCGCTAGAATCAGGATTGCGTAACTGAATGATTTCACAGCAGTAGGCCCGTAGCTCAGTTGGTTAGAGCGCTACCTTGACACGGTAGAGGTCTGGGGTTCGAGTCCCCACGGGCCTACCATCTTTTTCAACAATCACTTAGAGAAAAGCCTCAGAAAGCTTCACCTGTAAATTGGCTTCGGAGCTTGGCCGCGTATTCTCGTGCCGTGCTAGAATTCGAGAAATGAATGCCGGACGAAAAAGGCCTGAACCTCCAGTCGGGCAACCACTAGCACTCGACCCTTTGGCTGCGAGTGCGTCGCAAACTGAACCTGCGTTCATTGCGAGACCACCAGGTGCCCCGGTCTACCACGGTTTTCAGGTTTTAGACGACGTTGTGGTCGAAGGATTCACTTTCGGGAAAATTACTGACTTCGATGGTGAACTGTGTGAAGAAGGTGATGCCTTTGTGGTCGCGGCGGACAACAGCAGAGCAGGGTTAGTCTGGGAGGTTTCTGACAAGTCCTACTTTCAAGAGGTTTCTCCTCCTGAGGCCGAGCGATGGGGAGTTTGGGGAGTCTCTTTTCCCCATCCAATGACGAGCCACAACAATGTCCGTAAGAATCTAGAAGCGATTCTTCCTGAACTCAGGAAGCGATGGGAAGAGTGGCGTCGAACGCAGTCGAATAAGTAGCAAAGAACCTTCGTCCTGAACTATCCAGCCTGCAGCCTGCGGCTGGCCACCCGTAATAGCGAGAGCCATATCTCTCTGCGCCGCTAATTTAGACTCATCCATCGCTTGCGAATACGCGTCAAGAGTGGAGTGGTGGTCGCCTTGGCCGTCTCTTCGGGAACGGAAGCAAACTTCAACGATTCAGAGGTGGCTGGAACTACATGATCGTAAACTTTTGTGTAAGTTTTTTGACGCCAACAATGGCCTCGACTCGTCGCTCGTCGAACCGTTCAAGCACCACCCTTCGCTGCCAGGGCCGCCTGGAAGTGCTTCGCGTCAACACCGGCCTTGGCCCGTTACTCCCAGGTCATCTTTGGTCCCTGCCGAAAAGCAGCGAAGTAGCGTCAAGCGTCTTTAGTCCGAAAAGGATGTAGAGCATCGAACCAGCTAACCAGTAACCATGAAGGCCATGCCAGTTGCGGTTCCAAAATCATCTGAGCCGATGTGCACCGACAAAGAGTTTGCTAACACTCTCTAGAATCGGGGTTGCGTTAAGGCAACCCCGATAGACCTAATCCGTAATATCCACTCGAATTACCTGGCCCAGCCCTGGCGGTGCTGCGCCGAAATTGGAAATGTAAATTGTACCGTCTGGTCCGATGGTCATTGCGGTCGGAACCACCAGCCCAGTGAGTATGTCCTCCACTTGGCCGGAAGGGTTGACGCGAACAAGCTTCCCGGCGCCAGGAGACGGAAATCCTGGAGCATCTGACAGCTCAAGCACGTAGAGCCGGTCGCGATTGTCAAAAGCCAGTCCAACCACAGTTGTGAAGCCGGCGTCCCACACCTTGAAATTTCCGCTCGGCGTGAGCTTGAAGACGTTCGAGCTTCCCGGATCAATGGGGAACGGAGCCAGGTTGCCGAAGAAGAAGTTGCCGCGGTAGGTGATCCCCGTAGGCCCCACCCAAGTCTTGCTGCTCGGCGAAACATCCACCACGCGATCAATCTTGCCTGTTGTTGGGGAGATGCGGTCGATCTCCTGGTGATTTGGCTCCGTGGCGTAGAGGCTGTCCCCCACTGCGACCATGCCGTACCAGGTTCCGTCTGGTTCCCGATCATCAACAGACGGACCCGGGTTAGCGGTTGGATGTGCTGCCTGGAACGCTGATAAATTCGCGACATAACTCCAGGTGCCGTGATTGACATCTACTTGGATCACGCCGTTTGGCTTGTCAGGATTGCCGTGGGAACAGCCGCCGCCCGCGACGAGCACGTAAAGTTGGTCTCCGATAAAGGCTACATCCGCGGCTCCGACCGTGTCTCCTGACGGCAGGCTAGACTTGCCCGACGGCAGTCCGTCCACCACCGTCGTTCTCTGTCCTCCCGCGGAGATCTTGGATACCCGCGCCGTTAGTCCGCCGTGGTAAGGGCCAACCGGGGAAGGGACCTGTTCGCAAGAAAACCCGCCGCTATCACCGCCGCTCCCGGCTTCGGCGACATATAGTGCGCCGTCCGGACCGAATTTCAGACCTCGCGGACCGTTCAGACCCGCGGCGAAGACACTGACGTTCGCCGACGGTGCTTGGGCGCGTGCGGTGGAAGCCCAACCCGAAGCAAGTAGAAGTGCAATACCATTGCAAGCTGTCAAAAGGCGAATCGGCTTCATCTTTCTCTCCTGTTTCAGTTGATAGAAGTGTCCTCGGAACCCGTGGGGACGCATCGGGTCAGTCAGGACCCGCACACTCTGGGCGAGAAGTGCCGGAGGAGCAATGCATTGCGCCTCAATTCCGTTTCACTTTTCGTTAAACAGCTAAGTGTCTGACAACACGTTGGGTTAGTTAATTCCGCTAGCGGAGGGTTTCAAATTGCTGCCGTTCTCCGAGTTTGTTAGTCTCTAGTCACTCTCAGGCGAGACCCAATAAATGGAGCCTTCCGCACCCAAGATTCAGCGCATCGCTTTTGACCGTTTTGAGGTGGATCTGCGCTCCGGCGAGCTCCGCAAGCACGGCCGCAGGGTCCGTTTGCAGGATCAGCCTTTCCAGTTGCTGGCGTTGTTACTGGAACACCCCGGTGACGTGGTGACGCGGGAAGAGGTCTGCCGTAAGCTCTGGCAAGCCGACACATTTGTTGATTTTGACCACAGCCTCGGTACGGCGATCAATAAGATCCGCGAGGCTTTGGGCGATTCAGCGGATCATCCGCGATTCATCGAAACCATGCCGCGCCGCGGCTACCGCTTTATCGGCAAGATTGAGCGAAGCGAACTTCAGGCTCCAGTCCAGGTTCCGACGCCATCCAGCGAGTCTTCGGGAGAGTATCGGCTACGCCTGATCTTCCTCGTTTCCGGGGGGCTGGTTGCAGCACTCCTACTTCTTTTCTTCCTCAGCACGCGTTGGAGGCGATCGCAGGCCGCTGCCTCCAATCCTTCGCATCCGATTATGTTGGCTGTGCTGCCCTTCCAGAATCTCAGTGGAGACGCTTCACAAGACTATTTCAGTGACGGCCTGACGGAAGAGCTGATCACGCAGTTGGGGGAATTGAATGGAAACCAGCTCGGCGTAATCGCGCGGACCTCTTCCATGATGTACAAACACACAACGAAGGATGTCGGCCAGATCGGACGAGAATTGGGCGTCGATTACGTGCTCGAGAGCAGCGTGCGCCGCGACGGTGATCAGGTGCGAATCACCGTGCAGCTCATCTACGCCAAGACTCAAGTACATCTTTGGGCCAATAGCTATGATCGGGAAGTGAGGCACTCGATCGCCGTGCAGGAAGAAGTAGCCAGAGCGGTGGCGCAACAGATCAGGGTGAAACTCGCCGATCGCGAAGCTGGTCAGCGCCCACTCAATCCAGCAGCAAACGAGTCCTACTTACGAGGTCGATATTTTTGGAACGAGTTCACCGAAAACGGTTTCCGCCAAGCCGCTTCCTACTTTGATCAAGCCGTCCGAGCAGACCCCAAGTTTGCCTCCGCCTATTCCGGACTTTCCGATTCCTACGCCTTCCTTATCATTACGAATGTGATTTCGCCCAAGGAAGGGTGGCCCAAGGCGCGTGTCGCTGCTCAAAGGGCGGTGGAGCTGGATGGCGAACTCTCCGACGCACGCCTTTCCCTCGCTCATTTCAGGATGCATATGTGGGACTGGCAAGACTCCGAAATAGAGTTCAAGAAAGCCATTGGCCTCGACCCGAGTAATGCTACAGCGCACCGCTGGTATGCGGCGTATTTGGTGTCTCTCGCAAAACATCAGCAAGCTCTTGAGGAGATAACACAGGCACACCGGCTCGATCCGCTTTCGTTGGCCAACAATGCCGAAGTCGTGCGAACGCTCTATTACGGACGGCAGTATGAGCAAGCCGTGGAACAGGCGCGCAAAGCAGAACTACTCGACCCCGAATTTCCGCGAACCCATTTCTGGTTGGGACGTGTGTACGCGCAGATGGGAAAGTATCCCGAGGCAATTGCTGAGGCGGAGCGCGCGGGACCCTCGCCCGATTCGAGGATAAGAGTGACGGAGATGGCATACGCATGTGCGAAAGCGGGAAAAAGTAGAGAAGCACGTGCATCCCTCAAAAAGCTTCAAGACCGATCCGAGCGGGGCTACGTTCCAGCCTATGATTTGGCCGTAGTCCATCTTGCCTTGGGGGAAAAGGAAGAGGCTCTACAATGGCTAGAAAGAGCCTACGACGAACATGATTGGGGGCTAGTCGTGCTGGCGGTCGAACCCCGTCTCGATCCCTTGCGCTCTGATCCGCGCTTTCAGGGGCTGCTGCACAAGGTCGGCCTGCAGCAGCCGTAGGTTGAGCCCCTGTGGGGCTTGAATTCTTTGGGGCATCACTAATCCGGATTCCTGCGGACTCCCTAGAACTCTGTGAACTCCGTACCGTTCTCCGTACCGTAAAAACTACAACAGAAGACTTCGGGTGCAAAAATTAACTTTGTGCTCGGAGGAAATGGTCCAGGTCTGCTACTCCTCCATGGGTATCCGCAAACCCACATAATGTGGCGCAAAGTTGCACCGAGCCTGTCCAAGAAGTTCACGCTGGTGATGCCTGACTTGCGTGGGTATGGTGACAGCAGTGGACCGCCGGATGGGGAGAACCATTCGGGATATTCCAAGCGAGCTATGGCGCAAGACCAAGTGGAGTTGATGACAAGCCTCGGTTTCGGCAAGGTACTCCAGCAGCGTTTCCCATATCCCGTTAGAGAACTCTACATGGAGGATTTTGCTGTTAATCGGGACTAGCCTGAACTTTTCCATGGTGCGCGTCGTTCCATACAGCGATGGAGCAAAAGCCAGTGGGATTGAGCGTGTGGTTCTTCGCGGGTTTCCTCGCTTTGCCTGCCGTCACCCTCGTTCACGAATGCGCGCATCTGCTTATCGGATATCTATTCCATTGGCCGGGCCAGGCATTGCACTATGCAAGTGTCACCTCGTCCCGCGCAGAAGAATTCCAGCGCCTGGTCGACGCTGGCTCATTTGCATCCGCAGCCAAGATTCATCCATTAAGGCAGGTTGGGCTTGTGAATATCGCGGGACCGGCCGTGTCCATCCTCATTCTCTTGGGGACCGCCATCTGGACAAGGAAGCGCGGCCCTCGGCCTTTCGCCATTGCATTTGGTTTCTCCGCCGCAAGTCGATTTGTCGCGCCTCTCGCGACGGGAGGCGTCTTGCTCTTCCGCTGGCTACTCTCTATTCGTGGCCCTTTCCGCCCCACAATCGATGAGTACGGTTGCGGATTGCTTCTCGGTCTCTCCCCAGCGATTGTGATCTTGCTCAGCTTAGGCGTGGCCAGTTGCTGCCTCTTCTGGCTTCTCGCTAGTGTATGTCGGAGAGAACTGCGGTGGCCGTTGGTTACCGTAGTAACCGGCGTCGCTGCCAGCGCCGTTGCTTATTTTTGCCTCTTGGGCCCCCTGCTTTTGCCTTAGCTCTGCGCAGCAATCGGTGCCGGGACCCACTTCCCCGAGTAGCGCAACAGGACGGAGCGCGACGGTATCAGCCACAGACGCCCGTGGCGCCAGTAGACAACTGATCTGGTAGGAGTTTGCCTTGCCGGAAGTACTCTCTAGGATTCTCAGCGTTTTCTTTGCATTCTCTTTCACAGAAGAGTCAGCAGTCTTCTCGCCAGTCTGGGTTCAACATTCCCGTCCTTCAACCTGGGAACATCCCGTGCTAAGAGATTCCTATTGCGTGCCGATGGGTTGGATCAAAGGGTTCACAACCTGAACTGCTCGGTACCGTTGTCCTGTTGCCATCTTTGGAGTAGAGGATCGACGCGCCTGCACTTTCAGCAGCCTGAAGAATAAACGCGTCCCATAAGGAAGTCGTAAAACCTGATGCTCAATACCCCCTGCCCCGAATCCCGCAGCTGTTCCAACAACACTTGAGCGCGTTGGCGTTTTGCTCCCGCTGAACGGTCATGTGCATATACCAGAATGTTGGTGTCGACGAAGCACTTATCGCTCATGAAGTTCATCCCGTGAGCGTGGGGGCGTCCAGCGCAAGTTAAAGCCTTTGCGAAGACGGGCCGGGGCACTCCGGCGTGCCTCATGATAACCCTTGCGTTCACGCACTGGTTGTTCCGACCGAGTAGCGAGCAACGCACTGATCGAGGTGCCTCCTCGGCGGCGAGAACACGAGCTTCCCGCAAAAGTTCTGTTTCAATTTTTAACGTAATATTGGTTTTCATACTGCACCTTTTTACGTGCAGCACTATTTTACGTGCCGCTTTGACACCGTAGAGGTTTGGGTTCGAGTCCCCGCGGGCCTACCATTCCTCGATTCGACTTGTGCTTCACGGCTACTCAATTTCCAGGATGGTATTGCTTCTCCGTGTGCCCTTGGAGCTGGGAGCGATAGAAGTAGACCTCGCGCAAATTACCTGTGCTGTAGCGCTGGGCTTCATCGTTAAAGTGAGGCGATGCCGGATTGCCGCTCTCGCCCCCAGCCGTCACGGCGCGAGCCCGCACTTTCTCGCCAAATTCGACCACGGCAACAAAGCTGTTTCCGCTCGTTCCATACCACTTCTTCGTTCCGGGATAAGCCCGCGCCCCGAAAGAGGCCAGCGAACCCCACACCGCCGAAGTAAAACCAACCGGAATGCTTGGCCCGGCGTCGCTGAAGGGCTGGACGATATCGCCAGTCAGGCGCTCGAACCGATTGATGTCTCCCCAAGGCGTCTTCCAGGTGCCGAAATCTGCCGCGAGTTTGCCTGACGCATCCGATAGCGATTGCAAAAGGACCTCTGGTGCCACTTTTGTACAGATGTAGTCGCTGAGGTACATGCCGGCCTTTTTCGCGTCATCTCCTGCACGCCGTTGAATGTCCTGGCCCCAGAACACCGCCAAGGAAGTAGGCACGGAGGCCACTCCCCAATGCAAATCCCACTCCCGCAAGTGTCCGATTTGCGCGGCCAAGTTCGTCTTCAGCGGACTATCAGGAGGCACATCGTTCCACGCCTTCACCAAACACGGGATGGGCTTCTCAAACCAGGTCAGATAGCTGTCATACGCCGCGGCAATCAGCGAGTCGACCGTGAAATCTTTCTTGTCCTGCAGCACGCGAATAGCGTGCAAACCTCGCGCTGATTCTCCTCCGGTCTCGACATAAGCGGGAAAGTCTTCTTTTCTTGGGCTGCTCGGCCCGGCGGCGGACCACGGCCAATTGTTCGAGTTGTAGAGCCAGCCGCTTTTCGGATTCAACAGGTGCGGCGTCTCGTCGACGGAAAGAAGTTCGTGCCACTCCGTTGCTGGCGTGCTCCCGTCGACCGGTTTCGTCCAGTCAAAGCCAGTATCGCGCCGTGGAATGAAGTTCCCGTGAAAGTAGGCGATGTTCCCATCGGCATCGGCAAAGATCGTGTTGTTCGACGAGTTGGTATGCAGCTCCATGGTCTGCCGGAATGACTTGTAGTCCTTTACTTTCGTGCGCGTATAGGATTGTGTCAGCGCTTTCACAGGTTCCTGCATCAGGCGGATGCTCACCCACCGTCCGTCCGCCTGGCGCACGATTGGGCCGTGAGGAGTGCGGTACACGGTGAACTTCTTTTCCGCCATCCCCTGGGCGCTCTGGTACGGCACGATGATTTCTTTCGCTTCGAGCGGCCGCTGCTCTTCCCCGTATTTGTAATAGAAGCGATCGCCCTTCTTTTCCACCGTTTCGAGATACTCGCTGACGGCGTTGACTCCGCTCGATGTATGCATCCACCCCGCTTTGTCGTTGAATCCCTGGTAGACGAAAAACTGGCCCCAGGTCACCGCGCCGTAGGCATCCAGCCCTTCCTCGCTTGTCATCTGTAGCTCGGAGCGAAAGAAAAACGACGTGTGCGGGTTGATTAGCAAAAGTGCGTGATGGCCAGCGGTGTTCGATGGCGCGATGGCCATGCCGTTTGACCCACGCGGCTCCTCGATTTCGTCGTCATCCGCGGAAAGCCCCGCGCTCTCGTGAGTTTTTCCGTAAAAGGCCTCGAGTTGGGCGAGGTTCACGCGCTCGATGTCGCCTCCGATGCTTCCCTCGGTGAAGCTCAGCGCCATCCACGGTTCAAATTTCTTGATGACTCTGGGTTTCACCTCAGGATGCTTCAAGAGGTAGTAGTTCAGGCCGTCGGCGAAAGCGTTCATCAGCTTCTTCAGCCACTCGGGGCTCGCCGTGTATTCCTTCTTCAATGCCGCGGGATCGATGAAGAGTTTCATCCGCAGATCCTGGTAAATCTTGGATTCCCCCTCCGCTTCCGCCAGCCGCCCCATCGCGTTGATATAGTTCGTCTCCACGCGGTTGAAATCGTCTTCCGCCTGCGCGTAGATCACGCCGAAAACCGCGTCGGCGTCCGTTCTTCCGTAAACGTGCGCGATGCCCCAGTCATCACGAATGATGGTGACGTTCCCCGCTTCTTTTGCCCACCGCGCAGCCTCCGGATTTTTCGCTGCCTGCGAAGCAAACGTGGGCCATGCAGCCGCCAGAATGAAAACGAGAGCAAGTTTCTTCATGAGCGCCCCTGCGTCTCGCGAAGATGTAAGAGGCCGCGACGTCCTGGCGCTCACACCTTCCCGCGCAAACGCGCCAGCGTAGCATATTCCTCTGCTGCGAACGCAAAGATCCCTTATTGAGGCGATGCGTCCAGACCGAACTCGCGGTGGGTTGTGTTGAGAGCTGTTTCGACGGATTTTTCATCGATGACGAAGGAAATATTGGATTCCGAAGAGCCCTGGGCGATGGCGATCAGGTTTACGTTCTCACGGCCCAGCGCGTTGAAAGTTCTGCCGGCAATTCCGGGCGTTCCGCGCATATTCTCTCCGACGACGGCTACTATCGCGATATTCGAATCGACCGTGATGTGTTCCACCTTGTGGTGCGCCAGGTCCTGGGCAAATTCTTTGCGCAGCGCTTCTACGGTGCGTTGAGCATCTACGGTCGAGACGATGAAGCAGATATCGTTTTGCGACGACGACTGCGAAATCAGAAGGACGTTGGCACGGACTTCGGCGGTCGTAGAAAACGTACGCCCCACGACATCGGGCAAGCCGACGATTCCCGGGCCGCCCACACTGATCAATGTTACGTCGCGAATCGCGGTCAGAGCCTTTACTCCCCCACCGATGCTGCGGCCTTCTGGAGTGATTTTTGTGCCGGGCTTTTCCGGGGCGAAGCTATTGCGGATCCAGACGGGGATAGCGGCTTGCACGACGGGATTCAGCGTTTTCGGATGCAGGACTTTCGCGCCAAAGTAAGCCAGCTCCGCGGCTTCGCGGTAGGAAATGACCGGAATCGTGCGCGCCTCCGGTACCAACCGGGGGTCGGCCGTCAGCACGCCGTCGACGTCGGTCCAGATGATCACTTCATCTGCTTCCATCGCCGCGCCCAGGATCGTCGCCGAATAGTCGGAGCCGCCTCGTCCGAGTGTCGTCAGTTGCCCTTCGGCCGTGGCGCCGATAAACCCGGTAACGACCGGCGCAATTCCTCTTTCCAAGAGCGGCCGCAACCGGGTCTGCGATTTGGCGCGGGTCAGCTCCATCTGTGGTTCCGCGCCGCCGTGGAAGGCGTCGGTCACAATCAACTCCGTCGCTTCAATCGCTTCGCTGGGCAGTCCCAACTCCCTGACAGTAGCGGCCACCAGGGGTGCGGAGAGCCTTTCACCCAGGCTTGAAATCGCGTCCAGAGTGCGCGGCGTCAGCTCCCGCAGCAGTGCTGTTCCGTCGCAGAGCCGCCTCCCCTCGGCGAGCACCTCTAAGATACGCTGGCTGATTCTGGCGCGCTCCTTCTCCTCCGGGATCAGGCTTGTGAGCGCGGACTCGTGTTGCCGCCGCAGCGCATCGAGAATGGCTGCAGCCTCATCGGCATTTCCTGCCTGCGCCTTCTTCGCCGCCTCGATCAACCGGTTGGTCACACCGCTCATCGCGGAAACCACAGCGACACAACCGCTCTGTTTTGCCGCTTTCGCGATAATCCGCGCCGTCCTGGTGATGCATGCCGCATCGCCTACCGACGTGCCTCCGAATTTCATCACCTGCAGCCGTACTTTCATCGCGTCCTGTCCGCCTCGCTGAATGCAACGAGATATGATTGTGCCCGTGCGAATCTCGTCTTTTTCGCGTCCCCTGTTTTTCTGTTCTGAGTTTACCTTGCGAACCAAGCCGCCGCGCAGTACTCCCTCCCGCGATTGTTCTTCCGTTCAACCTGCCGTCCTTGATTTTTTCTTCGCGTTGACTTGCTTGGCCGCGCCGCCTAGCATTCCGCCAGCAGGTTTTCATGCGCCGCTTCGTCTGGATTCGAATCGCTCTCTTCCTCCGCCAGAGCCGCTGGGGCCTCGCGCTGCTGGCGGTGTGGTTCGCCATGGGCACCATCCTTTTCCATCACTTCGAACATCTGCCCTTGTCCGAGGCCCTCTTGAACGCGGTCTATCTTCGCGTCCAGCCGGGTTCGCTGTGGATTCTCTATTCTTTCTGGGGCCAGTGCGTTTTGTTCGGAATTGTCATTTCCATTTTTATTCTGCAAGCGATGCAACGTTACAACCCGGAGGAGGGATGCCGCATGCTCGCCAGCGAAATGAAGGATCACGTGATCATCGTCGGCCGGGGCCACCTGGGCGGCCACCTTGTGGATCACCTTCGTGAAACGGCCCGGCCGTACGTGTTGGTCGAAAAAGATTCCATGGCCGTCGACGATCTGATTCGTGCCGGCGAGCCCGTGATTGTGGACGACGCCAAGGAGGAGAGCACGCTGATCGAGGCCGGCGTGGATCGCGCCCGCCTCATCGTCATCACTTCCAACGTCATAGAGACTGCACTACTCGTGACGAAGCGCTCCCGCGAACGCAACAAGAAAGCCACCATCATCGTCCGGTGCTATATCGACGAATTCACGGAGATCCTCGAAAGCCTGGGTGCCAATGAAGTCATCTCCAGCTCCAAGAGCGCCTTCAACGAAATTGCTACGCACATCGGTGCCGTTGCCAGCCCGCGCTAAGAGTCCCAGCTCAAATGCGTGCATCGTACCTTTCGCACGTGGAGATGGCTTGCTAGTGCTGAATAAGGATGCAGCCTTCGAGCTCCCGCTTGCCGCGGCGCGGGATTGTCTCCCACAATAAACGACATGCCCGTCGCCGCCTCGGAAGCCCCGGCAGTTCCAGACGCGCAACGAGAGAGCAGCGCATACCGCAACCTCTATGTCTTGCTTCTCGTCTGCGGATTTATTCTGCGATTCGGATTTGTCCTCTGGAAAAAAACTTACCTCCAGGCTCCCGGCGTTATGCTTCCGTTTGGCCCCGAAGTTTGCAGCATTGCCGCGCACATCGTGCACGGGCAAGGTTTCAGTTCACCCTTTTACCAGGACACGGGACCGACTGCCTGGATCGCTCCCGTCTATCCTTACTTGGCGGCGCTGGTCTTCCGGGTCTTCGGCGTCTACTCAGTGGCTTCGGCGATCGTGCTGCTGGGGATTCAGTGCCTTATCGCCGCCGCCACCGGCATCACTATCCATGCACTGGGACGGCGCACACTGGGTGCGCAAATCGGATTCTTTGCCGCGTGGATCTGGGCGCTGAGCCCCATTTTTTTTCGCTGGCCGGTATCCTGGATTTGGGACTTTACCGCAAGCGCTTTTCTACTTTCCGCGGCCTTCATCGTTACGCTCGATGTCGCGGAGAAAAACACGCGCAAGCTCTGGCTATCGCTTGGTGCACTCTGGGCGTTGATCGCGCTCACCAATCCCGCTTTGTTGAGCGTCATGCCATTCACTTTTCTTTATGCCGCCTTCGTGAACCGCCGTGCCTTCAAGCCGTGGTTCGCGTCCGCGGCGTTTGCCGGTGTCCTCTTCGCGGCCCTGGTTTCGCCCTGGCTAGTCCGCAACGAACTCGTCTTCGGCCGGCCGGTATTCTTTCGCAGTAACTTCTGGTTTGAATTTCACCTCGGCAACTACCACTACAGCAACGGCTTGGGTTTCAGCGGAAAACATCCCGGCGCCAACCCCCGGATATTCAAAGAATATGCCGCCATGGGAGAGATGGGTTTCCTCGACTATTACAAAGCCGACAGCCTGCGTTTTGTCCGCGAATATCCTTCCGAATTCCTCGATTTGACGCTTCATCGCAGCTGGTGGTTCTGGGACGGCACTTCGCTGCTTTACCAAAGCAGGGAATGGTGGCGGCCCTGGGAATTCTGGCCGTTGTCTCTTGGCGGCTGGCTTGGACTTCTTTTTGTTCTGACACGGCGTCCACGCGGATGGCTCCTCTTTGCCTCCGCCCTCTTGGTTTACCCGGTCCCTTATTACTTCGTCTATCCGGTTTCAAAATATCGCCATGCCATCGAACCCGAACTAGTTCTGCTTTCCGTCTATTTCGTATTCGTCCTATGGAACGAAATTCGGGCGCTTATAAGGAACAAAGCGGAACTCCGCGCGCGTTGACTTTCGTTCCGCGGCGCACCTAACATGGCATGCGAAAACTTCGCGCCATGCTAGTCAGGCAGACGATCTCGCATCCTTCGAGCGGACGTTCGGCGGCTCATTCGAAAGGCGGTCTGGAATGGATACGCGGCGCATTCTCGGCGTGATTCTTGTCATTGTCGCGGTGGGCGTTGCGATCGCGCTGCGTTCCTCGGCAGACAGCACGGTGAAGCCCGGGGACGTAAACGAAGCGCGCATCCTGTCCGATGCCGCCACCGGCAACAACTGGCTTGTGAACGGCCGCACCAACGATTCGAGACATTTCAGCCCGCTCAAGCAGATCAGCGATCAGAATGTCAGCAATCTAGGGCTCGCCTGGTATCTGGATTACGACGGCCTAATGGGCATTGTCTCCGAGCCGATCGTCGTCGATGGCGTAATCTATGTCAGCGCTCCACTCTCGAAAGTCTACGCCGTCGAAGCCATCACGGGAAAACTGCTCTGGAAGTACGACCCCCAGATCCGCCTCGATCAGGCGCTGAATGGCTCTTATTCCGCGCGCACTAGTGGAGGCGTAGCCGTCTGGAATGGAAAGGTCTATGTCGGAACCGGCGACTGTCGCCTGATCGCTATTGACGCCGCCAGTGCAAAAAAAATCTGGGAAGCCACGGTCTGCGAGCCTTTGCAGACTGGCATCACCGGCGCGCCCCGCGTTGCCAAAGGCAAAATCCTCATGGGCTACAACGGCTCGGATGATGCAGTGCGCGGCGCTCTGGCAGCCTACGACGCGGAAACGGGTAAGGAAATCTGGCGATTCTGGACCGTTCCGGGCGATCCCGCAAAAGGTTTCGAAACCAAAGAGCTGGAGATGGCCTCGAAAACCTGGACTGGTGAAAACTCCTGGAAGATCGGCGGCGGCGACGTGTGGCACGCCATCACGTATGACGATGCCACAGGCCTGGTGATTTTTGGCACTGCGGGCGCGGACGTGGGCTACGGCGAAATGGCCGGAGTGAAGATTACCGGTGAAAAACTCTTTTCCCAGTGCATTATCGCGGTGAAGGCGGACACCGGAGAATACCTCTGGCACTATCAGACCGGTACCGAGAACGTTCACAACGAAAACAACCAGATCCTGATGGCCGACCTCACCATCAGCGGGGAAAAGCGCCACGTGGCTTTGACCGCTCCCAAGAATGGTTTCTTTTACATTCTTGACGCCAAGACCGGCAAACTTCTTTCCGCCAAGCCGCTGGTGAAAACCACTTGGGCGAGTTCGTACGATCTTCAAACCGCCAAACCCGTCCTGATCCCTGCGTCGCAAGGCGGCGGCAGACAGTGGACGGTCCACAACTGGTGGCCGATGAGCTACAGCTCGCTTACGGGACTCGTCTACATCCCTTCGACGGACCGCCGCTCCGACACTAAAGCCGCCGTCGAGGCCGGAGAAAGCGGCGAGGGGCTCTACGGCAAGCTGATCGCCTGGGATCCGGTTGCGGAGACGGCTCGGTGGTCTGTCGATGAGCAGATAGCCGTCAACGGAGGCGTCGTCTCCACCGCCGGCAATCTCGTTTTTCAGGGGCAGGGCACCGGCGAATTTGCGGCCTACGCCGCGGACACCGGCAAGAAGCTCTGGTCCATCCAGACGAAATCCGCGATCGAATCCATCCCCGTCACCTTCACGGCGAATGGCGAACAGTACGTCATTACTTCCGTGGGATGGGGTTCCGGCTCGCGGCTCTTTGCTCCCGCGCGCACCATGGCTACGCCAGAATCCAAGCGCGGCCCCAATCGCCTCTATGCCTTTAGACTCGGCGGCAAGGTTCCCTTTCCCACGCCACGCATCGAAATTCCCGCGGTGCCGAAGCCGCCTGACCAAAAAGTCAGCGAGGAAACGATTCGCAAGGGCGAAAAACTTTACGTCTCGTTTTACTGCGAAGGATGCCACTCTCCCGGCATTGACGGCAGCGGCGCCTGGGTGGAAGACGGCGCGATTCCCGATCTGCGCTACGCACCTCCCGAAGTGCACAGGGATTGGTACGGCATCGTCTTGGGCGGCAGCCACTGGTCAAAAGGCATGCCCGGGCTTGCCGATCCGCCAAAGTTTGCTTTTCCCAAAGCGCACATGACCGTCGCGGAGGCGGATGCTGTCCACGCGTATGTTATCGACCAGGCGTGGAAGGCGTATAAGGGCGAAAAGGAAATTGCCCACACCAAGCGCGAAAACTACTAACCCGCTTTTCGGCTGGCCAGACCGGCGGCCAAACCGAGCAGCCCAACTCCCAAATGGATGAAATTGAAATGTGTGTTCAAATCCAGTTGGATGGAACCAAGATCACGCATTCCAGCAAAGCCCGCGATAGCCACCAGCGTATAGATAGCCCCAAAAATCAGGCCAAACCGTCGCGGCCCATTCGCATTCCTTCCAGGCCCTGCCCAAAGTGCGATTACCCCGCTGACAAGGTGAAAAACATTGTGGGCGGGAGGAAACGTGAGATGGAACATTTCGTGGCGAAAGAATCCCACGAATCCGACCACGACCAGGATCGCTCCGCTCAGCACGACATAAATTCTTGCCAGTGTGCTTCACATGTTTTCGTTCTTCAAGCATCTCGTAAACTTTAGAGCTATAATGCGCGCCAATCATGAGTCTGTCTTCGCGGAACAGAATTTACTATCGACGTCTCCGCTGAAGGTTGGCGATTCATGCGGGAACTATGAAATCAGTTGAACCGAATACGGGCACTCGCGGTTGGTGGATCAATATTCTCGGCGATATCCATTTTTGGGTGCCCGTCGCTGTTCTGATGGGCGGGTTGCTTCTTCTTCGATTTATTCGCTGAGTCTTGGATCGGAGCAAATGCCGCCCGTCGTCTATACCCAGATCGGCAAGGCAATCGGAAGCGCTTCGCGCTCGAAAACGCTTCAGTTGCTCGGTGCCCTCTCCGGCTTCGCTGCCGGAGCCTGGCTCGGAGCCGCGGAGGCTCCCACGAAGCTTGTTTCCATCGGTATTTCGCCGATGGTCATTTCTCTCATCATGGTCATTGGCGTTTTTCTCGCGCGCTGGAGTCTGCCCGCGCTGATTCTGGGCACCTCATCGGTCCGCGCCGACGTTCGCCGCGCTCCTCACCTCGTCATCTGGGCGCTTCTTGCCGGATGCCTTTGGGCTGTCGCCAACACGCTGACGATTTACGCCGTACGCGACATCGGCCTGAGCATCGCTTTTCCTTTATGGAATTCGAACAGCCTGCTTGGAATTCTTTGGGGTTTTCTTTTTTTCAATGAGCTGCGTCAGGCCGGTTGGCGTCGCCGCGCCGGTGTTTTGGGTGGCGCACTCGTCATGTGCGTAGGCGCGACACTCCTGGCCGTCGCATCTTCAGGGCAAGGCCCGGCCGCGCACTCCCTGCGCGGTGTCTGGGCCGCACTCGGCGCCGGGATCCTTTGGGGTACCATGTACATCCCCTACCGCAAAGCCTACTTGACCGGCATGAACCCGCTTTCGTTCGTGACTTTCTTTTCGTTCGGCGAATTGGGAATGATGTCAGTCCTCTCCGTCGGCTCCTTGGGCCTGGCTCCGCTGTGGCAGGAATTGCAGAGCGCACGCGGCGTCATTTTCTGGCTGATGCTTGGTGGCTTCGTCTGGGTCATCGGCGATATTTTCCAACAGTACGCGGCAAAATACGTTGGCATTAGCCGAGGCATCCCGCTTTCCAATTCGAATCAGCTCTGGGGCCTGCTGTGGGGCATTCTCGTTTTCGGCGAATTGCACGGCCGCGGCTCTTCGATCTATCTCCAAGTTGTCGGCGGCTCTCTCCTCATGATGCTGGGAGTCGGCGCCATTGCCTTTTCATCCGCCACAGGTCAAGAGCAGACGCGCTGGAAAGCGGCAGCCCTTCGCGAAAGCGACCGCTACGGCGTCGCCGCGGACTTTGTCGAAGCCCGCATGGATGGCCGTCAGCTCCTCGGCGAAGCCAAACCCTCCCGCAGCGCGCTGGACTGGCTCTTGGTGGTCGCCGCCACAAGCGTCTTCATGATCTTCGCAGCGATGGCTCGCGTACCGCAGATATCCTTGCACTGGGCGCCCGCCGCGTTCCTAACTGCGCTTCTATTTCTATTCCTTATTATTTGCGGCCTCGCCCTCTGGCGCACCACGCGCTTCAATTGAAGTCGCACTCCCGCCTTTGATAATTTCGGCACTTCCTTTACAGTGGCCGGGACCATCATGACGATCTCACCCAAGCTCGACGTCGTCGGCGTGGGACTAAACGCCACGGACACGCTGATTCCCGTCGCCCACTATCCTTCGCGCGGCTCCAAGATCGAATTTCGTTCGGCGAAAGTGCTGCCCGGCGGCCAGGTCGCTACGGCCATGATTGCGTGCCAGCTGTGGGGCTTGCGCGCGCGCTACGTTGGCAAAGTCGGCGACGACATCGCCGCCGAACTGCATCGGTCGGAGTTTTCCCGCCTCGGCGTCGAAGCTCATCTCTTCACCGCGCCTGGATGTCACAGCCAGCAGGCTTTCATACTCGTGGACGACGGCGGCGAACGCACCGTTCTCTGGAAACGTGACGACCGCTTGACGCTTCGTCCGGAAGAACTTCAACGCGATTGGATCGTCAATTCCCGGGCGCTGCATGTGGATGGACACGATACTGCCGCTGCTGCCACTGCTGCGACCTGGGCTCGCGCCGCCGGCGTTCCCGTCGTCGCGGACTTGGACGAACTCTATCCGGGGGTCGAGAAACTCTTGAATAGCGTCGACTACCTTATTACCAGCCGGGACATCCCAGGGCGCCTGACGCAAGAACACGACTTGCGAAAATCCCTGCCCGTTCTCCAGAAACGATTTGGCGCTCGCCTGACTGCCGCAACACTCGGTGAAGATGGCGTTTTGGCCTGGGACGGAAAGCAATTCCACTACGCCGCCGCGTTTTGCGTCCAGCCGGCTGACACCACCGGTGCCGGAGACATCTTCCACGCCGGCTTCATCTACGGACTCTTAGAAGGCTGGCCCTTGCAGCGCCAACTCGATTTCGCCTGCGCCGCCGCCGCCCTCAACTGTACCGCCATCGGCGCCCGAGGCGGCATCGAGCCCGTCGACTCCATCGAGCGCCTCATCGCCACTGGTGCTCGCCACGCTCCCGCTTTCACCTAAGTAGGAATAGCCAGTAGCGCGGGACTCCCCGCTGACGATCAACCTGCGGTTGAGCCCCCGCCAACCCGGGTGTTATCCTGCTTTCTATGGCGGATCCTGTCGTCTCTCCGCCGGAAGTGGCGTTTACCTCCCCGCTCGAACACTCCCGGCGTCAGCTCGAAGCCTTGCTCGAAGTCAGCGAGGCTATCGCCCAGCAGCGCGATCTTCCCGCGCTGTTCCACGATCTTTCGGACCGGCTGCGCTCCGTCATTGATTTCGATTTCCTGACGCTGGTCCTCCACGATCCTGCTCGCAACGTCATGCGTCTCCATGTTCTCGCCACCCGCATCCCCGGCGAAAAGGTTGCTGGGAGCGAGTCTCCTGTTGAAGGAAATCCCGCCGGCTGGGTCTGGCAAACGCAGCAGCCCTTTGTAGTCAGCGACACTCATGAAGAGACGCGCTTCCCCGAATTCCTCCATCGCTACCGCGAACACAACGTCCGCTCGCTCGCCATTCTTCCCCTCACCACCGCCCAGCACCGCCTCGGCGCCATGGGTTTCGGCCGCCTGATTCCCCAGTGCGTCACCGACACCGAGCTCCAGTTCATGGAGCGCGTCGCCAGCCAGGTCGCCGTCGCCGTAGATAACGCCCTCAATTTCGCAACTTCCCAGGCCTTTCAATCGCAGCTCGCTCGCCAGCGCGACCGGCTCCAGGTTCTTCTCGAAATCAACAATCTCCTCATCACCAGCCGCGAACTTCCCGAACTCTTCCGCGGCATCGTCAACACTCTCGAGCGCGTCATTCACCATGACTACACCAGCCTCGCGCTTCTCGATTCTCAGACCGGTTTGCTCAGGATTCACTCTCTCGATTTCCCCGGCAAGCAGAATATCTTCAAGCCGGAGACGGTGGTTCCACGCGACACCTCTCCTGCGGGCCGCGCCATCGCCGCCAGCCAGCCCTTGATCGCGCGGGGCTCCGAGCTCGACCGTTTCGACACGGAAATCATCCACACCCTTCGCGCCGAAGGCCTGCAAGCCGTCTGCTGCATCCCGTTGATTCATCACGCGCATACTTTCGGTACGCTGAACCTCGCGAGCCGCAGGCTCGATTCGTTCACACCGGAAGACGTCGAGCTGCTTCAGCCTGTCGCCGCGCAGATCGCCATTGCCGTCGAAAATGCCCTGGCCTTCAAGGAAATCGAAGCTCTGAAAAACAAGCTCGCCGAAGAAAAGCTCTATCTCGAAGAAGAAATTCGCAGTGAATTCAATTTCGAGGAAATCATCGGCGAGAGTCCTGCACTCAAGCGCGCCCTGGCCCAGGTGGAGCTCGCCGCTCCCGCCGGCACGACGGTGTTGCTCCTCGGCGAAACTGGTACCGGCAAAGAGCTCTTCGCCCGCGCCATCCACAATCTGAGTCCGCGCCGCGATCGCACCTTCGTCAAAGTGAATTGCGCCGCTATTCCCAGCGGCCTTCTCGAATCTGAACTCTTCGGCCACGAACGCGGCGCTTTCACCGGCGCCATCGGCCAAAAAATCGGCCGGTTCGAACTCGCCGACCGCGGCACGCTCTTCCTCGACGAAGTCGGCGACCTTCCTCTCGAACTTCAGCCCAAGCTGCTTCGCGTTCTCCAAGAACAGGAATTCGAACGCCTGGGCGGCAACCGCACGCAGCGCGTGGACGTCCGCGTTGTCACCGCCACCAACGCCGATCTTTCAAAGCG